>Ga0080064_1000377_pt1 | contig 124149 bp, 112 predicted proteins | sample Subgrocontami54m_FD_69260 | JGI IMG/M metagenome (GOLD analysis project Ga0080064, IMG submission 69260) | Subsurface groundwater microbial communities from S. Glens Falls, New York, USA - GMW46 contaminated, 5.4 m (SPADES assembly) (version 2) ...
GCTGCTTCTCGCCCCGGTAGGCGCTGTCGCCGTAGAGCCGGGTCTCTTCGCCATGCAGCAGGTTGGGCAGTTCGTGACTGTCGTGCACGTTGCCCGAGGTGACGCTCGCGCTGTGTACGAGGCCGCTCTGGCTGTCCGCGCCGATGTGCAGCTTCATGCCAAAGTACCATTCGTTGCCTTTCTTGCTCTGGTGCATCTCCGGGTCGCGACTCTTGTCCTGATTCTTCGTCGAGGGCGGGGCGGCGATCAACGTGGCATCGACGATCGTTCCCCCGCAGAGCTTCATGCCGTTGGACAGCAGCAGCTCGCCCACCTTGGCAAAAAGCGCCGCGCCGAGCTGATGATGTTCGAGCAGGTGGCGAAAGTTGAGCAAGCTCGTCGCGTCCGGCGCTCGTTCGCGTCCGAGATCGATGCGGCAGAAGTCGCGAAAGGCGGCGATGTCGTACAGCGCGTCTTCGCAGGCCTCATCGGCCAGATTGAACCAATTGGCTATCAGGTACATGCGCAACATGCGCTCCAGCCCCACCGGCGGGCGGCCGTTTCCCGCTTTCGGATAGTGCGGCTCGATCAGCGCGCAGAACTGCCCCCACGGCACCAGAGCTTCCATGCGCGCAAGAAACTCCGCCTTGCGCGTGGCTCTACCATGCACCTCGAACCCCTTCGCCGTCGCCAGCGTCATTTGTTTCAAGATCAGCCCCTCCCGTTTGCGCTTCGTATTTCGACAGCGCAGCAGAAGACTTGTTCAGTGTTTCCTTAGTTATGTAGACCCCTCCATCCGACAACAGGAAGGCGGCAGTCCGAGCAATTTCGGTTACCGACGCCGGACGGCCCAGAGGCTCGTCCTCTTGGCTACCCTTGGCGTCACCCATGGCACATGACTGGTTCAAGAAATCGCCTGATAGTAGATGTTCTGGGGATGGTTGGCCTGTGCGAAGAAGAACCAGCGCTCGGCAATCAGCCCAGTATACTGCACAACAAAGGCGGCAATGAAGAGCCAAAGCTCGTCTAGAACCAGGCCAGTCGCGAGAAAAACGATTGGCAAGGGAAAAACGGCTAGCAGGAAGCCCCATTTCACCAAGGCGAGCCCGCGCCTCGTTGTACCGTGGAAAAATTCCTTAGTGTTGAACGACCCCGCGGTGAAACCCTGAGACCGCTGTACCACACGCCCTTTGACCCCCGTGGCGCTCTGCACCGAGGATTTCGGCTTGAGCCGGGCGTTGCGCACAAGGGACGCTCCGCGCGATGCGAGCGCGCCGAGCGTCAGAGCAATCGCCGCGGCGACATAGAGATCAACCAAGCTGGGGGCCAGTGCTGAAGCGAGCGGCACGGCCAGGGTAAAACCCGATGCCGCCCCCAGTAGGATAAAGTTCACGAGCGGCATCAATTTCGAGGCGCCCGGTCTGAAGTACGCTGTCTTCGGTCCTTTGGGGATGAGCCCGGAATTGATGGGTCAGCTCAACCAGAGGATCTACGCGGCCATGAATACCCCGGCCGTGGCGGAGCAAATGAAGTTCGGCGGTTTTGTCCTGCCCAAGGCGGAAACGCCCAAGGAGCTGGCCGCTAAATTGGCGAAGGAAGTGACGGACGTGAGAGCGGCGGCGGCGCAATTCGGCATACAACCTCAGTGAACGGACCAAGCGCCCAGCGGCGCCAGGGGAGGTGGAGAGCTTATGATCGGCAGCGATAAGAGGTTGTTGGAATTCGACAAGCAGCCATTTGAATCCACCAAGTGGAGCTGGATTGAAGATGTGGTGGATACGCGCGACCCGGGCTTTATCCATGACATCGGGCGCGCGGCGCTCGGCACCCGCTGGGTGTTTCTGTGCGAAGGCAGCGGGCTGCGCGAGAGCGGCGATTTCTTCACCGATGAGATTGCGGGGCACTTGGTGCTGATCTGCCGAAATGAGGCTGGAGTGCTAAACGGTTTTAGAAACGTCTGCCTCCACCTCGGAGCGCCCGTTGAGCGCAACCGGCATGGGCGCACGCGGAGCTTCATCTGTCCTTACCACGCATGGGTGTTTGCCCTGGACGGAAAATTGAACGGGGTGGCGATGCCGGAGGGGTACGAGGGAACTGGGTTTCAGAAGGAGGATTTCCGACTGCCTGAGATCCCGGTTACCAATGTCGGGAGTCTCGTATTCGGCTCGACGGCCGATGATCCGGGCGATCCGGCGGCGAATTTCGCCGAAGTCCAGCCGTATCTGGCGGGGCTTTTCCCCGATGGAACGTCCTGGGACATCATCTTCAATTGCAATCTGCGGGTGGATCTGGGTTGGGCCGAATGGATGAAGCGCTCGCGGGCGGCGTACGCCGAAGGCAAAGTGGCCGGGTCCTTGCTTGGCCTCTCTGCGCAGGCCTACGGCAGCCAATGCGAATTGACCGAGACTTCGTCGGGACATCAGGTGGCGCTGTTTCGCGGGACTGATCTCGCGGGACTTGAGCGTCGATACGGCATCAAGCGGACTGCCGCCTGGGGGAAAGGTCGCGCGCGGTTCCTCGAAGAGAAGGCTTATGCGGGCTGTGTCCTTCATGTCGCGCCGAATCTTGTGATCGGGGCGATGGGTGATTCCATCGCGACGCTTCGGGTCGACCCGCTGGATGAAGGTATCTCCATGATCAGGATTCAGGGCTATGGACGACAAGCCGAAGACCCGGCTTTGCGTCAGGCGCGGCTGCAACAGCTACAGTTGTGGTGGGGACCGGGTTCGGAGCAGGTGCATCTCCTCAGCCAGTAGGTTCAATCCAGGCAGAATGAATCATCCGAAGATGCTGAAAGGGAGGTAATCCAAAAATGCAACAAGCTGTCAAAGGTAAAAGAAATAACGGAGTGAGCAACATGGACAACGCGGAATCGGCTCGAACGGAAATCATGGCGCTGCTGGATGCCTCGACCCGGCATCTTGATCGGCAGGAGTTCGATCGCTGGCTCGACCTGTTTACCGAGGATACGGCATATCAGATCGTCTGTGAGGACGGCATGACCGCGATAGGGACTGTTGTCCTGGATCAGGATCGGGCTGGTTTGAAGGCGCGACTTGCCCTTCTGGACGAACCCTTCCGAGTCCGGGAGAAGGTCAGGCAGTCACACCTGGTGACTTGGGGGTTGGTGAATCTTAACGGGGGTGCGGCTGCGCAGGTCGAGTCGCGCTTCGTGCTTTTTGAGACGAGAAATCTGGACGGTGTCTCGAAGCTGAGTTATGTGGGGCATTACGAAGACCAGGTAGTGAAGGGAGAGGATGGCCGGTGGCGTCTTGCGGGTCGTAAGGTGGTGCTGGACACCTTCAGTTTCAGATCGTTATTGGTTCCACTTTAGGTTTGCGGCGCATCCCTGGGTGAAGCATTCAGGGGGCAGAGGAGCGGAAAATGCTTGCAGCCAGGCCGGTCGAACAGATGCCAGAGCGCTATTTTCTGGATGCGCGAATCTTCACGGATCCGAAGATCTTCGAAGAGGAGATCGAAGGATTCTTCAGTCGAGCCTGGGTCTTTCTGGGCCACGAGTGCGAAGCCAAAGGACCCGGAAATTACTTCCTATTTGAGATTGGCGGCCGGCCGGTGGTGGTTTGCCGTGACAGCGGGTCAAAGATCCGGGGATTTATCGACGCCTGCCGGGTGTGCGGCGGCGCGGTGACGGGAGATCGGTGGGGCAAGCGCGAGGTCTTTCGTTGCGCGCAAGGTCATGCCGCCTACGACCTGAGCGGTCGGGCTGTCGAAGGGGAGAGCCGGGAAGGGCTGGCGCCGATCGAGGTCGAGTCGATATTCGGCCTGATCTTCGGGGCGGTGTCGCCCAGCGAAGCATTGCGCGAGTTCTTAGGCAAGGCGCTGGTTAGCTGGTGGGAGCCGATCTTTAGTCTGGATGTGGAATGGGAGTTGGTCAATGTCTTCTCGTTTCCGACTGCGGTGAACTGGAAGGCTTTCATGCAACCCGGGGACGGCTATCACGTCCAGGGATTGCATCGGATCTTCGCCAAGCACGCGCAGCCGAAAGGGGCGTTCTATAAATTTCCTTCCAAATTCTCTCCGGTGTCCGCGAACTACTTATTCAACTACCCGCCGCTCGATTACGAACGGTTCAGAAAAGATGTCTGGGGTAAAGTGAAGAGCCGGGAGGAAGCAAATATTCCTCCATTGGTAAGCGTGCCGCAAGAGCTGGGTGGCTACATTGGCGGGATATTTCCGAATTCGTTCTACAGCATTCGCAACGATTGGGTTTTTGCCGCCAACGCGATCCTTCCCAGGGCGCCCGAGCGGATGGTCCTCGATCGCCGGGCATACTGCAGGGCCGGGCTGAGTCCGGAGCAGAAGCAGATTATCCAGAGAGAAGAGGATATCTGGTCCTACCCGATGGGATTGAACGGACAGGATGATTTGGCGAACTTCGAATGGCAGCAGAAAGCGCTGCGCGGCGGCACGATTGCCAAGCTACTCGTGGCGCGCTACCCCGGGGAGGACCCGGACGCGCTTTCGTCGGATATTCGGGGTGATAGCGAGGCCGGCTACAGGACTTACTTCCGGCGCTGGCAAAAGTACATGGGGATGAAGACCGCATATTGAAGTCAATGTAGAGCGAGAGGTAGATGGCGGAAGGTGTCCTGCTTCAGCGATCTGCAAACGACACCGCTGTGCAAGGCGCGTCAGATCAAGGGCGATGTGCGCGACAGAGTCTTGCACATGTGCGTTTGCGCCCGACCTAAAGAATGACGGAGGAACCAGGATGGCCCTGGCCGCGGAAACACCAGCGCTCATCGTGTGCGACGCGCAGAACGACTTTATAGAAGACGATGGACGGTTCATGAAATCTCGTGCCCAGGCGTATCGGCCGGAGGAAAAGGCGCGGTTCTATCAGGCTTGCCGGACGCTGATCGATGCCTATCGGGCCGGCGGTTCGCCTGTGATCTACGCGTGCACCGAGCTGCGCGCAGACGGGTTGGATGCTGCGCTGTCGGCGAAGGCGCTCGGGCACCGCGCCTCGGGTCCCTTTCCGGTTGCAGGAACATGGGGTGCGCGAATCGTTGAGCCATTGGCGCCCCGGGTCGAATGACATCATCGTGCGGAAAACAGGCCACAGCGCGTTCCGCTTCACGCCGCTGCATCGCATCCTTAGGAACATCGGTGCAGACTAGGATCGGAGACTGACATCGGGATATTTTTCTTGAAGCAGGAATTCTCCGACCTGCTTCGCCTTGTAGCCAACCGGGTCGTGTAGCGTCAGCGTACGCACGTCTCGCCAATACCTGTCCAAGTCCTCTTCCGCCAACGCTGCCCTCGCCCCGCATACTTGAAACACATCCTGGCACACACGCAACCCTGCTTCGGTGGCGAAAACCTTTGCTTCGGAAACTGCCACCGAAGCCTCCGCCCGCAGCCGCGCCATCTCAACGTCTTTGACGGCTCCGCGCATTTCGAGCGTCTCATCAATCAATCTCGCGGCTTTGAGTAAGAGACTCTCGGCAGCAGAGACGTAGGCACTCATCTTGCCAACCTCCAGCAAGATGTAAGGATCTTCCACCGCGCGGCTGACGCTGCTGCCCGCGAGCGGCCTGGTTTTAGTCTTGACGTAGCGCAATGAGTGCTTTAACGCACCTTTGGCGGCGCCAGCGTAAATGGCAGTGAAGCAACCCTGAGTTAGTGGTCCAAAGAGGTTCGAAGGTTCAAGCTCATTTATTCCAACTTTTGGGATCACCATGTCCAATCCTACATAAACGTTCCTAAATTCAATGGAGCCGCTTGAAGTCCCACGTTGGCCCATCACGTCCCAATCGTCGTGCATGTAGAGTCCTTCCGACTTCGGAGCGACAAAGGCGGCGGCGAAGCCGCCTTCCATGATCCCCAGAACCAAAACGATGTCGGCAGCTTGGGAACCAGTGCAGAAAAACTTCTTGCCGTTTATCAGAACGCCACTTTTGTCTGAAGCACGCGTAAGCGTCGTTTCGTACGCATATGCGTCCTTTGAATCCTTCTCAGATGCCGCATTGGCGATGAAGGCATGATTCTTTACTATCTGGCTAAACAGATGCTTTCTCTGCGCCTCAGTGGCAAACCCGGTGACAAACTGTGCTCCAATAACGCAATGCACAAGAAACATTTGCGCTATCGAAGGATTCCCCTCAGCCAAGATCATCACGGACTTGATAAGTTCTTCAGCGGTCATCCCTAGCCCGCCATACTCTTTCGGGACAGCGGCAGCCAGAATTCCGCTCCTCTTGAGTGTGTTCATCTCCTCGGTAGGATACTTATTACTGCGGTCACGCACCGGGTATGTCACGGCAAATTCTGCGGAAAGTATTCTTATTCGATCGAGCATGTCCTTGTTGCTGACTGTCGCCTCGGATCTCATCCGTTTTCTCCCTATTGATGATGGCTTTAAGACGTTCAAATGGTTCGAAGATAGTTCGCGATCGACGCAATTCTTCCACTTGCCGAACAGCGTTTCGATGTCCTGGGACCAGCTCAGGTAGCAGGCGACTCCGGCCCCTGAACGTACGGGATTCTCGGCAATTCCCCGCAGCCCTCTACAGGGCGAACTCTGGAGTGCCACTCATCCGATGCAAGCTGGGCCTTTTTTTCGCAGGCGGCAAGTTGTGCCGTACAAGTCGCCACTCGGTGACGCAGCAGCACAATATCCTTTATGGAATCTTCGTCGCCCAAAAATCTCCCTTATCTTCGACAGGGACGAGACGATTGACATCGAAGCCGTCTGGCACGCGGGGTTGTTTAAACAATTCTACAGCCGGGGCAATCTCAGCCAATGACAGTGCAATATAGAACAAGCGCCTAACATCCTTCGGCATGGTCTCTGAACTGTACTCGTTTAGGTAGCTAATGATCGCATCCATCTGCGGCAAGACCGCGCCATAAAACGCTTGAAGCTCTTCGAAGGAACTCGAGAATCGTCTTCTCAGACGCTCCGCTTCGGTCGCGAGTGCCCAGTCTCGAGCAAACGGTTCGAGCTGCCTGAATTGATCCGGAACTAAGTTATTAGACATGTGACACCTTGCGCGATTTTCTCTTTGGCGTGCAGAACGCCTCGTAGCTCCCGGCGTAGTCCTGCACCACTCTGTGAAAATGCCTAACTAAAACCTCTTGATCGGACAGAACGAAATGCGACTTGGCCCCCGAAGCCAGAATTGACTGGGTGTGTTCCAGCGTGCTGAGATCCTCCATGACAGTGTCGCGATGCACGCATTTCGCGTATTCCCGGCTGAAACGTTGTCCGGGATTTTCTGCCCGAGGATAATAGCTGCTGATCTCTATCAGCGTGCGGTCCACTGCGAGCGGCCAAAAATTGTAGGTACGGTAGGTACCATTCCGAGCACCAAGATTGAAATTTGGGAAGATCACATTTATGTCGAAAGCCCAGTTCGGACTCCGTGCTGGATTCACTCCTGCCGGCAAGCGTTCAAGCAGCACCTCCCTCGGAATCATGGTCGGACCGAAACGGTGCGCTACTGTCTCTACGGGCGTAGGATGATGCTCTGGATTACCGTAGAGCGAAATCATGTGATGACGCGGGTAGACTTGGAATGTGATTCCATGGAGAAGTGGATTCTCTTTGTCCTTGAATGCGTACGCTATCGAAGCCTTATGAAGGAAGGGGGCGTGGTAGGCTTCTTGAAATGCGTCCATCGCCACCTTCCAATTGACCTTTACCTCCGCCACGTAAGAGAAGTGTGAGGTCGACAGTTCATCAAATGGATAACCGTCAATCTGTTTTCCCAACTCCCCCAGGAATGCTTCGAGAGATTCTTTTGGCTGCGGATCGAGGTTGATGAAAATGAAGCCGTTCCACACCTCCGCTGAGATCTGAGTCAGCCCGTGCTCTCGTTTGTCGAAGTCAAAAAATTGATCCTCATCCGGAACGCCGACCAGCTTTCCCGCCAAGTCATAACTCCAGCCGTGGAACTTACAGGTGAAGCGCCGCGCCTGCCCGCCTTCAGCCCATGCCAGCTTGTTGCCTCGGTGCGAGCACATATTATGGAAAGCACGGACCACCCCATCCCGTCCACGCACTAAGACAATAGAAGTGCGCGCCACCGCCAAGTCTTTCACGAAATAGTCACTCGGTTCCGGAATACGTTCGACGCGGCCCACATTGAGCCAGACGCGACGAAAGATTAGATCGCGTTCTTGCTCGAAGTACGCTTCGGAGGTGCACGTCTCAATTAGCAGAGGACCCGTGCCAAGCTCCGGATGAGATGGTGTCCACTTACGATCTATTTCTGCTGTCTTCACGTTGTGTCTCCAATACTTGTCCTCTCACCAAGGCCTGCTAGGTCTATGGAGACACCACAGGCCGCCCCTTGTTCTTCCGTGCTGCTCGTGGACGCTCGTTGTGGCTCGCTTCAGCATCTGCGGCCCTGGTCCTGAGTTCAAGCCGAATGGCCACACGCAAGCCGACACCTGGCGATTTTCCAATTACTGCGGCGTGATGCCGAATCGTGCAGCCGCGTCCTTTATTTCCTTCAATTCCTGCGAAAATCTCACGGCCAGTTCGCCAGGTGCTTCAAGACGTTTGGGCAGGAACAGACCACGATTCCTCAAGTCCTTTGCCACTGCCGGGTTATTCATCGCTGCGTACATCCGTTTGTTTAGTTGATCCATCAACTCTGGATTCATCCCCAGAGGGCCAAAGACAGCAAGGGTCAAAGGGGGCGCGTCAAAAGTGAGACCCTGCTCTTTTACAGTCGCTATTTCAGGCAGCAGTTCAGATCGTTCGGGGCTGATCACCGCCAGCGCAACGATCTTCCCGGTGGCGATATGCGGCGTAATGAAGGCGCTCGCGCTGGACCAGAACAAGTGCACTTCTCCCGTAATTAGGCCGGGGACTGGGGGACTGTTATACGGAATCGTTGGCACATCTATACCTACGGTTTGGAGCAACATCATCGTGCGCAGGCCATCGCCCGTATTCGACATAACGCCCGCGTTCAGCTTTTTCGGGTTCTTCTTTGCAAACGCGATAAATTCCAACAGGTTTTTTACCGGCATCGTCCCCGAGCCCATCAAGAATTGGGGGCTCACGGCGGGAATGGAGATTGGAGCAAGCTCGCGTCCGATATCCACTTCCAACCCCTTCACGAATATGTTCGCGTGGAGCGCACCGAAAGCATTCATAAGCAGAGTTCGACCATCGGAAGCTGAGCGCGCCACATACGCGGAGCCAACATAGCCGCCCGCGCCCACGCGGTTTTCAACGATCACCTTCTGGCCGAACTGAGACTCGAGACTGGATGCAAGCAGACGTCCCGTCCCGTCGATGTTGTTGCCCGGAGGCCACGGGACGACAAGAAGAATAGATTGAAGGGAAGCTTGCTGAGCGATAGCCGGCGGCATGCCGATGCTAGTTGCTATTGCTGTTGATAAAGCAATCCCAAAAACACGGATACCTCTCATGATTTTCCCTCCCGTCCGTTGATGGATTTGGCTACTACAACTCGCTCAACTTACCAGATTCTCTGACACAGCTCATGATAGTCCCTAAACGGCTCTGGAGCTAAGCGTTCAGGCTCGTCCTCTTGGCTACCCTTGGCGTCACCCATGGCACATAGACTGGTTCAAGAAATCGCCTGATAGTAGATGTTCTGGGGATGGTTGGCCTGTGCGAAGAAGAACCAGCGCTCGGCAATCAGCCCAGCATACTGCACAACAAAGGCGGCAATGAAGAGCCAAAGCTCGTCTAGAACCAGGCCAGTCGCGAGAAAAACGATTGGCAAGGGAAAAACGGCTAGCAGGAAGCCCCATTTCACCAAGGCGAGCCCGCGCCTCGTTGTACCGTGGAAAAATTCCTTAGTGTTGAACGACCCCGCGGTGAAACCCTGAGACCGCTGTACCACACGCCCTTTGACCCCCGTGGCGCTCTGCACCGAGGATTTCGGCTTGAGCCGGGCGTTGCGCACAAGGGACGCTCCGCGCGATGCGAGCGCGCCGAGCGTCAGAGCAATCGCCGCGGCGACATAGAGATCAACCAAGCTGGGGGCCAGTGCTGAAGCGAGCGGCACGGCCAGGGTAAAACCCGATGCCGTCCCCAGTAGGATAAAGTTCACGAGCGTAAGAAAGGTCGCCCACTCCTGCAGAAATTTCAGACTCACGTAAATCATGGCAGTACAGAGAAAGAGTGCTGCGCATGCAAGCAGCGTGAGCACCCCGATGAGCGGCAGGAGCCCCCACTTCAGATGATTTGCCAAACCGTACACAAACGCAGCGCCAATGAAAGCCGGCAATACGATCACTTCCCTGGAAAGCCAGGATGTGCGCCACATGGCGGCCGAGCGCCAGGCGCGTTCGGGATTTCCTAAATGGAAGAACGACGCTGCTAGGCCTAGCAATGCCAAGGTACCCGCAATCAGTCCGCCAGCAACCAGAAACCCAGTCTCAGGTGGAGCGAGCATCTGGGCCCGGCCAGCGAGATCCGCTGTATATAGTGCCAGGAACAATCCTTGCCCCGCGCCAATGAGCGTCGTAAGCAGAATCACTGAGAAAGCCGGCCGCAAAATCCACCCATTTAGCTAGTTAGCTGTCGCTCGCTTCCGTCGGACGCTTTGGTAGGTACCTATTGGCTGGATTCGTTTGCCACTCGGGCATGAGCGCGTAGCCACCGCGCTCACGTATCGCCGTTGACACCTCGGATTTCGGGTCGTGTACATCCCCGAACAACCTAGCGTTGGTCGGACAGGCGCTGACGCAAGCCGGCTTACGCTCCGCTTCCTGTAGTCTCGCGTCGTAAATCCTGTCCACACACAGCGTGCACTTCTTCATCACCTGTTCGCGCTCGTCAAGCTCTCGTGCGCCATAAGGACAGGCCCACGCGCACAGCTTGCATCCGATGCACTTGTCGTAATCGACGAGCACGATACCGTCCTCGGCGCGTTTGTAGCTCGCGCCTGTCGGGCAAACAGGCACGCACGGGGGCTCCTCGCAGTGCAGGCAGGATTTAGGAAAATGAACGGTTTCCGTGTGAGGATATTCGCCAGCTTCGTAGGTCTGCACGCGATTGAAGAACGTGCCGCTAGGATTCTTTCCGTACGGATTTTGGTCTGACAGGACTCCCGCCTCGCCCGACGTGTTCCATTCCTTGCAGCTCGTCACACAGGCTTGGCATCCTACGCACACGTTAAGATCGATCACAAGAGCGAGCTGCGTCATCTTCTTCCCTTTCGGAATGCGCCAGCCACATAAGCAAGCCAGGAGACTGGAGAGTTGTCTGTACCCGGTAACGCCGGCATAACTGAAAACTGAGGGAAGCTCTCATTCGACTCGTCAGACTCTGCAGGGCGTATTCGAACGCGCACGTCGTACCAGCCGGCCTGCCCGGTTACAGGATCCGAGTTGGAGATGCGCCCTCCATCGCCGTCGGGCAGCTCATCCGATATCAGGTGGTTCAACAGAAAGCCGAGCCGTGATTCCTCGGCATTCTCGGAAAGCCGCCACGCTCCGGGCGCCTTGCCGACGGCATTCCAAGTCCACACTGTGCCTGGCTCCACTGCCTCAGAGTAATGCGCCCTACAGCGCACGCTTCCCCAAGGAGATTCGACCCAGATCCAGCCGCCGTCATCGATCCCGCGCGCTTGCGCCGTCCGAGTATTTACGAAAAGCCCGTTATGACCGTGGATCTGTCGCAGCCATGGATTCTGCGAATCCCACGAGTGATACATTGCCATCGGTCGCTGAGTGATGGCATTTAGCGGGAAGGCATGCGAGTCGATGGCTCCGCTCTCCAAAGGCCTGTAATAGAAGGGCAGCGGATCGAAATAGGTGGCGATCCGCTTGCGCAGGCGTTCGGGGGGGCGGCGCTTGCTGGGACCACATCCTTCGGCCGCTAGCCGGAACTTCTGTAGCACTTCGCTGTAGAGCTGGATCACGATTGGGTCGGCATAGCGCCGCAGCTTCATTTGCTTCGCCCATTCGTTGTAGCCACGATTCCAGTTGCGCATGTACTGATGCTCAAGCGGCATCGGGTAATGGAAGAAGCAATCGTTCTTCGCGTAGGCCTCCCACTGCTCTGGGTTGGGCTCGCCAAGGAGGGATTTTCTGCCATCTACCCCACGCCAACCCGCCAGCAGACCCTGCCCAGACCCCGCTTCTGTCTCAAACCGAATCGCGAAGTCCTTGTAGTCCTCGAATCGCCGCTTACCTTCTCCCGTTGTGAAAGCGGGCAGTTTGAGTCGCGAAGCGAGTTCTATGAGCACGTCCTGAAACGGCCTGCACTCTCCAGTCGCCGGCACCACCGGAACGCGAACCGAATCCGAGGGACCGTCGAATTCCGAGATCGGTCGGTCGAGCAACGACATTGCGTCGTAGCGCTCAAGGTAGGTCGTATCCGGAAGCACCAGGTCTGCAAAACCCGTCGTCTCCGATTGGAAGGCGTCGCAGACCACGACGAACGGTATCCGGTACTCTCCGTCAGAGTTGCGTTCATTAAGCATCCGTCGAGTCTCAATGGGATTCATGGCTGAGTTCCAAGCCATGTTCGCCATGAAGATCATCAGCGTGTCAATTGGATAGGGGTCGCCCCGGTACGCGTTGGAGATGACGTTGTGCATCATTCCGTGCACAGCGAGCGGGTATTCCCACGAGAAAGCCTTGTCAATTCGTAAGGGCTTGCCTTCTTCATCCACGAACAAGTCGTCCGGTCCCGCCGGAAATCCGAGCGCCGCACCATTGAGGGGCACGAGCGGCTGGACGGCATCCGGGCTGTTTGGATTCTTGGCATAGACGGGCGGCGTACTTCGAGGAAACGGCGCCTTGTGGCGAAAACCACCCGGCCGATCGATTGTTCCGAGCAACGACATGAGTACTGAGAGGGCGCGAATGGATTGAAAACCGTTCGAATGGGCAGCAAGTCCACGCATCGCATGAAATGCAACCGGTCTGCCGATCACGTTCTGATGTTCGCGTCCCCAGCTGTCTATCCACCTGATCGGCAGGCTAAAGCTCTTGTCGCGCGCAGTCCGACCCATTTCCCGGGCTAAACGGCGAATGGTTGCAGCCGGAACACCCGTAATCTCCGACGCCCACTCTGGTGTGCACGATTGCAGTCGCTCCCTTAGCAAGGCGAATGCTGGTTTTACCGGTCCGCCACCCGGAAGCCGATACTCGCCATCCAGCGCGGGGACTGCTCCCTGTGTGTGGTTGGGAACTGGGGCATTCAGGTTCCGGTCCCACCAGAGCTGGCTGTGTCGCCGATGGGGATTGTTCTCCGGATCCTCCGCGCCACACACAACCAGACCGAAGTTGTCGCTTGCCTCATCGACGTCGACTAAATAGCCGGCATTCGTGTACTCAGCACAGAAGTCCATGTCGTAGAGATCTTGCGCAACGATCTCATGACAAAGGGCGAGCAGCAGGGCTCCGTCGGTGCCCGGCCGAATCGGAATCCACTCGTCGGCGATGGCCGAATAGCCGGTGCGCACCGGATTGATTGATATGAAGCGACCTCCCGCGCGCTTGAACTTGGATATCGCGATTTTCAGCGGATTCGAGTGATGATCCTCCGCAGTGCCGATCATCACGAACAGAGCTGCTCGATCCAGATCCGGCCCGCCAAATTCCCAGAACGAGCCTCCAATCGTGTAGATCATGCCCGCAGCCATGTTGACAGAGCAAAATCCTCCGTGAGCCGCATAGTTCGGTGTGCCGAACTGGCGAGCGAACAATCCGGTGAGCGCTTGCATCTGATCCCGCCCCGTAAAGAACGCGAACTTCTTAGGATCAGTGGCGCGAATTTTCGCTAGACGCTCCTCGATCATTTGGAGAGCCGCATCCCAGGAAATAGGCTCGAACTCACCTGAGCCGCGCTCCGCTCCGGGTTTGCGTCGGAGTGGCCGCGTGAGACGCGCCGGGGAATACTGTTTCATGATTCCCGACGAACCCTTGGCACAAATTACGCCCTTGTTGATGGGATGACGCGGGTTCCCGTCGATGTAGCGAATCTCACCGTCACGTAGATGCACGCGAATCCCGCATCGGCACGCGCACATATAACAAGTCGTCGACCGGACGAGCGAATCGTTGTTCGGATGCGCCTCCCCGATTAATGGCGAGGCTCGGCCAGTCTCGGGCGGCAACGGCTCACCAGCAAGGAAATCAATCTGCTTCTTAGCCATATCGCGTATCGCTCGCGCGAATAAAACACCATGGTCGCATAAAACTAACTTTTCCTTCTCGAGGTCTCTCCTATCGAGAAGAGAGGACCGCAGAGGAGGCGTCCCGTCAGCTTACATATCCCAGATCGAGGCGTCTAACAGGTAATTTTGTTGTAGCCTAACAGTTATTTAGCTAATAGCCGGCGGTGCAAAGATGAAAACCCGCCGAATAACGCTGCGTCAACTGCAGATTTTCGCCCCCGTGGGTCAATTCGGCAGCACCAATGTAGCAGCGCGCACCGTGGCGCTTTCCCAGTCGGCAACCGGCGCCGCATTGAACCAGCTTGAGCGGGTATTGGGGATGAAGCTTTTCGATCGCGTCGGCAAGGGCTTACGGCTGAACGAAAACGGCCGCATGTTGATGCAGCAGGCTCTAGGAGTATTGGATGCGGCTGAGAGCATTGAGAATTGGGCGATCGATGATTCGGTAAGATCCGGCGCCCTGAAGATCGGAGCAAGCACCACGATAGGCAACTACCTGTTACCTCGTATCCTCGCCCATCATCGCCGCCGTTTGCCGGATGCATTGTAAGCGCGCTGACAAGCGCAGGTCGTCATCGCTAATACGGCAGCAATCGCAGAGCGAGTGGCCAATCTCGATTTGGATCTTGGCTTGATCGAAGGTCCTTGCCATCAGGCCGCGCTTACTGTCAATCCATGGATGGAAGATAAGCTGGTCATCGTTTGCGCAGCGCACGATCCCACTCTTGGCGCCACTCGGCGCAATACGGTTTCGCTAAAGGCATTGCGCGCTGCAACGTGGCTACTCCGGGAACCTGGCTCTAGTACTCGCGAGGTTACCGACCAGTTGCTGATCCCTCACCTGCATCACATCAATCAGGGGATCTCCTTTGAAAATTCGGAAGCCATCAAATACGCGGTGGTAAACGGGCTTGGTCTAGCCTGCTTGTCTCGGTATGTGGTTGCGGATCTGATCGACGCAGGCGTACTTGCCGTGGTTCCCACCACATTGCCCAGGCTCGGACGCAAATTCCACATCGTTCTACACGAGAAGAAACTTCCCACGCGAGGATTGAGCACGCTGCTGAAAACTCTTCGCGACAAGACAAAGACATCAAGCGCAATTTCTCCGGGGAATCGATGCAATGACACGAAGCGGAGCACGCGGGCCGCGCACATCAAGGTCGGGCCATTAAATTGGGAAGCAGCGTGATGATCCCCGGGAATGTAATCATCAAGACTAGACCAAGCACCATAATCCACACGAAAGGCCAAGCTGATTTGTAGATTTCGGTCATGGACAAATCCGGCGTGGCACTTTTCAGGGCAAACAGCGTGTAGCCGAACGGCGGTGAGAGCCCTCCGATCGCCGCCACGATTAGAAATAATGTCCAGAACCAGATCTCATCGAAGCTGTAGGCCTTCACAAGCGGTAGATAGATCGGGATCAGCACGAACATGACGGCCACCTGATCGAGGAACATGAACAACACGAAAGGCAGCGCCAGCATGGCGAACAGCATCACGAACGGGTTCAGGTTGAGAGTCGTGGCGATCAAGCCCAGCTCGCGGGCCGCGCCGGTCAGGGTCAGCAACTGGCTGAACATCACCGCGCACGTCATCACCACGAGAACGAGGGCGGCGACGCTCACGCTGGAAAAAACGGCTTCCTTCAGCATCTGCAAGGACAATCTGCGGTAGTACGCGGCGAGCACGACAGCCCCGAACACACCAGTAGCCGCCGCTTCGGTGGGTGTCGCAATTCCGAGCAGCACCAGCCCCACGGCGAGAAAGAAAATAAGTGCGGAGGGCAGCATGCGTAGCAATGCGACGACCGCGCTTCCTCGCTTTTTTTCTTTCTCCGCGTCCATGCTGACGTCCGGCGCGAGAGCGGGGTTTATGCGCAGCCGGACAATCACATAGACCAGAAACATTCCCGCGAGCAGGACTCCCGGGAGCAGCCCGGCCACGAGCAGCTTACCCGTGGAAATTTGTGCGATCGTCGCCACGATGATGGCGAGGACGCTCGGCGGAATGATGGGATCGAGCGAGGCGCCAGCCAGGATCGTCCCGGTTGACAGGCGCGTGTCGTAACCGCGTTTTCGCATGGCAGGCAACAGCGAGCGGCCAAGCATCCCCGCGACGGCCATTGCAGCCCCGGAAAGCGCCCCAAGAATGGCCGAGAGCACGATGCACAGCACGTACTGGCGACCCCGTATCTTCCTGCCGACGAGGCGGTCAAGGGAGTCGAAGATGACTTCCATCGCACCCGAACGGAACAGGATTTCCCCCATCAGGACGAATAGCGGCACCGCGGCGAGAGCGACTAGGGTTCCCGACGTGTAAATGCTGTTCGCGAACAGCCCGAAGCCCGCGGGCCCGAAAATAATCGCCACCGCGACCACGTTCAAAAGCAGGAATGCGACGAAGATGGGCACGCCCAGAACGAGCAGGAACAACAGCGCCGAAACGCTGCCGAAAAATGCTGCCCACCAGCTCACAGTCCGCTCTGCCGACGCGCTTCGGCCGTACCCACCAGGAGCTGGCGCAGGAAGTGCGTTGCGGCGCCCAGCATGCCGTAGGGGATCCAGATCGAAACTGTCCACTTCGGCACCGCAAGCGGCGGGACGGTCCACACCTCCTGGGTGAATTGCTGCAGCGTTTCGTTCGCACTGAACCACGCCGCGAACAGGCAAGTAGAGGCGGCCAGAAAGCGCACGAAAGACTCCAGCTTGCGCGCGTACCACGGACTTAGCGCATCGATGAGGAGGTTGATATAGATGTGCTCAGCGCGGCGGGTGATCTCGGGCAGCGCGAGAAAGATCATCGCGATGAGGCTGTACGAAACCAACGGGCTCGCCCACGCCGTGGGAGCGTTGAAGAAGTAGCGTGAAACGACTTCATAGCAGAACGAAAAGGCGATCACGATAAGGCATACGCCTGCCGCCCAGTAGCTGGCAATCGAAGCCTTTTCATGAATGGCAGCAAGATGCGCCGCGACTGTTCTCGCCGACTGTTTCATGTGTTCAAGGCAGACATTCGCAGAATGCGCAGCACCCAACGCACCGTAACTTGCATAAGATGCCTACGCCCGGCATTGCTGACGACGCACGCGGTACAACCACGACCCGCGCTGCCGCGCACTCACGTACGGTTATCTCGCCGATGCGCCAGCCGCAAGCCTACGTTCCGCGAATCTAAGGACTAGTTCGCCAACCCCTTTTGCCGCGCGAACTGCCGCAGTTCCTCCACGTCCTTCCGAGTTTTCGGATTCTGGGCCGCGATCTCCCACAACCCCTCGGAGAACGCCGCTGGCACTTTTGCGCGCAGCGCCGGTCCGACTTGCGTGAGCATCATCCCCTTGGCGATCAGCGCCTTCTCCTCCTCCTCGGCAAGACGGCCCGCTTCGCGGAACCAGGATTCCTCGATCTTGCGGCCTTCCTCGAGCAGGATCTTGCGCTCGGCGTCGCTAAGGCGATTCCACGCATTGAGATTCATGAAAATGGGCTGAATCGAGAAGCCGTAGGCCGGGCGCAGGAGGTACTTGGCGACCTCATACCAACGCAAGGCAAGCACTCCTCCCTGCACTGTCCACACCGTGCCTTCGATGACCCCTTTGTCGAGCGAGGTGTAGATCTCGCCCGGCGCCATCCCTACAGGAGGGGAGGCGCCCAGAAGCCGGAATAACCCACTGCTAATCGGCGTACCGCGCAGCTTTCGGCCCTGAAGGTCCCCCGCGGGGCTCACCGGCTGCCGCAGAATGATCTGGTAGGTCCCGTCCGGCGTCGACGGGAAAGCGATGATCTTGACACCAAGCTTTTGATATTGCCTATCGATATGGTCCAGGATGCCAGAGGCCCGCCGCGACGCCACGTCGCCGCCAATTGCTTCAACCGCGGCAAGAATCGGCGTAACGCCAAAATGGTAGGAGCCGTGAGAGTAGAGGAAATGGAAAGCGCCAGAGGCGACCGGCTGGAGCTGCTCGAACGGCGGCACCGCCTCGGGGCCGCTAAGCGTTATCTTGATGTTTCCTCTGGAGGCCGCCTCGACGTTCTTAATAAACGGCTCGGCGATGCCTGGCACTCCCGGATAGTTTTTGTCCCAACTCGCCAGCATTCGGTACTCCGCGCTGACTGACGAAACGGTGTACAGAACGAGGGCTGCAGCTAGAGCAGCGGATTGTAAATACCTCATAAGTCCCCCTTCTCCTCTAATGACAGGTCGACCAGAACCCACCAGCGGTCAATTCTAGTATAGCATGGGTCCTGGTCCCTTCCTTGCCTGTTAGCGGCGATTCGTCGTCGCCCCACTTGTACTGCCTTCCCGCTTCTCCCGTTCGAACTTGTGCCCGAGTTGTTCGATCCACGCCAGCAGCTTTTCCCATTCTTCTCGGCTGGCGACGAGTCTGCCGCGACGCTCGTAAAAGGGATCGAAGGGGTCCCCCTTTGCCTCTTCCAGGCTCATCGGCGCATCGCCTAGCCCCTCTTCAACTGGATATCCCGCGGCTTGCCAAGCCGAACATCCCCCCTCCAGCACCTCAACCTGACGGTACCCGAGGTCAAGTAGCGTCGCCGCCGCAAGAACCGAGCGAATACCATCGTCGCACACAGTCGCAACCGGCATGCTTTTGTCAGGCACGAGGTCGCCTATACGCAATTCAAGGTAGCTCCGCGAGAGCCACCGTGCTCCTTGGAGATGGCCTACCGCGTAATCGCCGCCTCCTCGCACATCGAGGATCACCGGACCTTCGCAACGATTAAGGCGGTGCCTCAATGCGAAAGGGGCCACGGTTTTGACTCGCGCTCGCGCCGCGGTAAATCCGGCGACATGGCGCTCGGGTGTGCCAACATGGCGCGACGGCTTGCCTGTTTCGAGGGGCAGGCCCGCTTCTGTCCAGGCAATGACACCGCCCTCCAAAAATGAGACATTGGGAAGACCCATGCCACGGCAAAGCGAAGCTGCGAGAGTTGCGCGCACGCGAGCATCGCATGTCATGATGACTGGTGCATTGCGCACTCCGATGATCTCCTCGAAGAAAAGCGGTAGCAGGCCGACCTGGCAGGAAATTGCCCCCGGGATGTGACCAGCCGCATACTCGCGCGGCAGGCGCACGTCGATCAGATAGTGGAGCGCGCCAGATTGGCGCAGAGACTGCAACTGCTGAAGCGAGATCGGAGGGATTCCTTCCTCGGCTGAAAGGCGTCCGGCAACCGCCTCTGCAGCCTCGCTGGCCCGGGGCGAGGGGGTACGGTCCGCGCGCATCTCACGGCCCCGTTCGAGTGGGTAGCCATGCACCATATTCCAGACCGTTGTTCCTCCGATCAACGCTAAAACCTTACGCAATCCCATTAGGCGCAGAATATGCGCGCCCAGGATGCTGCGCGTGCGACCGGCGCAGTTGACAATCACGGTCTTGTCCTCTTCCCCGATAAGATCGATCGCCTCCAGCGGCAATTGCCCTATCGGAATGAAATGGGCTCCCGGCAAGTGTCCATTTTCATACTCGCCAGCCGTACGCACATCCAAAACTATGAACTCCTCACCCTTTCTCTGGCGCGCAGTTAGGTCGGCAGGCGTGATTGAAGGAATTTCTTCGAAGGCGGCAATTTTTTCGCCATAGTCCTTACCCGGCACGCCCCACCCATAAAGAGTGGGGTATCCGGCGGACTGCCAAGCCTCAAGCCCACCACTCAAGTAACTTACGTTGCCATAGCCAAGTTCATTCAGGGTCTCGCACGCCATGCGGCTTCGCCGCCCGTCCGAGCAGTAAAGAACAATGGCTGCCGCCGGATTCGGAACGATCTCCCGAATGCGCCATTCCAGATCGCCGCGTGGGACGGGCGACGCGAACTCAAGATGGCACAGTGAGTACTCGCCCTTCTCGCGCACATCGATCAAAGCGTAGTCTGGCGGACCCTCCCGCAGCTTGCGCAAATCCGACGGTGTCACGACGCGTTCCATAGCGAGCCTGATCTGGATACGTTTAGCGATTGTACAACCTTGCGATGCGTCGGCCCGGCCGTTATCGACAGCTACCCAGAAATCCACCGTCAATGACGATATTTTCCCCCTGAACATACGCTGTCCGATCAGAGGAAAAAAACAGGATGAGATCGGCAACCTCGCTCGCCTCGCCGATCCGTCCCAGCGGCGGATTGAGCCATTTCTCGCTCGCATCCGCTGGCGAACCCTTGTCAGACACAGGTAGTTTCGCTGGCTGGTTGAGCCCGCCTGTGCGGATCGGACCCGGACCAATTCCGTACGCCCTGATTCCGAATTTCGACCCCTCGTTGGCAATAGCAACCGTGAAGTTCATCACTGCCGCATTGACATTCCCCTTGAGAATAAAACCTTCGTCCGGACGATAGGCAGAAGCCCCATGAACATTGACTATCACTCCCGAGCGCTGCTCGCGCATGATCTTGAACACCTCGCGGCAAACCCTGACGCAGCCGAAATACTTTCCGATCCACGAAGACATCCAATCCTCGTCCGTCAATTCCAAAAAGCTGCCGCGCTTGGTCTGTCCAGCACTATTGACCAGAATATCAATTCGACCCAACTGTCGGTGCGCTTCAGAAACGAAAGTCTTGATATCCTCCGCCGATGTCATGTCAGCGCGAAAGGTAGCGACGCTGTTGCCGGTTTTAGCAACAATCTCGTCTGCCGCCTTCTTAAGATCCTCCTCGCCTCGCGCGCAGATAGCCACGCGCGCACCCTCTTCCGCGAACGCCAGTGCCGTTGCCTTGCCGATGCCTTTGCTTCCGCCCGAAATGAGAACGACTTTATTTCGCAGATTTAGATCCATGCTCGAATCTCCTTGTTTGAATGCTCGCAAAGAAATGGGCGACTAAAACTTTCAGCTCTCAGGTTGCAAGAGGACATGGGTGAGTGCTCCAGAGGCCAGCCCCTCTTGGGTATATTCGAGGGTGCTCAAGTCCTCCATATTGACGTCCCGATTCGTGCGCTTGCTGAATTCCTGAGCAAACCGTTCTCCGGCATTTTTCGGCGGAGGAAAATACACTCTGCGCTGCATGAGGACCCGGTCCACAGCAAGCGGCCAAAAGCTGGTCGCCAAATACCACCCGGTAGACCACAGTTGAACTTGAAAATTTGGAAAGATAATGAACGTATCAAAGCCCCAATTCGGATATTTGCTTGGGTTCATCAGCCGTGGCGACCCTCTAGATCCTTTGCCTCACGCGTGTGCAATCGCGTCATGGAGCGTGCCAGCCTAGCAGCCAGCGCGCCCGTCGGAGTGGGTTGAACATTCGCATTAGCGGGCACCGACATCATGTCGTGCGGCTCAAAGATCTTGAAGGCTGGCAGGTGGGACAGCAGATTTTCCTTTCTACTGATCCATCTATTTGCCGAGCGCGCGTGCAGAAATGGTGCGTGATAACCCTCCTGGAAAGCGACTTTGCAGGTTTTCCAGTTGCATTTGATCTCACCGTTGTATTCATAGCAGGGTGACGGCTTCCCGAACGGATACCCGCTCAACCCGTCCCACAACTCCCCCAGATACGCCTTCAAGGTTTCTTTCGGCTTTGGGTCGAGGTTGATAAAAATGAATCCTTCCCAAACGTCCGTGGCTACCGGAACCAGATTGTGTTCGTTCCTCTTCAGATCGTGGAACTGATCTTCGTCCGGTACCCGGGTCAATCGCCCCTCCAGATTGAAGGTCCAACCGTGAAACTTGCAGGAAATCGCCGTCAATGAGCCGCGCTCGTTCCAGGCGAGCTTGTTACCATAATGCGTACAGACATTGTGGAAAGCGCGAATCGCTCCGTCTTTTCCGCGCACCACCAGAATCGAGGCGTTGCATATCTTGATCTCTTTGACGAGATAGTCCCCCGGATTAGGGATTTCTTCCACCCGACATCCGACGTAGAGCCACACCTTGCGGAAAATGCGATCCCGCTCCAGCTCGAAATATTCCTGTGAGATGGAAGGTTCGACCGGTATGGGCTCGTTGCCAAGTTCCGGATACTCCTCGCTCCATCTTTTGGTTGTTGACGTCGATTCTTGGGACATATGCTCTTTCTCCTATGGTGTTGCGCGCTACTTCTGCCATTCGCGAGCAAGCGCCGCAAAGATAATGTGGTGAATGCGCCGTGCTACGAACAACCTCATCCGTACTGAAATTCCCGCTAAAAGCCCACAAAAGTCACCTTCGGACGGGGCCTACGACATCGAACACTCAGGCCTAGAACAACCGTTGCTAGCCGGGAACGGCGGCTAGGCCGCTGGCCGCCAAACCGGCTCGGGCGCAAGCCTCATCCTGCTCTTCGGTTCCACCGGATACGCCAATGCCACCGATGAGATCAGCACCGTCGTACATGGGTACGCCGCCGCCGAGGATCGCAAACCGGTGCGCCGCTGGAAGAGCGGCTTTGACAGAAGGAGAGTTCATCGACTCGATGTAACCCCACCATTGACTCGTCGGTATGCCAAATCCGGCGGCAGTGGTCGCTTTGTCGGACGCGATGGCATAGGTATGAAACGGTGTCGCCGGGTCGCGCAGCGACGCGACGACGTTTCCGCCACGGTCCATGACAAGGGCCGAGACCGCGATTCCGAGTTCCCTTGCCTTTTCCAGGGCGCCCTGGCAGGAGGCAGCCGCCGCCTGCCAGTGTATGGTTCTCTGGGTAAGCACCTTTTCCATGGTTGTAAGACCCCTAACTGACTCCAAAACTAGCGAAGCCAGACTGCGCTGCGAATTTGTTCCAGTGCAGTCAGATCCTCCAACGTGGTGAGATCACCAGGATCGCGTCCTTCTGCAAGAGCCTGGATGCTGCGGCGAAGTAGCTTTCCCGAGCGGGTTTTTGGCAACATGGAGACGAAATGCACCCTCGCCGGACGCGCGATCGCGCCGATCTGCGCATCGACGGTCGCCATGACTTCCTTCTCCTGTACGCTACGGAGTTCCCGGGTGGCAATCGTCGCCGGATCTTTCACCACCGCGAACGCAAGAGGGACCTGCCCTTTGATTTGATCGCTCACGCCGACGACCGCTACTTCCGCAATGTTCGGATGCGCCTGCACAGCTTCCTCGATCTCCCGGGTACCAAGGCGATGGCCCGCTACGTTGATGACGTCGTCGGTGCGACCGAGGATGAAATAGTAGCCATCCTTGTCGCGAATACCCCAGTCGAATGTCGAATACACCATCTTCGACTTGAAGGTACTGAAGTAGGTTCGAACGAAGCGCTCATCGTCTCCCCAAACCGTTGACAGGCATCCCGGCGGCAGCGGCGGCGCGATGGCGACCACACCTTTCTCGTCTGCGCCTGCTTCCGATGCGTCGCTCTCACGCAGCAGCTTCAGATCGTAGCCATACGCCGGGAAACTAGGGCTGCCGAACTTCAGGGGCGTCTTTTCCACTCCTGGCGCTGAGGTAAGGATCGGCCAGCCTGTTTCAGTTTGCCAGTAGTGGTCGATCACCGGCTTTCCCAGAGCCTCGGCGATCCACCGATGGGTGGGTTCATCCAGCGGCTCACCGGCCAGAAACAAGTGCTTGAGCGAGTCCGTATCGTACTTCTTCAGATATGCCTGATCCTGTTTTTTCAACGTCCGGATAGCGGTCGGCGAGGAGAACATCACCCTGACCTGGTGATCCTGCACGATCTTCCACCAGATGCCCGGGTCCGGACGGATCGGGAGTCCTTCATACAAGATGGTCGTCATCCCTCTAAGCAGCGGCGCGTAGACGATGTAGGAGTGCCCGACGACCCAGCCGATATCCGACGTGGTGAACATGGTTTCGCCGGGTTCACCACAAAAAACGTGCTGCATGGATGCGACCAGTGCTACGCAATGTCCGCCGGTGTCGCGCTGCACGCCTTTGGGTTTTCCGGTCGTACCGGAGGTGTAGAGAATGTAACTTGGCTCACTGGATTCCAGCCAACCAACCGGCACGCTGGCATTCGGATGCTGCCTCGCGAGGGTCGCGTAGTCTAGATCACGCCCGGAGATAAGCGTCATTTCCTTGTCGATGCCGCGGTTGACCATCAAGACTGTCGTCGGCCGCGCCGCCGACAATCGGATCGCCTCGTCCAGCAGATGTTTGTAGGGAATCGCCTTGCCACCGCGCATTCCCGCGTCCGCAGTCACTATCAGCTTCGGCCGTGCATCGTCAATGCGGGTGGCGAGGCTCGCAGCCGCGAACCCGCCGAAGACCACCGAGTGGATCGCACCGATTCGCGCACACGCCAGCATTGCGAAAATCGCCTCAGGGATCATGGGCATGTAGATCAGCACCCGATCGCCCTTCTTCGCGCCAAGGTCCTGCAACACCGCGGCGAATCTGTTCACCTCGGCATGCAGATCACGATAGCTGTAGATCCTCTGCTGCTCGGTCTCCGTGGAAATGTAGATCAAAGCCCTCTGATCCGCGCGCGAGGCGAGGTGCCGATCGACTGCGTTGTGGCACAGGTTGGTCAGGCCACCGACGAACCATTTCGCGAACGGCGGCCGGCTGTAGTCGAGGACGCGATCGAAAGGCCGCTGCCATTCGATCAGCCGCGCCTGTTCTGCCCAGAAATTTTCCCGGTCTTCTATGGAGCGGCGGTAGAACTCCGCATAACGCTGCGCCACTTCTCTCCCTTTCAATCCCAGCCCCGCAGAAGCACCTCAGCGCCCCGTGCTTACCGGGTCGGACCGTCGCTGTGAACAAAACCGCCGCGCATTGCGTGAACTGCTTTCCAGCGAACAGGGTCATACCCGTCCGGTACGCCGGGCTCCCCCCACCATTCAACCGCCAACGAAACTTCGGCCAGAGAGAAGCAGAGATACAGCAGGCGCGTCGCATCCGGAGGCATCTCGTCAAGCGGGAACTGGTTGAGGTACGCGAGCATCTCCTCCACATGCGGAAGGATGGCATCGTAAAAGGCGCGAATCTCGCCCATGGAACTGGAGAGGCGTTTGCGCACGCGCGCTTCTTCGGTGGGCAATGCCCAATCGCTGGCGAGAGCCTCGAAAGCACTGAATTGCCCGGGTAAGGTGTCGGTCGACATGTGTTCCGTCCGAAAAACGGTTCGTTCCGGTCAAGACTTGGCGTTTGCAGGCCGGGTTCCAGTCTCACCCGTCCCGCCGCCTACGGCGTAGTTCAGGAAGTCCTTCATCCCCGCGTTGTATTCCAGTCCCGCGACGGCTTTTCCGATGGTCGCTTTGATCGAGTCGTAGTTCTCGTGCTTCAGATAGTAGGTCAGGTCGCGGTGAATTCTTTCCAGCGGATACTCGCTCATCGTGGCGGTCGCGCCGCAGGCTTGTATGGCCGCGTGGATCACCTTCCCTGACAAATCCTCCGAGACGCAGCGATACATATGACCGGCGAGCTGGCCCTGTTCAATCTGCCCCGTTTCCCACAACCAGGCCGTGTGGAAGAGCCACAGGGTGATCGTCTGGACGTTCATACGCATGTCCGCGAGGTAATGCTGGACATACGGGTCATCGAGCCTTTGCTTGGATTTCAGGTACTCCAGGGCGAACTCGAGCGCTGCTTCGGCTCCGCCAAGGAAGTTCGAGGCAAACTGCGGCAGAAGTTTTGCCTGGAAGTTGGTGCGGACGTAATCGCCTGGCTCCCCGATCGCCTGATCATCGCCAACAAATACGTTGTCGAACTTCACCAGATGACTGACAGTTGCGCGCATACCGGTCGCGCTGGACCACCATTCGGGCCTTATGGTCACACCGGGTGAGGTCGTATCGACCATCAGCATTACCATCCCTTCGGCGGCATCCCGTGCTCCCTCCACGACAAAGCCCACCCCACCGTACCTGGCGGCGCCGGCATTGGTGCAGTAGTACTTCTCCCCATTGATGATGTAGCCCCCCTGCACGCGTTTCGCAAAGGAACTCGAGCGTCGCGCGGGCTGGCCCAAAACGACCATGGGTGGCTCGCTGCCCCAGCCTCCCAGGAGTGCTCCGTTCTTGACCACGTCTCCCAGGTATCGCTGCTTCTGCTCCTGGGTGCCGTTCACAGAAATGAACTGCGCAAAATTAGTGTGCACCTGGAGACATTGCCCCGTTGCGTTATCCCCCTTTGCAATGTTTTTCGTGATCAGCCAGAGGGTGAGGGGATCGCCATTGTCGATGCCTAAACCGAGCCCTCCGTATTCCTCGGGAATCGTGAGCGCGAGAAAATTGTGCGCGCGCAACTCCGCGAAATTCTCAACCGGAAACTGATTTTCGCGGTCGTAACGACCCGCACGCGCTGCGAAGCCAGGAACGAGGCTTTCGGCAGTTGCGACGAGTTTCCTCTGGCGCGCGGCAAGCGCAAAATTCACTGCGGTCTCCCGTCGACGCGGCACCGGGTTCGCAACCCCGCACGGAGCGCTCTGCAAGAAAGTGTTCCGCTTTTCACTTGGCCAAGGCGCTCCGGGCGGGGCGTCCAGGGGAACAGACATAGTCATTGACCGCTTTGCTGGCATGGCGGACCGCGACCTCCTGGTCCTGCAGCAGCATGTTCTTGATACCGCCGGATTTCAGAACCGACTGGATGTGCTCCAGGGTGCTCAGGTCCTCCAGGATGACATCGCGGTTGGTCCGCTTCGAATACTCCTGAACGAATCGCTCCGCCGCGTTCTTCGGCCGCGGAAAATAGGCCCGCAACTCGGCAAGCGTCCGATCAACCGCAGTAGGCCAGTAACTGTAGGCGAGATAGTAGCCGCTGGACCAGAGATGGAACTGAAAGTTGGGGAAGATGAAAATGATGTCGAAAGACCAGTTCGGGTTGCGACTCGGATTCAGGAAACCCGGCAGGTTCGCGAGATCCTTCTCGCTGCGCGGCGGGGTTCTCGTCATTCCAGGGGCGAGCTTCATGGCGAGCGCACCGACGGGCGAGGGCTTCACGGCTGCATTTCCCGGAACGGAAAGGACACAATGGGGTCCGTAGGCTCTGAACGACAGCAGGTGCGCGAAGGGGTTCTCGTTGTTTCCCCTGTTGATCAGCTTTGCCATCGATTTCGCATGCAGGAAGGGCGCGTGATAACCCTCGATGATCGAGTCGCGCCAGACCTTCCAGTTGCACTTGGCTTCAGTCTCGTACCCGTAGGTGAGCGCCTTGGAACTGAAATCGTATCCGCTCACCAAATGCCCCAGCTCGCCCAGATACTCCGTCAACGTGTGCTCGGGCTGCTCCTGCAGATTGATGAAGATGAACCCGTTCCAGGTATCGACCGCCACCTTCGGCAGCGCGTGTTCGCTTTTGCGGAAGTCGAAGAACTGATCCTCGTCCGGCACCCGCATCAACCGCCCGTCGTCCGCATAGGTCCAGCCGTGGAACTTGCACATGAAGGCCCGGGTGGTACCTTGAGCTCCCCATACCAGTTTGCTACCGCGGTGCTGGCAGACATTGTGGAATGCCCGGATGACGCCGTCCTGCCCCCTTGCGACGAGAACCGAAGCTGCGCATACGGCGATGTCCTGGACGAAGTAGTCGCCGGGATTCGGAATTTCCTCTTCGCGCCTGCCGGCGTAAAGCCAGACGCGTCGATAGATTCGATCGCGCTCGAGCTCGAAATACTCTGCGGAAATGTAAGGTTCGATGGGTATGGGGCCCGTTCCAAGCGCCGGGAATTGCTCCGTCCATCGCGTCTCGGGTGTGGTTCCTTTCATACCTGCTCCTTCACTATACAAGCACGCGGTACTGGCTTAGATCGCGCTGCAAAGCAGTCTACCATACGCTTTAATTGGTACCCTGGCCTTCGCCAACTCCAGGGCTTTCCAGAGGGTTGCCGAGTGCGACGTGACAACGGGAAACTTTACAGCCTGCTCCAAACGTTCGGCCACAGACAGTGCCCACCAGTTCATGCAGCTCATAAACAGGCCGTCGGCGCAACTATCCCAGTTTTGCAGGGCGAACTGATAGATATTCTCGGGAGACACGCTCGCGAACTCCCGCCCGTCGCCAATGCCCATGCCGGCGATTCTCACGATTTGAAATCCCGATTTCTTCAAAAAATCTTCCTCCACCCGGTTCAGCTCTCCGCCGTAGGGGGTAACGACCACGAGGCGCGACACGCCTAACAGGCGCAGGCTTTCCACAACAGCGAGTACCGTTGAGCCGGTCGGTATGCCGGTCCTCTTTTCCGTCTCTTCGCACGCCCGTACCTCGGCGCCCGGATCATTCATGGCCCCACCAAGCGTGCAGCACTTCATCAGGCAATCCACCCCCGCGGAGACCAGCTCGTCTACCGCCCTGTCGAATTCGAGCTCCATTGCCCGAAGGTGCGACAAGAAAGTCCCGGTCAACAGCATGCGCGAAGTGAAAAAGGAGACATCGGGAGGCGCCATGCGGTAGAAGAGCGGTTCCGTAACCGTTTGCGGGCTTGGAATGACCAAACCGATCTTGGCGGTCCGCTTGGCTTGGGCGTCTTCCCGAGCCCACGGGTCCTCTTGCATCACAGCCGGTCTGTCTATGGTCGGTTTCACTCCGGCGCTTCCGATCGATTCACACGGCTCATTTCATTCACTGTAGATCCTTTCGCTCAAGCCAAGAGCAGCCGATCATCGGCTAGGACCTCGCCACGCGCGCGATGAAACTCTTCAACAAGCTGTCGTACTGTCATTCTCGCTCGCGCCTCACCATGGAAATCGAGAAGAATCTGTCCCGCATGCATCAGCAACGTTCGGTCCCCCACTCGCAGTGCCTGCTCCATGTTGTGCGTCACCATGAGCGTGGTGGACCCCCATTCCTTGGAAAGGCGGCAGGTCAGGTCAAGCACGACCTGAGCGACGATTGGATCAAGCGCCGCTAAATGCTCGTCGAGGAGCAAGAGTTTCGGCCTGCAAACCCCTGCCATTAGCAAGGCCAGGGCTTGCCGCTGCCCGCCGGAAAGGAGCCGCACTGGCACAGACAAGCGATCCTCCAGTCCCATGCGTAGGCGCGACAACTCGTCCCGCACCTCAGCACGGCGCCGCTGTGTAATGGCAAATCGCAAGGTTCGCGGTGAGGATCGGAGCAAAGCCAGGGTTAAATTTTCCTCGACAGACAACGACCCCGCGGAACCATCGAGAGGGTTCTGAAACACACGCCCGATTTGCCGCGCTCGAACATGCTCCGGCGTTTTCGATACGTCCAGACCATCGATTCGGATTGCGCCCTCATCGCTGACATAGACCCCCGAAAGTGCATTGAGAAATGTGGATTTTCCCGCTCCATTGGCTCCGACCACGGTGACGAATTCGCCCGGCTGAAAGGTCACGCTAACATTGCGGAGCGCAACAACTTCGTTCGCCGCTCGCCGGTTGAAAACCTGGATAAGCCCTTCGATCTCAATCACGCTAACTCCCACGCCGATAGAGTTCCCGAGGAACCGCGACAGGTCTGCAGGTCACTGCGCGATTCATCGAGCAGTCTTCCCTATGCCACGAATTCTTGGAAGCGTTAGAGCCAGAAGTACGATCGCCACGGTACCGAGCTTGATATCGTTTGGCGGCAGTCCGAGATAGAGCGCGAAGGCGACGACCAGCCTATATACGATGGAACCAACAGCTACTGCGACGATCGCCCAAAGCAGGCCGCGAACCGGCATCAGCGCCTCACCAATAATCAGCGCCGCAATACCGGCCAAGATAGCGCCTAGTCCAAGGTTTACGTCCGCGAACCCCATGTACTGGACCTGAAGGGCTCCGGCAAGTGCTGCCAGACCGTTCGCAATGATCAAGCCGACCATCTTCATCGCACCCGTGCTTATTCCTTGCGCGCGTGCCATCTGCTCGTTGTCGCCGACCGCGCGCATAGCCAGCCCGACCTCAGTGCAAAGGAACCAGTAAGCCAACAGTATGACCACGACCGTCAGCGCACCGAACACCATAGCGGCCGCCAGGTCGGTGTTTGCCGCCAACGTTCCCGCCGCGGTCATTACCGTTGGATTGCCAAAGATGGGGAGATTGGACACCCCTCCCATCACATGCAAGTTCACGCTGTACATGCCTATGGCCACTAGGATCCCCGCCAAGAGGCCGTTGATTCCCAAACGAGTGGCCATTACACCCGTTGCCGCACCTGCTAGTCCGCCAGCAAGGAAAACCACCGGAAGCGTTAGCCAAGGACTCATCCCCTGTACGATCAACAAAGCAGTGACTGCTCCTCCCAGCGGATAGCTTCCATCCACCGTCAAGTCGGGAAAGTTCAGCACCCGAAAGGTTAGAAAAGCGCTCAATACCAACCCCGTGAATCCCAACCCCATGACGACCGCACCGAGCCAAAATGACAAGTACATGAGCGCCTTCCCCCTAGACTGACCCGCTATTTGGGCGGCAACTCTTTAGAAATCGCCGCCGCGTTTTTCAGCGCCCGTTCCGAAATCTTCACGCCCATCAACTCCGCGACAGCCACGTTATAGGCGAGGCGGCTCGTTGGGCCAACGTCTTCACCGAGCGTTCCGATCGGTATGTCCTTCGGTGACTTTCCCCTAAGAATCGCCGCCACCATCTTGCCTGCCTCAATACCTCCCTCCTGCCAATCAAATCCCACACAAGCCATCGCGCCCCTTGGGACCATTCCAGGCTCCATGCAAAATACCGGTTTTTTGCTATCGAGTGAAACCTTCATGAAGGAGCCGGATGAGGCGTGTAGAACACCGTCATTTATCATCAGAAGCGCATCGACTCCCCGCGCAATAAGCGACTGGGTTCCGACTTGAACCTCGTCCGTGCGGGTCACCGACGCCTCAATCAGGACAAGATCGGTACCTTTAATCGCCTGACGCGCCCGCATAACCATGTCTACGGAATTCGCTTCGCCTGGGTTGTAGGGGACACCGATTCTGCGAGCCTGTGGCATGGTTTCGCGGATGAGCTTAATGGTGTCGGGGACCGGAGCAGGGTTCTGTACCCCGGTAAGGTGTGCGGGCTTGTCAGTGCGAGACTGGGCCACTTTGATCGCATAAGCCGAATTCACGACGGCAAATACGATCTTGGGATAGCCGATGTCTTTCGTTATGTTGTAGGCGAGCCCTAGGTTCGGCGTACCCATCACGACCATCACGTCCACCTTCTGGTCTCTGAACTTCTGCAAAATATTGGTGGCTGTGGGGAAATCGCCGTGTGCGTTCTGTAGATCAATCCTGACGTTCCTGCCTCCCACAAAGCCTTCCTGCTCCAAAGATTTTATGAGGCCATTTCTAACCTCATCACCGGCAGGAAAGGACGCGAACTCGGTAAGTCCGATCACCGGCAGTTTCACTGGAGCCTGGGCAAAGGAACTGCCTGTCAGGACGATCGCCGCAATACCAACTGCAAGCCCACTTTTCAGCACACAAAGTCGTTTCATCTCGTCAAACCTCCCCCGGATCAGATGGACAAAAATTTGTACCAATGCGAGTACTTCAACGTCACGAACAAATGCATTCCTCGCCCCTCGTGTTGCCTTGACATCAAGAATGCGGCAACCGCCTCTCCTCGCCAGCTTACCAGACTCATCCTCGGATACTTGCCTTGCAGCAGATACTCGCCCACCAACTTCGCCTGGTAATCTACAGGGGCGTGCAGCGTCAGCGTCCTCACGTCCCGCCAGTAACTTCGGGCCAGTGCTTATAGGCGCGATTGGTGGTGACGACCGTGGAACCGCGCTCGTAGCGCTCGCTGAAGATCTGGAAGAGCGAATCGGCGCCGAATTTTTCGATAGGCAGATAGCCCAGTTCGTCGATGATGAGGATGCGAGGTTTGAGGTACTTGGCCATTTCGCGCTTGATCGCGCCATTGACCTGCGCGGCGGCCAGCGTGTTGATGATGTCGACCGCGGTGGTGAACAGCGCCAGGCCGGGCACGCGCTGATCGAGCCGCCTTGCCGCGACAAGGAAAGACTGCTGCTCGGCTTCGACACGCCGAGCAAATCTGTCATCCTGGGAAGCTATTTTCTGATTCCGCTCTGGGGCCTGTACACAGCCGAAACTGTCTCCTGGACGAACGCGACTGCGCTGCTTCTGACCGTCGCACAGCACTGGTTCATCCTCACTGCGCTCGTCGTGTTCGGACGGGTATTCGTGCTGATCGGCAAGCACGGCCTGCGCAACGCGCTGGTCTGGTTCGTGAAGCTAATCACCGACCCGTTCACCGACGTCATCGCCTACTATCCGAGCCTGCACGGCAAGGCGGTCTAGCGGAATGGCGGTCCGGTGCCGAAGGAAATGTACGTGCCGTCCGTCCATTGAATAGCGGAATAGCGGCCATGCAACGCACAATCCGCTCCCGTAACGGGCCAGTCACAATGGCCCATTAACCTGAGTCCCCGGAAGCTTGTCCCGCCGACCTGGGGACGGCACTGGAGATTCCCCTGGCGCCACCGCTTACGCTCGCCGACCGCCAGGATCAGAAGGTGTTCGACGCTATTTACCGCCGATCGCTGGTCTACAACAGTTGCTGGGAGGACCCGGCGGCGGACCGGCAGGCGCTAGCGCTGAAGCCTGACGACCGAATGCTCGTCATCACGAGCGCGGGCTGCGGCGACTCGACTACGCGGATTTCTTTTCGCTGTTCGGCCGCGCGTTCTAGCCCGTCTTTCTCAACTCACCGTTGATTTTGAGCGAATTCTGGCGAGTTCATGACGCAAGTGCTTGATGCAAAGCGGCCCGGTTTGCCGCAACGCTTGTAGTGGAGACCTTGGTCCTTGGCGAGGTGGTTCTGCGTTCGTAGACTTGGCGAATGTTCCTGCGCTGCAACCGACGCGTGAAGGATGGCAAGGACCACGATTATTGGAGCGTTGTTGAGAGCCGGCGCTTGAGCAACGGACGCATCGTGCAGCGCCAGGTGTTGTACCTGGGCGAGATAAACGCCAGCCAGCGCGAGGCTTGGCGCAAGAGCATCGAGGTATACGACGAAGGCACCCGTCGCCAAGTTGCGCTGTTCCCGGCGGGCTCGATGCCGGCGGACGATATCGATGCAATCGGTGTGCGCCTGAGTGAGCTGCGTCTGGAACGCCCGCGGCACTGGGGTGCATGCTGGCTGGCGATGCAGCTGTGGCAGGAACTTGATCTGGAGAGCTTCTGACGATCGCTCTTGCCGCCCTCGCGCGAAGGCACGCCGTGGCTGAAAGTGCTGCAGACCCTCGTGGCCCACCGACTCATCGACCCGGGCTCGGAATGGCGGCTGCATCGGCAGTGGTTCGATGCCAGCGCGATGGCCGATCTGCTCAACGCCGATTTCGCGCTGGCCGAGAAAAATACGCTGTACCGGTGCCTGGACCGGCTCGTTGAGCACAAGGACGAACTGTTCAAGTTCTTGTGCCGGCGCTGGGGAGAGCTGTTCGGGGCGACGTTCGATGTGTTGCTCTACGACCTGACGAGCACGTACTTCGAAACCGATGTCGAGCGCAGCCCCGAAGACCTGCGCCAATACGGCTACAGCCGCGACAAGCGAGGCGACTGCCGCCAAGTCGTGATCGCGCTGATCGTCACGCCTGAGGGTTTCCCGCTGAGCTACGAGGTGCTTGCGGGCAACGTCGCCGATTCCACCACGTTGAGCGATTTCCTCGATCGCATCGAGAAGCGCTACGGACGGGCCAACCGCATCTGGGTGATGGACCGTGGGATTCCCACCGAAGAGAGCCTCGCCAAGATGCGCCGAGTCGGCGCCTCCTACCTGGTGGGCACACCCAAGGGCCGGCTCTCCCGACTCGAACAGGACTTCCTCGGCCAGCCTTGGGCGCGCGTGCGCGAGGGTGTCCAGGTGAAAAGGCTGGCCACCGAGGAGGATGTGTACGTGCTGGCGCAAAGCGATGCACGCATCGACAAGGAGCGCGGCATGCGCCGCAAGCGCCTGCGCCGCTACGTCGATCGGCTGCAGGCCTTGCAGCGTCAGAGGCTCACGCGCGATCAGTTGATGATGAAGCTCGGTGCGGCCCGACACGAGGCCGGGCGCGCGGCGCACCTGGTCAAGGTCACGATCCCGAAGAACAGCTCCCGCAGCGTTCCTCGCCTATTGCCTGCAGGTCACGCTGAAAGCGAGGCTGCGCCCTCTGGCGGGTGGCGTTACGCCACGCGAGGTGCTTGCCAAATTCAAAACGATGCAGATGGTGGATGTGTGTATCCCCACTACCGACGGGCGGGAACTCGTGCTCTCGCGCTACACGCAGCCCGAGGCCGAGCACCGAATGCTGCTGGAGCAACTGCGACTGACGCTACCTCAGCAGCCACCACCGAAAATCACGGCCAAGCAAGTTCAAGAAAGGACCCCGGAAGCCACCACCTCGTAGTCGAGACCTTCAGCACCGTGTCATGCACAATCAACTACTTGGCACCCGTGTCGATACTCAGTTGAGAAAGACGGGCTAGGTCTCGGCAGCCCGCTCGATCTCTTCCGGGGTCGTATGGCGCACGTCCTTGCCCTTGACGGCATAGATGACGTATTCGGAAATGTTCTTGGCGTGGTCCCCGATGCGCTCCAGCGACTTGGCGATGAAGACCAGGTCGAGGCAAGGCGAGATGGTGCGCGGATCTTCGATCATGAAACTGATCAGCCGGCGTATCGCACCGCGGAACGCGTCGTCCAGTTCGATATCGCGGCGTGCGGCGGTCGCTGCGGCGCTCGGGTCGAGCTGCTCCAACGATTTCTGGGCGGCAAGCAGCATCTCCCGGGCGATCTCCGACATGCGCCCCAGGTCGATGTGGCGCAGCAGCGACGGCCGGTGATCAGCGTGGATCTTGCGCGCCTGCAGGGCTATTTTCTTCGCTTCATCGCCGACCCGCTCGAGGTCCGTAGTCGCCTTCACGAGCGCCAGCAGCAGGCGCAGATCGACTGCGGTCGGCTGCCAGCGGGCGATGATCTGGCCCGCTCGCTCGTCGATCGCGCGTTCGAGCGCATTGACCGAATGCTCATGGCGCAGGACCTGATCGACGAGATCCAGGGAACCCGAGGCGAGCGAGTCAACCGCGAGCGAAAGCTGCCTCCCGACGCGCTCGCACATTTGCAGCACGCGGCCGTTCACTTCCGACAATTCCTGGTCGAATTCCCGGTGCGTGTGGGGCGTGTGCGGCGTGGTCATCGGGCAATCCCCTCCGCGATGGAAGTGGTCTGTTGCGACGCGGCGATGGTATCGACGTTGTATGACAATAAGATGGCAGTCTGTCACATGCCGGTCGCCTTCGGGCGGTAGCCTGACGCGCGCGCTCGTTCGCACGCGCCGTCCGGCACTGTCATGACCCAGAAGACGCCGCAAAGCGCATTTCCTCGATCGCGACAAACGTGCCGGTGCGTGCGCTAGACGCCGACGACGCCGCCGTCTTTCCTCGTGATGACGATAGTCGCCGAGCGCGGGCGCGCCAGCCCGCCGTCGGGCCAGTGGCTAGGGTAGGCGGACGGGTTGCCGATGTCCGCCGGCCGCACGTCCTCGCCCGGGTGCTGGATATTAACGAAGATCGCCTTGCCGTCCGGCGTTTCGGTGATCCCCGTGATCTCGCACTGCTTCGGCCCGACCAGGAAGCGCTTCAGCTTGTCGCCGAGCCGCGCGCCGACGTAGGTACGGACCTGCTTCACGGAACCGTTGGCGTCGGTATTGGTCACGGTCACCCTGCCATTACCCTCGCCATCGCCCACGTGACCGGGGAGTGCGGCGAGCAGCATGCAGTTTGTGACGTCTGTGTAGGCGCCGTCGTCGGTCTGGATCCAGCACAGGTTGGTAGCGCGCGAGAACCACAGCCCGTCCGGGCTGGAGAAGTCGTTGTCAGCACTCAGGCCGGACAGGTTCACATTCCGCGGATCAGTGCCCGCACGCGCACCGAAGAGGAAAATGTCCCATCGGAAGCGCGTCGCGGCCGGATCGTTCCCCGCCTCCAGCCAGCGGATGATGTGGCCGTTGGGATTGCCGCGCTGCGCGGCGCCTGCCGTTGTCCCATTGGCGCGCGCATCGTTGTAGTGGCGCGGATTGGCCGCATCGGTGGCGTCCAGGGCGCGCAGCGCGGCGTTGTTGTTGGTAAGCGTGAAGTAAACCGCGCCGGTAACCGGGTCCACCGCGCCCCATTCCGGACGGTCCATCTTCGTAGCCCCAAGTGCGTCGGCCGCCAGGCGCGCGTTGATAAGTACATCGGCCTGGTCTGCGAAAGGGTACTTGGAACCGATCAAGCCGACGGCGCCGTATTTAAGTTCCAGCCATTCGCCGCTGCCGTCCGCATTGAATCGTGCGACGAACAAGCGCCCGTTATCGAGATACTTGTCGCCGGCGTCCATGCCGCGCGCCGCATCGGCCGGGTCCCATTTGGCGTTCGAGACGTACTTGTAGATATACTCGTTACGCGAATCGTCGCCGCTGTACCAGACGAGCGGCTTGCCTGCCTGCACGCGGCCCAACTGGGCACCTTCGTGGGCGAAGCGGCCGAGCGCGGTGCGCTTTCTCGGCATCGAATGGGGATCGAACGGATCGATCTCGACCACCCAGCCATAGGTGTTCGGCGCGTTCCGGTAGTCGTCGAACAGCGTGTCGCCGACGGCTTCCGCGTTCCAGCGTCCGAACAGGTTGTCCGCAGAGTCGGGCGTCACCGTCGCCCACAGTTCGCGCCCGGCGCCGGCGACGCCGTAGCGCGCCAGGGAGGCAATGTCCTTCGCAGTACGCCGGGGATTGTCGCCGGCCGCGGTGCGGCGGAAATAGCCCGCCCAGTTCTCCTCGCATGAGAGATAGGTATTCCAGGGCGTATAGCCCGCAGCACAGTTGTTGATCGTGCCGCGCGTGCGCGCGCCATCCGGCGAATACTTGGTCGCCATCTGGATGGAGCCGGCGGCGGGACCGGAGAGCGCCGTCTCGGTGAGGGTGTGGATGCGGCGGTTGAACGGCGAGTTCTGCTTGGTGTTCCAGGCGCCGTTCGGCGCGCGCTCAACCTCCACCACGCTTACGCCGTGCGCGTAGTACTCGCGCAGCACTTCCTCCGGTGAAGTGCGCACCTGCGCGGCCCCGCTGCCGGCGGCACTCACGCCCCTGGCATGCAGAAACGAAGGCGTGATCGCCTCGTGGTTCATCACCAGCAGGCCGCGACTGCTCGCCGCGGCGCTGTACTTGCCGCTCGCGCCAAGCCCGAAGTATTCGATCGCATCGTGGTGGTCGCCCGCGCGGTGCGCGAACGAGGCCGCCTGGTCGTTGCCGTCGTTCCGATAAGGCGGAACGTACGCTGCGATCGGATCACCGAGCCGATACAGGACCGTGGCCGTATAGCCCTCGGGTACCGTGATGAGATCGTCCATGTGTTTCGCGACCGGCCTGAAGCCGAGCGCCGCGGGGCGGCGCCTATTGCGCGCATATCGCCCCTTGCCGTTCCCCTTGGTTGCGGCAAGCGCGCTGCCCGCGCCGACGAAGGACAGCGCCGCCACCGCGGCCGCCCCCTTGAAAAGACCTCGCCGCCCGGCGCTCTCCAGGCGCTGCTCGACGACCTCGTCGAAAAGCGAAGTGGCATTGCCAGCAGCGGTGGATGCGTCGTGCTTGTTCATTCCTATACTCTCCCTGCGCAGAAGGCGGACAGTATGCGAAGCGAGCATTACAGAGCGGCGACGGAAACGTTACAGAAACATGACGGCCGATGCAGCCGTGCTCACGTTGGCTGGCGCGGTTCGAGACCTGGTGGAAAAAGAAATGCATGCAGCCGCCAGGCGGCGAGCGCACCCAGCGCCTGCGCCGCGAGAAACAGCGGCACGCCGGCCGGCGCGATTCCCGAAAAAGTGTCGCTGAAAGCGCGCGCGACGGTGACCGCGGGATTGGCGAACGAGGTGGAAGCAGTGAACCAGTAGGCCGCGCCGATATACAGGCCCACGCCCGCCGCAGTGGCGCGCGGCGCGGCCCTGGAAAAACCGAGAATCGTAAACAGCAGCCCGGCCGTTGCCACGGCTTCGCTCAAGCCCTGCGCGAGCCCGCCGCGCTCCTGCAGGCTCGTCTGCAGGAGCGGCAGCTCGAACATCGCGTGCGCGAGCAGCGTGCCGGCCAGTCCGCCTGCCACTTGCGCAGCGCAATAGGCCGCCGACGCGCCGGGCTGCATCTCCCGGCGCAGCAGCCCGATCAGCGTGACCACCGGATTGAAGTGCGCGCCCGAGACCGGCGCGAGCACGGTGATGAGCACGTACAGCGCAAAGCCGGTGGCGAGCGAATTGGCGAGCAGCGCGAGCGCGGCGTTGCCTGCCGCCAGCCGCTCGCCCATGATGCCCGAGCCGACCACGACGCACACCAGCGCCGCGGTGCCGATGAATTCGGCGGCGAGCGTCCGGTTACGCGGGGTCACGCTGCACGCCGATATTACGGACCTTGTTCTGCATCGAGAGCCGATCAAGCTTGGCGAGCGGCAGGTTGACGAAGATCTCGATCCTGCGCCGCAGGATGTGCGCCACCTCGCGGATGACTGCCCTGGCCTTCTCCGGTTCGTCCATGTAGCGCCCCGGGTCCTCCACGCCCCAGTGGGCGGTGACCGGCTGACCGGGCCAGACGGGACAGGTCTCGCCCGCCGCCTGATCGCAGACGGTAATCACGAAATCTAGCTCGGGCGCACCTGTCTGGGCGAATTCGTCCCAAGCCTTCGAGCGCGCGCCCTCCATGGGTAGACGCGTCTCCTGGAGAAACTCCATGACCAGCGGATTCACCTTTCCGCTTGGATGGCTGCCCGCACTGTAAGCCCTGAAACGGCCTCGCCCGAGGCTGGAAAGAATGGATTCGGCGAGGATGCTGCGCGCCGAGTTGCCGGTGCACAGGAACAGCACGTTCAGTTCGTTCGATTCACTCGATTCGCGCTCCGCCATCAGCAGCACGCCTTCGCAGGCGCCTCCCGTTGCACGACCCGGCTCTCCGGCGCGCAGCAGGCGCTCGCGGCTTTCCTGGGAGAGGCCGGTTCGCTGCCGAAGACGGAGATCTGCTCCAGCGTGCGGAAGCTCTCCCACGCGATCCCCTGCGGATCGACGGTCCAGTGCTTGTCGCTGCGCGCATAGCAGCAGGACGTCCCATTTTGCGCAAGCGCCGGCAGCCCGGCACTCGACAGTCTAGCTTCGAGCTCGTTCAGCTCGTCTTCCGACTCGGCCTGAATGCCGAGGTGATCCAGCCCCTGCTTCCCGGTCCGCGTAGAGATCGCGAAGTTGAGGTGCGGATCTTCGAGTTGCCATTTCGCGTAGTCGGCGTGCCGGACGCTCGGTTCGGCGGCGAACAGCGCCGCATAGAAACGGATGCTCTGTTCGAGATCATCGACCCCGACATGCACGTGCAGTCTTTTCATCGAGTTTCTCCTTGGTGAACTTCATCGGTTAAACGCCGGGCAGGCAGGCCTTGCCGCCGCAGCAATCCTCGGTCAGGTAATCGAGCAGCGCGCCCATGCGCTCGAAATCGACCGCATAGAACACGAAGCGTCCCTCGGACCGAGGACGGATCAGCCCGCCCTGGGCGAGCTGCGCGAAATGAAACGACGCGGTGGCCGCCGGCAGGCCGAGCCGGGAGGCGATCTCTCCCGCGGCAAGCCCGCCGGGCCCCGCCTCAACCAACATGCGGAAAACCATGAGGCGCGTTTCCTGCGCGAGCGCACCCAACGCTCCGAGCGCTTGTGACATTTCCATATTTCCAATAATATGGAAATGATGCCGCAACGTCAAGACTGCTCCGCCCTGCCGCTGCTTATCGGGCTGCCTGCTGTGCGGCGGCGACTTCCCGGGCGCAGCCGCGCAGTACCTCGGCGTAATAGTCCAGCCCGGGGGCGGCGGCGCCCGGCGTCTTCGCCAGATCGTCCCACAGCCTGAGGAGAATCGCCTCCTCGGCATAGCGCTGGGCGAGGAACCGCTCGGCTGCCTCGCCGTTGAACACCCCACCCTGCAGCTCTAGGCTATGCTTCGACGCGGGCGAGAGGCTTTCCCAGTAGCCCGCTTCGGCAAGGCAAAGATAGCGCTTCGCGTCCACGTGAAGGCGAATCGGCTCGAGTACCTCGTCCGAGAACGCGCTCCTCAGGAACGGCAGCGCGAAGTACTGGTGCGCGTCGTCGCCATCGTGTCCGATCTCGTGCGCCTCATGGACCAGGAGATGGCCGATGTCGTGCAGGAAGCCCGCCGCGACCAGCTCGGCAGAGGCCTCGGCCTGCTCGGCGAGCAGCGCGCACTGCATCGCATGCTCCAGCTGCGAGACGGGCTCGCTGCCGTACCAGGTGGAACCTTTCGCAGCATAGAGCCGGATGATTTCGTCTACTGTCAGGGCCATCGTCTATTCCCCCGCAAACGAGGGGTTCCTTCCCTCGCGCTCCCCGGCTTCGGGAAAACTGCGTTTCTCTCTCTCTGGTCCTCCAAAAGCAAGGAATTCCGCACTCTCATATGAACAGCTTGCGCACGCGAGCGGATATCAGGTCGATCAGGGTCACGCTCACCACGATAATGATCATCACCGCGCAGGTCTCGGCGTAGTAGAAGCCGCGGATGATCTCCCACAGGATCACGCCAATACCGCCGGCGCCGACCATGCCGACCACCGACGCCGAGCGCACGTTCGATTCGAAGCGATAGAGCGAATAAGAGATCCACAGCGGCAGCACCTGCGGGATCACGCCGAACACGATTTCCTCTATGGCGCGCGCGCCGGTCGCCCGGATGCCTTCCACCGGCTGCGGATCGATCGCCTCCACCGCTTCGGAGAAGAGCTTGGCGAGTATCCCGGTGGTGTGGATCCAGAGCGCGAGCACGCCGGCGAACGGCCCCAGGCCGACCGCCACCACGAACAGCATCGCAAACACCATCTCGTTGATGGCGCGCGCGGCGTCCATCACGCGGCGCACCGGCTGATAGACCCACCACGGGACGATGTTCGAGGAGCACAGCAGCCCGAACGGGATCGCGCACAGTACCGCGAGCGCCGTACCCCAGACCGCGATCTGGAGCGTGACCAGCATCTCGTCCAGGTAGACGCGCCACTCCCGGAAATTCGCCGGAAAGAAGGACGTGACGTACGTTCCCATGTTGCCGGAGTCGCGCAGCAGGTCGAGCGGGCGCATGTCGGCGCCCTTCCACGAGGCGGCCAGGAGCGCCAGCACCACACCCCAGCCGAAGATGGCGCCGAAGCCCGGCCGCAGTTGCGCGGCGACCGGCCCCGGAAGCCGGGAGATGGCCTCGGCCACGTCCTGTCCCCTGCCTACTGCTCTTTATTGCCTGATTGCGGCGAGCTGCTTGTTGAGGTCGGCCAGCTTCCGCTCGATTTCGCCCACCTTGGCCTTGCGTTCTGCAGGGTTCATCGAGCTATCGCCTTCCGCCTTCACCTTATCCTTGAACAGCTCGAGCTGACGGATCGGAATCAACTGCGCATTGGTCGACTCCCGGAAGCCCTTGTAGGTGAGTTTCGCCAAGATCGCCTGCTCGCGCGTCGTGTCCCTGCCCGCGCCGTAGGTGAGAAAGAAGTGCTTGATCCTGGTCTTGCTCTCGGCGTCCAGGTCCTTGCGCCACAGCAGCGGATCCGAGGGGATCAGCGGCGACTTCCACACGATGCGCAGGTCGTCGATTTTGTCGGGGAAACGGGCCTTGAGCTTGTCCCAGCTCTCGGTGTTGTTGGTCGCGACGTCCAGCTGTTTCGCCATCACCGCCAGCAGGTTCGTCTCATGGTTGGCGGCGCGCACGGTCCTGAACGCGGACTTCGGATCGACCTTGTTGAGCGCGAACACGTAATAGCTCGGCACCAGGAAGCCGGAAGTGGAATTCGGGTCGCCAATGCCGAAATTGATGCTCTTGCTGTTCTTCAGTACGTCATCTAGCGACTTGTACGGGCTGTCCTTGTGCGTGATGAGCAGCGACCAGTAGCCCGGGCTGCCGTCCGCGTACACGATCTGCGCGAACACTTCGCCGCTCGCGCGATCGACCGCCTCCATGCCGGATTTGTTGCCCATCCAGGCAACCTGCACCTTGTTGAAGCGCATGCCTTCGATCACGCCCGCGTAATCCGGCGCAAAGAAAGCGTTCACCTTCATGCCGGTGTACTTCACCATGTCGTCGAGCAACGGCTGCCAGTCCTGCTTCAGGTTGGCGGTGGACTCGGTGGCGATGATGCCGAAATTGACTTCCGTCAGCTGCGCCGCGGCGGGCACGGTGAAAAGCGCCGCCGCGCCTGCCAACCCGACTAGTGCTGCGATTTTCCTGGTGAACATGTCAGAATACCCCCTTAGTGGTCAAACTCGTTATGACTAACCTGCCTGTGCGGCATGCCTTGCGTCCAGCAAGGCATGCCGCTCCGTATCCCGCTTCCCAAGCACCGAGATGTGATCGGGCAGCGCAAGAATTTCATCAGCCTCCGCGCCGTACAGCTCGCGCAAGAGCGCGGGCGTCAGATCGGAGGAAGAGCCGTCGTAGACCACCCGCCCCTGGCGCAGGGCCACTGTGCGCGGACAGTACTTGAGCGCCACGTTCACCTGGTGAAGCGAAACCAGCACCGTGCAGCCGTCCTCCCGGTTGATCGTGGCGAGGATCTCCATCACCCGGCGCGAGGACTCGGGATCGAGCGAGGCGATCGGCTCGTCCGCCAGCACGACCCGCGCGCCCTGCACCAGCGTACGCGCGATCGCCGCGCGCTGCTGCTGGCCGCCGGACAAGGTAGACGCACGCTGCGCTGCCTGATCGGCGATACCCACCCGCGCGAGCGCTTCCATCACGCGCTGCAATTCCTCGCGCGTGAACCATTTGAAGATGCTGCGCCAGAGCGGTACGCGGTGCAACGCGCCCGCGGCGACATTCAGGAAAACCGGCAGCCGGCCGACCAGGTTGAATTGCTGGAACACAAAACCAATGCCGGCTCGAAGAGCGCGAACGTCGCGGGCGATGCGGCCGTTGCGCTGCAGTGGCGCGCCATGGATGACCACTTCGCCGCCGGCCGCATCGCAGCACACGAGGCCCGCAATATGCCGCAACAGGGTCGACTTTCCCGAGCCCGACGCACCGATCAGGGCCACCATCTCGCCCGTCAGTACTTCCAGGTTCACCGCGTCGAGCGCGCGACGCTTGCCGAAAGTCCTGGTCAGATTGGTGATGCGGATCGCGGGGTGCATCGAGTGAGGTCGAGCATGGGATGGGCTCAGTCTAGGAGGCGCGTGTGACATCTTCTTGACGCTGCTGTTGCAGCCGGGTGTCAGCCGTATGACGCGCAGGCCTAGACAACCCGGACGCCGCCTCGCCAGACCGCGCGCACGATCGGCTGCGCGCGCGCACCCCAATTCCCGCCTCCCGAGATGTGAACCTGCGCCAGATCCGCCCGCAGATCGGGCGCAAGCTCTCCGCGGTCGTGCAGGCCGAGCGCCCGCGCCGGGTTGCGGGTGACCGTCGCCACGGCATCAGGAAGCGTGAAGCCGGCCTCGCTCGTCAGGCGGAACATGGCGAGCATCAGGCTCGCCGGCACATAGTCGGAGGACAGGGTGTCGAGCAGCCCCTCGCGCGCCATGTCCAACGCACCGACGTTGCCCGAATGCGAACCACCGCGCACCACGTTCGGTGCGCCCAGGACGATCGACATGCCCCTTGCGCGCGCGGCGCGGGCGGCCTCCGCGCGCGTCGGGAACTCCGAGATCACGACGCCCTCCTCGTAAGCGGCGTCCACGTGCGCCGTGACCGTATCGTCGTGGCTCGCGAGCGGAATGCCGCGGCGCCTGGCGTGCTCGACGAAAAAGCGCCGCTGCGGCACGCTGTTCATCTCCTGCAACTCGCGCCAGTCGTGCAGGGCGTGCTTGAATTTCTCGTTCGACCAGCCCTTCTTGCCGCAGAAGTAGACCCGCGCATGCTCCTCGTTTTCCCACTGGCGCTGGCCCGGGGTATGGTCCATGAGCGAGATCAGTCCAACCAACCGATGATTCTCGAACGGCGCGAACAATTCAGCGGTATTCGGCGCCGGAAGCTCGGCCCGGATGTGCAAGCGATGCTCCGCGCGCAGCAGCGCCGCCTCCGCGGCGCTATCGAGCGCCGCGATGATCGGCCCGAGCGGCTGCCCGCGCATCGCTTCCGGATCGAGATCCCCCACGCCGAGCGCGTCGTACACAGTGGTGATTCCCGCGGCCGCGATCTCGGCGTCGTGCTGCAGCAGCGCGGGCAGCTCTGGCCAGCGCACCTTCGGACGCGGCATCAGGTGGCGTTCGAAGTTGTCGGTGTGCAGCTCGATCAAGCCGGGCAGCAGGTAGTCGCCCTCGAGGTCGATCGCGCCCTGCATTCTTCCTTGAGGTGCGCTGCCGCCCGTGTCGTACTGCGCGATGCGGCCGTCCACGATTCTCAGCGTCCCCGCCAGAACCTCGTCGGCCAATACCAAGCGCGCATTGCGGAAAACAGTCTCGTTCATGCGATCCTTCCGCGACGCAATGTCGCGATCTCCAGTACGCGCGTCGCCACCGACTCGCGCACCCGCGCGTCGTGGAAGATCCCGATGATGGCGGCGCCCGTCTCGCGCGCCTCGTTGATGAGCGCGCTCACGGTGATTCGGTTATCCTCGTCGAGCGCGGCGGTGGGTTCATCCAGCAGCAGCAGCGGTTTCCTTCTTATCAGCCCGCGCGCGATGTTCACCCGCTGCTGCTCGCCGCCCGAGAAAGTCGCGGGCGGCACGCTCCACAAGCGCATCGGGATGCGCAGGCGGAGCAGCAATTGCTCGGCCTGATGCCGCGCCTCGCGCACCGCTTCGGCATCCCCTGGCGCCTGCGAAACGAGCGGTTCGGCCACGATGTCCAGGGTCGGAATGCGTGGGATGGCGCGCAGGAACTGGCTGACGTAGCCCATCGCGTGCGCGCGCAGACGGAGCAGCACTCGCGGCGTCGCGTTCGCCAGGTCGGTTTCGGTTTCGTCATGGCGCAGCACGATCGAGCCGGCGCTCGTCTTGTAGTTGCCGTAGATGCACTTCAAGAGGCTGCTCTTCCCCGCGCCTGACGGACCGTGCAGCGCGACGCATTCCCCGGGCGCGACATCCAGCGAGACCCGATCAAGCACCGGCAGGCAGGCGCTGCCCTGGTGATGCAGCACGAATTTCTTCGACAGCTCGCGCACGCTCAGGATGGGGGTCATCGCCGGGGCATTCATGGCGGCTGCATTTACGGCTGTAGTACCGAGGAGACGAGAAGCTGCGTGTAGGGATGCTGCGGATCGTCGAGCACCTGGTCGGTCAGGCCCTCTTCCACGATCGCACCCGCCTTCATCACCAGCATGCGGTGGGAGAGCAGGCGCGCCACCGCGAGATCGTGGGTAACGACGATCGCGGCGAGACGGAGCGTGCGCGTCAGCGAACGCAGGAGATCCAGAAGCTTCGCCTGCACCGAAACGTCCAGGCCCGAGGTTGGCTCGTCCATGAAGACGAGCCGCGGGTGCGTCACCAGGTTGCGCGCGATCTGCAGCCGCTGCCGCATGCCCCCCGAGTAGCCGCGCGGGGAATCGTCGATGCGCGCCTCGTCGAGTTCGACCCGCCCGAGCCACTCGGAAGCCTGCTCGCGCAGCGAGCCGTAGTGGCGCTCACCGAGCGCCATCAACCGCTCACCCACGTTCGCACCGGCGGAAACGTTCATGCGCAGTCCTGCCTCGGCGTTCTGGTGCACGTAGCCCCAGTCGGTGCGCGCGATCAGCCGGCGCGCCGGCTCCGACAGCGCGTAGATATCGACCATACCCTCGTGCCGCGTGAGGAACTCGACTCTCCCCGCGCCCGGCTTCAGACGCGCCGACACGCAGTTGAGCAGCGTCGTCTTGCCCGAGCCCGACTCGCCCACTACGGCAAGCACTTCCGCCGGCCACAGTTCGAAGCTCGCGTCTTCGATTGCCTTGCGCTCACCGTAGTACTTGGCGATTCCCTGCGCACGGAGCAGCGGCAGCTCGGGCTCGTCCGTCGTTCCGTTCACGGCGCCACCCGAAAGCTGTAGCCATGCCGATCGAAGCCCAAGCCGTCGTAAAAAGCGTGCGCCCGCTCGCGACTAAGGTTGGATGACAGCGCCAACTTGTAGCAGCCGCGCTCGCGGCAATGCGCGCGCGCGAACTCCATCATCGCCCGCCCGATTCTCCTGCCGCGAAACGCCTCATCCACCACGACCGACTCCACCAGACCTGAGGCCGATCCCATATGAGCGAGATTGCGCATTACCAGCAGCGTGAACGTACCCACGACACGGCCCTCGCGCTCCGCGACATAGAGCCGGAAATCGGGATAGGCGCTCAGCTGGTCGTAGATCGCCTCGGCCTCCTCCATCGGGAGATGCTTGCCGTCGTCCATCTGGGCGTAAAGCGCGAGCACCGAGGGGAGGTCCTCGGGACAAGCCCGGCGGACCTGAACCTTCGGTTCTGGAATTTTCAATTCGGTGGCGTTCACGCGGCCTCCCTGCTTTGGTCCCTTTGCGTGCGGCGTTCGCCGCAGAAGTCGCTGTCCGAGCAGACGAAGAGACGGGTTCCGCGGTCGTCGGTGATCACTTCGTCGAGGAAGCTGTCGCGCGCGCTGCACAGGGCGCAGGCGGCGCTCCAGCGCTGCGGCTCGAATGGGTAATCCTCGAAACCGAGGCTTTCCACTTTGGTGTAGGGCGGAATCGCATAGATGCGCTTCTCGCGTCCGGCGCCGAAGAGTTGCAACGCGGGATTCATGTGCATCTTCGGGTTGTCGAATTTCGGGATCGGTGAAGGCGAGCTCAGATAGCGCCCGTTTACCATCACCGGATAATCGTAAGAGGTCGCGATGTGCCCGAAACGCGCGATGTCCTCGTAGAGCTTGACGTGCATCAGGCCGTATTCGCCGAGAGCGTGCATCTTGCGGGTCTCGGATTCGCGTGGTTCGAGGCGCTGCAGCGGCTCGGGCAGCGGCACCTGGTAGACGATGATCTGACGCTCGGTGAGCGGCGCCTCGGGAATGCGATGGCGCGTCTGGATGAGGGTCGCCTCGACGGTCCGCGCGGTAGTCTCGACGCCCGTAGTGCGCTGGAAGAAGCGCCGGATGTTCACCGCGTTCACCGTATCGTCCGCGCCCTGGTCGATGACCTTCAGCACATCCCCCGGACCGATCACCGAAGCTGTCACCTGGAGACCACCCGTCCCCCAGCCGTAGGGAAGCGGCATCTCGCGCGAGCCGAAAGGCACCTGGTAGCCGGGAATGGCGACCGCCTTCAGCAGCGCGCGCCGGATCATGCGCTTGGTTCTCTCATCGAGATACGCGAAGTTGTATTCAGCTGAGGATGAGTTCGGGGGGATCGGGCCCCTCCCGGTTGAATCGCTCGGGGCCGTCCCGCCCTCCCCGAGCCACCCTGTCGTGACTTCGATCATGATCGCGCGGGTCCCTTCATCGCAATCTCCGCACGCATTTTTCTTACCAGTTCCAGCTCCGCCTGGAAATCAACGTAGTGCGGCAGCTTCAGGTGCTGCACGAAGCCGGAGGCTTCGAGGTTGTCGGAGTGCGAAAGGACGAACTCCTGCTCCTGCGCGGGCGATTTCACTTCCTCGCCCAACTCCCCGGCGCGCAGCGCGCGGTCGCAGAGCGCCATGCCCATCGCCTTGCGCTCGCCATGGCCGAAGGCGAGGCCGTAGCCACGCGTGAACTGCGGCGGCTGCGATTTCGAGCCCGCGAACTGGTTCACCATCTGGCATTCGGTCAGTACGATCTCGCCGATGGAAACCGGAAACCCGAATTCTTCCGGCACGAACTCGACTGCAACCCTGCCATAGCGGATTTCCCCGGCGAACGGATGGCTGTTCGAATAGCCGCGCTGCGTCGAGTAGCCCATCGCAAGCAGGAAGCCTTCATCGCCGCGCGCCAGGTTCTGCAGGCGCTCGGCGCGGCCGGCGGGAAATTCGAGCGGCTCGCGAGTGAGGTCCTTAGGTTCCGGATCGCCCTCGTGCGGCCGCTGCGGTTCGACCAGCCCCTCGCTGCCAAGCAGCTCGGCCACCGAAGCGAAAGCCGTATCTTTAGGTTCCGCTTCCGGCGCAACCACCGGCTCCCCGTTCGCCGCGAGCGAGAAATCGAGCAGCCGCTGGGTATAGTCATAGGTGGGCCCGAGCACCTGTCCGCCGGGCAGATCTTTGAACGTTGCAGAGATGCGCCGCTGGAGCTGCATCCGGGCGGTGTCCAGCGGCACGCAGTAGCCCAGGCGCGGCAGCGTCGCCCGGTAGGCGCGCAGCAGGAAGATCGCCTCGACCAGGTCTCCGCCCGCCTGCTTGATCGCGAGCGCCGCCAGGTCCGGGTCGTACACTGAGCCTTCGGTCATGACGCGATCCACCGCGAGCCGCAGCTGGCCGCGGATCTGCGCGAGCGACAGTTCCGGCACGCCTGGATCGCCGCGCCGGCATTCGGCGAGCAGCTGGTAGGAGTTCAGGATGGCGCGTTCGCCGCCTTTCACCGCGACATACATGTCAAACCTCGATTCGCGTCGTGCGCGGCAGGCCGGCGAGGCGCGCACCGCTCGTAAAAAAAATGTCTACGCCGCAGGGAAAGCGCCGCGCGTTCGCGCGCCATTGAGTGACGAATCCGTCGCTCAATCCCTGCACTGTGAGATGTGCCTCATTGCGGATGCCTGGACCCGTAAGGCGCCAGCCTTGCTCCCCCGAGAGCGCCGGCACCTGCACGATCAGCGCTGCGGAACGATCGGGATGCTGTTCGCTGCCCTGGCAGAAGCTCTCCAGCTTCGGCAACTCGGCGGGCGCGGCGATCAACGCGAAGTTGGCCTCCGCATGGATCCCGGTAGTCGTGCAGCCGGTATGAAAGCGCAGGTAATCGGAGGCGCCCGCGAGCCCGGGCGAAAGCCACAGCCGCGTATCCGCATCCAGCAGGGAAAGCGCCAGCGCCATGGCGGCGGGATGAGCACCTGAGGGGAGCGAAGCGTCACTCCGGATCTGTTCGATCCGGCCTGGACGGGAGAGCGCCGAAAGCGCTCGGCGGAAAACCGCCTGGCTGGCGAACACCGGTGCGGAGAATCCACCACCGACCTGGCGGAGGTCGAGCGCCATTTCAGTCCTCTCCCCGGACCACGGTGAAGAACTCTACCTTGGTCGCCTGCGCCTTGCGTTGCATGAGCGCCGCCTCGGACTGCAACCGGGCGGCAAGCGGATCGATCAACTCTCGCTGCACCGCAGCCGAGGTGTCCGGCTGCTGCAGCAACGCGTCCGCGAGCGCGGAGCATTCAGCGCGCCGCGCCGAATGGCCCTGCACATAAGCGACACCGCACGCGCCAGACTGGAGGCGCAGCGTGCAGCGGGTGACCGTCATCTCGCCGACATTGAAGCGCTCGCCGGTGCCGCCGGCGCGTCCCTGGAGCATGACGAGGCCCCGTTCTGGGCGGCGCAGCCACTCGAACTCGGTCCCGGCATGATTCGCCGCCCATTGCTCGAGCGCTTCAAGCGGCGCGCGCGCCAGCAACCCAACCCAGCGGCTGCGATCAGCGTCGGAAATTTCGCTGTCAAAACTTTGCAACACGTTCGTGCGACCCTCACGTTGTCTAGACAACGTGGGCATGCTAGCTTCGACGCATGAATCTTTCATGACAGCAGCCGGAGCAGCGTTGAACAAACGAGCGGACACGACCCAGGGGGCGCTCTGGTCGCACATCGAGCAAGTCCTCTCCAAGGACATCGCGGCAGGCCGCGTGCGCCCCGGAGAGCGCCTGGACACCGCGCACCTGCTTGCCGAGCGTTTCCGGGTCAATCGTCATACCGTGCGGCAAGCGATCGGCAGCCTTGCCTCGAAGGGCCTGCTGCGCGTGGAGCACGGCGTGGGAACCTTCGTCGCCGAGTTCGCGGTCGAGCATGTCCTGGGGCAACGCACGCGGTTCAGCGCGAACCTGTCCGCCGCGGGTCTGAGCGGGCGCCACCGCCTGCTCGAGTCGGGCGGGGAGCGGGCCGGCCGGATCGTCTCCGAGAAACTCCACATTCGCTCGGGCACGCAGGTGATCTACGCCCTGAGCCAGGGCGAAGTCCGCGGCCGCCCGATCAGCCTCGCGGAGCACTGGTTTCCGGCGCCGCGCTTCAGCAGACTGGTCGAGCACTTCGGGCATCTCGGGTCGCTCACCAAGGCATTCGCCGAGCTCGGGGTTCCCGACTACGTGCGCGAGCGCAGCGTGGTCTCAGCCCACTTGCCCGACGAGGCGGCGCGAAAGCATCTGTCCCTTCCGGCAACCCGTCCGGTGCTGGTGGTCGAAGCCGTGAACGTCGACGGCGAGGGCACGCCGGTCGAGTTCGGGCGCACCCAGTTTTGCGCCGACCGCGTCCAACTGGTCGTAGAGCAGGGAAAATGAGCCCCAGGTACGCGCTCTATCTCGCGCCCGACGAGAAAAGCGCTTGGGGTGCTTTCGGCGCGGAGTGGCTCGGCCGCTGCGCCATCACAGGCGAGCGCAAGCCTCGGGTTCCCATCGAGGGTGTGGCCGCGGAGCGACTCGCCCGGCTGATCGCCCAGCCGGCGCGCTATGGCTTTCATGCAACGCTCAAGGCTCCGTTTCGGCTGAAACCGGACGCCGCCGCAGGCACGCTCATCGCGAAGCTCGATCAGTTCTGCAGCGAGCATTCCGTCTTCGCGCTTCCCGGGCTCGCGCCCGCGCGGCTGGGCGATTTCATTGCGCTCGTGCCCGCCGGAACCGATACGCGCCCCGACAACGTGGCAGCCGGGTGCGTCACACACTTCGATGCACTGCGCGCACCGCTCGGCGCGGACGACTTGGCACGGCGCAGACGGCCGGGGCTGACCCCGCGCGATGAAGAACATCTCGCGCGCTGGGGCTATCCCTACGTGCTGGACCGATTCCGGCTCCACTTCTCGCTCACCGGAAACCTGAAAGCGGAAGATGCGCCGCTCGCCGAACCGATCCTGCGCGCGGCCGCGCAGCAAATACCCGCCGAGCCGCTCGTTTGCGATTCCATCCGCATCTTCCGGGAGGCATGCCAGGGCGCCGATTTCGAGTGCATTCACCGCGCGGCCTTCGCGAGGACCGGAAGCGCAACCTCACCAGGCTCGGGGAGCGCGAGGGGCCGCCTCATCTACGTCATCGGCCCTTCCGGAGCGGGCAAGGACAGCGTGATCGACTGGGCGCGCGCCCACCTCCCCGCCGGCGCGCCGGTCGAATTCGCGCGCCGCACGATCACCCGGGCTCGCGACGCGGGCGGCGAGCGGCATCTCGCCATGGCGGCCGAAGCCTTCGATACCTTGTGTCGCCAGGGGCAGTTCGTGCTGCACTGGGAGGCGAACGGCCAGCGCTACGGCATCGGACAGGAAGTGCGCGCCTGGCTCGCGCGCGGGCTGACCGTCGTGGTGGGCGGCTCGCGCGAATACCTGCCCCGGGCGCTAGAGGCTTTCCCCGGCCTGGAAGTAGTCCATGTCTGCGCCTCGCCGGAGACCCGGCGCGAAAGGCTGGCGGCTCGCGGCCGCGAGTCGGACGCCGCAATCGCCGAGCGGCTCGCGCGACGGCCGTTCCGAGCGCCGACCGGCATTCCTTGGATCGAAATCCGCAACGAGGGCGACCTGGAGAGCGCGGGGCGCGCGTTCCAATCGGTGCTGCTCGGGCGCGTGGCCGGCTTCGGTGAGGCGGGCGCTTGATGAACAGGCTGTTCCCGGGCTGGCGCGGGTTTTTCGCTTCGATCGCCGCCGCAGCCACCTCGGAACGGGGGCCGAATGTGGCGGCCTGGTCCAGCGCCTTACTTTGCGCCGCGCCGCAGCCTGAGAAGCATCAGCGTCGTGGCGAGCGCGCTCAAGCGCTCGGCCAGGGGGCCGGCGTCGATGTAGTGGCCCTCCGCCACATATGCGTGCAAGCGGGCCTGGTCCAGCTCGCCGAGCTCATAGCATTGCACCGCCTTGCGGTTGTGCGCCGCGGCCTGCTCCAGTTGCTCTGCGGCCAGCAGATGCAGCCTGATATGGTCGTGCAGCAGCGGGCTCGAGTTAAGGTGGCCGTCCTGGGATTGAACTTCGTCTTGCATGACTACCTCGCGGATTGAGAGGTGTTCGGGAAAAACGTCGGCAAGCACGTATTCTGCGTTGCAAGCATGACAGGACGTTGACTGTGGATGGCAAGGCGTCGGGGCGCCGGTATACGATCCCGGTACCTGATTTATAGTAACGCATACGTTACTATTTTTAGGAAAAACGCCCGGGGCCTCATAGCCAGTTAGTGAGTCATCATGTAAGCGTAATAATCCTGACATGCGCGCGCGGCAGACTCGCGCGCCATGAAGACAGGCGCCGCAGGACACCCTGGTAGCGAAGCGCAAGCGCCGGGCGCCCAGCGCAGGCTGCGCATCGCGATGCTGACCGAAACCTATCCGCCGGAAGTGAACGGCGTCGCGCGCACGGTCGGCCTGATGGCCGAAGGCCTGGTCCGGCGCGGGCACACGGTGCAGGTCGTGCGACCGCGCCAGAAACACGACGATCAAGCGGGCGGTGATGCGCCTCGTGGCAAAGCCCCCCCGGAGTTGCTGACGCGCGGCTTCCCGATTCCGCGCTATCCGCAACTGAAGATGGGCCTGCCCTCTTCACGTGCGCTGTCGCGCAGCTGGGCCGCTTCGCGACCCGACCTCGTGCATATCGCGACCGAGGGGCCGCTCGGCTGGTCAGGCCTCGCCGCCGCGCGCAAGCTGGGGCTCCCCGTCGCGACTGACTTCCACACCAACTTCCACGCCTACAGCCGACATTACGGCGTTTCGTGGCTCGCGGGCCCGGTCGCCGCATACCTTCGGCACTTCCACAACAAGGCGGATTGCACTCTGGTACCGACCGACGAGCTCGCGGCGCAACTCTCTGATCGGGGATTTCAGCGTCTGCGGGTAGTGGGACGCGGCGTCAACCCCGCTGTGTTCAGTCCTGCGAAGCGCTCGGAAGAGTTGCGCGCGTGCTGGGGTGCCGGCCCCGACACGCTGGTCGCGCTATGCGTCAGTCGGTTCGCGCGCGAGAAGAACTTTCCGCTGGTGATCGAAGCCTTCGAGGCGATGCGCCGCGCGCGGCCCGACACCAGGCTGGTGCTGGTGGGCGACGGGCCGCTGGCCCAAGAGTTGAAAAGACGCAACACGGGTTTTGTCGTCGCGGGCCGGTTGGTGAACGGCGCGCTCTCTGCGCACTATGCCTCGGCCGATGCCTTCCTCTTTCCGAGCACCACGGAAACTTTCGGCAACGTGACGCTCGAGGCCATGGCGAGCGGACTCGGTATCGTGGCCTACCGCTACGCCGCGGCGCGCCAGCACATCGAGCACGAGGGCTGCGGGCTGCTTGCCGCCTACGACGATCGCGAAGCCTTTATCGCGCAGGCGGTGCGGCTCGCGCTCTATCCGGGGTTCGCGCGGACGCTTGGCGCCGCCGCGAGGCAAATCGCCGAGCAGGTCACCTGGGAGCGCATCGCCAACGACTTCGAGCGCGCGCTGCTCGAGGCGGCCGCATGCGCGCTCGGGAAACGCGCCAGCGCTGCCGCGGGGCACGGGACCGGACTCCGGTATCCTCTCAAATGACCATTATCGTCTCGCCGGCCCTTACCCGGTCCCCGGGGCTGATGCACACCGCCATGCCTTTACGCCAGGGTACGACGATGTCCACCTGTGAGCCAATTCGGATCATGCCGAAGACAGCGCCACGCGCCACCGCGTCCCCCGGCTTGACGTAGCTGTCGATCCCCGCGACGGTCTTTGCGGCGATCTGGACGACGTAGCACGCCACTTCTTCGCCGCGCAGCGTGCCGGTTATGCGGGTCACGGTGCGCTCGTTCCGCACGACATGTTCGCTGCCCGCGTAGTAGGGCTCCCTGCGCCATAGAATGCGCCAGTGCATCGGCCCCATGTGCAGATTGGCGCCAAGCCCCGGATAGTGGCGCACGAAGTCCACCTTGCCGGAGAGGGGCGCGCGGTTGTGATGCACGTCAAAGGGGCTCATGAAAACACCGATCAGCAACTTGGGCTTCCCGTCGTCCTCATGCACGATATCCGCCAGGCGCGCACTGAGCCCGCGCTTGATCGTGAAGACCTCCTGGCCGGGTTCGACCCGCTTTACGTACACCACCGTGCCGTCTGCGGCCGACACCACCCCTTCTGCGCCAGGCACGGCGCGCGGCGGATCGCGGAAGAACCAGACGTAGCGCCAGTACAGAAATGCAGCGGCCGCGACAAGGCCTGCGATCAGGAAGGCGAGCCCGGCCACTTCAGCGCGGTATTGCACCGCTCTCGACGTGCTTCCAGGCGCCCTCGTGCAGCACCCGGACTACCGCCACACCGGAGGAGAACGGAAAATCCACCAGCTCGAACAGATCCTTCTTGCGCTTCACGTATTTCATCCAGCGCTTGACGCCGGCGTGACGCACCATCTCACGGATGTAGATGTTGCTGTCGTGCAGCAGCAGGTAGCTGTTCTTGCGCGAATGGCGCAGGGAATTCACAAAATCCCTGCGGACATCGGCATAACTGTGATTGCCGTCGATGAAACTGAGATCGATGCCGGGCAGATCGAGCTCGTCGTAACGTTCGAAGAAGTGCTCGCTCTTCAGCCGATGGTGCGTCACGATCCGCTCCACGCCGAATCGGGCGAAGTGCCGCCTGACTTTCGCCGGGCTGTCCCACTGCGAGGTCCCGCCCACGGTCTTGAACGGACCGTCGCTCAATACCGAGTACGAGGGATCGACGAATGTCAGCTGGCCTGCCGCGTTGTCCTTCAGACCGAGTGCGAGGCAGACGACGCTGAAGCCGTAACCCGATCCGATGACCAGTACATGGTGTGGACGCAGGACGCGCACCAGGCCGTAGTAGAGGAAGCCGAACCCGAGATTCAGTTCGCCCGCGCTTTCGCAGTGACCGAGCGGCCGCGCGTGGCGGAAGATCGCGCCCAGCAGTTCCGGGTTCAGGGCGAACTCCGCGCCCGGGCGGCCCTGGTGCGGAAACGAGCGTTCCTTCAGTGCTTGAAGACCGCCCGCAAGTCGGATTGGCGCCATCGGTTTTCCTTTGTTATGAATGGTTGACCAACGGCAACGATAGCGCCGCAATGGGAACCTTTTGTGACAGGCCGCGCGTCCGGCGCTCCAGGATGCCCCCGCCATGCCTATCCGAGCGCCTCTGATTCGGGCCGGTTCGTCCCGGAGGAATTTTTGCTCGCGGACGGTCACCAAAAGTTCACGCTTCGGCAACCGCGCTGTAATAAAGGACGCTCAAGCTGCGCCTCGCAGTGATCGCCCACCCCGACATTCCGCCCCGCAATCCGCCAACGTTGCCGCGCATCGCGGTCGTCACGGAGACTTTTCCGCCGGAGGTGAACGGCGTCGCAATGAGCATCGGGCGCATCTGCGAAGGGCTGCGGCGGCGCGGCGTGCCGCTGCAGATCGTGCGGCCGCGGCAGGCGCACGAATCGTACGATCCGTACCAGCCTAAAACGGATCACGCTGCGGATCTGCTCCTGATGCCGGGAGCGCAGGTGCCCGGCTACTCCGCGGCGCGCGTCGGCCTGCCTTTCTTCGGCCGGCGCCTAGAGCGCGCCTGGCGCCGGCAACGCCCGGACATCGTTCATATCGTGACCGAGGGGCCGCTCGGCTGGACCGCGCTGAACGTCGCGCACCGCATGGCCATCCGCGTCTCCAGCAGCTTCCACACCAATTTCCACGGCTATGCCGCGCACTATGGCGCGGCGCCGCTGCAGGGCGCCGTGATGGCTTATCTGCGCCATTTTCACAACCGCACCCGCGTCACCATCGTGCCCACCGCGGAAAAACGCCTGGAACTCTCGAAGCTGGGCATCCGCCGGCTGGCGGTAGTGGGTCGCGGCGCGGACGTAGCGCTGTTCGATCCGGCGCAGCGATCGAGTGCCCTGCGAACGCACATCGGGGCGGGCGAAACCAGCCCGGTGGTGCTGCACGTCGGTCGGCTGGCGGCGGAAAAAAACCTAGACCTGCTGTTCGCCGCGTTCGCTGCGATTCAGCGCTCGCGGCCGGATGCGCGGCTGGTGGTGATCGGCGACGGACCGGAGCGCACGCGCCTGGAGCGGGCCCACTGTGGCCACTGCTTCGCCGGCGTACGCACCGGCCGCGAGCTCGCGCAGTTCTACGCCTCGGCGGACCTCTTTCTCTATCCGAGCCTGACCGAGACCTACGGCAACGTGACGCTTGAGGCGATGGCCTCGGGACTTGCGGTACTCGCCTTCGACTACGCCGCGGCACACGAGCACATCCGGCAGCGTGAAAACGGCTTTCTCGCGCCCTACGGCGATGCCGCCTCGTTCATCGCGCTCGCGAGCGAGATGGCGCTGGCATCCGACCGCCTCCACCCGCTGCGCCACCGCGCGCGCGCCTGCGCCGAGCGCCTGGGCTGGGACGGCGTCGTCGAAACCTTCCTCGATACCCTTGCGGGGGCCATGGCCCCCGCGGCCGCCGAGCTGCGGCGGCGCAAGGCGCCGGCTCCGCGCAAGGCGGCAGTTCCGGCGCGCCGCACCAAATCCTAGCGTCGATACAAGAAGTCACGGCAGCACTTCCAAAAAAGAAAAGGAGGAACCATGTTTGAACCACTCTCCCAGGCCTTCACCCTGGATATCGGCGCCGCCTGGTGGCTCGCCGCGGCGAGCCTGCTGCTGCTCGCGCGCGGCCGCCGGCTGTGGGCGTTCGTGCTTTCGCTGCCTGCGATCTCATTCACGCCGGCACTCTCGCGCCGGCTCTCCAAGCTCGTCAAGGCTCGCCACTACTCCGAAGAGGAGTTTCTCGGCGCGGACAACGCGCCGCAAGCGGTCGTCGATACGCGCCGCCAGGCGATAGGTAATCTCGCCGAGATCCTCGCACGGCGCAGCCCGAAATCGGAAGCCTGGGGTCTGCGGGTGCGCGACGGCCTGTCCGACCTGCGCTTCGCGGATGCCAACCGCGTGCCCTTCCCGTTCGCGCGCATCATGCGCGAAAAGTTCAATCTGTGCTCGGTAGCCGAAAGCTCGGAGGGCCCCTACCTGCGCGACCTGGACGGCAATCTGAACCTGGATATCGGCGGCTCCTACGGCGTGAATGTCGCCGGGTACGAGCGCTACAAGGTCTGGATCGATCGCGGTTGGCGGAAAGTGCGCGCTCTCGGCCCGGTGCTCGGACCACTGCACCCGCTCGCCGCGGAGAACATCGAGATGCTGAAGGAGATCTCTGGGCTGGAGGAAGTGTCCTTCCACCTGAGCGGCACCGAAGCGGTGATGGCGGCGATACGCCTGGCGCGCTTCAACACCGGGAAATGGAAGATCGCCTGTTTCTCCGGCGCCTATCACGGCTGGTGGGACGGCGTGCAGCCCGGCCTGGGCAGCGAGCGCGCGATCAGCGACTGCCTGACCCTCAAGGACATGAGCACGGCCTCGCTCACGGCGATCCGCGCCAAAGCGCCGTTTCTCGCCGGTGTGCTGGTCAACCCGGTGCAGTCTTTCCACCCCAATTCGCCGCCGCCGAACGACGCGGTCATGCTCACCAGTTCCATGCGCAACGCCAGGGACGACGTGCGCACCGACTACGCGGCATGGCTGCGCGAGCTGAGGAAGGTGTGCGACGAGTGCGATATCCCGCTGATCTTCGACGAGGTGTTCACCGGCTTTCGCCTGGCGCCTGGCGGCGCCCAGGAATACTTCGGCGTCAAGGCCGACATGGTGCTCTACGGCAAGACCGTCGCCGGCGGCATGCCGATCGGCGTGGTATGCGCGAAGCGCGGCCTGATGCGCCGCTTCGACCCGGAGCACCCGATGCGCATCGCCTACGTGGTGGGCACCTTCTCCGCCTACCCGCAGGCGATCGGCGCGATGAACGAATTCCTGCACTGGGTCGGCACGCCGCAGGCGCGTGCCGAGTACGACACCGCCAATGCGCGCTGCGCCGCCTGGGCAAGGCGCACGAGCGATGAATTCGCCGCCGCCCGCCTGCCGGTGCGCATCGCCCAGCTCGGCACCATCTGGACGGTACTGTTCACCGAACCCGGCCGCTACAACTGGCTGCTGCAGTACTACCTGCGCGCCGAGGGCGTAAGCATGAGCTGGGTCGGCACCGGGCGCTGCCTGACGAGCCTCGACTACCGGGAGGAGGACTACGACGCTCTGCGCACGAAGCTCACGGAGGCGGCGGAGAAAATGAAACGCGACAAATGGTGGCTGTCGACAGAAGAGCAACCGAACCGCGACAAGGACATCAAGAAACGCCTGGTGCGCGAGATTGCCGGAAGTCTGCTTGGTTTTCCTCGTCTCAGGGTGCCGCGCCCGGCGGCGAATTTCCACGCCGAAATCATGCTGCGCAAGCACCACGACCATGTGGCTTCGCACAGCAACCGCGTCAACCAGGTGCTGCATTTCTTCAGCTCCTCGAGTTTCATCCTGGCCTATGCGCTGCTGTTAGCCAACTTCACCATCGCAATGTGGCTGGGCCTGGTGGCGCTGGTCCTGCGCCAGGCCGGGCACGCGCTGATCGAGCCGCCTTGCCGCGACAAGGAAAGACTGCTGCTCGGCTTCGACACGCCGAGCAAATCTGTCATCCTGGGAAGCTATTTTCTGATTCCGCTCTGGGGCCTGTACACAGCCGAAACTGTCTCCTGGACGAACGCGACTGCGCTGCTTCTGACCGTCGCACAGCACTGGTTCATCCTCACTGCGCTCGTCGTGTTCGGACGGGTATTCGTGCTGATCGGCAAGCACGGCCTGCGCAACGCGCTGGTCTGGTTCGTGAAGCTAATCACCGACCCGTTCACCGACGTCATCGCCTACTATCCGAGCCTGCACGGCAAGGCGGTCTAGCGGAATGGCGGTCCGGTGCCGAAGGAAATGTACGTGCCGTCCGTCCATTGAATAGCGGAATAGCGGCCATGCAACGCACAATCCGCTCCCGTAACGGGCCAGTCACAATGGCCCATTAACCTGAGTCCCCGGAAGCTTGTCCCGCCGACCTGGGGACGGCACTGGAGATTCCCCTGGCGCCACCGCTTACGCTCGCCGACCGCCAGGATCAGAAGGTGTTCGACGCTATTTACCGCCGATCGCTGGTCTACAACAGTTGCTGGGAGGACCCGGCGGCGGACCGGCAGGCGCTAGCGCTGAAGCCTGACGACCGAATGCTCGTCATCACGAGCGCGGGCTGCGGCGTTCTCGACTATGCGCTGACCGGGCCGGCGCACATCCACGCAGTGGACGCCAACCCCCGGCAAAGCTCCCTGCTCGAGCTGAAGCTCGCCGGGATACGGCGACTCGACTACGCGGATTTCTTTTCGCTGTTCGGCCGCGCGCTCTGGCCCTGGTGGTTCCGGCATGACGGCGTGCATATCTCGGCCGAACACCTGCATTACCTGCTGGACCGGCTGATGCCCATGGAAGTCCGCGAGGAATCGGCTGCAGTACCCTACCTGCCCGGCCTGGCCGCACCCTGCTACGTGCTGGTGGCGCGCAAACCGGGCCGCGGGCACGGTTCGGATGCCAGCGCATGATGCGCGAGGTCCGCGCGGTCTTCATTTCCGATGTCCACCTCGGCACGCGCGCCTGCCGGGCCGAGAGCCTGCTCGAGTTTCTTAAGGAATACGACTCGAAGTACCTGTTCCTGGTCGGCGACATCATCGATTTCTGGGCGATGCGCCGGCGCGGCGTCTACTGGTCGCCCGCACAGAACACTCTGGTGCAGAAGATTCTGCGACGCGCCCGGCACGAGGTGGAGGTGATGTTCATTCCCGGAAACCACGACGAGGCAGTGCGCGAGCATGTCGGCACCTCGTTCGGGAACATCCGCGTCGAGCGCGACTGCGTGCACATTTCCGCCGACGGCCGGCGTTACCTGCTTATCCACGGCGATGAATTCGACCAGGTGACGCGCTACCATCGCTGGGTGGCGATACTCGGCGACCAGGCTTATGCGCTGGCGGTGAACCTGAACGTATGGCTTTCCCTGCTGCGCCGCGTGCTGGGCGTACCCGGCTACTGGTCGCTCGCGGGCTACGCCAAGCGCAAGGTCAAGGGCGCGCTGGAATTCATCTTCGATTTCGAGGATTCGGTGCTACGCCATGCGCGCGAGCGCGGCGTGGATGGTGTCATCTGCGGGCATATCCACGCGGCCGCCATCCGCGACGCGGGAGGCATCACCTACATCAACTGCGGTGACTGGGTGGACAGTTGCACCGCGATCGTCGAACACCTCGACGGCCGTATGGAACTCGTACGCTGGGGCGCCGACTCCGCGACTGCTCCAACCGTACAGCCGGCGCCAGCGCTGCGATTGCCCGCGCGGATGCAGGAAGAAGAGCGCGAAACCGCCCAGGCTTCGGCGGATATATGGTGACCCGCGCATGTCTGGAATACCGGAAGCGGGCCTGGTACGCCTTCGGAATCGGCGTGAGATGCCCCGCTCAGCCGAAGCGGCCGGTAATGTAATCCTCCGTCTGCTTCTTCTTCGGCTTGATGAAGATGGTGTCGGTGACGTCGAATTCGATCAGCTCGCCGAGATACATGTAGGCGGTGAAATCTGAGACGCGCGCGGCCTGCTGCATGTTGTGGGTGACGATCACCACGGTATAGTCGTTCTTGAGTTCGTGTATGAGCTCTTCAACCTTGGCCGTGGAGATCGGGTCGAGGGCGGAACAGGGCTCATCCAGCAGCAGGACCTCGGGCTCGATCGCCACCCCGCGCGCGATGCACAACCGCTGCTGCTGTCCGCCCGACAGACTATTGCCGCTCTGGTTCAGCTTGTCCTTGACCTCGTTCCACAGCGCCGCCCTGCTCAGGGCACGCTCCACCCGCTCGTCCATCTCGCGCTTGCTCAGTTTTTCGAACAGGCGAATGCCAAAGGCGATGTTGTCGTAGATCGACATCGGGAACGGCGTCGCCTTCTGGAACACCATGCCGATCTTGGCGCGCAACAGGGACACATCCTGCTTGCTCGTCAGCAGGTCCTCACCATCCATGATGATTTTTCCTTCTGCGCGCTGCTCGGGATAAAGCGCGTACATCTTGTTGAACACCCTGAGCAGCGTGGATTTTCCGCAACCGGAAGGGCCGATGAAGGCGGTCACCTTGCGCTCCGGAATATCCATGGTGACAGACTTCAGCGCGAGGAACTTGCCGTAGTAGAAATTGAGCTCCCGCACCTGAAGTTTGACCTCGGGCGCCGGATCGCCAGCCCCTGCGCTGCCGCCGTTGCCGCGGCTTGAGGGGCGAAGAGCGGGCATCTGGGTTTGCATTGGGTTTTCCGCGGGGTTCTTATTGGGATTTCCTGAACAGCAATCGCGCCGCGATGTTCAGGGACAGAACGGCAAGGGTTATCAGAGCCGCACCGCCCCAGGCCAGGCGATGCCAGTCTTCATACGGACTCATCGCAAACTGAAAGATCACGACCGGCAGGTTCGACATCGGCGCATTCATGTTCATCGACCAGAACTGGTTGTTCAGCGCCGTGAAGAGCAGCGGCGCGGTTTCGCCGCTGATCCTGGCCACCGCCAGCAGTACGCCGGTCACGATGCCGGTGCTGGCCGCACGGTAGGTAATGAACACCACCATGCGCCATGCCGGGCAACCCAGGGCGAACGCCGCCTCGCGCAGGCTTCCGGGGACAAGCTTGAGCATGTCATCGGTGGTGCGGACGACTACGGGAATCACCAGCAGGCCAAGAGCGACGGAACCCGCCCATCCGGAAAAATGTCCCACCTGCGCCACGTACACGGAGTAGACGAACAAGCCGATGACGATCGAGGGCGCGGAAAGCAGGACGTCGTTCAGGAATCTCGTCGCGAAGGCAAGCCAGCCGTTCTTTCCATATTCGGCAAGATAAGTTCCGGCAAGAATGCCTATCGGCGTTCCGATCGCCGTACCGGCCGCAACCATGACAAGACTGCCCGCGATGGCATTCAGGAGGCCGCCGTCGGCTCCTGGCGGTGGCGTCATCTGCGTGTAGAGTGAGATGCGCATCAGCGCCGTGCCACCTTCGTATAGAAGCGTGGCAATGATCCAGATCAGCCAGAACAGCCCGAAAGCAAGCGCGGCGCTGGACACCGCGAGCATCAGCGCGTTCATGCGCTTGCGCCGGCGGTAAATCGGGTTGGCGGCGGAAGCGCTGCTCACCGAGGATGCCTCACGTCCTCGCGCCTTCCTGGCGAGCCAGGCGCATGAGCAGCATCTTGGACAGGGCCAGCACGATCGTGGTGATCACAAACAGGATCAAGCCGAGCTCGATCAGTGCGGCAAAGTAAAGATCCCCCACGGCTTCGGTGAACTCATTCGCAAGAGCCGATGCGATGCTGTTGCCGGGGGCCATCAGGGAGGTCGCCAGCCGGTGTGCATTGCCGATCACGAATGTGACCGCCATGGTCTCGCCAAGCGCCCGGCCGAGGCCGAGCATGATGCCGCCCACCACGCCCACCTTGGTATAGGGAAGCACGATCTGGGTGACCACCTCCCAGGTCGAGCCGCCGAGCCCGTAGGCCGACTCTTTCAGCATCGGCGGCACCAATTCAAATACATCGCGCATCACCGCAGTGATGAACGGAATGACCATGATGGAAAGAATCAACCCGGCGGTAAACATTCCGATGCCTATCGGCGGCCCGGCAAACAGCTTGCCAGCAAGCGGGATGCTGCCCAGCGTGTTGATCATGATTGGCTGTACATAGGTCTGAAGCAAAGGCGCCAGGACGAACAAGCCCCACATGCCGTAGATGATCGACGGAATCGCGGCAAGCAGTTCGATCGCGGTGCCGAGCGGCCGCTTCAGCCACGCGGGCGAGAGCTCCGTAAGGAACAGGGCGATTCCGAAGCTCACGGGAATTCCGATCAGCATCGCGATTGCCGAGGTGACAAGCGTGCCGTAGATCGGCACCAGGGCCCCGAAATCCTCCCTGACCGGATCCCATTCCGCATTGAAGAGAAAAGTGAAGCCGAATTTCTCCAGCGACAGCGTGCTGCCCAGAACGAGGGAAACCAGTATCGCCGCAAGCAGACTGAACACCAGCAGCGCGAACGCGCGCGTCACCCATTCGAACAACTGGTCCTTCCAGCGCTCGGATTGGGCGCCGGGCGGCACGGAATCGCGCCTTGCCGGGTTCAATCCCGCCTTGCCTTCGGCACTCGAATCTGATGCCATCACAGCACTCATTGAATTTCCCGACGGATACTAATGCAAAAGTCCGCGCCAAGAAAAAGGGGGGGCTCCCCCCCCCCCTTTCCGAGCGCCGGCGACTAGCCGGTTTCTCCGGCCAGCACCGCTCAGTACAGCGGCCGGCCAGTCGCGTCCTTGATCTGTGCCTTCCATACCGAGAGAATTTGCGCCACGACCGCAGCGGGCATGGGGACATAGTCCAGTTCATCCGCCATCATGTCGCCGTTCTTGAATGCCCACTCGAAAAACTTCAATACCTCGCGCGTGTTCTCCGGCTTCGCCGGGACCGCGTGCAGCAGGATGAACGAGGCGCCGGTGATCGGCCAGCTTTCCTTGCCTGCCTGATTGGTCAGGATCACGCCCATTCCGGGAGTCCTTGCCCAGTCTGCACCCGCCGCCGCAGCCTTGAAGCCCGTATCGGTCGGTGCCACGACAATGCCCGCCTGGTTGATCATCTTTGCCGCAGACAGCTTGTTCTGCTTTGCGTAGGCGTATTCCACGTAACCGATGGCGCCGTCGATTCGAGCCACGTAGTTGGCCACACCCTCGTTGCCCTTACCGCCAACCCCGGTAGCCCACTTCACCGCGGTGCCTTCGCCGGGCCCGGACTTCCATTCCGCGCTGACTTTAGAGAGATAGTTGGTGAAGAGAAAGGTCGTGCCCGACCCGTCCGAGCGATGCACGACGGAGATCGCCTGATCCGGCAGTTTGAGGCTCTTGTTGATACCGGCAATCTGCGGGTCGTTCCACTTTGTGACCAGGCCGAGGTAGATATTGCCCAGCACCTGCCCTGATAGTGTGATCGCCTCGGAGGGGATGCCCTTGATGTTGTAGACGGGAACCACGCCGCCCATGATTGCCGGAAACTGCACCAGCCCCGCCTTCTGCAGGTCCTCGCCTTTCAGCGGCGCATCCGAAGCGCCAAAATCCACGGTCTTGGCCGTAATCTGCTTGATGCCGCCGCCGGAGCCGATCGACTGATAGTTCATGCCGATACCCATCGCCTTCTTGTAGGCATCTGCCCACTTGGCGTAGATGGGATAAGGGAATGTGGCGCCGGCGCCGGTGATGTCAAGCGCCACGGCCGGGGCGCTGCACAGTGCCGCCGTAGCGAGTCCCAGCGCGGCTGCAAAACGAGAATTGAACATATGAATGGATTCCCCTGAAAGAGTGGATGGATACGCAAACTGAAAACCCGTCTATTGTCCTGTCCTCGTGTTGCAGAAATATGACGGCCACTCGAACAGAACCGGCCAAGACCGATATCTCAGGCCTTCAGCGCCTGCCGAACCGCCTCCGCGATGGTCTGCGCGGCCGCCTCGACGCTGTCTCGCACAGGTCCCTCGACCATGACGCGCAGGACCGGCTCGGTTCCGGAGGGCCGCAGCAAAATCCGGCCCTCCCCCGCCAGCGCGCGTTCCGCGTCGCGCTGCGCGGCGATGATTGCCGCATGCGCCTGCCAATCGAAGCCCTCCGGGGCCGCGACGTTCAGCAGCACCTGCGGGTACATGACCAGATCGGCGGTCAGTTCCGCCAGCGAGCAGTCCGACTGCCGCAGCGCGCCCAGGATCTGAAGAGCGCTGATGATGCCATCCCCAGTGGTGTGTTTGTCCAGACAGATGATATGGCCGGAATTCTCGCCGCCGTAGAGCCAGCCCCTGGAGCGCATCAATTCCATCACATGGCGATCGCCGACGCTTGAGCGCGCGAACGGAATACCCATGCGCGCGAACGCGCGCTCCAGCGCCAGATTGCTCATCAGCGTCCCGGCGACGCCGCTCACTTTCTGGCTCGAAGAACGGTGCTTGATGATCACATACAGCAGCTGGTCCCCGTCGTAGACGCGGCCGGCGCGGTCCGCCATGATCAGACGGTCTCCGTCGCCGTCCAGCGCAATGCCCAGGTCCGCACCTTGCTCCTTGACGGCCTGCGCGAGCACCGCCGGCGACATAGCGCCCACGCCGTCATTGATATTCAGCCCGTCCGGCGAGGCGCCGGTCGCGACCACGTCGGCGCCAAGCTCGTGCAGCACTTTCGGCGCGACCTGATAGGCCGCGCCATGCGCACAATCGACCACGAGCTTCATATGCCTCAAATCCAGGTCCGCCGGAAAAGTGGACTTGCAGAACTCGACATAGCGCCCCCCGGCGTCCTCCACCCGGCGCGCGCGGCCGAGTTGCGCCGCCTCGTTGCAACCCATGTCCCGGTCGAGCGCCAGTTCGATGTCGGACTCGATGGCGTCGGCGAGCTTGTATCCGTCGCCGGAAAAGAACTTGATGCCGTTGTCGGGATAGGAATTGTGGGAGGCGCTTATGACCACCCCCGCGGTGAGCCGCAGCGCGCGCGTCAGGTAGGCCACGCCGGGCGTCGGCAGAGGGCCGCACAGCAGCACGTCGACGCCGGCCGCGGAGAAACCGGCTTCGAGCGCGGCTTCCATCATGTAGCCCGATATCCGCGTGTCCTTGCCGATCAGCACGGTCGGATGATTCAGGTCCGCGGCCGCGCGCCGCGCGGCCAGCACCTTGCCCGCGGCATATCCGAGGCGCAAGATGAAGTCGGCCGTCATGGGCGCCCTGCCGACCGTGCCGCGTATGCCGTCGGTACCGAAATACTTTCTGCTCATTTGTGCTTTCCGCTCATCATGCGCCCGCCGGGACCGTTGTCGCGCGCAACACCGCGAGCGCGTCCTGCGTTTCACGCACATCATGCACGCGCAGGATGCGCGCGCCGCCCTGGGCGGCAAGAAGCGCCGCCGCAACGCTGGCCGCAAGACGCTCGCCGACCGGGCGGCCGGTGAGCGCGCCGAGCGCGGATTTCCGCGACCATCCCGCAACAAGCGGAACGCCGAGGTCGGAGAATTCATGCAGGCGGCGCAACAGTTCGAAATTGTGCGCCACGGTCTTGCCAAAGCCGAATCCGACATCCGCGACGATGCGTTCGCGGTCGATTCCCGCCGACTCTGCGCGCCGGACCGCCGCCTCCAGATAGGCGTGGACGTCGCGCACCACGTCGCCGTAGCGCGGCTTCTCTTGCATCGTCGCCGGATCGCCGCGCTTGTGCATCAAGCACACCGCGCACGCGCTATCGCGTACTGCCTGCAGCGCGCCCGGCATCGCCAGGGCCTCGATATCATTGATCATCGCGGCCCCGGCGCGCAGCGCCTCCCGCATCACGCGCGGCCGTCGGGTATCGACCGAAATCGGGATCTTCAGGCCGCGCAAAGCCTCAAGAACCGGCAACACGCGGCGCAGTTCCTCGGCTTCGCTGACGGCCTGCGCGCCTGGCCGCGACGACTCGCCTCCGATGTCCAGAATATCCGCCCCCTCATCGAGCATGCGGTGCGCATGCTCGATTGCCGAAGCGCTGTCCATGAAACGCCCGCCGTCCGAAAACGAGTCCGGCGTGACGTTCAGCACCCCCATCAGGGCAGGGCGCTCAAGGCCGAGAGAAAACGGGCCGCATTGCAGGGCCATATGTGAAACGAGAGGCGCGTGCCTCTCGCCGGTCCTCCGGTTTCGTCCTAACCGGCGGCGGGAGCCGCTGCCCCCTGGGCGCCGTCGCTGGCGGGCCCCGCAGGCGGTTTCGCGGCCTTCGGCTTCGGGGGACGCGGCGCATTGCCGTCCATGATGTCCTGGATCTGATCCGCGTCCAGAGTTTCCCATTCAAGCAGCGCCTTGGTCATGGCCTCGACCTTGTCGCGATTGCGCTCGAGCAACCCGCGCGCCAGAGCATACTGCTGGTCGATGATGCGCCGTATCTCCGCATCCACCTGCTGCATGGTCGTCTCGGACATGTTCTTGTGCGTGGTGATCGAGCGGCCGAGGAAAATCTCCCCTTCGTTCTCGCCATAGACCATCGGCCCGAGCGCATCCGACATGCCCCACTGCGTGACCATGCGTCGCGTCAGCTCGGTGGCGCGTTCGAAGTCGTTCGCGGCCCCGGTGGTCATCTGGTTCATGAAAAGTTCTTCCGCGATGCGCCCGCCGAACAGCACCGCGATGGTGTTCAGCAGCCGGTCGCGATCCTGACTGTAACGATCTTCCATTGGCAACTGCATCGTTACCCCGAGCGCCCTGCCGCGCGGAATCACCGTGACCTTGTGCACCGGGTCTGTTTTCGGCAGCAGCTTCGCGACCACGGTATGGCCGGACTCGTGGTACGCGGTATTGCGGCGCTCCTCCTCGGGCATGACCAACGAGCGGCGCTCCGCGCCCATGATGATCTTGTCCTTGGCGCGTTCGAAGTCGTCCATGTCGACCAGGCGCTTGTTGCCGCGCGCCGCAAACAGCGCCGCTTCGTTCACGAGGTTGGCCAGGTCGGCGCCCGAAAATCCAGGCGTGCCGCGCGCCAGAACATCCGACTTGACGTCGGGGGCGATCGGCACCTTGCGCATGTGGACGCGCAGAATCTCGTCCCGGCCGCGAATGTCCGGCAGGGGCACCACAACCTGACGATCGAAACGGCCGGGACGCAGCAGCGCGGGGTCGAGCACGTCCGGACGGTTGGTCGCAGCGATCACGATGACGCCAACGGTGGCCTCGAATCCATCCAGCTCGACCAGCAACTGATTCAGGGTCTGTTCGCGCTCGTCGTTGCCGCCTCCCAGGCCGGCACCGCGCTGCCGGCCCACCGCGTCGATCTCATCGATGAACACGATGCACGGCGAGTGCTTTTTCGCCTGCTCGAACATATCCCGCACCCGGGCCGCGCCGACGCCGACGAACATTTCGACAAAATCGGAACCCGAAATGGAGAAAAACGGCACTTTGGCCTCGCCGGCGATGGCGCGCGCCAGCAGCGTCTTGCCGGTTCCAGGAGAACCGACCATCAAGACTCCCCGCGGGATGCGCCCGCCGAGCTTCTGGAATTTCGTCGGATCGCGCAGGAAATCGACCAGTTCCGCAACTTCCTCCTTGGCCTCCTCGCATCCGGCGACATCCGCGAACGTGACCGTGTTGGTCGACTCGTCGAGCATCCGCGCCCGCGACTTGCCGAAACTGAATGCGCCGCCGCGTCCGCCGCCCTGCATCTGGCGCATGAAAAACACCCAGACGCCGATCAGCAGCAGCATCGGAAACCAGGATACGAAGATGTTCATCAGAAAGGAGGGCTCTTCCTCCGGCTTGGCCTCGATCTTGACGCCCGACTTCAGCAGATCCGACACCAGCCAGATGTCGCCCGGCGAGTAGCTCACCACGCGCTTGCCCTCGGTCGTGGTGGCCTTGAGCTGCCTGCCCTCGATGGTGACTTTCGCGATGCGCCCGGCTTTTACCTCCTCCAGGAACTGCGAATACTCCATCGGCGACTGAATCGCCTGGCGCGTGTTGAACTGATTGAACACAGTCATCAGCACGACGCCGATGACCAGCCAGATCACCATGTTTTTAAACATGTTGTTCAAGGACCTAACTCCTGTCCGCCAAGGCGGGATGAAGGTTCATTCTAACGCGCTTTAAAGGGAGGAAAACGGCATTCCTTAGCCGCGTGCGGCGCATCAGGTTGCACTTTTCGGCATTCTTGCCACGACATAGGTTTCGCGCGACTCGCCCCGCGAGGCAGGCGGCTTGCGGACGGCGACCTTGAAGAACTTTTCCTTGAGCATTCGTATCACGTCCTCGTACGCCTCGCCATGGAACGCCTTCACCAGCAGCGCCCCATCGGGCTTGAGCACTGCACACGCGAATTCGGCTGCCAGTTCAATCAGTTCCGCTCCCCTGGCCTGGTCTACATTGCGGATCCCAGAGAGGTTCGGGGACAGGTCAGAGAGCACCGCGTCGACCTGGCCGCCAGCCGCCCCGCGCACCAAGGCCAAGGTGGGCTGTTCGCGAACATCGCCCCCGACTAGGGTTACTCCGGATATAGGTACGATCGGCAGAAAATCAACCGCGACGACAAGACCGCCAGGCCGGACCCGCAGTGCCGCCACCTGGGACCACCCACCCGGGGCGGCGCCCAGGTCGATCACGCGCCCTCCGGGACGAAGCAGCCGCTCCTGCGCGTCGATGTCGATCAGTTTGTAGGCCGCGCGCGAGCGATAGCCCTCTTCCCTGGCACGGCGCACGTAACTATCGGTGACATGCCGCCGCAGCCAGGGCTTGCTGGATTTGGAGCTAGCCATAGCTGAGCCTAACAGCGAGGTAGCGCACCAAGGGCGGTTCCGCCGAGAAAGCCTTGAACCCTGGCTCGCAAAATAAAAAGCCCGGTGGAATAATCCACCGGGCGGATACGTCAAATCTTTCGATTTAACTTATTGTAGCAACGGCTCTCACCCCGGATAGCCACAACGGTGATGAGCTTAAGGGAGGGGTCCATGGAATGCAAGCCTTCTTCTTTCGGCCCGCTGACGTTCGGGTTTGACATCGGGATCGCATCGGTTGGGTGGTGCGTTCTTGGCGAGAATCGCATTGTCGATCTGGGAGTGCGATGTTTCGACAAGGCGGAAACCGCCAAGGAAGGCGAATCCCTCAATCTAGCCCGTCGTATGGCACGCCTCATGCGCCGCCGATTGCGGCGCCGGGCGTGGCGACTCACCAAGCTGGCTCGGCTGCTCAAGCGCGAGGGCTTGATTACCGATATCACCACCCTGAAGCAACCACCAGGGAAAAACTTCAAAACACCCAACCTCTGGAAACTCCGCGTTGAAGCACTCGAACGCAAGCTCGACGCGGAAGAATGGGCACGGGTGATCTACCACCTCTGCAAACATCGCGGCTTTCACTGGATCAGCCGAGCGGAAGAGGCCAAGGCCGAAAGCGACAGCAAGAGCGAAGGCGGCAAGGTCAAGAAGGGCCTGGCCGCCACCAAGCGGCTGATGGAGGACAAGCGCTACCGCACAGCCGCCGAAATGGTGCTCAAGGAATTTCCGGAAGCGCAACGCAACAAACAGGGCGACTATGGCAAGGCCTTGTCACGTATCGCTCTTGGTGAGGAATTGGCAACGCTGTTTCGGCGCCAGCGCGAGTTGGACAACCCTAAAGCTACAAGCGTGCTGGAGCAGGCAGTGCTCGGCGATGGCAGCCGTAAAAGCGGGCTTTTCTGGGCACAGAAGCCACCGCTCTCGGGAAACGACCTGCTGAAGATGCTTGGTAAATGCACATTCGAGAGAGCCGAATATCGCGCACCCAAGGCCAGTTTCACCTCCGAACGCCATGTCTGGCTGACGCGGCTTAACAATCTGCGCATCATCGTTGACGGAACCACCCGGTCATTGAACGAACAGGAGCGCCGCATTGCGCTGCCCTTGCCATATCAGCAAGCCGGCGATCTGACCTACAAGCAGTTGCGAGCCGTGATGACCAAAGCAGGGCTGCTGCCAGACACATTCCGCTTCACCGGCCTGGCCTACCCCAGCGCAAGCCAGCAGGCGGACAGCAAGACAAAGAATCCCGAAGAGGAAAAGCTTGTCAAGCTGCCGTCCTGGCAGGAATTGCGCAAGACTCTGGAAAAAGCAGACCTAAAAGCCGAGTGGCAGAAGATCTCCACCAATGCGCTGGAAGGCAAACCGGAGCTGCTGGACCGTATCGCCTGGGTTCTCAGCGTCTTCAAGGATGGCGAGGAAGTGGAGCGGGAACTGCGCGCGCTCAACCTGCCCGGTGGCGAGAAAATGATCGCAGCGCTAGAGACAATCAGTTTCGACAAATTCCACGCGTTGTCGCTGAAGGCTCTGTGCGCCATCGTGCCGTATATGGAATCCGGCCTGCGCTACGACGAAGCCTGCCAGCAGGCTGGCTACCATCACAGCCAGTTGCATGAGCCGGGAAAGGACGTCGGGCGCTACCTGCCGCCGTTTTATTCGGGACGCGACAAGGATGGTCGCCTCCGCTTCAACGAGGACATGGACATCCCTCGCAATCCGGTTGTACTGCGCGCACTCAATCAGGCACGCAAGGTGTGCAACGCACTTATTCGAACCTATGGCGCACCATATGCAGTACATATCGAAATGGCCCGCGACCTCTCCCGGCCAATGGACGAACGCAGCAAGGTCAAGAAGGCGCAAGAGGAATACCGCGAACGCAATGACAAGGACAAAGCACTGTTCGCACGGGAATTCAAACCTGCCGGAGCTGTAAAAGGCAGGGAATTTGAAAAATGGCAGCTTTACCGGGAACAGCAGTGCAAGTGCGCCTATTCAATCGAGCCGATCGATATTCATCGCCTGTTCGAGCCGGGTTATACCGAAATAGACCACGCCTTGCCTTATTCGCGCAGCTTCGACGACAGCAAAAACAACAAGGTTCTGGTGCTGGCCACAGAAAACCGCAACAAGGGCAATCAGACCCCTTACGAATATCTTGACGGGAAAAGCAACAGCGAGCGTTGGCACAGATTCACCGTCTGGGTCGAGAACAACAAGAGCTACCGCCAGGCCAAACGCTCCCGCCTGTTGCGTAAGGATTTTGACGTCAAGGCCTCCGCCGAATTCCGCGACCGCAACCTTAATGACACGCGCTACATCTGCAAGTTTTTCAAAAATTATGTGGAGCGTTACCTTCAACTGGCCGAGGGCAGCGAAAACAAACGCTGCGTGGTGCTGAGTGGCCAGCTCACCGCCTTCCTGCGCGCCCGCTGGGGTCTGATCAAAGTACGCGGCGACAGTGACCGTCACCATGCGCTCGATGCCGCCGTCGTCGCCGCCTGTAGCCACAGCATGGTCAAGCGACTATCCGATTACTCGCGCCGCAAGGAGCTGGAGAAGGCCGCCAATGCGGTAGACATGGAAACCGGGGAAATCGCCGATCCGGCGATGCTGTCACGACTGGAGCAGCATTTCCCCGCGCCCTGGGAGCAATTCCGTAACGAGTTGCTGGCACGGCTTTCTATAGACGATGCTGAAAAGCTGCGTGCCGAGCTTCAGCGCCTAGGGACCTACACGGATGATGCCCTCGCAACATCCCGTCCAATATTTGTGTCACGTGCGCCGCAACGACGCAACAGCGGCGCAGCACACAAGGACACCATCTACGGCCAGACTGAGCATCTCCGGAAGCAGGGCAGCGTGACACAGAAAGTGCCGCTATCTAGCCTCAATCTCAAGGATCTAGACAAGCTCATCGATCCCCAACGCAACGAAAAACTCTACGCCGCCATCCGCGCACGCCTGGATGCCCACGGCGGGAAAGGGGACAAGGCTTTCCCACCCGACAATCCATTGCTCAAACCCAGCAAGGATGGCAGCGGGAACGGGCCGGTAGTACGGACAGTGACTATGCTGATCGACAAGTTATCCGGTATCCCCATACGCGGCGGCGTCGCCAAGAACGACACCATGCTGCGCGTCGATGTGTTCCGGCATAAGAAAGACGGCAAATACCATTTGGTGCCGGTATATGTGCATCACACGGTGGCGAAAGAGCTACCGAACCGTGCAATCGTAGCGTTCAAGGAAGAATGCGATTGGACAGTAATCGACGGTCAATTCGTGTTTTGCTTTTCACTCCATCCAAATGACTTAATCAAAATCACCCAAAAATCCGGAGAAGTCATTTTTGGCTATTACCGCGGGTGTCACAGCGGAACAGCCGCACTAAATATTGCCTTGCATGATCGCTATGCCTTCGGAGAAAAAACTACCAGTCTTTCCTGGTCAAAGAAAAACCTCGGAAAGCCAATTCCCAATGACAAATTGGGGCTTATAGAAGGCGTCGGCGTAAAGATGGCCGCAATTTTCGAGAAACTTCATGTAAGTACCCTCGGCAATATCTATCTTGCCCCGCCGGAGCAACGCCGTGGTCTGGCGTAGTGTCATGATCTCCCGTCCCGCAAAGCTGCGGCGGGAGCACTCTTCGCTGGCCATCGACCAGGAAGAAACCGCCTTCGTGCCCTTCCAGGATATCGCGGTCATCGTACTCAACCACCGCGAGATCACGCTGACGCATCCGGTGCTGTCTGCTTGCGCTGAGTACGGCATCGGCCTGTATGCCACTGGCAGAAACCATCAGCCCTCAGGCGTGTTCCTACCCTTTCTTCCGCATTCGCGCACTACGCGCATGATGCGACTGCAACTCGATGTGGCAAAGCCACTGGCGAAGCAGGTCTGGGCCGGTGTCGTGCGCCGCAAGATTGCCAACCAGGCAGCCTGCCTGCACCTGTCAGGAAAGGAGGGCGTGGAACGGCTGGAGTCCTACGCGCGGCGGGTGCGATCGGGTGACAGCGAGAACATGGAGGGACAGGCCGCCGCCTTTTACTTTCCGCAATTGTTCGGGACCGGCTTTCATCGCAGTCTTGAGCGCTGGACCAACGCGGCCCTCGACTACGGATACGCGGTATTGCGCGGTGCGATTGCGCGCGGCCTGGTGGCACATGGCCTGCATCCCACAGTCGGCCTGTTTCACGACAGCGAGCAGAACGCCTTCAACCTCGCCGATGATCTGATCGAGCCGTTCCGGCCGCTGGTCGATCTGCATGTGGCAAAGAACCACGCACTGACCGAAGGCGATCTCTCGCCTGCCGACAAAGCCAGCCTGGTGGCCCTGCTCAACATCGATGTCGGTATGCCCCAGGGACGAATGTCAGCCCTGTCCGCCATCGAGTACGCCGTGGAAAGCCTGGTAAGAGTTCTGGAGGGCAATGGCAACGAGCTGGATTTACCGGTTCTGATCGGCCTGCAGCCGCATCGGCTGGAGCATTGAGTGGGCATCGAGACGAGGCGATATATGCGCTTGCTCGTCTTTTTCGATCTGCCCATGGTGACCAAGGCCGAAAAGCGCGCCTACGTGCAGTTCCGGCGCTTTTTACTCAACGACGGCTACGACATGATCCAGTGGTCGGTCTACGGCCGCATCCTTAACGGCAGGGATGCCGAGACCAAGCATCTGGCGCGGCTGGCGGACAACCTTCCACCCGAGGGCTCGATACGCTGCATGACCGTGACGGAAAAGCAATTTGCCGGCATGCGCCTTCTGGTCGGGATGCCTCTGTTCCAGGAAAAGAAAGTTCCCGCCAATCAGATGCTGCTGTTCTGAGGCAAACCTCAGCTCTGCGCCAGCTCTTCGCGAATCACCCGCCGGAGCGTGGTTTCCATCTCCTCGCCCTGCATCGTTTTCTGCAACGCCTGATTGATCAGCGTCTGGTACCCGCGTGATCCGGCCTTGGCCTTGAAAAACTCAATAACCTCGGCATCCAGCATGATGGAGACACGCTGCTTCCCCAGCTTGGCCCTGACGGCTGCGGAGAATTCCTTGGACGTCGCCTTCTTGCCACCGATGCGCAGACGCGCTCGGCGCAGGTCGGCCTCCGTCATTTCGGGAATCTCTTCGTATTCCTTGCGTGCAACAACGTGGGCGTCAATCCTGCTCAAGTTGCTTCGAATAGCGTGCGATTTCACGGCCATTGGCTTTCCTCATCGAAAAAATATGGCGAACACTGCCCCGCTGTACATAACCGACCGCAACAAGGCGATCGGCCAGGAAGCCGAAGCAAATCGTCCTGCGTTCGCCGTAATCGCGCCGGGTATCGTCGTACTCCAGCGTCGGACCGGCAAAAACAATAACTGCGTCCGCGAAATCAACACCTCGCTCACGCAGCGTGGCCTGCCTTTTAGCTTCATTCCATGTAAGCCTCACGGGATCATTATGCATATTTCCATATGCATATCAAGGCTGCGGCAGGCAAAGCGCTTCCGGAAGCGATTTTCCAGAAAAAGGCCGCTGGGTGCGCTCAACTGCCAGATTCAGATGCGGAATTCAAAAAAGAAATCCCCGTCTGGCCACGCCAGACGGGGATTTACAAGAGGCCTGATTGTAGCTATCCGGGGTGAGAGAGGGAGCTACGTCATGGAATATTAGGGAGCGCCACGGTGTCGAGATTGTAGCTATCCGGGGTGAGAGAGGGAGCTACGTCGTTGCCGCGCCTGTGTCCCGCCGCCCTGCAGATTGTAGCTATCCGGGGTGAGAGAGGGAGCTACGTCTCGTGAGCGCCGGGACAAGCCCGACCCTCACGAGACGACGCGCTCTCGCGCGTGGCTTGGCAAGTCGATCTCGGCGTCACACTCGCGGTTTGCTGGATTTGGAGCCGCTCATCTCTTATGCTGTCATTATGGAAATTCCACCGCTTTCATCCGCGCAGAAGCGCGAACTCAAGGGTCGTGCCCACAAACTGCGCCCGGCCCGTTCTGGTCGGCGGCAAGGGCATCACCGCCGAACTCATTGCCGAAGTCAATCGCGCCCTGGAGGCACACGAGTTGCTCAAGATACGCGCGGCGGCGCTGGAGCGCTCGGAGCGCGAGTGGATGCTGAATGAACTGTGCCAACGGACCGGATCCCAGGCAGTGCAGTCCATCGGAAAGGTCCTTGTGCTGTTTCGACGAATTCCCAAGTCTGACGCCACAGCCAGGCCGCCTGCGGCTGAGCCGCCGCCTGCTACTCGTAGCGGACGTCGAGAATCTCGTAGTGCTTCAGCCCGCCCGGCGTCTGAACGTCCACGGCGTCCCCCGCGGACTTCCCGATGAGCGCGCGCGCGATCGGCGAACTGAACGAGATGCGACCGGCACGTATGTCCGCCTCGTCCTCGCCGACAATCTGGTAGGTCACGGCATCGCCGTTCTCTGTTTCAAGCTCGACCGTCGCCCCGAACACGCAGCGCCCTTCTGCCTCCAGTGTCGCAGGATCGATGACCTGCACGTTCGACAGCTTGGCCTCGATTTCCGAGATCCGTCCTTCGATAAAGCCCTGGCGGTTGCGCGCGGTGTCGTACTCTGCGTTCTCCGAGAGATCGCCGTGCGCGCGCGCCTCGGCGATAGCCGCAATGACCGCCGGGCGCTCGACGCTCTTCAGGCGCTGCAGTTCCGCCTTGAGGAGTTCAGCGCCGCGTGTCGTGACGGGAGTCTTGGCCATGTCTTCTGTCCTTGGTCTCTCAGGAGCCTTCGCGCACCGTCTGCAATGACGGCGCCAGCGAGGCGAGCAGGTCCTGCAGCCGGTAGGGCTCCAGCCGCGCCAGATGCTTCATGCCGGCGCAGGCCGCCTTGGCGCCCGCGATGGTGGTGAAGTAGGTGACGCGCTGCGCCAGCGCAGTGGTGCGTATCGATCGCGAATCGCCCACGGCGGTGCGCGTGTCTTCAATGGTGTTGACGATGAAGCTCACTTCGCCGTTCTTGATCATGTCCACGATGTGCGGGCGCCCCTCGGCCACCTTGTTTATCGGCGACACCGGAACGCCGTGCGCGGCAAGCACGCTCGCCGTGCCGCGCGTGGCGAGCAGGGCGAAGCCCAGCGAAACAAGCTCGCGCGCGACCGAAACCGCCGTCACCTTGTCGCCGTCGCGCACGCTGATGAATGCTTTTCCGCCCTTCGGCAGGCGGATTCCGGCCCCAAGCTGGGCCTTCACGAAGGCCTCGCCGAAAGTCTTGCCGATACCCATCACCTCGCCGGTCGATTTCATCTCCGGTCCGAGGATGGTGTCCACGCCAGGGAACTTGGCAAACGGGAAAACCGCTTCCTTCACCGAGAAATAGGGCGGCACGACTTCACGCTCGACGCCCTGCTGGCGCAGGGATTGTCCGGCCATGCAGCGCGCCGCAATCATGGCGAGCGGCAATCCGGTCGCCTTCGACACATAGGGCACGGTGCGCGAAGCGCGCGGATTTACTTCAAGCACGTACACCGTATCGCGCTGGATGGCGTACTGCACGTTCATCAGGCCGATGACATTCAGCGCCCTGGCCATGAGCACGGTCTGTCTGCGCAACTCGCGTTCGATATGGCCGGAAAGCGAGTGCGGGGGCAGGCAGCATGCGGAGTCGCCCGAATGCACGCCGGCCTGCTCGACGTGCTCCATGACGCCTCCGACGAACACGTCCTTGCCGTCCGACACGCAATCGACATCGACTTCGATCGCATCCGACAGATAGCGGTCGAGCAGCACCGGAGAATCGTTCGATACCTTGACCGCTTCGCGCATGTAGCGCTCCAAGTCGGCCTGGCGGTGCACGATCTCCATGGCGCGCCCGCCGAGCACATAGCTCGGCCGCACCACTACCGGGTAGCCGATCTCCTCCGCATGCCGTACGGCGTCCTCGGCGGAGCGTGCGGTGCGATTCGGCGGCTGGCGCAGTTTCAGGCGCTCCAGCAGCTTCTGGAAGCGCTCGCGATCCTCCGCCGCGTCTATCGAATCCGCGGTCGTTCCGATGATCGGCACCCCGGCCGCCGCAAGATCGCGCGCCAGTTTCAGGGGCGTCTGGCCGCCGTACTGGACGATCACGCCCCAGGGCTTTTCCTTGTCCACCACTTCGAGCACGTCTTCCAGCGTGAGCGGCTCGAAATACAGGCGATCGCTGGTGTCGTAGTCGGTGGAGACCGTCTCCGGGTTGCAATTGATCATTATGGTTTCGAATCCGCTCCGGCGCAGGGCATAGGCCGCATGCACGCAGCAGTAATCGAATTCGATACCCTGGCCGATCCGGTTCGGCCCGCCGCCGAGGACGATGATTTTCTTGCGCTCGCTTGGCAGGGCCTCGCATTCGTCTTCGTAGGTCGAATAGAGATACGCCGTGGCGGTGGCGAATTCCGCGGCGCAGGTATCGACGCGCTTGAACACCGGCCTGATGCCATGGGCATGGCGCTTGGCGCGCACCTCCTGCTCGGTGGTGTTGAACAGATAACCGAGGCGGCGATCGGAGAACCCCTTGCGCTTCAGACTGCGCAGGATTCCCGGCTCGATATCCGAGAGCAGCTGATCGTCCAGTTCCATCTCGATGTCGACGATCTCCTTGATCTGCGAGAGGAACCAGGGATCGATACGCGTCAGGCGCTGCACTTCGGCGAGCGAAAAGGCGTTCTCGAACGCATCTCCCACATACCAGATGCGCTCCGGTCCCGGCTGCGCGAGTTCCCTTTCGATGGTCTCCCGGTCGGTGGTCTTCTGATTCAGGCCATCCACGCCGATTTCAAGCCCGCGCAGGGCCTTCTGGAAGGATTCCTGGAAAGTGCGTCCGATGGCCATGACTTCGCCCACCGATTTCATCTGCGTCGTAAGCCGGTCATTCGCCTGGGGAAATTTCTCGAACGCGAAGCGCGGCACCTTGGTGACGACGTAATCGATGGTCGGTTCGAACGAGGCCGGGGTCGCCCCGCCCGTGATCTCGTTCCTGAGTTCGTCCAGCGTATAGCCCACTGCCAGCTTGGCGGCAATCTTCGCAATCGGAAATCCCGTCGCCTTGGACGCAAGTGCGGAGGAGCGGGACACGCGCGGATTCATCTCGATCACCAGCATGCGGCCGTCTTCCGGGTTGATCGCGAACTGCACGTTCGATCCGCCGGTATCGACGCCGATCTCGCGCAATACCGCGATCGATGCGTCACGCATGATCTGGTATTCCTTGTCGGTCAGCGTCTGCGCCGGCGCCACGGTGATCGAGTCCCCGGTGTGGATTCCCATCGGATCGAGATTCTCGATCGAGCAGATGATGATGCAGTTGTCGGCGCTGTCGCGCACCACCTCCATTTCGAACTCTTTCCAGCCGATAACGGATTCCTCGATCAGCAGTTCATGCGTGGGCGAGGCCTCTATACCGCGCTCGCAGATGGTCACGAATTCTTCGCGGTTGTAGGCGATGCCGCCGCCCGTGCCGGCCAGCGTGAACGAGGGCCGGATCACGCAGGGATAGCCGATGCCGGCCTGGATCTGCAGCGCCTCGCCCAGCGAGTGCGCAAGCGCCGAGTGCGGCGAGGCGAGGCCTATTTTCTGCATCGCCTTCTTGAAGCGCTCGCGATCCTCCGCCTTGTCGATCGCCTCGCGCGAGGCACCGATCATCTCGACAGCGTACTTTTCCAGCACCCCTTCGCGGGCCAGGTCGAGCGCGCAGTTGAGCGCGGTCTGGCCGCCCATGGTCGGCAGCAGCGCGTCGGGGCGCTCCTTTTCGATGACGCGGGCCACCATCTGCCAGGTCACCGGCTCGATATAGGTGGCATCCGCCATCTCCGGGTCCGTCATGATCGTGGCCGGATTGGAGTTCACCAGGACCACGCGATAACCCTCTTCGCGCAGCGCCTTGCAGGCCTGCACGCCGGAGTAGTCGAACTCGCAGGCCTGGCCGATCACGATCGGACCCGCACCGATGATCAGAATTGACTTGATGTCGGTCCGCTTAGGCATCGGCCGGCATTCCCCCTGGCATTCCCTTTTGCATCATGTCCGCGAAGCGATCGAACAGATAGCCGATATCGTGCGGACCTGGGCTCGCCTCCGGATGTCCCTGAAAGCAGAACGCCGGCCGGTCGGTGCGCGCAAACCCTTGCAGGGAACCGTCAAACAGCGACCTGTGGGTCGGCCGCAGGTTGGCGGGCAGACTATCCGGATCCACTGCGAAACCGTGGTTCTGGCTCGTAATGAGCACGGCCCCCGAGTCCAGATCCTTCACCGGGTGGTTCGCCCCGTGATGCCCGAACTTCATCTTCAGCGTTTTCGCGCCCGATGCCAGGCCCATCAACTGATGGCCCAGGCAGATTCCAAAGACCGGAATCCCGGTCTTGTCAAGCAGCTCCCGGATTGCGCGGATTGCGTAATCGCAGGGCTCCGGGTCTCCCGGTCCGTTGGACAGAAAAATGCCGTCGGGCTTGAGCGCGATCGCGTCCGCCGCGCTCGCCTGCGCGGGCAGCACCGTGACGCGCGCGCCGCGCCCGACGAGCATGCGCAGAATATTGCGCTTCACGCCGTAGTCGTATGCAACGACATGCAATCGCGCCTGCGCACCGCGCGCGTAGCCGGTCCCGAGCGCCCACTCGCCATCGTGCCACTCATAGGGGCGCGCGGTCGAGACTTCCCTGGCCAGATCCATTCCGGCAAGCCCGGGAAAACCGCGCGCGGCCTCAAGCGCGCGTTCGACGTCGATCTCTCCCGCCACCAGACAACCGCTCTGCGCCCCCCTGTCGCGCAGCTTGCGGGTCAATTGCCGCGTATCGATGTCCGAAATTCCGACCACGTTGCTCTCGCGCAGGTATTCGGACAGGCCGCGCTGCGCGCGCCAGTTGGAATGCAGGCACGCGACATCCCGCACCACCAGCCCCGCCGCAAACACGCGCCCGGATTCGCTGTCCTCGTCCACGATGCCGGTATTGCCGATGTGCGGGTAGGTCAGCGTGACGATCTGCCGGCAATAGGACGGATCGGTGAGGATCTCCTGGTAGCCGGTCATCGCGGTGTTGAACACCACCTCGCCGACGGACATCCCCGGCGCACCGATCGAGCGACCGCGGAATACGCTGCCGTCGGCAAGCACGAGCGCAGCGGGTTCGAACGCGGCCAGGGCGGTCATTTCAGATCCAGGTTGCGCGATCCAGGAGTAGATGCGAAAAGCGGGAGGGGCTTGCGCCCCTCCCGCTCTCGGATGAGCGATTGATTATAGCGGACGGAGGACCGTCTGGCTAGCGCAAGATGGGAGCTGCGGAGCCTAGCTGTCCGCCAGACCAAGCACGTCGTTCATGTCGTACAGACCAGCCGGCTTCGCACGCAGGAAGCGCACCGCACGGAGCGCGCCGAGCGCGTAGGTGAGCCGGCTGGACGAGCGCACCGTAACTTCCACACGCTCGCCGTCGCCCGCAAAGAGCACGGTGTGCTCGCCCACGATATCGCCGCCGCGGATCGCATGAAATCCGATAGCCCCCGCAGCGCGCGCGCCGGTTTCGCCGTGGCGACCGTGCACCGCCACCTCGGGCAGTTCGCGCCCCATGGCCCTGGCGACGACTTCGCCGAGCTTCAGCGCCGTACCGGAGGGGGCATCGACCTTGTGGCGGTGATGCGCTTCGATGATTTCAACGTCAAAGCCATCCCCCAGAATTCGCGCCGCCACCTCGGCCAGCTTGATCGCGGCATTGACCCCGACCGCCATATTCGGTGCGAGCACAATCGGAATGCGTGTCGCCGCGAACTGGATTTCCGCACGTTGCGCCGGCGAAAAACCGGTGGTGCCGATCACCGCCGCCACGCCCCGGGCGATGCAGGTCCGGAGATGCGCCAGCGTTCCGTCCGGACGGGTGAAATCGATGAGAACGTCCGCGCCTGACAGCGCATCAGCATGGTCGTCGCTTATCCTCACCCCGGTCGGACCGCCCGCTTCATCGCGTACCTCGCGCCCGATCTCGGGGTGCCCGGATCGCTCGAACGCTGCGACCAGATTGAGCTGCGGATCACGGCACACTGCCTCGACCAGACTGCGCCCCATGCGCCCCGTACACCCGGCGATCGCGACTTTCACGGTTCCCCTTCGGGGGACTTGCCTGCAGCGGCGGCGCCAGCGGGACTCGCCGCCTGCCCGGCAGGCATCACATCGCCGCTAACCCGTACCAGCTTGCCGTCATCGAAGAACACGGCCATTTTGCGCTGCTCGCGGCGGCCACCCGTAAAATCCCGGTAGTACACGTAATCCCAGCGATCGCCGTGGAACAAGTCTGTCACCAGCGGCGAGCCGAGCACAAAGCGCACCTGATCCTTGCTCATCCCGACCTTGAGCTGGGCGACGGTCTCCTGGGAAATGAAGTTGCCCTGCTGTATCTCCATACGGTAGGGCGCGACCCCGATATGAGGAGTGGGCATCTGGCAGGCGGCAAGGCAGACGGCACCCAGTACGCCGATGCCGCTACGGCGCAAGCTGCCTGAATCCAAGTTGGCGCAGATACGGAACACAAATTCTTCCGCAAAACGGAAGGGTATATGATAACTGATCGCATGCACCGACCGCGCCGCGCCAGCACAATACGCGCCTTCATCGCTCACGCCACTCAAGATCATCGACGCAGCTTGAAAAACAGCTTTCTCGCCTTCCCACACTCACCGACCAAAAATGAACTCTACGCAAAGCCTGAAAGGCATCGGTCTCAAGTCAACGCTGCCGCGACGCCGCATACTGGAGTTGTTTGAGCACAGCCGGGTGCGGCATCTCTCTGCGGAGGATGTCTACAAGCAACTGATGCAGGAAGGCATGGACGTGGGCCTCGCGACTGTGTACCGGGTGCTTACGCAATTCGAACAGGCCGGCCTGCTCTCCCGGCAGCACTTTGAGTCGGGGAAGGCGGTGTTCGAACTTAACGAGGGCGGACACCACGACCACCTGGTTTGCATGCAATGCGGTCGCGTCGAGGAATTCTTTGACGCCGAGATTGAGAAACGGCAGAAGGAGGTCGCGCGGCGCCAGGGTTTTGACCTGCGCGGCCATTCGCTTGCGCTGTATGCGGATTGCGCGCGTGCCGACTGCGCGCATCGCGCGGCGGTGCGCTCGCTGGACGATGCGCCGGATTGAAATCCGGGGCGGCTATCCGTCGAGCAATTCCGCGGCGTGCTGTCTCGTGATTGGCGTGATCTCGGCGCCGGCCAGCATGCGCGCCAGCTCCTCCACGCGCTGCTCCCGGCTCAGACGGGCAACGCTCACGCCGAGCTTTGACTTCCCCGCCGCCTTGGAAACCAGCCACTGCTGGTCGCCCTGAGCCGCCACCTGCGGCAGATGGGTGACGCATAGCACCTGCCGTTCCGCGCCCAGGCGGCGCAGCGACTTGCCGACGGTTTCAGCCACGGCGCCGCCGATTCCCGAGTCCACCTCGTCGAATATCAGGGTTGCGACCGGCGACGCCCTGCTTGCGACGAGCTGGATCGCGAGGCTGAGGCGCGAAAGCTCACCGCCCGAGGCGACCTTGGCAAGCGCGCGCAGCGGCAGACTCGGATGCGCGGCAACCTGAAACTCCACGGCTTCCAGGCCTTGCGCGGAAGGCGTATCCAGAGGCCTGAGCTCAGCCCCGAAGCGGCCGCCTTTCATGGCAAGGACCTGCATCCCCGCGCTGACCGCCTTGGAGAACGCCTGCGCCGCGCTCCTGCGGCCGGCGGACAGCTTGGCGGCGCTGGCCGCGTAACGCGCCGCCTGTGCATCGACCTCGCGCCGCAGCGCTTCAGGATCGCCATGCAGCGCCATCTCGCGCAGGCGCCCCTCAAGCTCCGCCAGCAGCGGCGCCAGCTCCTCCGGCTTGCGGCGGAAGCGGCGCCCGGCGGCGTGCAGTGCCTCGATGCGTACCTCGGCGGTGTGCAGCGCGCCGGCATCCAGCTCGATTTTCGAAGCGTAGTGGCGCAACCCGCGCGCCGCCTCCGACGCCATCGCCTGGGCGGAATCGAGCAGCTCGAGCCATTCGTTTAGCTTCGCGTCGTGCACCGCGAGCGTCCGCATGCGGTTGGCCAGCGCGCCGAGTTGCGGCACAAGTGAGCCCTCTGCATCAATCAGTCCCTCAACGGCGGCTTGCGTGCCCTCCAGCAGACTCGATCCGTGCGCGAGTCTTGCATGCGCGGCTGTCAGCTCCTGCCACTCGCCCGGCCTCGGCGCAAGCCGGGAGAGGTCGGCAATTTTTTCCTCCAGTTCGGCGCGCTCCGCCTCGCGCTGGCTGAATTCCGCCTGCGCCTGTGCTGCCAGCGTCTCCAGGCGCTTCCAGGACTGGAACAATGCCGCGGTTTCCGCGGCCAGCACCTCGCATCCAGCGCGGCTGTCGAGCAGCTGGCGTTGCGCCGCCGCGCGCAGCAGCGACTGGTGCGCATGCTGGCCGTGAATGTCCAGCAGGTACTCGCCCGCCTCCCGAAGCTGCGCCTGCGTCGCCGCGTGCCCATTGATGAAAGCGCGCGACCTGCCCTCCCGATCGAGCGTTCTGCGCAGCAGCAGCGTCCCGTCGTCGCCCGTCAGATCGTGCTCTGCGAGCCAGGCCCGCAAGCCCTGCGCGCCGCTATCCGTGATCTCGAATTCGGCGCTCAGGTCCGCGCGTTCCGCACCATCGCGCACCAGGCCGGCGTCCGCCCTGCCGCCGACCAGCAGTTCGAGCGCGTCGATCAGCATGGATTTTCCGGCCCCGGTTTCCCCGCTAAGCACGGTGAATCCGCCCTGAAACTCGATTTCCGCGCGTTCGACAAGGACGAAATCGCGAATTGCGAGCGTGCGCAGCATCAGCGTGGTTCGGCGGATCGATCCACCAGCTCGCTCCAGCCGAGCTTGCGCCTGAGCATGGCGAAATAGTTATAGCCGGGCGGATGAACGAACCTGATCGCGTCCGCGGAGCGGCGCAGGACCAGTCGATCGCCCTCTTCCAGATCGGTCAGAGCGAAGCCGTCGAAATGCGCGCGCGCATCGAGCGCGCGCATCAGCCGGATTTCGATCACGCTGCGATCGCTGACGCTCACCGGCCGCGCGGACAGCGTATGCGGGTTCAGCGGCACCAGCGCGAACGCGGGCAGGCTGGGGTGCAGTATCGGCCCCTGCGCCGACAGCGAATACGCGGTGGACCCGGTGGGCGTGGACACGATCATGCCATCGGCGCGCAGGGTATAGACAAACTCTTCATCGATGGCGAGATCGAATTCGATAAGCCGCCCCTGCGCCCCCTTGCCGATTACCGCCTCGTTCAACGCCACCGTGCGCAAAATGACCCGGTCGGCGCGCAGAATCTCGGCATCGATCAAGGAGCGTTCTTCGAGCGCGTAGCCGCCATCCAGTACGGTCCCGATCGCCGCGCACATATCGTTCAGGGCAATATCGGTCATGAAACCGATGCGCCCCTGATTGACGCCTATCAGCGGGACCTGGTGGCGCGCCAGGGAGCGCGCGGCGGACAGCATGGTGCCGTCGCCGCCCAATACCACCGCGAGGTCGGCCCGCCGGCCGATTTCGTCATACCCATACCCGCGCTCATCGCCGGCCATGGCGCGGGCGGTCTCCCGCTCGATCATGATCTGACAGCCGCGGCGCATCAGGAATTCGCGCAGTTCGGCGAGCGAAGCGGCGATCTCGGTGCTGTTCGGCTTTCCGATCAATGCGATGCAGCTGAAGGACCCTGCCATGGTGCGGCGATTATTCCATAGGAGCGCAACCGCGCGGTGCTAATTCGGCGGCGCTGAGCGTGGTCCGCGCAGCGGGCGGGTTCGCGCGGCGCAATGCCCCACCGCGCGGGAGGGACTGGTTACAATCAGTCCGCCATGCTGGACAAACGCGCGCAAGTCCTGCTGAAGACGCTGATCGAGCGCTATATCGCCGAAGGCCAGCCGATCGGCTCGCGCACGCTGTCGAAGTTCTCCGGGCTTGATCTGTCCCCGGCGACGATACGCAATGTCATGTCCGACCTTGAGGATCTCGGCTACATCGCCAGCCCGCACACCTCCGCCGGCCGCGTACCGACTCCCGCCGGATACCGGCTGTTCATCGACACACTGCTGATCGTAAAGACCCTGGGCGACAAGGAAGTCCATCACCTTGAAAATCAACTGCATCCGGACAACCCGAAGCGGGTGATTCAGCAGGCATCGACGCTTCTTTCGCAGCTCACACAGTTCGCGGGCGTGGTCATGACCGCGCGCCGCAGCGCGGTGAAGTTCCGCCACATCGAGTTCCTGAAACTGTCCGAAAAGCGCATCCTGCTGATCGTCGTCACGCCCGAGGGCGATGTGCAGAACCGCATCCTGTTCACGGAGCGCGATTACGGCGCCTCGGAGCTTGTTGAGGCGGCCAACTTCATCAACCAGAACTACAGCGGCCAGAGTTTCGAGGAGCTGCGCACCAGCCTGCAGCGCGAGTTGCGCGCGATACGCCTGGACATGGTCGAGCTGATGACCGCGGCGCTTGAGGCCGGAAACAGAGCCGTGAATGAAGATCAGGAGCAGTACGTCATCTCGGGGGAGCACAATCTGCTCTCGATGCGCGATTTGTCGCAGGATAGGACGCGCCTGCGCCAACTGTTCGACCTGTTCGAGCACAAGACATCCCTGCTGCACATTCTCGATGTGTCGCTGCGCGGTCAGGGGGTCCAGATCTTCATCGGCGGCGAATCGGGTGTCACGCCGCCTGAAGAAGTGAGTGTGGTGGCTGCGCCCTACAGGTATGCCGGCGAGATCGTCGGCACTGTGGGTGTGATCGGACCGACGCGCATGGCCTACGATCGCGTGATTCCGATCGTGGACATCACCGCCAAGCTGCTCTCGAGCGCCCTGTCGCAAGCGTGACCGGCGCGCTGCCAGCCGGCCGTCCGGCCACGGCGCCGGATCCCGCGCAGGCACTGGGTGTTCTGCTGGTCAACCTCGGCACACCCGCGGCGCCGACATCCGCCGCGCTGCGGCGCTACCTCGAAGAATTCCTGTCCGACCCGCGTGTCGTCGCGATACCGCGGATCATCTGGCTTCCCCTGCTGCATGGCCTGATCCTGCGCACGCGTCCGCGCGCGTCGGCGCAACGCTATCAGGCGATCTGGACGCCCGAAGGATCGCCCCTCGCGGTGCACACACGGCGCCAGTCCGAACTTCTGCAGCTTGCGTTGCCCGAGTGCGAGATCGAATATGCGATGCGTTACGGCGGACCTTCGATTGCGCAGGGGCTTGAACGCCTGGCGAATTGCAGGCGCAGACTGGTGATTCCTCTCTATCCGCAGTACGCCGGGAGTACTACCGAGGCGGTGCGCGACTGCTTGCCCGCGGGCACCCGGATGATCGGGGACTTCCATGCTCATCCCGCCTACATTTCCGCGCTTGCCGCAGGCGTTACGCGCTATTGGGCCGCGCACGGGCAGGGCGACATCCTGCTGATGAGTTTTCACGGCCTGCCGCAGCGCGCGGTCGACCGCGGTGACCCGTACAAGGATCAATGCCTGACAACCGCGCGGCTGCTCGCCGAGGCGCTTGGACTTCCAAAGGATGCCTGCCGGATTTCCTTTCAGTCGCGCTTCGGCAAGGCCGCCTGGATCGCCCCATATACCGCGTCGCTGGTGCAGGAACTCGGCAGCATGCGCACGAAACGGCTGGACGTGCTGTGCCCGGGATTCGTCTCCGACTGCCTGGAGACCCTCGAAGAAATTCAGCTCGAGGCGAAAAAGATATTTCTCGACTCCGGCGGAACCGAGTTCCACCTGCTGCCCTGCCTGAACGAGTCGCCGGAGTGGATCTCCGCGCTCGCAGAAATCGTGCGGGAAAGCGGCTCCGCTTCAGCGTGGCAGACCCTGCCCTGAAGGCGGGAGTAATATCGATTCCTGTTTTGCGGTTTAAGAGGATGCTCGTGCCTTACACACAAACGTTCGACAAATTCCGCTATCCGGAAACAGGCGGCGGCAGCTTCAAGGATAAGCGTGTCCTGATCACCGGGTCGGGCAAGGACGGCGGCATCGGCCAGGCGCTCGCGCTCGCGGCCGCGGCCAATGGCGCCGAGTCGGTGGGTGTGCATTTTCACAGCAGCTATCGGGACGGCTTCGATCTGGTCGCGGCGATCCGCGCGCAGGGCGTCAAGGCTTTCGCGGTACAGGCGGACGTCACCAATACGCGCGACCTCTGGGCGTCGCGCGGATTCATCATCGAGCAGATGGGCAACAAGGGGCCGGACCTGATCATCTGCAACTCGGGCCTGACTGAGAAGGGCTACCGTTTCGGACGCGCCCTGCCGGAAAAGGAAGGCGAAAGCCGCGCTGAGCGCCGGGCGCGCGTGAGGCAGGATTTCATCGACAATCTGGCCGAGTCGAACACGGTGGTGAACACCAAGATCAACGGGTTCCTCGGCATGACCCATCTCTGGGCTGGCGAGGCGCTCTACCACAAGCAACCGCTGCAGCTGGTCTATATTTCGTCCATGCAGGCGATCGAGCCGGGCGTCGCCGTACCCGGCTACGTGGCGGCCAACTGGGCGGCGCTCAGGCTGCCTGAAATCCTGCGCGTCAATTTGGGCAAGCTTTCCGAGACCATCAGTGCCTGCTGCCTGATGCTGCCGTTTGTCCGCACGGGCATGACACAGGAATATGCCGAAAATGCGAAGGTATTTGGACGCTGGCAGACCCGCATGCTCGAGCCGTTCGAAGCGGCGCGCGGCGTCGCGCAGCTGCTGGCCCGCTCCGGACCGGAACTCAATCTCGGCAACTACAAGCTGCGCGTCAGCGGCAATCCGGATGCGATCAAACTCACATGGTCGCAGGTGAAGCTCGAAGTGAAAGACGCAGCACTTGGATGGAGCGAGGAAGCCCCGATCGCCTGCGGAGCGAAATAAGGCACGCGTATCTCGTCCAGGGCGGTCTGGGCGACTGTGCGGGCCATAGATAGTAACATATATGTTACTATCTATCCCAAAAAAACACCCCCGGACTGCCGTACAACGGATTCGCCCCGCCAAGAGCTATCATGGCGCCATGAAAAGACTATTCGGCGCATCGCTCGCGGCGCTTCTCGTCGGCCTCGCAGGTCAGGCGGCCGCGCAGCTGGAGCGCTTTAGCAACCAGGAGGCGGTAGGCGCACTCAAGGCGGCGCTCGATAAAGGCACGCAGGCTGCGGTTGCGTCGCTAGGCCGCGCCGACGGTTTTCTCGGCAACCCGCAGGTCAAGATTCCGCTGCCAGAATCGCTGGCGCGCGTGGAAAAGCTGCTGCGCCGCGTCGGCATGGGCAAGCAGGCGGACGAGCTGATCGTCAGCATGAATCGCGCGGCCGAGGCCGCCGTGCCCGAAGCAAAGCAACTGTTCGTCGAAGCCGTAAAGAAAATGACCGTACAGGACGCCAAAGGCATCCTGACTGGCGGCGAGACGTCGGGCACGGATTATTTCCGGCGCATCACCCGCGAGCCTCTGCATGGACGCTTCCTGCCGATCGTCCGCAAAATGACGGCCAAGGCCGGCGTTGCTCAGAAATACAACGAGTACGCGGCCAAGGGCGCGGCTTTGGGGCTGGTAAGCAAGGAGCAGGCAAATCTCGACCTGTACGTGACGCAGAAGGCGTTGGACGGCCTGTACCTTATGGTCGCCGAGGAGGAAAAGAAGCTGCGCAAGAACCCGGTAAGCGCGGGCAGCGACCTGATCCGCAAGGTGTTCGGCGCCCTTCGCTAAGTCATTCCCTAGGTCAACTCGACCAGCAGGTCCTTGGTCTGCACGCTGTCGCCCGGCTTGACGAAGACGCCTTTGACCACGCCGTCGCGGTCCGCCAGCACCACGGTTTCCATTTTCATCGCCTCGAGCGAAAGCAGCCGCTCGCCGCGCACAATCTTCTGGCCCGCCGCCACCGCGACGGTCGCGATCATCCCCGGCATCGGCGCGCCGATCTGCAGCGGATTGGCATCATCCACGCGCGGCCGCGCCGCCGCGAGCGGTGCGATCCCGGCCTTGGCGACGCGGATAAGTCGGGGCTGTCCATTCAGCTCGAAGAACAGCTTGCACACGCCTTCCGTGTCCGGCTCCGTTCGCCCGAGCAAGCGGACCAGCAGGGTCTTGCCGCGGTCGATCTCGAGCTCGGCTTCTTCGCCGTCGCGCAGGCCGTAGAAGAACACGCGGGTCGGCAGGACGCTCACGTCCTCGTACATCGCGCGGTGTTCCGCGAACTCGCGGAACACCTTCGGGTACATGAGGTGGGAGGCCAGCTCGCGCTCGGCGGGCGCCCTGCCGAGCATCCCGCGCAGCACAGCGCGTTCGGCGCCCAGGTCAACCGGCGGCAGCAGCGCGCCGGCGCGCCCGGTCAGGGGCGGCGCGCCCTTCAGTACCTTTTCCCCGAGCGCGGCGGGAAACCCCCCCGGTGGAAACCCGATATCCCCCTTGAACAGGGAGATCACGGATTCCGGAAACGAAATCTCTTTCGCCAAATCCTCGACCTCCTGCCGCGTCAGGCCGTGCGAAACCATGAACAGCGCCATATCCCCCACGACCTTGGAAGTCGGCGTCACCTTTATGATGTCGCCGAACATGCGGTTGACTTCGGCGTAAGTCTGCTCCACCAGCGGCCAGCGCGCTTCGAGCCCCATCGAGCGCGCCTGTTCGCGCAGGTTGGTGTACTGGCCGCCCGGCATCTCGTGCCGGTAAACCGTGGACGTGCCGCTGCGCATGTCGGCTTCGAAGGGCGCGTAGAAGCGCCGCACGCCCTCCCAATATCCGGATACTGCCTGCAGCGCGCCGAGCGCGATTTTCGGGTCGTGCTCCGATCCTTCGAGCGCGGCGACGATCGCCCCGAGGCTCGGCTGTGATGTGAGCCCGCTCATGGAATCGAGCGCGCCATCGATCGCATCAGCCCCCGCCTCCACCGCCGCGAGCACGCTTGCCGCGCTGGCGCCGCTCGTATCGTGGGTGTGGAAATGCACCGGCAGGCCGACTTCATTCTTCAATGCGGAGACCAGGGCCCGCGCCGCGCGCGGCCGGCAGACTCCCGCCATATCCTTGATGGCGAGGATGTGCGCACCGGCCTTCTCGAGCTGCTTCGCGAGGCCGACGTAGTAGCCGAGGTTGTATTTCGGGCGCGCGGCGTCGAACAAATCGCCGCTGTAGCAGATCGCCGCCTCGCACAACGCGCCCGACTCGCGCACCGCGTCGATGGCCACGCGCATGTTCTCGATCCAGTTCAGGGAATCGAAAACGCGGAACAGGTCGATGCCCTCGCCCGCGGCCTGTGCCACGAAGTGCCGCACCACATTGTCCGGATAGTTCGTGTAGCCGACCGCGTTGGAGGCGCGCAGCAGCATCTGGAACAGGATGTTCGGGATGCGCTCGCGCAAGGACGCCAGGCGCTCCCACGGATCTTCCTTCAGATAGCGCATGGCGACATCGAAGGTCGCACCGCCCCAGCACTCCAGGGAAAACAATTCGGGCAGCAGGCGCGCGTAGTACGGGGCGATCGCGAGCATGTCCGCGCTGCGCATGCGGGTCGCAAACAACGACTGATGGGCGTCGCGCAACGTGGTGTCGGTGAGCAGCACGCGCGGCTCGTCCCGCATCCAGCGCGCGAACGCCTCGGGACCCAGCGACCTCAGGCGATCGCGGCTGCCGGCTGGCGGCGCGGCGGCGAGATCGCAAGCGGGCCGCGCCGGTGCCGGCAGCGGCAGGTCCGGAAATCGCCGCCCCTTCATCTCCTGGTTGCCGTTTACCGCGATCTCCCCAAGGTACTGCAGCAGCTTGGTCGCGCGGTCGCGTCGCGGACGAAAGCGCAACAGCTCCGGACTCTCGTCGATGAAGCGTGTGGTGCATACGCCGGAGCGAAACGCCGGGTGCTCGATCACACGCTCGAGAAACTGCAGATTCGTGGACACGCCGCGCACGCGGAACTCGCGCAGGGCGCGGTCCATGCGCGCCGCCGCCTCGTCCGGCGAGTGGCCCCAGGCCGTGACCTTCACCAGCAGTGAATCGTAGAACGGCGTGATGACGGCGCCGGCATAGGCGGTCCCGGCGTCCAGCCGAATGCCGAAGCCGGCGGCGCTGCGGTACGCGGTGAGCGTGCCGTAGTCGGGTGCGAACTCCTTTTCCGGATCCTCCGTGGTGATCCGGCACTGCAGGGCATGCCCGTTCAGCCGTATCTCCCCCTGGGCGGGAACGTAGGAATCGGCTTCGCCGATGCGCGCGCCCTCGGTGATCCGGATCTGCGCCTTGACGATGTCGATCCCGGTCACTTGTTCGGTTACCGTGTGCTCGACCTGGATGCGCGGATTCACTTCGATGAAGTGGAAATTGCCGGTGTCCGCGTCCATCAGAAACTCAACCGTACCGGCGTGCGTATAGCCCGCGCCGCGCGCGATTCGCAGCGCGGCATCGCACAGCGCGGCCCGCCCGTCCGCATCCAGATAAGGCGCCGGCGCCCGCTCGACCACTTTCTGGTTGCGGCGCTGCACCGAACAGTCTCGCTCGTACAGGTGAACCAGGTTCCCGTAGCGGTCGCCAAGCACCTGGACTTCGACGTGCCGGGCGCGCTTGACGAGTTTCTCGAGATACAGCTCGTCGTTGCCGAACGCGCCCACGGCCTCGCGCCGGCAGACGTCGGCCAGGTCCGCAAGCTGGGCTTCGCTTTCCACCACCCGCATGCCGCGGCCGCCGCCTCCCCAGCTCGCCTTCAGCATCAAGGGATAACCGATCCCTTTCGCCAGCTTCTTGACCTGCGCCATGCTCCTCGGGAGCGCCCCGGTCGCCGGCATGACCGGCACACCCACGGACTCCGCGAGTGCCCGTGCCGCCACCTTGTTGCCCAGCCGGCTCATCACCTCGGCGCGCGGCCCGATAAACCGGATGCCCGCTTGTTCGCAGGCTGCGGCGAAGGCCGGGTTCTCGGAGAGAAATCCGTACCCGGGGTGGATCGCGTCAACATTCGCCTCGCGCGCGATGCGCACGATGTCCTCTATATCCAGATAGGCGGCAAGCGGGCGCTTTCCGGCGCCCACCAGATAGGCCTCATCCGCCTTGGTGCGGTGCAGGGCGAATCGGTCCTCGGCGGAGTAGATGGCGACCGTGCGGATGCCAAGCTCGGAGGCCGCTCGCATCACCCGGATGGCAATCTCGCTGCGGTTGGCAACCAGGATGCTCTCGACCGGCTTTTGCTGGGTCACTTCAGGCCCCAATTCATGGAAATAGCGTGCGCGCGGAACCGGGAAGCAATTTCCGGGCCGCAGCAGCAAGGCGCGGATTGCGCAGCAGCAAGGCGCGGATTGTAAAGGGGATGAAAGCGGCAGGGCGATCGGGAATCAGGCCAGGCACGAAAATTCCGCTACCCCGGCCTTGAATCTCAACTATGCGCCCTCAAGTCTGAACCTTCGTCGCCGGATCCTGCACAGGGCCCGTTATCGGGGTCGGCGCCGGCTCACGGTGGAAAGCTCACGATAGGAATTGAAATGCCGGAATTAACTCCCGAGGCGCCCCAGCAACCGGGCACTGCCGACGCCGCAAAGCCCCTCGAAGAACAGTTGGCCGAGGCGCAGGCCCGCGCGGATCAACACCGCGAAGCGATGCTGCGGGCCCTGGCCGACACCGAGAACGCCCGCAAGCGGGCGCAGAACGAGATCAGCAACGCATTCAAGTTCGCCGCGGAGCGCCTTATCGAATCCCTGCTTCCCGTGTCCGACAGCCTGGAGGCGGCGCTTGCCGCCCACATGGCGGATCCTGCAACCCTGAAGAACGGGGTCGAACTCACGCTCAGGCAACTGCGCGCGGTGCTCGACAAGGAGAATGTCAGGGAGATCGCGCCCGGACCGGGCGAGAAATTCGATCCGCACCGGCACCAGGCGATGGCAGCCGTGGAAGCCGATGCCGACCCCAACACGATCGTCGCCGTCATGCAGAAGGGCTATTCCCTGAATGACCGGGTGATCCGGCCGGCGCTGGTGTCGGTGGCCAAGGCAAGACCGGCGAATGATGCGTGAAACGCCGCCCAAAGACTTGAAAGCGCGGCGTAAAACCCCATATCGAACGACAAGCTTACTGAAATTACCCGCCTGAGCCCCGGCGGAACCTACTTAGCAAGGGAACGCACATGTCAAAGATCATCGGAATCGACCTCGGAACGACCAATTCATGCGTCGCCATCATGGAAGGCGGCTCTCCCAAGGTCATCGAAAACTCTGAGGGCGCGCGCACGACTCCTTCCGTCGTCGCCTATACCGAGGACGGCGAGGTCCTGGTCGGCGCATCGGCCAAGCGCCAGGCGGTGACCAACGCGAAGAATACGCTCTACGCGGTGAAGCGTCTGATCGGCCGCCGCTTTGAGGAAAAAGAGGTACAGAAGGACATCAACCTGATGCCCTATAAGATCGTCAAGGCGGACAACGGCGACGCCTGGGTTGAGGTGCGCGGCAAGAAGATCGCGCCCCAGCAGGTTTCGGCAGAAATCCTGCGCAAGATGAAGAAAACGGCCGAGGATTACCTCGGTGAGGACGTCACCGAAGCGGTCATCACCGTGCCGGCCTACTTCAACGACTCGCAGCGCCAGGCGACCAAGGACGCCGGGCGCATCGCGGGCCTGGACGTCAAGCGCATCATCAATGAACCGACCGCCGCGGCGCTTGCCTTCGGCCTGGACAAGCAGAGCAAGGCCGACCGCAAGATCGCGGTCTACGACCTCGGCGGCGGCACTTTCGACATTTCGATCATCGAGATCGCGAACGTGGACGGCGAGCATCAATTCGAAGTGCTGTCGACCAACGGGGACACCTTCCTCGGCGGCGAGGACTTCGACCAGCGTCTGATCGACTACATCGTGACCGAGTTCAAGAAGGAACAGGGGGCCGACCTGTCGAAAGACGTGCTCGCGCTGCAGCGTCTGAAGGAGGCCGCCGAGAAGGCGAAGATAGAGCTTTCGTCGTCTCAGCAGACCGAGATCAACCTGCCCTACATCACGGCGGACCAGTCCGGCCCCCGGCACCTGACGATGAAGATCACGCGCGCCAAGTTCGAGTCGCTGGTGGACGAACTGATCGAGCGCACCATAGAACCCTGCCGCATCGCGATCAAAGACGCGGGCGTCAAGCTCTCCGACATCGGCGACGTGATTCTTGTCGGCGGCCAGACGCGCATGCCGAAGGTGCAGGACAAGGTGAAGGAATTCTTCGGCAAGGAGCCGCGCAAGGACGTCAACCCGGACGAAGCGGTGGCGGTGGGTGCGGCCATCCAGGCCGGGGTGCTCAAGGGCGATGTCAAGGACGTGCTGCTGCTGGATGTCACGCCGCTGTCGCTTGGCATTGAAACGCTTGGCGGGGTGATGACCAAACTCATCACCAAGAACACCACGGTGCCGACCAAGGCGGGCCAGGTGTTCTCGACCGCGGACGACAACCAGAACGCCGTCACCATTCACGTGCTGCAGGGTGAGCGGGAAGTCGCCTCGGGCAACAAGAGCCTGGGCCAGTTCAACCTGACCGACATTCCGCCCGCGCCGCGCGGCCTGCCGCAGATCGAGGTGACGTTCGACATCGACGCGAACGGCATCCTGCACGTCTCCGCGAAGGACAAGGCGACCGGCAAGGAGGCGAAGATCAAGATCCAGGCCTCCAGCGGCCTGACGGAAGCCGAGATTCAGCGCATGGTTCAGGACGCGGAGGCGCATGCGGAAGAGGACAAGAAGATTCACGAACTGGTGAACGCGCGTAATTCTCTCGAAGCGCTGCTGCATTCGATCAAGAAATCGCTCGCGGAGCATGGCGACAAGCTCGATGCCGGTGAAAAAGAAAAGATCGAAGCCGCGCTCAAGGACGCCGAGGGGGTTCTCAAATCTGAGAACAAGGAGGCGATCGAGGCAAAAGCTGCTGAACTCGCCCAGGCCGCGCAGAAGCTCGGCGAAAAGATCTACGCAGGCCAGCAGGATGCCGCTGGCGGTGAGCGGCCCGGCGCGCAAAGCGATGCGAAAGACGACAGCACCGTAGTGGATGCCGAGTTCACCGAAGTAAAGGACAAGAAAGCAGGCTGATATCGTCCGGAGACGAATCAGGGAAGGCAATCAGGGGGGGCCGCGCGCAGGCGGCTTCCCCTGCTTTGCGTTTAGCGCTACGGCGTCACCACCATAACCACGAAAACCATGGCATCAAAGCGCGACTATTACGAAGTGCTCGGCGTCAATCGCGACGCGACCGAAGAGGCCATAAAGAAGTCCTATCGCAAGCTCGCGATGAAATGGCATCCGGACCGCAACCCGGACAATCCGAAGGCCGAGGACCACTTCAAGGAAGCGAAGGAAGCCTATGAGGTGCTGTCGGACGCGCAGAAAAGGGCGGCCTATGACCAGTACGGGCACGCCGGCGTCAACCAGCAGGCGGGCGGCGCACAGGGGTTCGGCGATATCTTCAGCGATCTGTTCGGCGAAATTTTCGGCGGCAATCGTGGGCAGCGCTCCGGCGGGTCCGGCGTCTATCGCGGCGCGGACCTGCGCTACAACTTGGAGATCACACTCGAGCAGGCGGCCCACGGCTTTGAAACCAAAATCCGCATTCCCAGCGCCGCAACCTGTGAGAGCTGCGGCGGCACCGGTGCAAAGCCCGGCACCAAGCCGCAGACCTGCCCATCGTGCGACGGTGCCGGCCAGGTGCGGGTTTCCCAAGGACCCTTCTCGATCGCGCAGACCTGTCCGCGCTGTCGTGGCAGCGGGAAGTTCATGCCGAACCCCTGTACCGGTTGCGCCGGGGCGGGGCGCGTCAAGGTGCAGAAGACATTGTCAGTCAGGATTCCGCCCGGCGTCGACGAGGGCGACCGCATACGCCTGACCGGCGAAGGCGAACCGGGCGTGAACGGCGGTCCGGCGGGCGACCTGTACGTTCAGGCGAACATCAAGGCGCACCCCGTATTTCAGCGCGATCATGACGACCTGCATTGCGAAATGCCGATTTCATTCGCCAAGGCTGCGCTCGGCGGCGAGATCGCCATCCCGACGCTGGATGGCACCGCGAAAATCAAGATTCCGGCCGAGACCCAGGGCGGCAAGATTTTTCGCCTGCGCGGCAAGGGGATCAAAGGCGTGCGCAGCCAGCATCCCGGCGACCTGCACTGCCATCTGGTGATCGAAACGCCCGTCAACCTGACGGAGCGGCAAAAGGAGCTGCTGCATGAGTTCGAAACCATCAATGACGAGGACAGCGCACGCCATAACCCGCGCAGCAAGTCCTGGCTGGACAAGGTGAAGGAGTTCTTCGAGGGATAGCAGTCTGGCCGCAGTGGTCTGGCCCCCCGTGAAGTGCCACGGGAAACAGCACGGCCAAGTGCATCGCAAGCTGCTCAGGCGTATCGCTGGAGGCATCAATGCCTGCTTCCTGCCTCGTCCGTCCTTAGCCGAAGGACGCACCAGCACTACCCGGGGGACGGCAGCCTGGGCGCTGTCTTGTCGAGGAAGGAGCGCAGTCGATCTATCGAATCCGTGCTGCGCGTGTATTCGGCCACGAGACGCTCGACGAACAGCCCGTCCTCGTAGGCCATATCCTGGATGCGCGGCAGGCTGTTGATGATCGCGAAATTGGAAAGCGGCGCATTCTGGGAAACGCGCCGGGCGAGTTCGGTCGCCTTGGCCAAGGCCTGCCCGCTTGGCACGATATATTGCAGCAGGTTGTAGCGCTCGGCCTCTTCCGCCTTGAGCGTGCGCCCGGTGAGCATGAGGTCGGTCATGCGCGCGGTCCCCAGCAAGCGCTGAATGCGCACCGATCCGCCGCCCCCTACAAAGATCCCGCGCGTACCTTCCGGCATGCCGAAAAACGCCGACTCGTCCGCGACACGGACGTGCGCGCTTGCCGCGAGTTCCAGCCCGCCTCCGACCGTCGCGCCATGCACCGCTGCAACCCAGGGTATCGCTCCTCGCGCCATCTCGTTCAGCGCGTGAATCGTAGGAAATGGCAGCCGCTGCGACCGCCCGCCCTGCCAGTTTTCCGCCGCCCAGGCCAGATCCAGTCCCGCCGAGAAATTTGTGCCGTGGCCAAAGATCACACCGCACTTGGCCTCGGCCCCGGCGCGAAGTACGGCCTGGTGAAGCTGCTCGAACACTTCCGGATTCAGGCAGTTGCGCTTTTCTGGACGATTAAGGCCGACCAGGGCCACTTCTCGGTCCAACTCGTAGGTGATCAGTTTCTTGGTCACGATGCTCCCCTACTGAAAAAATAACCCGACGGTATCCGCGCATTGCACCTTACCCCGCGACGGCCCAGATGCGCGCCACCTGCGCCACCTGCGTCGACTGCATACAGCGGCACGGCCTAGCGCCGGCGCCAGGCCGTGCCGCCGGTGCCATCCTCCAGAACGATGCCGAGTTGATCGAGTTGGCTGCGTATCCGGTCCGCGCCCGCGAAATCGCGCGCCTTGCGCGCGGCATTGCGCCTCTCGATCAAGCGTTCGATCTCGACATCGCCGCCCGCGGCATCGGCGCCCTCGCCCTGCAGAAAGCGCTGCGGGTCGCGCTGCAGCAGTCCGAGCACGCCACCCAATCCACGAAGCTGGCCGGCAAGATCCGCTCGGCCACGGTTCACCTCATTGGCCAGTTCGAACAGCGCGGCAACGGCTTCGGGGGTGCCGAAATCGTCGTCCATCGCCTCCTTGAAGCGTTGCGCATGCGGCTCCTGCCAGTCGATCGCGCCGTCCGCGGACGAGCCACGCAACGCGGTGTACAGGCGGGTAAGCGCGGCTTTGGCGTCGTCCAGATGCGCATCCGAGTAGTTGAGCGGACTGCGGTAGTGCGCGCGCAGGATGAAAAAACGCACCACCTCCGGGTTATAGCGCTTCAGTATCTCGCGCACGGTGAAGAAGTTACCGAGCGACTTGGACATCTTTTCGTCGTCCACGCGCACAAAACCGTTGTGCATCCATGTATTGACGAAGCGCCGGCCGCTTGCGCCCTCGCTTTGCGCGATCTCATTTTCGTGGTGCGGAAACTGGAGATCCTGCCCCCCGCCATGGATGTCAAAGTGCTCGCCGAGCAGCGCGCAGCTCATGGCGGAGCATTCGATATGCCAGCCGGGGCGTCCCCGCCCCCAGGGCGAAAGCCAGCTCGGCTCATCCGGCTTGGAGCGCTTCCAGAGCACAAAGTCGAGCGGGTCTTTCTTGGCCGCATTCACCTCGACACGCTCGCCTGCGCGCAAGTCATCCAGCGACTTGCCGGACAGCTTTCCGTACCCTGCGAACTTCCGCACCGTGAAATTGACATCGCCTTCAGCGGTCGGATAGGCGAGCCCGCGCTGTTCGAGATGGCCGATCATCTCGACCATCTCGGGAACGTACCGGGTAGCGCGCGGCTCTGCGTCGGGCTTCTCGACACCCAGTGCACAGGCGTCCTCCTCCATGTAGCGGATGAAGCGACCGGTCAGGCTGTCGATCGACTCTCTATTCTGCGCGGCGCGCGCGATGATTTTGTCATCGATGTCGGTGATATTGCGCACATAGCGCACATGCAGGCCGCTGGCGCGCAGCCAGCTCCGTACCAGGTCGAATACCACCATGACCCGCGCGTGCCCGAGATGGCAGTAGTCGTACACCGTCATCCCGCACACATACATCCGGACTTCACCCGGCGTGATCGGAATGAATTCCTGCTTGTCGCGCGCCAGGGTGTTGTAGATTCTCAGCATGTTCAAGCACCGGCGGGAGGCAGGGGTACGGGGAGGGCCCGCGGGACCGCTCTCACGGGGAGCCTGGGCTGCGACGGGACCCCCAACCCGTGCTTAAAGAATTGTGGCCAAGTTGTGACCGGGCGATGCTTAGTCTAGAATGCACACGTTTACGTATACCCTTGAAAATTATAACACAATGGTTCTTTTGGACGCACACCTATCAGCGGGCCGACGAGTAGCCCGAGGCGCGCTCTGCGCGATCGCTGCAACCCTTTTCTGCTGCTGGCAGCCCGCCTTTGCCGACGATTTGCAGGATGCGAACAAACTTCTCAAGGACGGCCAGGCGCAGCAAGCCATGGAGCGCGTCAACAGGATTCTCTCGACACGCCCGAAAGATCCGCAAGCGCGATTCCTGCGTGGACTTATCCTGACGGACCAGGGCAGCATACGGGAGGCGATCGACGTCTTCCAGAAACTGACCCAGGACTACCCTGAGCTGCCAGAGCCCTTCAACAATCTGGCGGTGATCTACGCCGCGCAAGGACAGTACGATCGCGCCCGTGGCGCACTTGAGCAGTCCATACGCACTCACCCGAGCTATGCCACCGCCTATGAGAACCTTGGCGATGTGTATGCAAAGCTCGCCAGCCAGGCCTACGACAAGGCGCTCCAGATTGATACCGCAAATACCGGGGCACAGCAAAAGCTGGCACTGGTCAGAGAGCTGGTCGGTGGCGCACAGCCCGCCAAGGCTGGCCGGGCACCGGTAGCCGCTTCCGCGGCCGAGCCTCAGAAGAAGACTGTCGAGCCGGCCGCGGCCAAACTCGCGACGCCTGCGGCCGTGCCTGCGCCCGCCCCGAGCGCGCCATCGAGCGCGCTGGCGGCCGACAAGAGCCCCCCCGCGCCTGCCCCCGAAAAGGCGGCGCCTGCGAACGCCGAGATAACCGCCGCTTTGACCGCTTGGGCAAAGGCCTGGTCGCGCAAGGATGTGGAGGCCTACCTGTCCCACTATGCGAAGGACTTCAAGACACCCGGCGGCCAGGCCAGGGCCGAGTGGGAGAAGTCACGGCGCGAACGCCTGCTGGCGCCGAAATCGATCTCGGTCTCGATCGCGAATCCACGGATCAAGATGGACGGCGACAAAGCGGCCACGGTGACGTTTCGCCAAAGCTATCGTTCTGACTCGCTTCAGTCGAGCAGCAGCAAACAACTTATCATGGTGAAATCCGGAGAGCGATGGTTGATCCAGCGGGAAAAGGTTGCAAATTGAGGTGCGCCGGGCAGAGTCTTTGTCGCGCGCTCCTTTTCCTTACTGCTATCAGCCTTCCCCTCCCTGCACTTTCCGCATCCGCGGACGCCGCCCCGAGCCCGCTGGAAAAGGGGCTGTCCAGGGTTTTCGAGGCGATTGAACAGAACCGCACCGAGCTCGCATTGCAGCGCGTCGACGCGCTGCTCGCGGCGAATCCGAATTTTCGCCTTGCCCACCTGATTCGCGGCGACCTGCTGCTCGCGCGCCTGCAGCCGCTGCACACCTTCGGCAATGTCAATGTAACTGTAATGAAGACAGTGCCGCCGGAAAGAGTTGAAGATCTGCGTGCCGAGGCACTCGCGCGCCTGCGGGCACAGCGCGATCGGCCGACGCCGGCGAAGACGCCCCAATACCTGCTCCAGCTCCGCCCCGAACAGACGCACGCGCTGGTCGTGGACTCCAAGCGCTCCCGGCTCTACGTTTTCGAGAACGTGAAAGGCAGGCCGCACTTCGTCGCCGACTACTATGTCTCGCTGGGCAAGCAGGGCGTCGAAAAGACGCGCGAGGGCGACCAGAAAACGCCTGTCGGCGTCTACCGGGTCACCGCAAATCTGCCGCGCCAGAAGCTGTCCGATTTCTACGGCGCCGGTGCATTTCCAATCAGCTATCCGAGCCCCTGGGACCGCCGGCTTGGCCGCAACGGGAGCGGAATCTGGCTGCATGGCACGCCCTCGAATACCTATAGCAGGCCGCCCAGGGCCAGCGATGGATGCATCGTCCTCGCCAACGAGGATCTTCAGTCCGTATCGCAGTATCTTCAGGTTGGCGTGACACCCGTGATCATCGCCGAGGAGATCGAATGGAAGAGCGCCGCGGAAATCGAAAGCGAGCGCGAATCGCTCGCAGCCGCATTGGAGTCCTGGCGCAAGGATTGGCAAAGCGGCGACACGGATCGCTATCTTGCCCATTACGCACGCACGTTCAAATCCGCGGGCCAGGACTATGCCGCATGGGCGAGCCACAAACGGATGGTGAACGCCAGGAAGGCCTGGCTTAAAGTCGGCCTGTCCGGCGTTTCGATGTTTCGCCAACCGCAGCAACGGGATCTTGTGGAAATCGTGTTCGAGCAGAGCTACAAATCGAACACCCTGTCGAACACGATGCGCAAACGCCAATACTGGATAAAGGAAGACGGGCGCTGGCGGATACTCTATGAGAGCGCCACATAGTATCTGCCGGTTCCTGAGCCGCCAATTTCGAACTGTCTGGAGATCCGATGATCCTGAATATGCTCAAACCCCTCGTACTCATCTCGGCCGTCGCAGCCGCTACCGGCGCGCTGGGCGCCGATGCGGTCGTGGAACTCAAGACCAATCAGGGCGCCATCCGCATAGAACTCTACGCCGCAAAGGCACCGGAAACAGTCGAGAATTTTCTCAAGTATGTGCGCGATGGGCACTACAACGGCACGATTTTTCACCGCGTCATAGACGGGTTCATGGTTCAGGGCGGCGGTTTTGACAAGAACATGCGCGAAAAGAAAACGCGCGCGCCGATCGCCAATGAGGCAGAGCGCGGCGTGAGGGGAGGTCTCAAGAATGATCTTGGCACGATCGCCATGGCCAGAACTTCGAACCCGAATTCCGCCACGGCGCAATTCTTCATCAATGTCGGCGACAACAGCTTTCTCAACTGGGGCGATCCGCGTAGCGACGGCAGCGGCTACGCCGTATTCGGCAGGGTCGTGTCCGGCATGGATATCGTGAAGAAGATCGCAAAACTGCCTACCGGCTCGAACGGCTCATTCTCCGACGTGCCGCGCGATGCCGTGCTCATCGAGGCGGCAACCGCCCTGCCGCAGGGGAAGTAGCCGGAACGCCCGGAGCGGCCATGCCCGCGGCGCAGTTCCGGCCGGCGCTTCTCATTGCCGATCTCCACCTGAGTGCAGTGCGGCCGGATGCGCTCGCCAGGTTTCTCCGCTTCATGTCGGACGCGGCGACGTTGTCATCGGCGCTTTACATTCTTGGTGACCTGTTCGAATACTGGCCGGGGGACGATGTGCTGTCACATACCGGCACGGACAGCGTAGTTGAAAAGACCGTTGCCGCGCTCGGTTCCTATGCTCACAGCGGGCGCGCGCTGCATGTCCTGCACGGCAACCGTGACTTTCTTCTTGGCGAGAAATTCCTGGCGGCAACAGGCGCCGTCCTGATGGAAGATTCGACGATCGTCCGGCTTGGCGGGGTCCCGACGCTGCTGCTGCATGGCGATGCGCTTTGTACTGGCGATATTGCCTACCAGACGTTCAAGGCGGAAGTGCGATCCGCCGCCTGGAAAAGCAGCTTCCTCGCCCGGCCGCTCGGCGAGCGGCATGCCATCATGGCCGCGTACCGCGCTGAAAGTGAGGGATTGAAGAGCACAGCTGCGCCGCGGATCATGGATGTCGACGACGCGGCCGTAGACGCCCAATTCGTCCGCTTCGCCGTCCGGCGCATGATTCACGGGCACACGCATCGTCACGCGCGCCATATCATCGAGGTCAACGGCGAGCGGTGCGAGCGCTGGGTGCTCCCGGACTGGTATGAGACTGGCGGCTACCTCGCGATCGGCCGGCACGCGCCGCAACTCCGCATGCTGTAGTCCGGCTGCACGACATCATCCGCCGGGCTGTCTGTCATGCGCCGCCGAGGCCACGCTCGAGGTCCGCGCACAGATCGGCTACCGATTCGAGCCCCACCGCTACTCGCAGCAAGCCGTCGGCAATTCCTGAAGCGTTGCGCGCCTCCTGGCTGATGCGCCCATGCGTGGTGGTCGCAGGATGAGTGATGGTCGACTTCACGTCGCCGAGATTGGCTGTGATCGACAGCACCCGCGTGGCATCGATCACGCGCCACGCCGCTTCGCGGCCGCGCGCCATTTCAAACGACACGACAGTCCCGCCGGCGCGCTGCTGCCGCGCGGCAAGCGCATGCTGCGGATGCGATTCAAGTCCCGGATAGAAAACCCGTTTCACGCCGGGACGGGCTTCCAGCCAGCGCGCCAGTTCGAGCGCGCTTTGCGACTGTTTCATCATCCTGAGTTCGAGCGTTTCCAGCCCCTTGAGGATCACCCATGCATTGAACGGGGACAGCGACGGACCCGCACTGCGCAGGAAAGGGAGGATGGAGCCCAATATCAGTTCCCTGGAGCCGAGCACGGCGCCGCCAAGTACGCGTCCCTGCCCGTCCAGGTACTTGGTCGCCGAATGCATCACCAGGTCCGCCCCCAGTTGCAGGGGCCGCTGCAGCACCGGCGTACATAGGCAATTGTCCACGGCCAGAAGCGCGCCGCATTTCCGCGCGATTTCTGACAGTGCCGGAATATCGCAGATCTCGAGCAGAGGATTGGACGGGGTTTCGAGAAAGAACATGCGGGTATTCGGCCGCGCCCCGGCCTCGCGCCAGGCCGCCAGGTCGGTAAGGGGAACAAATGTCGTCTCGACGCCGAATCGCGACAGGATGGTCCCGAACAGCTGTATGGTCGCCCCGAAAACCGCATTCGAGCACACCATGTGGTCCCCGCTCTTCAGCAGGCTCATGCTGAGGGCCAGGATCGCGGACATTCCCGAGGCGGTGGCGATGCATGCCTCCGCGCCTTCCAGCGCCGCCAAGCGCGTCTGGAACATTTCCACGGTCGGATTGCTGAAGCGCGAATAGACGAAGTTCTCTCCGCCTGTCGCGGCGAATCGCTCTGCCGCCTGCTGCGCGCTCTCGAAGACGAAGCTGGATGTCAGGAACATCGCTTCAGAGTGTTCCTGAAACTGGGAGCGCAACTGGCCCGCCCGCACGCTCAGCGTCGCAAGGTCTAAGCCGCTTTTCGAATCTGTAGGCATGCTGCGGTCCTTGGACTGGCCGGGCTTGGAAAATAGGGCCGCGCGAACCGTCATCCGGCACGCTTTAGCGGCATTTTTTATGCGCCCGCAAGCTGTGCGGTGCGGGCCTTAGACTGCCCGCTCACCACTCAAATCGGCGCAAACGAGACTGAATTATAAGGAGCGCGGGCGCTCTGGTAAAGTGCGAGCGCGCGCCGGGCGACCGGGATCAGGACCTGCGCTAAACCGAATGCGTGGTGATCAGGTTGAGGTCGAGCTGCGCGCTGTCCGAATCGTCCTCGGCGTCGCGACCGGCGTCGCGGCGCGCCTCGATCGCGTTCAGGTAGTCGCTTGTTATGTCACCTGTTATGTACTGACCGTCGAAGCAGGAAGTTTCGAAAGAAGCAAGGCGCGGGTTTACCATGCGAATCGCATCTTTCAAGGCATCCAGATCCTGGTAGACAAGCGCATCCGCACCGATTTCCTGACATACCCCGTCTTCGGTGCGATCCGCCGCAATCAGCTCGGAGCGAGTCGGCATGTCTATGCCGTAAACGTTTGGAAAGCGCACCGGCGGCGCCGCGGACGCAAAGAACACATTCCTGGCGCCGGCCTCGCGGGCCATCTGCACAATTTCACGGCTGGTCGTGCCGCGAACAATCGAATCGTCCACCAGCAGCACGTTTTTGTTTCTGAATTCCATGGAAATGGCGTTCAGCTTCTGCCGCACGGAGCGCTTCCGCACCTCCTGGCCCGGCATGATGAAAGTGCGCCCGATGTAGCGATTCTTGACGAAGCCCTCCCGATAGGGCACGCCCAGGTTCAGGGCAAGCTGAAGAGCGGACGGACGGCTTGAATCGGGAATGGGAATCACGACATCGATTTTGAGATGCCGGTACCGGCCTACAATTTTCTCCGCCAGCTTCTGGCCCATATTGAGGCGGGCCTCGTACACCGAGACTCCGTCCATCAGCGAATCCGGCCGCGCGAGATAGACGTACTCAAAGATGCAGGGATTCAAGCTTTGCACCTGCGCGCATTGCTGACTGTGGAAACCGCCCTCGGTATCGATGAACACGGCCTCGCCCGGGGCAATGTCCCTCAGCAGCTTGAATCCGAGGGCGTCCAGCGCGACGGATTCCGATGCGACCATGTATTCGGTACGCCCGCCGGCGTCGCTCACGCCTATCACCGCCGGCCTGATGCCGTAGGGATCGCGGAACGCAAGCAGGCCATAGCCCGCAATCATCGCCACCACCGCATAGGCTCCACGGCAGCGCCGGTGAACGTTCGCGACGGCCTCGAAAATTATCTGGGGTTCGAGGTGCAGCTTGACCGATGCGGTTTCAAGCTCGTGCGCCAGAACATTGAGCAGCACTTCAGAGTCGGAGTTGGTGTTGATGTGCCTCAGGTCCAGGCGGAACATCTCCTCCTTCAGGGCGTCCGCATTGGTCAAATTTCCGTTATGACCGAGCACGATGCCAAAGGGGGAGTTCACATAGAAAGGTTGGGCCTCCGAAGAATTGGTGGCCGAACCCGCTGTCGGATAGCGGCAGTGCGCGATCCCCATATGTCCCGGAAGCGAGCGCATATTGCGTGTGCGGAACACATCGCGCACCATGCCGCTGCCGCGCTGCATGTGCAGCGTCTTGCCCTCTCCGGAGACGATCCCGGCGGCGTCCTGACCGCGATGCTGCAATAGCAGCAGGCCGTCGTAGAGAAGCTGGTTTACCGGAGAACGGGCAACTATCCCTAAGATGCCGCACATTGGGAAATGTCCCTGAGTTGGTGTTTCAATTTGGCGGCAGAGCGCGTTTCCGCGACTGCCTACCGGTAGCTTACTTCAGCAGAGAGACCTTGCGGCAACCAGGGCTTCAATACCAGCGCAGCGTTCATCAGCCACACGCCGCACAGGGAACCCTGCCACGCCGGTTGGCGCGGCAGGGCGGTCAATCCCGCCAGCAGCGCGAAAACCAGCACCACGAGGATTCCGCGCAGCGCGCCGAAAAGCGCGCCCAACATCCTGTCCAGCCCGCCGAGCCCTGCGGCTTTGGCCAGCCTTGATATCAGCAGGCCGGCGAGGCTTGCAAGCAGGAGCGACAGCGCAAATATTGCCAGGTAGGCTGAAATGACCTTCAACTGATGGCCGGGTATGAACGCAGGCATCGACTCGGAAAGCGGACCGGCGAACAAGCTCGCGGCGAGAAACGCGATCACCCAGCCGAGGATGGAAATGACCTCGCGCAGCAGCCCGCGCCAGGTGCCCCACGCAACGGAAACGCCTACGGTACCCAGTACGGCGTAGTCGAGCCACGTCACCCAGCTCTCGCAACGGCGCTACCAGGCTTCAGGCCGAGCCCCCGTAGCCGCTCGCGTGCGGCCTCCGCGCTCTCACGTGTCTCGTACGGCCCCGCCCGCACGCGCGTTACCCGTCCCTTCACGGTGGCGACAGGCTCCGTGTAGTACGGCACTTTTGCCGCGCGCAGGATCGCAACCAGTCGTTGCAACTTATCGGCGCTGGCGAAGGCCGCGACCGGAACGATAAATCCCGGGCCACGCGCGACGGGTTCCGTATCTTTGCGCAGCGCAGGTGGCGTTGTCGAAGGCATGGCGTTTGCCGCGGGCTTAACGGCCGCCGGAACAGACGCGACTGCCGCCGACTGCGACGCAGGCGGCGGCAGTCGCGCATCAGGTTCCTGGGCCAACCCGGGCGCTTTATCCGCTGCTGCGATTGTCTGAACCGATTGCGCGCTGTCTGTCCCGCCGGCGGGCAACCGAGCCGATGCGCGTGCCGGATCTGCTGGCGCATCGGCGGCCGGTCCTTTTGGCGTGAAACCGCCCTCGCCCTCGCCGGGGATGCGGATCTGCACGGCTGTGCCGCCGCCCTTCGGCTCCGCATCGAACACCATCGGCAAAACGATCACCGCCAGCAGCACGAGCGCAATGGCGCCGATCAGGCGCCGTCTACTGCGGCGTTTCAGGGTATCGACATCCTGTTCCTCAGCCATGGGAAACGCCTTTTTCCACATTCAGAAGCGCCAGGACCGCGCCCACTGTAAGAAATGATCCCAATACGATAATTTTATCATCGGGACTCGCCGCACTTCGAGCCGCGCGCAATGCCTCCGCCGGGCCGGCATGCCGCGTCACCGGCTTGCCGGCTGCGACGGGTTCGACCACGCTCGCCAGTGCCTCTGCGGTGGCACCGCGCGGTCCCGGCAAGCTTGCAAGATGCCATGCATCCACCACGGGCGACAACACGGCGGCGACGCCGGCAATGTCCTTGTCCTGCAGCATGCCCATCACCGCGATGGTGTTCGGCGCAAATCCCGTTGCGCGAAGGTTGTCGCGCAGGACTCCGGCCGCCTCGGGATTGTGGCCGACGTCGAGAATGATCTGCGGGCGCCCCGGAACGACCTGGAAGCGCCCCGGCAGAGTCAGCGTTGCAAGCCCGTCGCGGATCTCCTGCATCGCCACAGGCAGGCGCTCGCGCAGGCTGTCCAGGGCACACAGCGCGGCTGCCGCATTGCGCAGTTGAATCTTGCCGCGCAGCGCCGGAAAAGCGAGACCGTGACGCCTGCCGGAGGGACCCCAGTAGGACCATTGCGCGGATTCGCTCGTGAAGCCGAAATCCTCGCCCAGGCGCAGCAGGTCGGCACCCGCCGACAGCGCTGCGTCGAGGACCGACTGCGGCGGGTCTGTCAGCGCGACCACGGCCGGCCGGCCGGCGCGAAAAATCCCTGCCTTCTCGCGTCCGATGCTCTCGCGGGTGCTCCCGAGAAGGTCCATGTGGTCAAGATCGACGCTTGTGAGCAGCGCGCAATCGGGCTCGACTGCATTTACCGCGTCCAGTCTGCCGCCCAGGCCGACTTCAAGTATCGCCGCATCGAGCCTTGCCCTTGAAAAGTGCCACAGCGCGGCCAGCGTGCCGAACTCGAAGTAGGTCAGCGGCACTCCTGCGCGCGCCTGTTCCACGGCTGCAAAGGCGCGACACAGCTGCGCGTCGCTCGCTTCCGGCCCGGCAACGCGTACCCGTTCGTTGTAGCGCAGCAGATGCGGCGAGCTGTACAGACCGACGCGGTACCCGGCCGCCCCGAGAATCGACTCCAGCATCGCGCAGGTCGATCCTTTTCCGTTGGTGCCGCTTACGGTAATTACAGGACAGGCTATGGGAGAGTCCATCCGGCCCAGCACGTCGCGCACCCGCTCCAGTCCGAGCGCTATGGTCTGATGATGCTGGTGCTCAACGAATGCCAGCCATCCCGCGAGCGAATCGGGCAGCTTCATCTGGACGGAATGCTCAGGAGGCTTGCTCGGCGGGGCGCTTGAGAAGCATGGCAAGCAACGCGGCGAGTTTGTCCCTCAACTGCCTGCGATCGACAACCATATCGATCGCGCCTTTTTCCAGCAGGAATTCGGCGCGCTGAAAGGCCTCCGGCAATTTCTGGCGCATGGTCTGTTCGATGACGCGAGGACCGGCGAATCCGATCAGCGCTTTCGGTTCCGCGATCACAACATCGCCGATCATGGCAAAGCTCGCCGATACGCCACCCATGGTCGGATCGGTGAGCACCGAAATGTAGGGGAGCTTGCGTTCCGCGAGTTCGGTGAGAACGGAGGTTGTCTTCGCCATCTGCAACAGGGAAAGCACGCCTTCCTGCATACGCGCCCCTCCGGATGCCGTCACGCAGACCAGTGGGAGCGACTGTTCCACCGCAACCCGGACCCCGCGCACGAAGCGTTCCCCGACGACCGAGCCCATGGATCCGCCCATGAAGTCGAATTCAAAGGCCGCGCATACCACCCCCAGCGACTTGATTGCCCCCTGCATGACGACCAGCGCGTCGCCCTCTCCCGTTTCCTTGGCCGCTTCCGACAGGCGCTCGGTGTAGCGCCGGGAATCTTTGAACTTCAAGCTGTCAATCGGAAGAACTTCCGTGCCGATTTCGAAACGGCCTTCCGCATCAAGCAGGATATCCAGCCTGGCGCGTGCGCCCATGCGCTGGTGATGCGAGCACTTGGGGCAGACATTCAGATTGCTTTCAAGATCCGTCGTGTACAGCACGGCGTCGCAGGCCGGGCACTTGGTCCACAGCCCTTCGGGCACGCTTTTACGCGACGCACCGGTCGTTCGTTGAATCTTCGGCGGCAGCAGCTTCTGTAGCCAGCTCATCTTGGTGATCTCCGGAACACCGCGCTCAGCCGTTGATCGCGAGACGGATGGGCTTAAGGAATCGCTTCACACGCTCGACCGCCTGATCCGGGCCGGCACTCTCTATCTCCTGGATGATTCTGCTGCCGATCACCACTGCGTCCGCCACGCGGGCCACACGCCGCGCCGACTCGGCGTCGCGAATGCCGAAGCCTACGCCGATCGGCAGATCCGTGGCGGCGCGAATCTTCGGCAGATGCGCCGCCACATCGGCCATGTCGAGATTCGCCGCGCCGGTTACACCGCGCAGGGACACGTAGTACAGGTAGCCTGATGCGGCGCGCGCGACCTCGCGGATCCGTTCATCAGTCGATGTCGGCGCCAGGAGAAATATCGTGTCGATCCCATGCGCCTTCGCGTCGTGCGCGAACGCCACGCATTCTTCAGGGGGATAGTCCACGACCAGAACGCCATCGACACCGGCTTGCCCGGCACGGGCTATGAACGTCTCTGTACCCATCGCCTCGATCGGATTCGCGTAACCCATGAGCACGACCGGCGTAACCGGATCGTGCGCCCGGAACTCCCGCACCAGTTCCAGCACCCGCCCGAGGCCTACGCCGTGCTTCAGGGCGCGTTCGCCCGCGCGCTGAATCACCGGGCCGTCGGCCATCGGGTCGGAGAACGGCACGCCGAGTTCTATGATGTCGGCCCCCGCCTCGGCCAGCGCGTGCATTAATGCAACGGTCAGACCGGGGTCGGGATCGCCTGCGGTGATATAGGGGATGAGCGCCTTTCGTCCGGCGCGGCGCAACGCCTCGAAACAGCCTGGAATCCGCGACATCTTCAGAATTCGATGCCCGAACGCTCGGCAACCGTATGCATGTCCTTGTCTCCCCTGCCGGAGAGATTGACGAGCAGGATCGCGTCCTTCGGCAGCGTCGACGCAAGCTGCATTGCATGGGCAATCGCATGGCTCGATTCGAGCGCCGGAATGATTCCTTCGCAGAGGCAGAGGTCATGGAACGACTGCAGCGCTTGCGCGTCGGTCACCGCGACATACTCCGCTCGCCCCGTGTCCTTCAGCCATGCGTGCTCTGGCCCCACGCCGGGATAGTCCAACCCCGCGGAAATCGAGTGCGTTTCCATGATCTGACCGTCCGCGTCCTGGAGCAGGTAGGTGCGGTTGCCGTGCAGCACACCCGGCTTTCCCGCGCATAGGGACGCCGCGTGCCTGCCGCTTGCGAGCCCCTCGCCAGCCGCTTCGACGCCGATCAATCGAACCGACTTGTGACTGATGTAAGGGTGAAAGATTCCCATCGCGTTGGAACCGCCGCCGACGCAAGCGATCACCGCGTCCGGCTGCCGGCCGGCGAGCAGAGGCATTTGCTCGATGCACTCCTCGCCGATCACCGCCTGGAAATCGCGCACCATCATCGGGTAGGGGTGAGGTCCCGCCACAGTCCCAAGAATGTAGAAAGTATCGTCCACGTTGGTGACCCAGTCGCGCATCGCCTCGTTCAGTGCGTCCTTCAGGGTCTTCGAGCCCGACTCCACGGGAACCACCGACGCGCCGAGCAGCTTCATGCGGTATACGTTCGCCGCCTGGCGCCGGGTATCTTCGGAACCCATATAGACCACGCATTTCAGGCCATAGCGCGCCGCGACGGTCGCGCTGGCGACCCCGTGCTGTCCGGCGCCGGTTTCCGCGATCACCCTGGGCTTGCCCATGCGCACCGCGAGAAGCGCCTGCCCCACGGTGTTGTTGATCTTGTGGGCGCCGGTGTGATTCAGATCTTCGCGTTTCAGATAGATCTGCGCACCGCCGGCCTTGGCCGACAGGCGCCGCGCGTGATAGACAGGCGACGGACGCCCGACATAGTGCTCTAGTTCGTAGCGCAGTTCCTCCTGGAAATCCGGGTCGGCGCGATAGCGTTGGTAGGCAGCCGTCAGCTCATGCAGGGCATGGGTCAGGGTCTCCGCCACGAAGGCGCCCCCGTACGCTCCGAAATGCCCGGCGGCATCCGGCCATCTACTCATCTGCATTGCGTACCTCGGTGATGAACGCTGCGACCTTGAGCGGATCCTTGACGCCCTTGGAAGATTCCACGCCGCTGCATACGTCGAGCGCCCAGGGCCGGACTCGCCGCACCGCATCGCCGGCATTCTCCGGCGACAGCCCGCCGGAAAGAATCAGCGGCCGGGGACATTCTCTCGGCAGGCGACTCCAGTCAAACTGCATTCCGGCCCCGCCGTACTGCTCAGTGAACGCGTCGGCCAGCCATGCCGCCGCGCCCTCGTAGGATCGCATGCATTCTAGCAAATCAACCCCTATTTTCATTCGGCAGGCCTTGATATAAGGCACGCCGAATTGGGCGCAAAAATCGGCCGGCTCATCGCCGTGAAACTGCAGCAGGGACACGCCGAGGGTTTCGACGACCCGCTTGACATCCGGTGCCTGCGCATTGACGAACAGCGCGACCAGCGTCACGAAGGGCGGCATGTGTCCGGCGATGGCACGGGCAGCCTCGAGCGAAATGTAACGCGGGCTCTTCGCGTAGAAGTTCAGCCCGATCGCATCTACGCCGAATTGCGCACACATTGCGGCATCCTCGGCGCTCGTAATACCGCAGACCTTTACTCGCGTGCGCAATCTACAACTCCGCCGGGACGACCAGCCGCCGCGGAGTGGCCTGCGGCAGATTCCAGTGCTCCGCGTAGGTGACGTTCTCAAGGTACAGGCCTTCCGCGGAGAAAGTCGGCGCCGCCTCTGCCCGCCGTCCCGACGCAAGAACGCGGCCGGGCCAGGTGGTCGGGTATTTGCCCTTGCCCACGTAAATCAGCGTGCCGACGATGTTGCGCACCATGTGGTGAAGGAAGGCATTCGCCCGCAACACGAAATCAAACCGCCGGTCGTTCTCTTCGATGTCACAGGCGTACAGGGTTCGAACCGGACTTCTCGCCTGACATTCCGAGGAGCGGAACGCGGAAAAATCATGCTGACCGATGAGCGCAGCCGAGGCCTCGCGCATTCTATCGAGGTCGAGCGGGCGGTGATACCAGCCGACATGCCGAGCCGCCAGGCCGGGCCGCACACTCCGGTTAAGGAGCACGTACCGATAGGTTCGCATGGTCGCACTGTAGCGCGCATGGAAATCCTCGGAAGCTTGCGTTGCCCAGAGGACTGCCACGGATTCAGGCAAAAGTGCGTTGGCGCCTCGCACCCATGCCGAGAGCGGTCGCGCCGAGTCCGTGTCGAAGTGCACTACCTGCTCGCGTGCGTGCACGCCGCGGTCGGTCCGTCCGGCACACACCACCGCGATAGGCGAATCCGCGATTGCGGACAGCGCGCCCTCCAAACAGTCTTGGACGGTCTGCCCGCCGGGCTGGGTTTGCCAGCCGAGGAACCGACTACCGTCGTACTCCAGGCCAAGCGCGATTCTCATGGGAGTCCGTGTGGCCGCCCTCGCGCTCAAGGGGGCATGGCGGTGAACGCTGGAATCCCGAGACTAGCCCAGCCGGGCGAGCATGTCCTGCGCCTGCTTCTGTTGCGCCGGATCCCCGTCCTTGAGTACCTCGTTCAATAGATCCTTCGCACCGCTCTTGTCGCCCATATCCTCGAAGGCTTTCGCCAGATCGAGCTTGTCCGCCGCAGCCTGCCAGCCCGGAGGCGTGCCTCCGGCGGCGGGTGATTCACCAGGCATGTCGAGATCCAGGCTGATGCTGGACAGGTCCAGGGCCGGAGATTCCGCGAGCTTGTCGGTGGCGCCCCCTGCGCTGTCGATGTCGAGGTTCAGATCGAAGTCCATGCCGGCGTCGTCCGCTTTGCCGAGCGCAGGCGCAGCCCCCTGCACTCCTGGCGCGGGCATATCGCCCATGCCGAGATCAAAGTCCAAGCCGCCGTCGCTGGAAGGGGGGCTCGCCGGAGGCGTCTCTTCCGCCACAGATTCAACCTTGGTCTCGGGCGTACCCAGATCGAAGTCTAGCCCCGCGCCCGTGTCGCCGGCCGGTTCCGGCGGCATGACTACCGTTGCATCAGGAGAGAATTCCTGTGGCGCCTCTGTTTCCGACGCCGCCGAACCCAGGTCGAAATCAAGCGTCGTGTCCGGCGCCGCACTTGCCCGGCCGCCATCTGCCCCGGCCGCAGGTGCGCCTGCATCGCCAGCCGCTGCGGCTCCGTCGAGATCAAAATCGAGTGTCGGGCTTGCGGCGGCGGCAGCGACATTGGCCGCCCCCGCGGCGCCGCTGTACAGACCATTATCCGGATCGATCGATTTGCCGAGCGCGGCGGCCTTGTCCCACTCGGGGCCGCTCCCGTTAGTCAAACCCTTGACCTTCAGCGCGTACTGCTCCAGCCCTTTCGCATCTCTGCGATGGGCGTAGATCTCGATCATTTTCGCAAGCACCTGAACCCGGTTTGGTTCTCTGGCCAGGGCATCTTTGAGGATATCTTCGGCCTGAGCGTCTCGCCCGTACGCCATATAAACGTCGGCCTCGGCAACCGGATCCACTTCCTCGGGTTGACCTCCCATGGCAGCCGCTGGCGCGGCCGCCAACGCCGCAGCAACAGCCGCCGCCGTCTCAGCCCCAGGCGAGGCCGTGGCAGGGGCTGCCGCACCTAGCGGCGGAGAAACAAGCGTGTCCTGAAAGCTTGCCTGCTGCGCGGCCTTCTTTTTCCGCCTCCACATCCAGGCGCCGTAAACAACCAGCAGGAGCAGAACTACAGCGAGGCCGATTTGCGCCGTCGTATTTTCGAGAAACTCGTCCAGCGCACTGGGTGGAGGCGCGGGAGGCGCCGCCGGCTTCGGCGCGACCTTGGGCGTCGCCGGCATAGGCGCCTTTGCGGCCTCCGGGCTCGCCCCCTTAGCCGGCTCGACTGCCGGCGCCCCCTTAGCCGGCTCGACTGCCGGCGCCGCTGGAGCCGGGCGCGGAGCCGCCGAGGGCGCTTGAACTGGGGTTGGAGCGGACGCGGGAGCCTGGACGACTGGCTCCGGCTTTGCTGCAGGAGGCGTAGGCGGCGCTTTTACCGCAGCAGTCGGCGCCGCCACAGGGGGCTTGGCACCTGTCTTCGATTCGATTTCCGCAAGCTGCTTGTTTTTAAGTTCAAGCAGCTTCTGCAGATCGGCGACAGTCTTTTCCAGCTCGGCCGCGCGCGACTCCGCCTCCTTCATCGCCCTGCCCTTGGCCGTTGCGTCATCACCGCGAGCAGCCTTGGTTGTCGCGGCGCCCGGTTTGGACGCATCCGCCTTCGACAGCTTTAGTTCGTCCTTCGGCGCGGCCGCGGAGGGCGCGGGCGCCGCAGGAGCTATGACGCCCGCCGCCGAGCGCTGCCCGCTAGTCTCTGTTCCCGGAGCCGCCGCGACCGCGCCGGCGAGACTGCGCCGGAACTGCGCGAAGTCGGCCGCTTGCGATTGAATCAATCGCCGCGCCTCTTCCCGGTCGACGGCGATGCTCGCCTCGCGCTCAGGAATATTCAGGATCTTGCCTTCGCGCAGCCGGTTCATGTTGCCGGCATCGAACACTTCGCGGTTGGCGCGGAACAGCGCGACCAGCATCTGGTTGAAGGACGCCCCCTGGGAGATGTGCCGGCGCGCAACACCCGCCAGAGTGTCGCCGCGCTTGACCCTGTAGGTCGCTCCGCCAACTGCGGGCGCTACGGACGGTGCTGCGCCAGATGCGACAGACGGCGCGGCGCCGCGAGGCGCCACCGGCGCCGGGGCAACGCTCGAGGGGGCTGGAGCCGCGGCCGGAGTAGATGGTACCGGAGCAGCCGTGACCGGTGCCGGCATTGCGGCCGGCGCGGGTCCGGCGCGGAATGACGGCGGATCGAGCAGAAACGTGTACTCGCGGATCAGACGGCCTGCGTTCCACTGCAGTTCAACCAGAAGATCCAGGAAAGGCTCGTTGACCGACTGGGTTGAAGTGATGCGCAGCACATGCCGCCCGCTGCGCTGCTCGATGGCAAAGCGCACATTCAGCAAGACGGGATTGAACTCGACACCTGCCTGCCTGAAGGCTTCCAAGGGCGCAAGGCGCGCGCTTAGCCCGTCCTCCTCGCCCGGCTGGAGGGAAATTATCTCGACTTCAGCGCTAAGCGGCTGGCCGAGCGCGGACAGGACGGACAAGCGTCCCAGCCCTGCTGCGTGCGAAATGAGGGGCAGCGCCGCAAGGCAAGCGACAGCCACGGTCCTCGCGATGAGGAGGGTAAAGGAAATTCGCACTGGTATCCCCGAGCCTTCTTTTCTGGCTAACTAACATAACATCATGAGGTTAGCCTTGCAAGTTACGAATAAATCTGGGTTTTTGACCGGCAGCGCGTGGCGCCAACCAGACAGCTCCCATGCTAGTGCCTTCCGGTGCTCGCTTTGCGCCGAACTGTTCTTTCCGCCCCCGCCTCCAGCAACAGGCGCAGCATCCTTCTAAGTGGTTCCGCCGCCCCCCACAGCAACTGGTCGCCGACCGTAAAGGCGCACAGATACTCCGGCCCCATCGATAGCTTGCGCAAGCGGCCGATCGGAACGCTCAGCTGGCCGCTCACGGCAGCAGGTGTCAAGGCCGCAAGGGATGTTTCGCGACGATTGGGGATCACTCTCGCCCACTGATTCGCCTCGGCGAGCATGCCCTCAATTTCGTCGACCGGAACATCGCGCCGCAGCTTTATGGTCAACGCCTGACTATGGCAACGCATCGCGCCGACGCGAACGCAGATGCCGTCAAGCGGCACCGGGCGATCGCTACGGCCCAGTATCTTGTTCGTTTCGGCTTGCCCCTTCCATTCCTCACGGCTTTGCCCGTTTTCCAGATCTCCGCCAATCCACGGCAGCAGGCTCGCGGCGAGCGGATAGCCGAACTGCTCCCTGGGCAGGTTCGCATCGCGCAGGGTGGCGGTCACGGCACGGTCAATGTCGAGCGCGTTGGCCGCAGGATCCATCAGCAGTCCGGCGGCGGCATCTCCCAACTGTGCCATTTGCGCCACCAGTTCGCGCATGTTCGCGGCGCCCGCGCCCGAGGCCGCCTGGTAGGTCATGCTGCTCGCCCATTCGACCAGGTCGTGGCGGAACAGCCCGTCCATGCCCATCAGCATCAGACTTACCGTGCAATTTCCGCCGACGTAATCGCGCAGTCCCTTGGCGAGCGCGCTCTTGATCACCGGCTCGTTCACCGGGTCGAGAATGATGACCGCACTGTCCTTCATGCGTAGCGCGCTCGCGGCATCGATCCAGAATCCGGCCCAGCCCGCACTGCGCAACCTGGGGTGGATCTCATTTGTATATTCATCGCCCTGGCAGGAGATGATGACGGGCAGGTCCATCAGCGCATCGAGATCATGCGCGCTCAGTACGGCCGCGGTCTCGCGCCCGATCTGTGGGCCCTTGGCGCCGGCTTGCGAAGTCGAGAAAAAGCTCGGCTCGACGTGCTCGAAATCGCGCTCCTCGCGCATGCGCTGCACCAGGACAGACCCGACCATTCCGCGCCAACCGACGATACCTACTCGCAACATGCTTTGCTTTATCCCTCTTGGTTACGCGGCGCTAGAGCGCCGCCACGACGGCGGCGCCGATCGCTTCCGTTCCGACCAGTTGCGTGCCGGGGGTGTGGATGTCCTGCGTCCGGAGCCCCTGGCGCAACACCTTCCTGACCGCCGCCTCGATGCGCTCCGCGGACTCGGGTTTGCCGAGCGAATAGCGCAGCATCATGGCCGCCGAAAGAATGGTTGCCAGCGGATTGGCCACCCCCTTGCCGGCGATATCAGGCGCCGATCCGTGGATCGGTTCGTACATTCCCTTGCTGCCGGCGTCGAGCGACGCGGAGGGCAGCATGCCTATCGACCCGGTCAGCATCGAGGCCTCGTCCGACAAGATGTCGCCGAACATGTTGCCGGTCAGAATGACATCGAACTGCTTGGGATTGCGCACCAGCTGCATGGCGCAATTATCGACATACATGTGCGTCAGTTCGACGTCGGCGAAATCCTTGCCCATTGCACCGACTACGTCGCGCCACAACTCCGTGGTCTCGAGAACATTCGCCTTGTCCACCGAGCAAAGCCGCTTGCGGCGCTTGCGCGCCGCCTCGAAGGCCACCCGGGCGATACGCCGGATTTCGCTTTCGAGATAGCGCATGGTGTTCACGCCCTCGCGCTCGCCGCCGGGCAAAGTCGTGATGCCGCGCGGCGACCCGAAGTAGATGTCCCCGGTCAGTTCCCTGACGATCAGCATGTCCAGCCCCGCGACCACTTCCGGCCGGAGCGACGACGCGCCCGCGAGTTCTTCATAGACCTGCGCCGGACGCAGGTTGGCGAACAGGCCAAGCTCCTTGCGGATGCCGAGCAGCGCTTGCTCCGGACGCTTCGGGCGCGGCAGGCTGTCGTATTTCCAGTCACCCACGGCGCCAAAGAGAATCGCATCAGAAGCCTTCGCAAGGCGCAGCGTCGCCTCGGGCAGCGGGTCCCCGGAGGCGTCATAGGCCGCGCCGCCAACCTGCGCCTCCTCGATTTCCAGGCGCAGCCCGTCCTCGCCCAAGCGGCGCAGCACCCGCACCGCCTGCCGCATGATTTCCTTGCCTATGCCGTCGCCCGGCAGCACCGCAATTTTCATCTGGTCACCGGAATGCCCAGGGAAAACGCTGCCGGCGGTCGGCCTCGAATGCCCGGATCTTGTCCGCGTGGCGCAGTGTCAGGCCGATATCATCGAGCCCGTTGAGAAGACAATACTTGCGGAAGGCGTCGATCTCGAAGCGGAAGGTCATCGCGCCGTCCTTGGTCGCGACCGCTTGACCCTCGAGGTCCACCACCAGCCGGAACCCCGGCAACGCCGCGCAGGCATGGAACAGCCGCTCGACCTCCGGTTCCTTCAGCACCACCGGCAACAATCCGTTCTTGAAGCAATTGCCGTAGAAAATGTCGGCGTACGACGGGGCGATCACGCAACGAAATCCGTACTCGAGCAACGCCCAAGGCGCATGCTCGCGCGACGAACCACAGCCGAAATTACTGCGCGCAAGCAGAATGCTGGCACCCTGGTAGCGCGCCTGGTTAAGCACGAAATCGGGATTCAGCGGCCGCTTCGCATGATCCATGCCGGGCTCGCCGTGGTCGCGATAACGCCAGGCATCGAACAGCGCCGGCCCGTATCCGGTGCGCTTGATCGATTTCAAATACTGCTTCGGAATGATGGCGTCGGTATCCACGTTCACGCGGTCCATCGGCGCCGCCAGTCCGTCCACTGCGGTAAATTTTTCCATTTTTAGAAGCCTGCTGTGCTAGTGCATTCCTGTTTGGGACAAGGCAGGCTTGCAGGCGGCGCGGCGCGCCTGCGCCCCCGCCTACCTGCTCACATCGACAAAGTGGCCCGCGACCGCAGCCGCAGCCGCCATGACGGGACTCACCAGGTGGGTCCGGCCGCGGTCCCCCTGGCGACCCTCGAAATTCCGGTTCGACGTGGACGCGCAGCGTTCTTCAGGCTCCAGGTGATCCGCATTCATCGCCAGGCACATTGAGCAGCCGGGCTCACGCCACTCGAATCCCGCGGCGCGGAAGATCTTGTCCAATCCTTCGCGTTCCGCCTGCGCCTTGATCGGTCCGGATCCCGGTACCACCATCGCCAGGCGGATATTCTTCGCCACAACCCGGCCTTTCACGACTGCGGCGGCGGCCCGCAAATCCTCGATCCGCGAATTGGTGCACGAACCGATGAAAATCTTGTCCAGGCTGACGCCGGTGATCGGCGTGCCCGGCCGCAACCCCATGTAGGCGAGGGCCCGTTCGATGCCTGCGCGCTTGACCGCATCTTTCTCCCGTTCCGGATCGGGGATCGTGCCGTCGATCGGGATGACCATCTCAGGCGACGTACCCCAGGTCACCTGCGGCCGGATATTGGCCGCATCCAGGGTCACTTCACGCTCGAACCCGGCGTCCGCGTCGCTGCTCAGCGTGCGCCAGCAGACGAGCGCCTCGTCCCATTCTTTGCCAGTCGGCGCGTAAGGCCTCCCCTTCAGGTATTCGATGGTGGTCTCGTCCACGCCGATCATCCCGGAGCGCGCGCCCGCCTCCACCGCCATGTTGCACACGGTCATGCGGCCTTCCATGGAAAGGCCGCGAATGGCGCTTCCGGAAAATTCGATCGCGCAGCCCGTCCCGCCGCTGGCGCCTATCTTGCCGATCACGGCAAGGATCACATCCTTGGCTGTCACGCCCGCGCCGAGCCTGCCCGCGACATTCACGCGCATGTTCTTCATTTTTCGCGACACCAGGCACTGGGTCGCGAGCACGTGCTCGACTTCGCTGGTACCGATGCCGATCGCCAGCGCGCCGAAGGCGCCGTGGGTGCTGGTATGCGAATCACCGCAGGCGACGGTCATGCCGGGCAAGGTGGCGCCGTTCTCGGGTCCGATGACATGCACGATGCCCTGCCTCTGATCGAGGAACGGAAAATAGGCCTTGGCGCCGAAGCCCCGCATGTTCTTGTCCAGGGTCTCGATCTGGATGCGCGCGATCGGGTCCTGCATGCCCTGCAGACCTTTGTCCCAGTCGGTCGTCGGCGTGTTGTGATCCGCGGTCGCGACCACGGAGTCCGCCCGCCAGGCCTTGCGTCGCGCGAGTTTCAATCCCTCAAAAGCCTGCGGACTGGTCACCTCGTGGATCAGATGCCGGTCGACATACAACAACGCCGTGCCATCGTCCTCGAGCTGCACGACATGGCTTTCCCAGAGTTTGTCGTAAAGCGTTTGCGCCATGATGAAAGAGGTGCGCCATTGAGCCGAGAGAAGTTTCGGATTATGGCATAAGGCGGACGTGCCGCTTTGACTCGCCAGCGCGCCGTGACTGCCGTGCTATAAGACCGGCGCCATGAAAACCACCCCCGCCGGACTCCCGCGCAGCGCCTTCTATCTCCTGTTCGCCGTATCGGGTTTCGCCGGCCTGATCTACGAATCCATCTGGACCCATTACCTGAAGCTGTTTCTTGGCCACGCGGCCTACGCCCAGTCCCTGGTCCTGATCGTTTTCATGGGCGGCTTGGCGCTGGGCGCCGCGCTGTGCAGCCGCATTTCGGAGAAATTGCCCCGCCCGCTCATCGCTTATGCGCTGGTCGAAGCGATCGTCGGCGCATGCGCGCTCGCCTTTCACGAAATCTTCACGCTCGCCACCGACTGGGCCTACGCGCTGCTGCTTCCAAACGCGGGCAGCGACGGCCTGGCGCTCGCAGCCAAGCTCGCGCTTGCCGCCCTTCTGATATTTCCCCAGTCCCTGCTGCTCGGCGCCACCTTCCCGCTGATGTCCGCGGGCCTGATCCGCGCCCACCCCGCGCGCTCCGGCGAGCAGCTCGCAATGCTGTATTTCACGAACAGCCTGGGCGCCGCAAGCGGCGTGATCGTGAGCGGCTTCGTGCTCATAGGCTGGGTCGGCCTGCCCGGCACCCTGCGCTTCGCCGGCCTGCTGAATCTCGCGCTTGCGCTGGCCGTCTGGCTAATTGCGCGAAAGGAACAGGATCGCCCCTTGCTGCGGCAGGACTCGGCATCTGAAGCACCATCCCTGCTCCCGGTGGTCGCGCTGCTTACCGGCCTGGCCTCGTTCATCTACGAGATCTGCTGGATCCGCATGCTGTCGCTGGTGCTGGGCGCATCGACCCACTCTTTCGAGCTGATGCTGGCGGCATTTATCTTCGGCCTTGCGCTGGGCGGCCTCGCGGTGCGCCGGCTGGTCGACGCAGTGCGCGAGCCTGTGCGCCTGCTGGCCTGGGTGCAGATCGCCATGGGCTTGCTGGCGCTTGCCACCCTGCCGGTCTATGACCGCAGTTTCGGCCTGATGGAATTGCTCATGCAGGGCCTGTCGCGCAACGAATCGGGCTACCTGCTGTTCACCCTGGCCGGCGCGTTCATCGCGGTGCTCGTCATGCTGCCGGCCACGCTGTGCGCCGGTATGACGCTGCCCCTGATCACCGGAGCCATGTTGCGCGGCGGCGCGGGCGAAGCCGCGATCGGCAGGGTGTATGCATTGAACACGCTTGGCGCCATCGCGGGTGTCCTGTTCGCGGTGCACGTCGGGCTCCCCTTGCTCGGGCTGAAGGACACCCTGATCGCCGGCGCCGCGATCGACGTGCTGCTTGGACTCGCCCTGCTGTACCGGCACAGCGCGGCAACAAGGGAATTCATTGCGGCATCGCTCGTGTGCCTCGCCCTGTTCCTCCCCGCGCTGCTTGCCTTCCGGCTGGACGTGAACAAAATGACTGCCGGGGTGTTCCGTCACGGCGATCTCGCGAGTTCACGCGACGCGAAAATTCTGTTTCAGAAGGATGGCAAGACCGCTACGGTGCATCTTGTCCGGTACTCGGACGCAATCAGCATCCGGACCAACGGCAAATCGGATGGCTCGATCAATACCGATTCGACGCGGCGCGGCAGCGATGAAATCACGATGATCCTGACCGGCGCCATCCCGCTCGCCCTGAAACCCGAGGCGAGGAGCGCCGCGCTGATCGGCATCGGCACCGGACTGACCATGCACACGCTGCTGCAGAATCTGCGTCTGGAACGCGTCGAAACGGTCGAGATCGAGGCCGCGATGGCCGCGGCCGCGCGCGGCTTCGCACCCAGCAACAACACCGCATTCGCCGATCCGCGCGGCGCCATCGCGATCGATGACGCCAAGACCTTCTTCAGCACGCGCAAGCGCGCCTACGACATCATCATCTCAGAACCCTCGAACCCCTGGGTGAGCGGTGTTTCCAGCCTGTTTACGCGCGAGTTCTACCACCGCATCCGGCCGCACCTGAATCCGGGCGGGCTGCTGGTGCAGTGGTTCCAGCTGTACGAGATAGACGCCTCCCTGCTGGCGTCGGTGATGGGCGCCCTCGGCGCGGAGTTTCCGCACTATGCCGTGTTCGCGCCGAGCGATCACGACCTGCTGATCATCGCCTCGGACCGCCCGGTGCCCGCCGCCGCCCAGGCGGGGTTGTACGAGGACCCCGGCATGGCGAAGGAACTGTGGAGCATACACATGCTCAGCGCGGGCGATTTCGACGCGCGCTTCCTCGGCAATCGCGCCGCTCTCGAACCGCTGTTCGCGAGCTATGGCATGCCGGCGAACTCGGACTACTACCCGGTGCTCGATCTGCAGGCCGCGCGGCATCGCTTCACCGAGCGCAGCGCCAGCGATGTCGTCGGGCTTTTGAATGCCGCGGTACCGGTGCTCGAGATGCTGACGCCCGAGCTGCAGCGCCGGCCGCCGAACCCGCTGCTCGCGGGCGGAAATACCTTCGACAGATTCGAAAACACCCGCCTGGCGCGCTACCTGCGCGACTTCCTGCTCTCCGCGCGGCCGCCGCATCCGGAGTCGGCCACGTCACAGATGCAGAAGGATGTCGAACTCGTCAAGCTGCGACTGATCGATTGCCGCGCGCCGCGCGAGCACGATGTCTGGCTGCACAGCCTGCTGCGGGTTGCGTCCGCGCTCAACCCCTACCTCGATCGCGACAGTTTGCGAGAGGTCTGGCAGCACATCGGCGCCGGTTGCCGGAAAGACCTGCTCGAATTCCAGCGCGACTGGATCGACCTGTTGCGCGCAGTCGGCGCGCGCGACGCGCTCGCCATGGCGAAGCTCGGAGCGAGCCTGCTGGAAACCCAGACATATGCCTTTGCGGAAGCCCGCGGATATTTGCTATCCGCGGCAATGGCTGGTCATCTCGTCCAGGGCAACCGTGCGGAAGCGATCAAGCTCTGGGATGGGCATCGCGAAGCGCTGGGCCGCAAGGCGGATCAGCCGCTGTTCCGCCTGCTGCGCTGCCATGCGGAGCCGGCAGGCGGGCGCTGCGCCGAGGCGTTTAGCGCTTATTCGCTTAGATAACGGCCGGCGGCGGGTGAACCCGCGTTCAGCGCCGATCCGCCGGACTTCGCACCCCGCGACCGCCGCGATTCATGACGTGCGTGTAGATCATCGTCGTGCTGACATCCGAATGTCCAAGCAGCTCCTGGATAGTCCGGATGTCGTACCCGTCTTCGAGAAGGTGGGTGGCGAATGAGTGGCGAAGCGAATGGCAGCTGCCGGGCTTCTCGATACCCGCCGCGCGGATCGCGTTCTTAACGGCGCGCTGCAGTACCGACTCGTCAAGATGGTGCCGCCGTTCGATGCCGGAGCGCGGATCGAGCGCGCGCGCCGAGGCCGGAAACACGTATTGCCACGCGATCGTCCTGTTCGCCTCGGGGTACTTCCGCTCGAGCGCGTGCGGCAGGTAGACCGCGCCGAACCCGGCGGCAAGATCCCGCGCATGCACTGCCCGTGCGCGCTCGATCTGGCGCGAAAGCGGTTCGATCACGCAATCCGGCAGAACCGTGACGCGGTCCCTGCCGCCTTTGCCGTCGCGGACCGTCAAGCAACGCCTGGCGAAATCGATATCCTTCACGCGCAACCGAAGGCATTCGAGCAGACGCAGCCCCGAACCATGCAGCAGCATCGCCATGATCCAGCGTACCCCGTCCAAGTGCGCCATGATCGCCCGTACTTCCTCCCGCGTGAACACCACGGGAAGCCTCGCCGGCTTCTTCGCGCGCACCACGTTCTCCATCCAGCCAAGCTCCTGCCCAAGGACTTCCTTGTAGAGAAACAACATCGCGCTCAGCGCCTGATTCTGCGTCGGCGCCGCCACGTTGCCGGACACGGCAAGATGCGTCAGGAATGCCTCAACCTCGAACTTGCCCATTTCGGCGGGGTGCCGCTTGCCGTGGAAGAGGATGAAGCGGCGGATCCAGCCGGTGTATGCTTGCTCGGTGCGGATGCTGTAGTGACGCACCCTGATCGCGTCATGCACCCGCTCGAGAAAGCGCGGCTGGCGCGGTACGCACACAATCGACTTGTCCGGATCGCAAGCGATCGGCGGAAACGAGGTACGGATAGCAACCATGGCTGGATAGCGAACCACCGTATACTGTATATATGGCCATGCTACAACTCGCAGCCTTTCACTGCAAGCGGCATACTGCCGATACGGACAACCCTTTGTTTAATAAAAAGAAACACCGTCCAGTCGTGACAAGGTCGCCTTACAAGGCGACACTTTGCAAGTCGATATTACGTTAGCCCTCGCGGCAGCGGTGGTTGACGATAGTATGACCGGTGTTATACTCGGCGCATGAAGACCGCTGTTTCCATTCCTGACCGCGTGTTTGAGTCCGCCGAGAAGTTGGCGGCTCG
>Ga0080064_1000379_pt1 | contig 123633 bp, 115 predicted proteins | sample Subgrocontami54m_FD_69260 | JGI IMG/M metagenome (GOLD analysis project Ga0080064, IMG submission 69260) | Subsurface groundwater microbial communities from S. Glens Falls, New York, USA - GMW46 contaminated, 5.4 m (SPADES assembly) (version 2) ...
AGCGATTCCCTCGGTGACCGCGCCGAGCCTGGCGGTCTCCGCCGCGGTCGGCAACGAGGACGGCAGCATCCCGCTGGTGATCGATGCCGGGCTGGTCGATCTCACCGGCGGTCAGACGCTGAGCGTCAGCATCGGCGGCTTGCCGGAGGGCGCCACGCTCTCGGCCGGAACCGACAATGGCGACGGCTCCTATACCTTGACCGGCGATCAGCTCGCAGGATTGACGCTGACGCCGGCCCCCGGCTCGGGCGAGGATTTTACGCTCACCATCACCGCGACCGCCACCGACAGCGTGACCGGCGTCGAAGCCACGGCGGCCACGCAGTTGCCGGTGACCGTCATCGACGCCGTCGATACCGACATCGGATTCCTAAGTGCGCTCGATCAACTAACCACGTCGACGACAACAGATGATGGCAGCACGACAACCACCGATCTTATTATTGCGGAGACGACGTCGTTGGATTCAACTGATACGTCCGGCGGGCTATCCGGTACGGAAGAAACCACGACTACCACCGAAACGGTTCTTGCAGAACCTCTTCCACCACCTCCTGCGGACACCAGTCCTACTTTTACCAGCCCCACACCCTTTTGATCCAAGTGGATGTCTTTCCGAGCAAAGGACGATGACATGACCGCGCACAATATCCGCCTTCTGGTCGTCGACGATTCCATCTACATGCAGATGGCGATCCGCGCCATGGTCGGCGCCCATCCCGATATCAAGATCGTCGGTGAAGCGACGAACGGCGAGCAGGCGGTGGAGATGGCAGTTCGGCTAAAGCCGGACGTCATCACGATGGACGTTAACATGCCCGGACTCGACGGCCTCGAGGCAACTCGTCAAATCATGACGCAGGCACCGACCCGCATCATCATGCTGAGCAGTCTCACCGAAAAGGGTGCGGCGATGACATTTCGAGCGCTTGAGCTCGGCGCAGTGGACTATATCCCCAAATCGTCATCTGCAATCGATGTCGATCTGGCAACCGTCGCGGAGCAGGTTGCCGCGAAACTTCTATTCTGGGGCAGACAACGGATTGCAACCCGGAAATTCACGAATGATCTCATACCGGTATTGCCAAGGAGCGCCGATCTCCTCGTGATTGCGGCGGGCAGCGGCAGCCCAATGCTCGTTGGCGATCTCCTGCGCGCGGCCATGCCGCTGTCCTTCCCGGTGCTTGTCGTGCAGGAGATGCCGGCAAATTTCACTGTGCCGTTCGCTGATTTTCTTGCGCGCACGACCGGTCACCGGACGCGGGAAGGCGCGCACCGAAGCGCACTCACGGCCGGAACGGTAACGGTCATGCCGGGCGGACGCGAAGGATCGATCTCGCGAAGTTCTGGCGGCGGATTAAGCCTGGACCTTGGGCGATCGGCCGCCACCAGTCGTGCAGAGGGAGAGGTGATTGCTTCAGCGGTCGCCGCCGCGCAGGCGCCGGTGGTGATTTTGCTGTCCGGAGAGGCGCGGCCGCTCGACCGTCTTGTCGCGGCATGGGCGGGAAAAAGCGGTGCCCTGTGGGTGCAATCGCCAGAAAGCTGCGTCGTTGATGCGCTGCCGCGCGCCGCCATCACGACTGGTTTGGCCCATGCTGTCGTGGAGCCGCAGAATCTCGTCGCTGCTCTCCGCACAGGGATCGAAAGGTCGGCTGCATGAGCGACGTGCAGGAAGAGGCACGACGTCAGTTGCAGACAGTCCGCCGAGATTTCGAGGCGCGCCTCCCCGGCATGATTGAGGAAATTGCCTGCGCCTGGGAGACTGCAAAGACGTCTTCGGATCAAGAGAGGACTTTAAAAGCGCTCATTCATCTGGTCCATAGCTTCGCCGGCAATGCAGGTTTCTTCGGTCTGACGGAGATTGGGCGCAGTGCTGCGGAACTAGAAGAGACTTTGGCGCCAATCGTCGGAACAAGATTGAACGCAGAAAACATCTGCGAGATTCATCAATTTGTCGGGGCTCTGCAAACGGCAGCCGGCGCTTGCCAAAACAGAGGCTGATGTTTCCTGCTCGCTCGTCAACGATGTCCTGATGGCGATCATCGCCACTTGTCGAAGGCGTCGCTAGAGACCCGTGAGCAGCGGCGGCTACAGTTTGACGCGGTGCACAATTTGAGGGCGGAAACCGCACCAAACCGCGCCAAGCCCATTTCATCCAAATTGCCTAACAAATTGGCGATCCATCTCAATACATTGATATAGCACGATAATATTCACCTCAAGCTATTGGCACGGGATTTGAAATGCCATTGGCAGGATCGGCTGCGCGCGTTCGCGCTGGGCGCAGGAATTGGAGACAGGAAACTTCATGACCAATCGACTAGACGACCCAATGAAGAAGACCAGGCGTCCGGTGTCGCGTCGTCAATTCCTCAAGCAGACGGCGGTCACCGCATCAGCCTTGGCCCTTGTCGAAGCCGCTCGATCGTCGTTTCCCGGCGGCGCCTACATTGCTCACGCCGCCGGTCCCGAAGTGACCAAGGCGACGCTCGGCTTCATCGCGCTCACCGACGCGGCACCTTTGTTTATTGCGAAAGAGAAGGGCATTTTTGCCAAATATGGAATGCCAGACGTGGAGGTCGCCAAGCAGGCCTCTTGGGGCACCACGCGCGACAACCTTGTGCTCGGCTCGGAAGGCAACGGCATTGACGGCGCGCATATCCTCACGCCGATGCCCTATCTGATCTCTTCCGGAAAGGTGACGCAGAACAATCAGCCGACGCCGATGTATATCCTGGCGCGGCTCAATCTCGACAGCCAGTGCATTTCGGTCGCCAAGGAATATGCCGATCTCAAGATCGGCCTCGATACAGCACCATTTAAAACGGCGCTGGAAAAGAAAAAGGCCTCGGGCAAGCCGGTGAAGGCCGCTATGACCTTCCCCGGCGGCACGCATGATCTGTGGATCCGCTATTGGCTTGCCGCCGGCGGCATCGATCCCGACAAAGACATTGAAACTATCGTGGTGCCGCCGCCGCAGATGGTGGCGAACATGAAAGTCGGCACCATGGATTGCTTCTGCGTCTGCGAGCCATGGAATCTCCAGCTTATCCACCAGGGCATCGGCTACACCGCCATCACGACTGGCGAATTGTGGAACAAGCATCCGGAAAAATCCTTGGGAATGCGCGCAGCCTGGGTCGACAAATATCCCAATGCGGCGAAGGCGCTGCTGATGGCCGTCATGGAGGCGCAGCAGTGGTGCGAGAAGATGGAAAACCGCGAAGAGGTCGCGGTCATTTGCGCCAAGCGTCAATGGATCAACTGCCCGGTTGAGGACATCACCGACCGCATGAAGGGCAAGTTCGACTACGGCACCGGGAAGGTAGTCGAGAACAGCCCGCACATCATGAAGTATTGGCGCGACCATACCTCCTATCCTTTCCAGAGCCACGACCTGTGGTTCATCACCGAGGACATCCGCTGGGGCAAATATGAAGCCGGCATGGATGGTAAGGCGCTGATCAAGAAGGTGAACCGCGAGGACCTCTGGCGTTCGGCGGCAAAGGAGCTTGGCGTTGCCGCCGCCGATATCCCGGCGTCGACTTCGCGCGGCAAGGAGACCTTTTTCGACGGCAAGGTGTTCGATCCGGAAAACCCGGCCGCCTACCTCAAGAGTCTGTCGATCAAGCGCGTTGAAGTGTGAGGGCGATGACGCACGGAGAACAGCGCGATGCACATGCCGGTGATCAAGACTGAAGCCACGGCGGCGCTATCCGCCGCTGTGGCCAAGGTTCTGCCGCTCGCCAAGCCGAAGCGCCCGCCGCTTGTAACGAAATTTCGGGGCTGGCTTGGCGATGTCGCCGCCAATGTCGTGCCCCCGGCGGTGGTGATCGCGCTGGCTTTACTGGTGTGGGAGTTGCTGTGCCGCAAGGCCGGCGCGACGCTGCCGCCTCCGTCGCGCGTTGTGAAAGACACCTGGGAACTGATTGTCGACCCATTCTTCGATCGCGGCGGCATCGACCGCGGGCTGTTTTGGCATCTCTCGGCAAGCCTACAGCGGGTTGCGGTTGGATATGCGCTGGCGTCAGTCGCCGGTATCGCGCTCGGAACGCTGGTCGGTCAGTCGGTGTGGGCGATGCGAGGACTTGATCCTGTATTCCAGGTCTTGCGAACCGTTCCGCCGCTCGCGTGGCTACCTCTGTCGCTGGCCGCATTTCGCGATGGGCAACCTTCGGCGATCTTCGTCATCTTTATCACGGCGATCTGGCCGATCATCATCAACACCGCGGTCGGTATCCGCAACATCCCGCAGGACTATCGCAACGTGGCGCAGGTGCTGCGGCTCAATCATGTTGAGTTCTTCTGGAAGATCATGATCCCCGCCGCCGCGCCTTATATCTTCACCGGTTTGCGCATCGGCATTGGCCTGTCCTGGCTCGCCATTGTCGCAGCCGAGATGCTCATTGGTGGCGTCGGAATTGGCTTTTTCATTTGGGACGCATGGAATTCTTCGCACATCAGCGAAATCATCCTGGCGCTGGTTTACGTCGGCGTCATCGGCTTTTTACTCGATCGGATGGTCGCTGTGATCTCAAACATCGTAACCCGTGGCACGGCCGCAAGCTGAGAGGACGGCAATGGCTTATCTCAAGCTCGACCATATCGACAAAACCTTCTCGCGCGGCTCGATGACCACGGCGGTGCTCAAGGACATTACGCTGTCGATCGATAAAGGTGAGTTTGTCTCGATCATCGGTCATTCCGGCTGCGGGAAGACGACGCTGCTGAATATCGTCGCCGGGCTGACGTCCGTAACCTTTGGCGCGGTCCTGCTGGAAAACCAGGAGGTCAATGCTCCGGGGCCCGACCGCGCGGTGGTGTTTCAGAACCATTCCCTGCTGCCGTGGCTCACGGTCTACGACAACGTGCGGATGGCCGTCGACAAAGTGTTCTCCGGCGTGAAATCCCGCGCGGAACGGCATGATTGGACGATGCATAACCTCGATCTCGTCCAGATGGCGCATGCCAAGGCCAAGCGGCCGTCGGAAATATCCGGTGGTATGAAGCAGCGTGTCGGTCTCGCGCGGGCGCTTGCCATGGAACCGAAGGTGCTGCTGCTCGACGAGCCCTTCGGCGCGCTCGATGCGCTGACCCGCGCGCACCTGCAGGACTCGGTGATGGGAATCCATCAAAAGCTCGGCAATACGGTGCTGATGATCACCCATGACGTCGACGAGGCGGTTCTGCTGTCGGACCGCATCGTCATGATGACCAATGGCCCTGCCGCGCATATTGGGGAAGTGCTCGACGTGCCGCTGGCGCGGCCGCGCCGGCGGCTCGATCTGGCTGGCAGCCAGACCTATCTGAAGTGCCGCCAGCGTGTGCTGGAGTTTCTCTACGAACGTCACGGCTTCGTCGAAGCCGCATGAGGAGGCTGAATGTCCGGTGACTTCACGCCTGACCAGAAACGTTATCTCGAAGGCTTTACCTCCGGCCTGCGGATTGCTCGGGGAGCGCGCACCGGCGCGCCGGAATCGGAGCCGGCTGGTCCCGACGCCGAACATCTGCGCGCGCAGGATCGTGTGGTCAAAGCCGGTGGCAAGCTGTCGGACCCGGAAAAATTCAAGCGCGAGCAACACCCGTTTGATGCCTACGGACGGCTGAAGGAGCAGGCAGCCAACAACGAATATCCCAAAGCGGCGGATAATTTCCGCTGGCGTTATTATGGGCTGTTCTACGTCGCGCCCGCGCAAAACTCCTACATGTGCCGGTTGCGCATTCCCAACGGCATCCTCAAGCACTGGCAGATGACGGGCCTAGCCGATCTCGCCGAGCAATACGGCGGCGGCTATTCGCATGTGACCACGCGCGCGAACCTGCAAATTCGCGAGGTGGAGGCAAAGAACGCCGTCGCCATGGTGGAGGCGATCCAGGATCTCGGGCTGTGTTCGCGCGGCGCGGGCGCCGACAATATCCGCAATGTCACCGGAACGCCGACGGCCGGTATCGATCCACAGGAGCTGATCGACACGCGCCCCTATGCGCGTGAGTGGCACTTCCACATTCTCAACGAGCGCGTGCTTTTCGGCTTGCCGCGCAAGTTCAATGTCGGCTTCGACGGCGGCGGTGCAATTCCGGTGCTGGAGGACACCAACGACATCGGCTTCCAGGCCGTTCAGATCAAAGACGGCTTCGGCGTTCAGCCGGGCGTCTGGTTCCGCCTGCTGTTGGGTGGCATCACCGGCCACAAGGATTTTGCGCGCGAAACGGGCGTGGTCGTTCAGCCGGCGGAAGCGACGAAAGTGGCTGATGCCCTGGTGCGCGTCTATATCGAACACGGCGACCGCACCAATCGTAACAAAGCGCGGCTCAAATACGTCATCGATAGGTTGGGAATAGACAAGGTTCTCGCGCTTACCGAAGAGAAGCTAGGCCGCAAACTGGATCGAGTGCCACCGGATGCGGTTATGCCGCGTCCCGCTTTCGACCGCTCTGCCCATATCGGAATTCATCCGCAGAAGCAGAGCGATCTGCATTGGATCGGCGTCGTATTGCCGGTCGGAAAGCTTACTGCCGCGCAGATGCGCGGCCTTGCGGGGATCGCACGAGCGCTGGGCGACGGCGATATCCGCCTCACGGTCTGGCAGAACCTGTTGCTTTCAGGAATTCCCGCCGAAAAGCTGAAAGGTGCGGTAAGCGGCATCGCGGCGCTCGGGCTTTCCACCAGCGCCACTTCCATCCGCGCCGGTCTGGTGGCCTGCACCGGTAATGTCGGTTGCCGCTTTTCCGCGTCGGACACCAAACGGCATGCCGAAGAAATCGCGCGCTGGTGCGAAGCGCGCGTCGCGCTCGATGGCCCGGTGAACATTCATCTCACCGGCTGCCACAATTCCTGCGCCCAGCACTATATCGGCGATATCGGTCTGATCGGATGCAAGGTGGAAACCTCGGAAGATGGTGATGCCGTCGAGGGCTATCACATCCATGTCGGCGGCGGCTTCGGACCCGATGCTGGCCTTGGCCGAGAAATCTTCCGTGACGTGAAAGCGGAGGATGCGCCAACTGTCGTGGAGAATATGCTCAAGGCCTACCTCGCCCATCGGGCCTCCGCGGCCGAAACCTTTCTCGTCTTCACGCGCCGCCATGACATCACGGCATTGCAGGAGATGATGCAGCGGAAGGAGGCGGCATGAGTGTAGCTCCACGCCCGCCGGTTCCGAGTTTGATCCCTGAAAGCGCGCCGTTCACGCCGGAGCAGCGGAATTGGCTGAACGGATTTTTCTCCGGGCTCACCTCGCTCGAGAATAGCGGAATTACACCGCTTTCGCTCGATGACTCAGCCGCGCTGATGTCAGCCGCGCCGGCGGCGCAGGCGCTTGAGGACGATGCAGCGCCTTGGCACGACCAGACATTGCCCCTTGCTGAACGGATGAAGCTCGCCGACGGTAAGCCGCTGGCGCGCCGGATGATGGCGGCAATGGCGCAGCAGGACTGCGGCCAATGCGGATACAATTGCCAGGATTATTCCAGCGCCATCTTCCAGCGCAAGGAAGAGCGGCTGAATCTCTGCGTGCCGGGCGGCAAGGAAACGGCGCGCATGTTGAAGACGCTCCATGAAGAGCTCGGCAATCCCCCGTCCGCTGTATCTGTAAAACCGTCAACTGCGGCCGCCGCGGTAACGCCGAGTAGCGCACCGGGTTACTCGCGGGACAATCCCGCCGAAGCGGTCTTTGCTGCGCGCCGGCGTCTCAACAAGCCCGGCTCCGAAAAGGAAACCTGGCATGTCGAAGTCGATCTCCCGGACGCTGCTATCAATTACGAAGTCGGTGATTCTTTTGGTATTTTCCCGACCAACGATCCATCGCTCGCCGATGCGGTGCTGAGGGCGTTGAATGCGCCCGGCGATTTCCCGATCGGCGGAAAAACCCTGCGTGAGGTGTTGACCGATGGCGTCTCGCTCGGGCCAGCGCCCGACATGCTGTTCCAACTTTTCTCCTACATCACCGGGGGCGAGCGCCGGCAGAAGGCGAGGGCGCTTGCGGCCGGTGATGACCCGGATGGAGACGCAGCCCATCTCGACGTGCTCGCTGCTATCCAGAAATTCTCCGGCGTGCGTCCCGATCCCGAAGCATTTGTCGAGGCGCTCGATCCACTACAGCCGCGGCTCTATTCGATTGCGTCCTCGCCTAAAGCCGATCCGACCCGCGTCGCGTTATGTATCGATGCGGTGCGCTATCCGGTCAAAGGCAGGATGCGGCTCGGAGCTGCATCCACTTTCGTCGCCGATCGCGTCGGCCTAGGCGACAAGATCAAAGTCTACGTGCAAAAAACGCAGCATTTCCGCTTGCCTGCCGATCCGTCCGTTCCGATCATTATGATCGGGCCCGGCACCGGCATCGCGCCATTTCGTGCCTTCCTCCACGAGCGCATGGCGACCAAGGCGCCCGGACGCAACTGGCTATTCTTCGGTCACCAGCGCAGTGACTATGACTTTTTCTACGAGGACGAACTGACCGGCATGAAGGCCGCCCGCGTCCTCGCCCGCCTGACCCTCGCCTGGTCGCGCGATTCCAGTCAGAAGATTTACGTGCAAGATCGCATGCGCGAGGTTGGCCGCGATCTCTGGGCTTGGCTCGCCGAAGGAGCCCATGTCTACGTTTGCGGCGATGCCAAGCGCATGGCCAAGGATGTGGAGCACGCGCTGATCGATGTGGTCGCGAATTTCGGTGCGCGTTCAGCCAACGAGGCCATCGCCTTTGTCGCTGAGCTGAAAAAGAGCGGGCGGTATCAGCAGGATGTGTATTGAGGCCGCCGATGCACGCGCCAACGCAACCTGCCGCTGGCGTGCGTACCACATGCCCTTATTGCGGCGTTGGCTGCGGAATTATCGCACAGTCTGACGAACGCGGCGGCGCGGCCATTCGCGGCGATCCCGCCCATCCGGCGAATTTCGGCAGCCTGTGTTCCAAGGGATCGGCCCTCGGTGAGACGCTCGCGCTCGATTGCAGGCTGCTTCATCCCATGGTGCGGCAGGCGGATGGCGTTCTCGCCCGCGTCGGTTGGGAACACGCGCTTGACGCGGTTGCGGACGGATTCCGCCGGATCATTGACCGCGACGGGCCGGAATCGGTGGCCTTTTATCTTTCCGGCCAATTGCTGACGGAGGATTATTACGTCGCCAACAAGCTGATGAAGGGCTTCCTGGGCTCGAGCAATGTCGATACCAACTCGCGGCTCTGCATGGCTTCTTCGGTCGCGGGCCATCGCCGCGCTTTCGGCGCGGACACCGTGCCTGGGGTATACGCCGACCTCGACGAAGCCGATCTGATCGTGCTCGTCGGATCAAATGCCGCGTGGTGTCATCCGGTTCTGTTCCAGCGCATGATGCGCAATAGGGCCGAACGCGGCGCGCGTGTCGTCGTCATTGATCCACGGCGCACGGTCACGGCCGAAGAGGCTGATCTGTTTCTTCCGATTGAGCCGGGCACCGACACGGCCTTGTTCTGCGGTCTCCTGGTTTACCTTGCCGAACAAGACGCGCTCGATAACGACTACATCGGCGCGCATACGACTGGGTTCCAGCAAGTGCTGGCGCGGGCACGCGAAATTGCGCCCGATGTTGCCGTCACTGCGGCTGCGACCGGCCTGCGCGAAGCGGATGTCATCCGCTTTTTCGACCTGTTCTGTAGCACCAACCGTGTCGTCACATGTTTCTCGCAGGGCGTGAATCAGTCCGCGCAGGGCACCGACAAGGTGAACGCGATCATCAACTGCCATCTCGCGACGGGGCGGATCGGATGGCCCGGCATGGGGCCGTTCTCGCTGACCGGGCAGCCCAACGCCATGGGTGGGCGCGAGGTCGGCGGATTGGCCAATCAACTCGCGGCCCACATGGATTTCGAGCCGCAGAACGTCGATCGGGTGCGACGCTTTTGGAACGCGCCACGCATGGCAACGGGCGAGGGCTTGAAAGCCGTACAGATGTTCGAAGCCATCGAGCGCGGTGAGATCAAGGCGCTCTGGGTCATGGCAACAAATCCGGCCGTATCGTTGCCGCGTGCCGGGGCTATGCGCGCGGCACTCAAAAACCTGGAGCTGTTCGTCGTTTCCGAAAATGTGTTGTCGAATGACACGGTCAATGCGGGCGTCGGCATATTGCTGCCGGCGGCGGCCTGGGGCGAGAAGGACGGAACGGTTACCAATTCCGAACGCCGCGTCTCGCGCCAGCGCACGTTCTTGCCGCTGCCGGGCGAAGCACAACCCGACTGGTGGATCGTCTCGGAAGTGGCAAAGCGCCTCGGCTTCGAAGAGGCGTTCTCCTACCACTCGGCGGCGGAGGTTTTCCGTGAACATGCCGCGCTGTCGGCCTTCGAGAATGCGGGTGCGCGGGACTTCGATCTTGGGGCGCTCGCAAGCATCACCGATGAGCAATTCGACACGCTCGATCCGGTGCAGTGGCCGTTTTGCGCAGGCGACCGCCCAAGCGAGCGGCGCTTCTTCGCCGCCGGCGGATTCTTCACGCCCGACGGTAAAGGCCGTTTCGTGACACCGGAGCGGCCGGTACTCAGTGAGCCCACCTCGGAGGTCTATCCTTTCCGCCTCAACACCGGACGCATCCGCGACCAGTGGCACAGCATGACGCGCACGGGACTAAGCCCGAGATTGGCTTCGCATTTGCCGGAACCCTTTGTGGAGGTTCATCCTGACGACGCGAAGGCGGCGGGCCTGAGCGATGGCGGCTTCGCGACGATTTCGACCGCGCACGGCGCGTCCATGATGAAAGTCGTGGTCAGCGAAAACCAGCGGCCGGGGTTGCTGTTCGTCCCTATTCACTGGAGCGGCGAAACTTTCTCTTCAGCCTGCGCCGGAGATTTGGTCGCGCCTTGCACGGATCCGCATTCCGGCCAACCGGAGGCGAAAGCAACGCCGGCTGCAATAATGCCTGCTTCGTTTTCACGGCGAGGCTTCGCCCGTACCCGGAATTCGATTTCACTGCCAAAACATACCTGGTGGGTACAGATTGCGGTTCCCGAGGGGATGGAATACCGGCTGGCAACCAATGATGGTCCGATGGTTTGGCACGATTTTGCCTACCAATTGCTGACTGGTGACGCCCATCTCGCCGAACAACTCGACGGCCTTACTTACTCCGCCGCCGCATTCACCGACGGGGAGATCGAAGCTGGCCTTTGCATCGGCCCGCTCGATTCGCCGTTGCGATGGGACCCGCGCGTGCTCGCTGCAACCGGACAAATGGACGGGACCGGGTCCACACTTCGCCGGATTGATTTCGACATGGTGGAGAGCGAGCCGGTCGTCTGCGCGTGCTTCCAGATCGGGGTCAACGCTGTGCGGCAGGCTATAGAGTCCGGAAGCGCGAAGACGGTCGCGGAAATCGGCAGCACCTTGCGCGCCGGCACCAATTGCGGGTCGTGCCTGCCGGAGCTGAAGAAAATTGTCGCGAGAGCATCTGTGTTCGCTGCTACAGCCGATACGAACTAGTAGCGATTCGTGCTGCGTCGTGACGCCGCTTTCGCGTAGGTGCGTTCAAGCTCCGCAATGATGCTCGGACCTTCCGAGACGAAAAAATCCCGAAGCTTGTTGTGAAGCGGCATCAATGGCATCCGCCTTCGGTGGGCGACGAACCAAGTTCGCATCAGCGGCCAACCCTCCACCGGCAGAATCTTGAGAAGACCGAGCGCAAGCTCGAGTCCAATCGTGTGCCGGGAGAGGCCGGCGATGCCCATTCCTGCCATCACCGCCTGCTTGATGGTTTCGTTGCTGCTTGAGGTCATCGCCACCCGCGGCTTGAATTCCGTGTCCTCAAAGAACGCTGACAGCAACGACCGGGTACCAGAGCCATCCTCGCGGAGAACGAAAGCCTCTCCGGCCAGCGCGGAAACGCGGATGCGGGATCGCTCCGCCAAAGGATGCGACGGCACCGCGATCAATACGGTCGGATGGGGTGCGAAAGCTTGGGCCTCGACGTCAAATTCGTCAGGCGGCCGTCCCATGATGGCGAGATCCACGTCTCCGTTCGTCAGGAGGTTCAGAATTTCGCGCCGATTGCCGTCGACGAGACGTATCGTGACGCCCGGATAGAGCGACCGGAAGCGCGCCAGGATATGCGGGACAATATATTTCGCCGTGCTGACGAGCCCCACAGTGACGCGTCCGTCGCCGCCGCCTTTGAGCGAGAGCATGGTCTGATCGGCATCGTGCAGCGCGTCCATGACGATCTCGGCATAGCCGAGGAGCGAGCGGCCGGCTTCGGTAAGGCCGACTTTCTTGCCGATGCGCTCGAAAAGCGAAAAACCGCTGATCGTTTCCAGTTGTTTGATCTGGAATGAAACCGCCGCCGGGGTCAGGTGGAGGTGCTCCGCCACCCGTGCGAAAGAGAGCGATTTCGCTGCCGCAACAAAGATTTGTAGCTGCCGGACAGTGACTTGGCGCATGTCATCCTCAAGGGATTCCTTGTGAAAAGACATTAAACATTTTGTTTTTCCTCAATCAAGTCTCCCTCTAACGTGAAACCACTTCCGCCAGGGCGGAGCGAGGTCGGCCATGAACAAGCTTGTTACCCCCAAGATCACGGATGCGAAGAAACGCTTCCAGTCGGGCGTCCTGCAATACAAGCAGATGGGATATTGGGCCCCCGACTACGAACCAAAGGACAGCGATATCCTAGCGGTGTTCCGGATCACGCCCCAAGACGGCGTCGACCCCGAGGAGGCAGCGGCCGCGGTCGCCGGCGAGTCTTCAACCGCGACCTGGACCGTGGTCTGGACGGACCGCCTGACCGACTACTCCCATTACCAAGCCAAGGCCTATCGTCTCGATCCGGTCCCCGGCACGCCTGGGCAATACTTCGCCTATATCGCCTATGACCTCGATCTCTTCGAGGAAGGCTCGATTGCCAATCTGACGGCGTCGATCATCGGCAATGTGTTCGGCTTCAAGCCGCTGAAGGCGCTCCGTCTCGAAGACATGCGGCTTCCGATCTCGTACCTGAAGACTTTTCAGGGGCCGCCGACCGGAATAGTGGTCGAGCGCGAGCGTCTCAACTGCTATGGGCGCCCGCTTCTCGGCGCGACGATGAAGCCGAAACTGGGGCTCTCGGGCCGCAACTATGGCCGCGTCGTCTATGAGGCGCTCATGGGCGGTCTCGATTTCACCAAGGACGACGAGAACATCAACTCGCAGCCGTTCATGCATTGGCGCGACCGCTACCTGTATTGCATGGAAGGCGTGAACAAGGCGATCGCCAGAACCGGCGAGATGAAGGGCCACTATCTCAACGTGACGGCCGCCACGATGGAGGACATGTACGAGCGCGCCGAGTTCGCCAAGGAACTCGGCAGCGTCATCATCATGATCGATCTGGTCATTGGCTACACGGCGATTCAATCGATATCGAAATGGGCGCGCAGAAACGATATGATTCTGCATCTGCATCGCGCCGGCCATTCGACCTATACGCGCCAGAAGAACCACGGCGTCTCATTCCGCGTCATCGCCAAGTGGATGCGCATGGCCGGAGTCGACCACATCCATGCGGGGACCGTCGTCGGAAAGCTGGAAGGCGATCCCAACGTCATCCGCGGCATCTACGATACCTGCCGTGAGACGGATGTTCCGCAGAATTTCCAGCATGGAATCTTCTTCGACCAGCCTTGGGCAAGCCTCAAGAAGATGATGCCGGTGGCGTCCGGCGGAATCCATGCCGGCCAGATGCACCAGCTCATCACCTATCTCGGCGAGGACGTGGTGCTCCAGTTCGGCGGCGGCACGATCGGCCATCCGATGGGCATTCAGGCCGGCGCGACCGCCAATCGCGTGGCGCTCGAAGCCATCATCAAGGCCCGCAACGAGGGCAAAGACATATGGCGGGAAGGGCCGCAGCTTCTCGCGAATGCCGCCAAGACCTGCACCCCGCTGAGAGCCGCGCTCGATACCTGGAAGGACGTCACCTTCGATTACGCATCGACCGACTCGGTCGATTTCGTTCCCACGCCGGTACCGGCTGTCTGATCGTAAGGAATTCGCCATGCGCCTCACCCAGGGTCAATTCTCATACCTTCCCGATCTCACCGACGCTGAGATCAAGCAGCAAGGCGCTTATGCGCTGGAGCAGGGCTGGTCATTGGCCGTGGAGTTCACGGATGATCCCCATCCGCGGAACACCTATTGGGAAATGTGGGGAACGCCGATGTTCGATCTCAAGGACCCTGCTGGCCTCCTGTTCGAGGTGAATGAATGCCGCAAGGTGCATCCGGACAAATATATCAAGGTCCTCGCGTTCGACAGCAAGAAAGGCTTTGAGTCCATCCGCATGTTCTTTCTCGTCAATCGCCCGGCGGAAGAGCCGGGATTTGACCTCGTCCGATCCGAAGGCAGCGGTCGCGCGATACATTACACGCTTCGCTCATATGCGGCCGAACATCCAGCCGGCGAACGCTACCGGCAACGGCCATGACGGCCGCTCCCGATACCTTTCGGATTGCAGCCAGCATCCTCTCAGCGGATTTCTCGCGACTCGGCGACGAGGTCGAAGCGGTGATCGCCGCCGGCGCCGACGTCATCCATTTCGATGTGATGGACAACCACTATGTTCCCAACCTGACGATCGGACCGTTGGTATGCGAAGCGATCCGGCCTCGCACGCGGGCGCCGATCGACGTCCATCTCATGTGCCGTCCGGTCGACGATCTGATCGCGATGTTCGCACGGGCGGGCGCGGACATCATTTCCGTTCATCCGGAGAGCACGGAGCACCTGGATCGAACCCTGTCGCTCATTCGCGATCTGGGATGCCGCGCGGGCCTCGTGCTCAATCCGGCAACGCCGCTTCAGGTGCTCGACCACGTCATGAGCCGGCTGGATCTGATCCTCATCATGTCGGTCAATCCGGGATTTGCCGGCCAGCGGTTCATTCCCGAAGCCCGAAACAAGTTGCGAGCGGCGCGCGAGCGCATCGATTCCCATGTAGCCGCCCGTGGCCGGCCGATTTGGCTTGAGGTTGACGGCGGGGTGAAGCCCGACAATATCCGCGCCGCGGCGGATGCCGGCGGTGATACCTTCGTTGTCGGTTCCGCGCTGTTCGGCGCGCGCGATGCCGATGGCGGCTATACAACGGTCATCAGCGATCTGCGGCAGAAGCTCGCGGCTGGCGGCATGACAAAACGGAGGATCGCATGAGCGCCATCCTCAGCCTCGTCGACGGCGCCCCCGCGGCCGATCAAGTCGACCTTGCGCGGCTCTATGCCGAGAGCGATATCGAAGCGACTTTCGTCCAGATTGAACACGATCTCGTGGGACTGGTGCCGGTGAAAACCCGGATTCGCGAGGTAGCGGCGCTGCTGCTCGTGGAGCGTGCGCGGCGGCTGATGGGCATCGAGGCCGAGCCGCCCTCGCTTCACATGTGCTTCACCGGAAATCCCGGCACGGGAAAGACCACGGTCGCCCGGCGCATGGCGCAGATTCTTCATCGCCTCGGCTATGTGCGGCGCGACCATGTGGTCAACGTGACGCGCGACGATCTTGTCGGACAATATATCGGCCATACCGCGCCGAAGACCAAAGAACTCATCAAGAGGGCCATGGGCGGCGTTCTCTTCATCGACGAGGCCTACTACCTGTACCGGCCGGAGAACGAGCGCGACTACGGCCAGGAGGCGATCGAAATCCTTCTCCAGGTGATGGAGGACAACCGCGACGATCTGGTCGTGATCCTGGCCGGTTATCGCGAGCGGATGGACGTGTTCTTCAAGAGCAATCCCGGCATGGCCTCGCGCATCGCCCATCACATCGATTTCCCAGACTATTCCGCCGATGAGCTCTATCGGATCGCGGAATTGATGGCTGACTCCATGCACTATCGCCTCGACGCAGAAGCGCAAGCCGCGATGCGCGAATATGTCGTTCGGCGCATGGTGCAGCCGCGCTTTGCCAACGCGCGCTCGATCCGGAATGCGCTGGATCGTGCCCGTTTGAGGCAAGCTAATCGTTTATTCGGGAACAGGGCGGCTCCAATCGGCCGGGCCGCGCTGCAAACGATCTCCGCGGCCGATATACGGGCAAGCCGGGTATTCCAACAATAAGACGTCATGGGGAAAGCGATGCGGCAGCACGGGCAGACAGTCACCGAATTCCTCGTTGAAGAGCAGACCCGCGGCCTTCCGGTCGATACAGACCTCATCGCGCTGCTCGACCATGTGCAGAATGCGTGCAGATCCGTCGCCTCCAGCGCTTCCCAGGGCACGCTTGGTACGCTCAGCGGGTTCAAGATAGGCACCAACGTCCAAGGTGAGGAGCAGAAGCTCCTGGATGTGGTGGCGAACGACATCATCATCGGGACTTGCGAGCAAAGCGGTCAGCTTTGCGGTATCGTTTCCGAGGAAATGGAGGATTTCTACAAGATCCCAAAATGGTTCCCCCGCGGCCGTTATCTGCTCATTTGCGATCCATTGGACGGATCGTCAAATATCGACGTCAACATGACGATCGGGACGATCTTCTCGGTGCTGCGCGCACCTGAAGAAAGGCCCTATCAAACGATTGATGACTTCCTTCAATCGGGCAGCGAGCAAGTGGCCGCCGGCTACGCGCTCTATGGCCCCGCGTCGATGATGGTGATGACGCTCGGAAGCGGCGTTCACGGCTTCACGCTCGATTGCGAGGCCGCCGCCTTTGTCCTGACGCATCGCGACTTGCGGATTCCGGAGCTAGCGTGCGAATTTGCGATCAATAGCTCCAACGAGAGATTCTGGGAACCTCCGGTGCAGCGCTATGTCAGGGAATGCATCCAGGGCAAGGCCGGGCCGCGCGGCGCCGATTTCAATATGCGTTGGGTGGCCTCCCTGGTCGCGGAGGTGCACCGGATCCTCATCAGAGGCGGCGTGTTCATGTATCCGCGTGACAGCAAAGACCCCTCAAAGCCGGGGCGTTTGCGGTTGATGTACGAGGGCAACCCGATGTCGATGATTGTCGAGCAGGCCGGCGGGGCGGCATCCACGGGCCGCCAGCGGATCCTCGATGTCAAACCTGAAAGTCTGCATCAGCGTATTCCTGTGATCCTCGGGTCCAAGGCGGAAGTCGAGCGCCTTGTCCGATATCATGAGGCGTTTGATCGTGGCGACGACGACGTGACGTTTGAGACGCCTTTGTTTCATGATCGTTCGCTGTTCCGGACAGCCTGAGGACGGAGCGATCCCATGTCGGTCAAGCATCCAGTCGTCGCAATCACGGGTTCGTCTGGGTCCGGGACGACGACGATCAAGTATACCTTCCAGCAGATCTTCCGCCGGGAGAAGATCGACGCCGGCATCGTCGAGGGCGATGCATTTCACCGCTACAACCGCATGGAGATGAAAAAGAGGATGCTCGAGGCCCAGCAGAAGGGCAATCTGCATCTCAGCCATTTCGGACCGGAGAACAACCTATTCGAGGAGCTTGAGGCGCTGTTCCGGGCGTATGGAGAAACAGGCACGGGAAGAATCCGAAAGTATCTGCATGACGACGCGGAGGCTGCGGCATGCGGACAGAAAGCCGGCGAGTTCACGCCATGGGAGAACCTGTCGCCAGGAACCGATCTTCTGTTCTACGAAGGGCTGCACGGCGGCGTCGTCACGGACGCCGTCAACGTCGCGCAGCACACTGACATTCTCATCGGCGTTGTTCCGATCATCAACCTGGAATGGATTCAGAAGCTTCACCGCGACAAGCTTGTCCGCGGTTATTCGCAGGAAGCGGTCGTCGACACGATCCTGCGACGCATGCCGGATTTCGTGAACTATATCTGTCCGCAATTCTCGGAGACGCACGTTAATTTCCAGCGCGTGCCGACGGTCGACACGTCGAATCCCTTCGTTGCCCGCGATATTCCGAGCGCCGACGAGAGCATGTTGGTCATCCGCTTCCGTAATCCGCGTGGCATCGATTTCCCGTATCTGCTTTCCATGTTGCACGACAGCTTCATGTCGCGCCCCAACACGATCGTCTGCCCCGGCGGAAAGATGGCGCTCGCGATGCAGCTCATCTTCACGCCAATGCTCTGGCAGCTCATGGACAAAAAGAAGCGCGCGGGCTGAGAGGACGGAAGATGAACGTGCTCACCAAGATCGATACCGGGAGCGATTATCGCCAACTCGCGAATGCTTTGCGCATGCTGGCTGTCGATGCGGTGGAACACGCCAAGTCCGGCCATCCCGGCGCTCCCATGGGTATGGCGGACATCGCCGAGGTGCTGTGGCGCCGCCATTTGAAGCACGATCCCGCCGATCCCAAATGGCCTGATCGCGACCGCTTCGTGCTCTCTAACGGGCATGGGTCGATGCTGCTTTACGCTCTTCTGCATCTCACCGGCTATGATCTGCCGCTGGACGAACTGAAGCGTTTTCGGCAACTCGGCTCCAAGACGCCCGGCCATCCCGAATTCGGCATCACGCCAGGCGTAGAAACCACGACCGGGCCGCTCGGACAGGGCCTCGCCAACGCGGTCGGCATGGCGCTGGCGGAGAAGCTGCTCGCCGAAGAATTCAATCGGCCGGGTCATAGCATCGTCGATCATCGCACCTACGCCTTCGTCGGCGACGGCTGTCTGATGGAAGGTCTCTCACACGAAGCCTGCTCGCTGGCCGGCACGCTTGGGCTTGAGAAGCTGATCGTCTTCTATGACGACAACGGCATATCGATCGACGGCCATGTGGAAGATTGGTTTTCCGACGACACGCCAAAGCGCTTTGAAGCCTATGGCTGGCATGTGATCCGCGACGTTGACGGCCAAGATGCGGCGGAGGTCGAGAAAGCTGTATGCACCGCGCACAAACTTGCCGGCAAGCCAACGCTCATCTGCTGCAAGACGGTGATCGGCTGGGGCGCCCCGAATAAAGCCGGGACGCACGATGTCCACGGCGCGCCGCTCGGCTCCGCCGAGACGGCTGCGACGAAAGCGGCGCTTGGCTGGCCTTTCGAGGCGTTCGAGATACCATCCGACGTCAAGCAGGCATGGGACGGCCGGACAAAGGGTGAGCGGGACCACCAAGCCTGGACGCGCCGCTTCAATGCCTACGCTGCGGCTCATCCCGATCTAGCTGCGGAATTTGCGCGCCGCATGTCGGGTCAACTGCCGGCTGATTTTGCCGAAAAGATTGAGGACTGGATCGCAGGTTTAGCTCGTACGGCCGATTTGCTAGCGACGCGCAAGGCATCGCAATTGAGCATCAACGTTCTGGCTACCGCGCTTCCGGAACTTCTTGGCGGATCCGCTGATCTGACCGGATCGAACCTGACGGACTGGAAGGGCTGCCGCCGGGTCGGAAAAAATGAGGGCGGCAATTACATTCACTACGGTGTTCGCGAATTCGGCATGGCGGCCGTCATGAACGGGATCGCGCTGCACGGCGGGTTCATCCCTTTCGGCGGCACGTTCCTGGTTTTCTCCGATTACGCGCGCAACGCGCTGCGGCTGTCCGCTCTCATGGGCGTGCGCGTGATCTACGTGTTCACGCACGACTCGATCGGGCTGGGAGAGGATGGTCCGACGCATCAACCCATCGAACATGTCGCCTCCCTGCGGCTGATGCCGAACATGGAGGTCTGGCGCCCTTGCGATCTGCTTGAAACCGCGGTCGCATGGCGCGCCGCCATCGAACGGACGGACGGGCCGACGAGCCTCATTCTGTCGCGGCAAAATCTTCCGCAACAGGTGGGGACGCCGGTGCGGGCAAAATACGCGGCCCGCGGCGGCTATGTTCTCGTGGAAGCCGAAAGCGGCGGCAAGCCGGATCTGGTGCTGATCGCAACCGGCTCGGAGGTGGCGCTCGCGATGCAGGCTCGCATACTATTGGGCGTGCGCGGCATCCGGACCAGCGTTGTCTCGATGCCGTCGACCACGGTTTTTGACAGACAGAGCGAGGATTATCGCAAATCCGTTCTGCCGGATGGCGTGAAGCGCATTGCGATAGAGGCGGGCGTTTCCGATCTCTGGCGGAAGTATGTGGGCCTCGAGGGCGCGGTTGTCGGCATCGACCGCTTTGGCGAGTCGGCCCCCGGTCCCGTTCTCAATAGTCACTTGGGATTTACTCCCGAACGCGTTGCCGACGTCGCGGCGGCGCTGCTGTGAGGCTCTCGGGAATGCATTGAATTGGAGATACCGCTATGGCGCTTGTTTCAATGAGGCAATTGCTCGACCACGCGGCGGAGAACGCCTATGGGCTGCCCGCGTTCAACGTGAACAATATGGAGCAGATCCGCGCGATCATGGAGGCGGCCGACGAATGCGACAGTCCGGTGATCCTGCAAGGCTCGGCCGGCGCGCGCAAATATGCCGGCGAGGCTTTCCTGCGCCACCTCGTGGCGGCGGCAGTCGAGACGTGGCCGCATATCCCGGTCGTCATGCATCAGGACCATGGGGCAAGCCCTACGGTTTGCCAGAAGTCGATCCGGTCCGGTTTCACCAGCGTGATGATGGACGGATCTCTGCTGGAGGATATGAAGTCGCCCGCTCCATACGAGTATAATGTTGAGGTTACCCGCGCGGTCGTCACCATGGCGCATGCCGTCGGCGTCTCGGTCGAGGGAGAACTCGGCGTGCTCGGCTCGCTGGAAACCGGCGAGGCGGGGGAAGAGGACGGTTCCGGCGCTGAGGGCAAGCTGTCCCGCGAGCAGCTGCTCACCGATCCGGATCAAGCAACTGATTTCGTGAAAAATACCGGCGTCGATGCGTTGGCCATCGCCATCGGGACGAGCCATGGCGCCTACAAGTTTTCCCGCAAGCCTACCGACGAAATCCTCGCGATCGATCGCATCAAGGAAATCCACGCCCGCCTGCCGAATACCCACCTGGTGATGCACGGCTCATCCTCCGTGCCGCAGGAATGGCTGGCGATCATTCGCGAATACGGCGGCGAGATAAAAGAGACCTACGGCGTACCCGTTGAAGAGATTCAGGAAGGCATCAAGCACGGCGTGCGCAAGGTGAATATCGATACCGACATCCGGCTGTCCATGACCGGCGCGATGCGCCGTCTCATGTGCAAAAATCCAGGGGAATTCGACCCCCGGAAGTTCCTTGCCGACGCGACCAAGGCCGCGAAGGACATCTGTCGCAGCCGCTTCGAGGCGTTTGGAAGCGCCGGGCAGGCGTCGAAAATCAATCCTATGCCGCTCGAGAAGATGGCCGATCTCTACTCGGGTGGAAAGCTAGCGCAACGCATTCACTGACGCGGGCCGCACCGCTCCTCCTGGTGCTGTGCCTTGCACTGGCCCTGGCCGTCATCGCGCGGCCAGGGCTTTTTCTACATCGGGGCGGGGGCTGATACGACCGAGGCCCAATTCGGCGAGGACGGTGCCTTGTCGACAGCTTTTCAGGTCAAAGGATGGAGCGCACGCCGCTCGTCCGTCAGAATGCTGCCGTCTACCAGGTGGACCCGCCGCTCCATGCGCGCCGCGAGGTCGAGATCGTGTGTGACGGCGACCACCGTTTTGCCGTGACTGTGGACGACATCGTCCAGGATCTTGAATACCTGCTCGCTTGATACGGAATCAAGCGACCCTGTCGGCTCGTCGGCGAGGATAACGGCCGGGTCATTGGCCAGCGCGCGAGCTACTGCCACCCGCTGACGCTGCCCGCCTGATAATTGATCTGGGCGTTTTTGGAGGTGGTCCGCAAGGCCGAGTGAAGACAGCAGCATCTCTGCTCGCTCTCGCATGGCTCCGCGCGAGAGCTGCCCGAGCGCGCGCATTGGCAGCATGACATTTTCACAGATCGTGAATTCTGGCAGCAGAAAATGAAATTGAAACACAAAGCCTAGGGTCGAGAGACGTATGGCCGCGCGCTCGCTCTCCTCCATATGCGCGGTGGCCTTGCCATTGATAAGCACCTCTCCGGACGTCGGCATATCAAGCAACCCGAGCAGATAGAGCAGCGATGACTTGCCGGAGCCGGAAGGACCGGTAATCGCGACAAACTCGTTCTCAAAGATCGCCAGATCTATGTCCCGCACCAGGGTAGTAGGAACAATGCCCGGCAGAATACGAGTCACGTCGCGCGCTTCGATGAGTGACCGTTTGCCTACAATCACGTTGCACCCCTGATGATTTCCACCGGATGCAGGCTCGCTGCCTTGCGCGCGGGTGCATATCCGGCCACGAGCGAGGAGAGCAGTGCTACCGTGGCCGCGATCAAATAGTGCCAGGGCGAATAGATCAGCGGCAGGTAATTGGAGTCCATGAACGGGCTTTTGATTTCAATCGAGCCCAGCCCGAGGCACAGAAGGTAGCCGAGCGCAAAGCCCGCGAGAGCACCGCCGGCGCCAATGATAAGGGCCTCAATCACGAAAATCGTTCGTACGGTGAGCTCGCCCAGACCGAGTGACTTCATGATTGCGATGTCACGTGCCTTTTCATGGGTGATGGTAGAGATGATGTTATAGGTACCGAAACTCGCAACCAGCAAAATAGCGCCGACTACAGTGTACATGATCACGTTGCGTAGCACGAAGGTGTTGAGGATATCCTCGTGCGCCTCCTGCCATGAGACCGACTTGTATCCGGTTTCCTGCTCGACTCGCCGGGCTACATCTCGCGCTGCCATGGCGTCGTTGACGCGGATGCGAAGCTCATTTACCAAACCGGTCTGCCGCTCAAGGATCTGCCCTGTCTTTACCAGGACGTAGGCGTTGCGCTCGTCAACAGGCCGCACGCCGGAATGAAACGTGCCGACCACTTGCGCGTTGATCGCCCCGCCGGAACTGCTCTGAATGGTGATATTGGAGCCGACGCGCGCGCCGATCGTTTCGGCTAGGCGGTCGCCAAGAATGATTGCATTGCTCGTGCGGAACAGCGAGGTCAAGGCGCCCTGACGCATCTGTGTCACTAACAACGATACCCTGGACTCGCGGTGGGGATCGATGCCCGTGATCGTGACGGCAACCTCGCGGCTGGCGTAACGGAGGATGCCCTTGCTCTGCACTGACGGCGTAACAGCGCCAGGCAACCAGGATTCAAGCGATGCCACGATGGCCAATGGATTTTTGATGCCTTTCCGCCGCGCCTCGGGTGTCAGGCCGTGGATCTCCGCGGTCGTATACAAGGTTTCGGCAGGCTGACGGTTGGGCTGGCGCTGTTCATCGGAAACGGTGATATGGGGCAGCGAGTTGATGAGCTGCCGCATGAAATCCTCCTGTGATCCGACCATCAGCGACGCCATCATGACGGAGAAGCCGACTCCGGTTGCTACACCGGCAACCGCCACAAAAGTCTGCCGGGAGCGCGAGCGAACGTGAGTCCAGGCGATATCAAGAACGAGGTTCATGGCGCCGCTGCGCTGCCGGTTACGACGCGCACCCGCTGGGTCTCGCGAAGCGCAGCCGGTGCAGGCGAGGCTACCTTCTCAGTTTCGTCCAGACCTGCAACGATTTCGACCAGACGAGTTCCCCGGATGCCGACTTCAACCTGACGCCGTTTCACGCGGTTGCCGTCAAGCACGTAGAGGGATGTGCCTTGTAGAGTTTCCGCAGGCAGCAGGAGGGCGTTACTTTTTTCCCGCGTGACGATGTTTGCCTCGACGCTCATGCCGATTTTGAGCGGCGTGTCGTCCGGCAGGGCGATGCGAATGCGATAGGTTTTCGCCACCACGTCGCCCATCGGGGTCATTTCTCTTACCTTTCCTTCGATGCGCCGGTTGGGAAATGCATCGGTTCGGAACAGGACGAGTTGGCCGACGACAACGCGTGGGATGTCTTCTTCGTTTACTTCAGCGACGATTTGTAAGGGTGTGGGAACGCCTACGCGAAACAATACCTGCCCGGTTTCGGCAATCTCGCCGACTTCGCCGTCGCGCCGCAGCACGATGCCGTCCATCGGTGCGCTTATCACGTAATCGGCGAGTTTTTCCATCTGTACCGACATAAGCCCTTGGACTTGTCGCAAGTCGGTGGAGGCGCGCTCGTAGGCCTGAACGGTCGCAGTGCCGCGGCCCATTAGTTCCGTCACGCGCGCCATTTCTCGCTTGGCAAAATCCTCGCGCGCCTTGAGCTCCAATAGCTGCGCCTGCACTTCGCGATCATCGAGGCGGGCGAGGACGTCTCCTTTGTGGACCTGCTGGCCCTCGCAATCGCAGACTTCAACAATCCGGTCGCGAATGACGCTTGCCACCTTGGCCCAGCGGACCGGTTCGACCGCTCCAGTGGCGTAGACAATCTCCACCGCGGTGCCGCGGGTCGGCTGAACGGCGGTGACTTCTGGACCGCGCTCGACATACCACCACCAAAGTGCGGCTCCTCCTGCGGCGATGAGCAGCGCAGCCATGATTCGGGGGATGGCTTTCATGCGCGATCTGCTGCGGCAGAAAGGAGAAGTGGCAGCGTAAGCATCAAATATACCTCTTCAAAGTGGCCCTTTCAGCTTGGCTCGCACGACTAATCACCGCAGGCACTCTCGGTGGCGTGCCACTCGCTGGCTTTGATGTGCGTCAAGCGGGAAAATTTTTTGAGGTTTGGTAATACGCAGGATCAAGGCGCCAACGTAATTTGTGTTTTGATGTCAGTGATCGAGACGTATCTTCCGCCCGCCAGCGTGCGGTGTTGACCTAGATCAACGCATATACGGTTTATCTGTGAGCTAAATTGCAGTTGCTTGGCACAACTCCTCGTGCGCGCAGCCGCTGAACCATTAAGCAAAACCGAGGGCGGTGTCGGCGCTCCAACCGGAGATGCCTTATGCCTAGCTTCCGCGTGAAATTTTTCAATACGTTGTTGAGCTCAGACGGGCATCCCTTCAAAGTTCTGCAGCGCGTCATCCCTGTCCGCCACTCGAAGACAGGCAATGATGCCATGGAAATGGCCCAACGGAATTTTGAACAACTGGAGCATATTCCGAACTGGAGACTTCATGCAGACTCGAGCGAAGTTGAATCCGAATCCGAAGCGAAAAATCAAACACGTGCATGTGATCCTTGATGTGTTGGACACGTCTACATGGTGAAGCGACCAGACACTATGCGTTTGCAGACCAGTAGTGCGGCGGCGCTACGCGACGTTCGCGAGGTATGCATCCCGCCCATTGGGCTGGCTGGGACATTGCATGTTCCGAAAGCGGCCCATTCACTCGTCGCGTTCGCTCACGGAAGCGGCTCTAGCCGGCTCAGCCCCCGAAATATGGCCGTCGCTGACGCACTGAATACTCAAGGCATCGCGACGCTGTTATTCGATCTGCTGACTCCGGAGGAGGAGGCTGACAGAGCTAACGTATTCGATATCCCATTGTTGGCAGACCGGCTGGTTGACGCCATTGACTGGCTGGAAGCGGAGCCTCTGGCAGGACAGCTTCCGCTTGGATTGTTCGGCGCCAGCACTGGCGCCGCAGCCGCTCTCGTCGCAGCAGCAAGCCGGCCTCACCGCGTCGGTGCCATTGTCTCCCGTGGCGGCCGTCCCGACCTCGCCGGAGATGCGCTGGACAAAGTTCGCGCGCCGACGCTTCTGATCGTTGGCGGCGTTGACTTCGGGGTGATCGAACTCAATGAGCTGGCGCTCGCGCGGCTGCGGGGCCCCAAGGCGCTGGAGATCGTGCCGAATGCGAGCCACCTCTTCCCCGAGCGCGGGGCTTTGGAAGCGGTGATCGGCCTGGCCGGCCGATGGTTCGACCGTCATCTTGGTTCCCATCAGCCTGGTCGGACTACGCCGTGAGCACACGAAGCGAAAGGAAACAGCTTAATGCCTTTCAAAGACCGATCTGAGGCGGGCAAGAAGCTAGCCGCGGCGCTCGCGCCATACAAAGATCAGCAGCCAGTGATCCTCGCATTGCCTCGCGGCGGAGTTCCTGTCGCTGCGGAGGTATCGGCCGCGTTGGACGCTCCGCTCGACCTGGTTCTTGTGCGCAAGATCGGCGTGCCCTTCCAGCCTGAATTGGCCATGGGCGCCGTAGTCGACGGCGGCACCCCCCTCATCGTACGCAACGAGGATGTCATTCGGCTTGCAGGCATCGATGAGGCTGAGTTCAAATCCGTTTGCGACGACGAACTGGCGGAGATCGAGCGGCGCCGGCAGCGATATCTAGGGACCCGCGAACGCGCGGACGTTGCTGGACGCACCGCGATCGTGATTGACGATGGCATAGCCACCGGCGCGACCACCCGCGCGGCATTACGCGCCACCCGCATGCGCAATCCGAAGAAGCTCGTTCTTGCGGTGCCCGTGGCGCCGACCGACGGCCTTGCCGCGATGCGCAAGGAGGCGGACGAAGTCCTATGCCTCGAAGATCATGAGTTGTTCGGAGCTATCGGCTTTTACTATTCTGACTTCCGGCAGGTGTCAGACGAGGAAGTGATCGAAATGCTCAGGCGGTTTCCATTGCGAAAACCTGAAGAAGTGCGGCAACCGGCAACCTGAAAGTGCCGCGCCGTACCATGCTTATATGGTGATCATTCTTCGAATGCCGGCGAAACAGACTTGTTGTTCTCTTCGACGCCTTCGACCGACTCGTTCTCTTCGCTTGGGGCTTCTTTTTCGATCTCAACAGGCTCATCTTCCATGAGTTTCATTGGTTCATCGAGGTCTTCAGCGAACGAATAATGCTTCTTCCGCCGCCAGGGAACGATATGAGAGCTTTGCCGCCCAAGGTTACTTTCCATAGGCATTCCTCCCAACGTGTTGCAACCGAACCGGCGCATGGCTGCTCTTGATTCAACCTGCCGGCCGGGCGCTGGCTAAGGCCGGTGAACTCGACCGCGTCGGCCAGGAGATTGCAAATGTGCCGTCCCATGTCAGCGCCACTCGTGTCTCAAACTTTTGGCTCTCCCGGTCCAAGGTCTCCCGCAACCAGGCGACATCTTTGCTGGACGGCTGGGTAAGCCTGAACTGCCGGGTCTGAAGGGGAACAAGTTCGAGTGCGATAAGATCCTTGCTCATCGGATGGATGTCGGCAAAGTACATCAAGGTCAGGTCGCCCCGATATTTCTCGTACCCTCCGATGCCTTCGTAATCGTTCAGAAAATCACCGCAGCCATAGAGAATGAGCCTGTTTCGGTAGACCTCGATCGGCTTCGGATGATGGGAAGAGTGCCCGTGAACGATTGACACATCCGCCATGTCGATAAGCGCTCGAGCAAAAAATATTTGCTCATCTGGAACGTCATAGCCCCAATTTGGTCCCCAGTGGACCGAGACAACGACGATATCACCGGGCTGCTTGAAGCTCACGATCTGGTCGGCGATCTCTATCGCGGTCTGCTCCGTGAGGTCCTTCAATAGGTTGACGCCCGCCATTTCCCGCGTTGCAGCCCATTGCCGAGGCGTGCCGCTCGTCACGGAGGCAAATGAAAAAACGAGGACGCGGCCTTTGCCGGCGATGGGCAAGACTGCCGGCGCGCCAGCCTCGCCGAGATTTCGCCCGGCTCCTGTCGTCTTGACCCGCAGATCTTCCAAAGTCGCCAAGGTGTCGACTAGCCCGGCTCGCCCCCAATCCAGAATATGATTATTGGCGAGCACGCTGCAGTCGATAGACGCCGCCGCGAGGCAACTGGCATTCTCTGGACTCATTCGGTAATTGATGCCCTTCAGGGCGTAGTCGTCGCTGTGGGTAATGCTTGTTTCAAGGTTGATGATGCGGGCGTCCGGCGCCATGCGGCTCCACTCCTCCAGCGCCACGCCCCAGATATATGAGGGACTAACATCGCGCGGAATAGGACCATTTGCCTCCTCGGCAATTCGCACATAATCCATCGCCGAGCGTACATGCTCCTCATGAAGACGCGGCTCGCATGGATGCGGCAGTATCTGGTCAATGCCGCGCCCAGCCATAACGTCGCCGCACAAGAATAGCCGGATTGCCTGCCGCTTCCGGGCGCGGGCTGAAAACGATTCGGCTGTGAGGCTCATGAGGGAAGGCTTTCTAAGCTAGACCAAGCATAGCGCCGCTCCGCAACTGTTGAAACCAGTCCACCCCTGCCGGGTGGTCCGCCACAATTTTCCAGAAACATTGTCGATTGAATCCGCTGTTGCACGTTGATGCAAATCAAGAACGTCGCTCCATGCCGTCAATTGGAAATCCACCGTGTTCGCTGAAAGCTCCTGATCTGCATCAAATCCGCCGGAACCACTGCGCGATACGAAAGGCTGCCGAAGCGTTGACTGAGGCTCTTGGCGATGCCCGTGCAGAATGCCGAAGTCGCGGCCATGTTCGATCAGACCGCGGACCTCCTGGAAATCCAAGGGGAGAACCAATTTCGCGTGCGCGCCTATCGCCGCGCCGCTCGCGTTGTTGAAGGCCTGCCGCAAAGCGTCAAAAACCTGCTGTCGGCCGGAGCGGACCTTTCGGAACTTCCAGGGATCGGCAAGGACCTGGCGGGCAAGATTGCCAACATCGTGAACACCGGGCGCTTCGACCTGCTGGACTCGCTGAAAAAGAAGCTGCCCGGACAGCTTGGCGACATCGCCGCTTTGCCTGGGCTTGGGCCGAAGCGGGTCAAGCTTCTCTACGACAAGCTCAAGGTGCGGACGCTCGACGATCTCCGACGCGCGATTAAAACTGGGCGCCTGCGCAGCCTTAAAGGGTTTGGCGCCGGCATCGAGAAGAAATTGTCCAATGCGCTTGAGAAGCCGGCAGCCGAGAAGCGTTTCAAGCTCTCGGTAGCCGAGGCCGAGGCTGACGCGCTTGTCCGGTTTCTCAGGAACAGGGGCCGCGTTGTCGTGGCCGGCAGTTATCGCCGGCGCCGGGACACGGTTGGCGATCTGGACGTCCTAGTGACCGCGGAAGACGGGGCTGCGGTTGGTGACAAGTTAGTCAGGTATGAAAATGTCGCGGAAGTTCTTGCTCACGGACCAACCCGGACGACCGTCATATTGCGTTCGGGCTTGCAGGTCGATGTTCGTGCCGTGCCGGAACAAAGCTATGGCGCTGCGCTCCTCTATTTCACCGGCTCCAAGGCTCACAACATTGCGCTGCGCGGGCTCGCCAATGAACATGGCTGGAAGCTGAATGAATATGGCCTCTTTGCCGGCAAGCGCCGGATCGCCGGAGCCACGGAGGAGGAGGTCTATGATAAGCTCGGGCTTGTCTTCGTTCCGCCGGAACTGCGCGAAGATCGCGGCGAGATCAAAATCGCGGAGGCAAATCAGCTGCCGCGTCTTGTGACCCTTTCCGACATCCGGGGCGACTTGCACGTTCACTCCGATTGGACCGATGGGACCACGACCATTGCCGCCATGACAGCCGGAGCGCAGACGCGAGGCTATGAATACATGGCGCTTACCGACCACAGCCGACGCGTCGCCATGGCGCATGGGCTCGATCCGGCGCGGCTGTCGCGTCAAATCCGAGAGATCGATCGGCTCAACGAAAAACTGCATGGTTTCACGATCCTCAAGGGGATCGAAGTTGACATTCTTCAGGATGGTCGCCTTGACCTGCCGGACTCCAGCTTATCGCACCTCGATATTGTGGTGGCGGCGGTGCACTCGCATTTCGATCTGCCGCGTCAAGCGCAGACCGGCCGGATCATACGGGCCATGGAGAACCGTCATGTCTCAATTATCGCGCATCCGACAGGGCGGTTGGTTGGTACACGCGAGCCGTATGATGTTGACATGGATGGCATCATTTCGGCCGCACGCGATACCGGATGCTTTCTCGAAATCAACGCTGAACCGGACCGGCTGGATTTGAACGATATCCATGCCCATGCCGCCATGACCATGGGGGTGAAGCTGGCGATTTCGACGGACGCGCATTCCGTGAACGCGCTTGAATATATGCGGTTCGGTATTGACCAGGCGCGACGCGGTTGGCTCGTTGCGGATGATGTGCTCAACACCCGAACGCTAGCTGGATTGCGCAGGCTCTTGAAGCGGTGAAATTCGAGCCCGATACAGCGCGCTATTGAATGGCAGCGGCTAGGGGCGCTTGCCTAAGGACATCACCGTAATTGCCGGCCGGTCAGATTTCCAAATACCAATCGGATAACAAGGTTGGAAATGTGTCAGCTGCCGCGACGAGACTGGCGGCTGCAAAATAGTTTCGAACACTAGCATCGGGATCGCGCTGGGGGCTTCGTGCAACTTATTCAGCCGGCAGGAGCCTATTGGAGCCGAAGCGCCGGCGACGTGATGTCCGATCTCGGCGCCAGCGTCCGGGGCCTTTCGGCCAGGGAGGCGGCTAAGCGGCGCCGGCACTACGGCCCCAACGCAGTCGCCGCTCACGTCGAAGATACCGCGCTTGCGCTCTTGCTCCGGCAATTCGCAAACCCGCTGGTCCTCATTCTCGTGGCCGCTGCCGCCATTTCCCTCTTCCTGCGGGGCTGGCTCGACGCTGCGATCATTCTCGCCATTGTTCTGGGAAGCACATTGCTCGGCTTCTCTCAGGAGTACCGGGCATCCGCAGCTATTGCCAGCCTGCGCCGCCGCCTTGCCTTGAAGGTGAGGGTGCTGCGCAACGGCATTCCCTGCACCGTGGCGGCGCCGGCCATTATTCCCGGCGACATTATCCTGCTTTCCGCGGGCAATCTGGTTCCGGCCGATGGTCTTGTCCTGGAGGCCAGGGACTTCCTTGTGACGGAAGCGAGCCTCACCGGGGAATCTTTCCCGGTCGAGAAACAGCCCGGAACGGTGCCGGCGGATGCATCTCTCGCCGCACGCACCAACTCGGTTTTTCTTGGCACGTCGGTGCGCAGCGGCACCGCCACCGTCCTGGTCGTGGAGACGGGCCGCCGCACGGCCTTTGGCAAGGTTGCCGCGCGGCTTGGCGCGCAAGTTCCCGAAACGGAATTTGCGCACGGCGTTCGCCAATTCGGTTATCTGCTGATCCGCGTGGTGGTCATCCTGGTCGTGTTCGTACTGACCGTAAACCAGGTTCTCGGCCGGCCGGTCATCGAGTCGCTGTTGTTCGCCGTGGCGCTCGCAGTCGGCATGTCGCCCGAACTGCTGCCTGCCATCATCAGCATCACGCTCTCGGCCGGCGCGCGCGCAATGGCACGCCGCGGCGTTATCGTGCGGCGCCTCGAAGCGATTGAGAATCTGGGCAGCATGGATGTCCTCTGCATCGATAAGACCGGAACCCTCACGCAAGGGCTGATCGCACTTAGCGGCGCGGTCGATACCGACGGACGTGATTCAAGCGAGGTGCGTCGCCTCGCATTCCTCAACGCATCGTTCGAATCCGGAATCGAAAATCCGCTTGACGCGGCAATCATTGTTGCGGGCAAGCGCGAAAAGCTCACAACCGACGGGTTCCGGAAGATCGACGAGATCCCCTACGATTTCATTCGCAAGCGCCTCACCATCGCTGCTGCCGAGGAAAGTGATCCGGCGAAATATTGGATCGTTACCAAGGGAGCGTTCGACACGGTGGTCACCGTCTGTACGACAGTCCGCCGCAACGGCGTTGAAATCCCTTTGAGCGAGTCCGAGCGGGGCCACCTCTCTGCCTATTATCGAAAGAAGGGAGCCGAAGGCTTCCGGGTCCTGGCGGTAGCTGCTAAGCGCGCCGAGCCCAGGGATCGCTACATACACGACGACGAATGCGAAATGTCCTGTGTGGGCTTTCTCCTGTTCTCCGACCCGCCGAAGAAAGGGATCAAAAGTACCATTCGCGATCTTGCCCGCCTCGGCATCCGGATCAAGATCATCAGTGGCGACAATCGCCATGTCACGGCGCATCTCGCCGAGGCCGTCGGCCTCGATTCGAGGGCCATGCTTACAGGCGCGGAAATCGCAAGCCTGAAGGATGAATCACTTTGGAATCTCGCTGACCGCGCGGATCTTTTCGTCGAAGTCGATCCACAGCAGAAGGAGCGCATCGTCGCAGCATTGCAGCAGATCGGGCACGCGGTCGGTTATCTGGGGGACGGCATCAATGATGCGCCCGCTTTGCACGCGGCCGACGTTGGCATATCGGTGGACCAGGCTGTGGACGTCGCGCGCGAAAGCGCGGACATTGTTCTGCTGCGGCCCGACCTTGACGTGCTGCGGCAAGGTGTCGAGGACGGCCGGCGCACCTTCGCGAACACCCTGAAGTATATCTGCATAACCACAAGCGCGAATTTTGGAAACATGGTGAGCATGGCGCTGGCAGCGCCGTTCCTGCCGTTCCTGCCGCTTGCCGCTAAGCAAATCCTGCTCAACAACTTCCTGTCGGATCTGCCTTCGATCGCAATTTCGACCGATAACGTCGACGCCGGGAGGCTTGCGCATGCCCAGCGCTGGCGGCTGCGCGACGTTCGCTGGTTCATGGTGACATTCGGGCTCATCAGCTCAGCTTTCGACCTTCTGACGTTCGTAGTGTTGCTGCTTGTTTTCACCGCCAATGAGGCGACATTCCAGACCGGTTGGTTTGTAGTCTCGCTGCTCACCGAACTGGCAGTGGTGCTGGTCCTCCGAACGCAGGGACCAGCGTTCCGTAGCGTGCCGAGCCGGCTCCTTATGTGGACGACGGCCGCCGTGGTGGCCGCTGCGCTCCTGATCCCTTTCACTGGAACGCTGGCTTCTGCATTTGGCTTCGTGCCGCTGTCCGCTGATCTGCTGGGCACGATGGTTCTGATTGTCATCGCCTATGTTCTGGTTACAGAAGCGGCCAAGCTCAAATTCTTCGAAATACTAATTCGGCGTGGCAGCGCCGGAAACGGCTGATTGTCGCGGGCGGGATCGTCGGCAGTTTACGTCTGTTCGTCTATGACTGGCCCTGACCGTCTCAGCGTCTCGTCAGGCGTACCGGAGGCATCAATCAAGGACCATTCGATGGAGCCCAGGTCATAGCTTTCCTGCTGCTGGACAACTCGCGAGGTGGCGTCGGAAGCATCCAGGCCACGCATTCCGACCCGCGCAAGCCGTGTCTCCAGGCCGGCGGTCAGAAATAGCCCTCGGAAGCGGACGCTGTGGGAATGCGCAAGATCGGCGATAGCTCCGCGCTCCGCCGCTCGGGCAAAAACCGCATCGACGATGGCGGAGTGGCCAGCGGTGATGATGCGGCCAGCTTTTTGCTGTAACGTGTCATAAACTCGCGCGGAAACTTCAACGGCATAAGCTTCTGGCGGTAGTTGCTCTGTTTCCGCGCGGCCAAACAATGCCTTGCGCTCCACGTCGGAGCGTAGCACTACGGCTCCGGGTATCGGTGCGATAGACGGCGCGAGTGACTTGGCCAGTGCGGACTTTCCGGTTCCCGAGAGTCCTCCAACCGCGACAAGCATTGGCGGGGGCGGTTTGACGAGGCGACAAGCGAAATCAAAATAAGTCTGCGCGCTTTTTTCGATAGCCGCGCGCGCTGACGGCTCCGCGAACCTGCGCCGGGCCGCTGTCACCTTGGCCCGAATGGCCGCCCGCAATGAAAGGAATAAGGGAAGCGCGGCGAGCGCATCAAGATCCTCAACTCGACCCGTGGCGGTAAGATAGCGGTTCAAGACGACATTGGCGCTCTGCTGCAGGCCGCGCTCCACCAGATCCATGAGCAGGAAGGCGAGGTCATAGAGCACGTCACCGGCGGCGATCAGCGGATCAAACTCGATCGCGTCAAACAGGACCGGCCGATCGCCGAGCATGACGATGTTGCCCAGGTGAAGATCGCCGTGCCCGCGCCGCACGAGACCAAGTTCTCCGCGCGCAACGAGCAGGGGGCGCAGGTGATCGAGCAGTGCGCGGCTTGCAGCGTGGAGCGCTGCCGTTTCCCTTGGCGAGAAGAGCTCGGGTGCCTCACGCAACTCTTTGTTATTCTGGCCGATGAATAATGCCAGCGCCTCGATCCACGGCTCCGCCTTCACGATGGGAGCCGCCTTGTGGGCCATGGCCACCGCCTGCCCGAGCGCGTCGGCGAGATGAATATCGATCTTGCCCGCATCCGCCAGGCGATCGAGAGTGCGGTTCTCATCGAACCGCTGCATCTCCACTGCCCATTCAATCGCATTGCCGCTTCCATTGATGGCAAGTCCTCCGTCACTCTCGCGCGTGATCGCAACAACGCGGCGGTATAGCTCCGGCGCGAATACCTTGTTGACTTCGATCTCTGCCTCGCACGCGGCTTTTCGCTTATCCAAACTGGAAAAATCGAGGAATGGAAAGCGTATGGCGCGCTTCACCTTGTAGGCTCGTTCGCCGGCCAGAAATACCGAGGAGATGTGGGTATCAAATCGCCGAACCTTGCATCCACCATGCGTGGCTGGGTCTTGGAGCAGTTTGAAAACTCCCTCCTGGGGTTCGATAATATTGCTCATCTGGCTGAATATGCGCTCCGGTAGGTGGTAATTGCCCGACGCGACGATTGCCCTGTTGACTTGCATCAAACAAGGCCCTGCATACCTTGTTATCAATCTCGTGAAAGGTCGCCAAAATGACAATCACTCACGAAGATATGAAAGCAATCCTCGGCGACATAGACGATGCCAAAATCATCTCGATTCTGGCATTGAATCCCACCGTCGCCGACCTGGAAGAGGCGGCGATTTGGGCCACGGGCAACGGCGATGTCCTCGGCAAGGCCGGCCGGCCGCTTTCGAGCACAGCGGCCGATATCCTTGAGATTATCACCGCTGACGAGGAAGAGGAGCCGCCCCTGACGCACTAGTTTCTTTGGCGCCCCTCGAAAGATGCATGCTCTCCGTGGGTTGAGTTCGTGGCCCGGAAGGTGCCGAATGAACAATGCGACGACGCTGCTCCTGACCGATCTGTACCAACTCACCATGATTCAGGCTTACCTGAATCATGGGGAGACAAAGACGGCCGTATTCGACTTCTTCGTGCGCAAGCTGCCGGCGCGGCGCGGCTTCCTAGTTGCCGCCGGCCTGGAGCAAGCAGTCGAGTTTTTGGAGCAGTTGCGTTTCTTGGCGGAGGAAATTGACTGGCTTGCCCGCGGCGGCAGATTCGACCAGGCCTTTCTTGATCATCTTGCCGGATTCCGTTTCACCGGCGACGTGCATGCAATGCCTGAAGGAACGGTGTTCTTCGGCAATGAGCCGATCTTGCGCGTGACGGCGCCGCTGCCTCAGGCGCAATTGGTCGAAACCCGGCTGATCAATATCCTGCATTTCCAATCGCTGATCGCCTCCAAGGCGGCGCGCATGATGCTTGCGGCGCCCGGCAAGCTGCTGGTCGATTTCGGCTTACGGCGCGCGCATGGCTCGGAGGCCGGCCTTATGGCCGCGCGGGCGAGCTACATCGTGGGTTTTGCGGGGACCGCAACGGTATTGGCGGAAAAGCTCTACGGCATCCCGACTTTCGGCACCATGGCGCACTCGTTCATCGAGGCCCATGACGATGAGAGTGTCGCGTTCGAGCATTTCGCGCGGTCACGCCCACAGAACCTCACACTGCTCATCGATACTTATGACACGGAGGCGGCAGCCAGGAAGGTCGTCGCGCTCGCGCCACGGCTTGCGGCAGAGGGCATCACGATTCGGGGCGTGCGGTTGGACAGCGGCGACATGACCGCTCTGTCAAAGAATGTCCGCCGCATCCTCGATGAGGGCGGCCTGAGGGAGGTGACCATTTTTGCCAGCGGCGGGCTCGACGAAGACAGTGTGGCTGAAATGCTCCGTGCCGGGGCGCCGATCGACGGCTTCGGCCTGGGCACGAGCTTGACGACGTCGTCCGATGTTCCGGCGCTCGACTGCGCCTACAAGCTGCAGGAATATGCCGGCTTGGCGCGGCGCAAGCGTTCGCCCGGCAAGGCGACGTGGCCGGGCCGCAAGCAGGTCTGGCGCCAGTATGGACCGGATGGCCGCATGGCTGGCGATGTCCTGTCGATCGAAGGTGACGAGCAGGCCGGCGATCCGCTGATCCAATTGGTGATGCAGGGTGGCCGCCGCATCGCGCCATCGCCGGCGCTGGCTGAAATCCGCGCCCGCGCCGCCCGCGACCTTGAGCGGCTGCCGGAGCCGCTGCGCCGCTTGGAGCCGGGCACACCTTATCCAGTCGAAGTGGCGGACGCGCTGAAGCAGCTTGCTGCCGAAGTCGACAGCCGTCTGGCGCGGCAGGAGAGGGCGCAGCCATGACCGGGAGGTTTGCGATCCAAGATCAAGATGTTCTGTTGGCAGTCGATATTCAAAATGATTTCTGCCCCGGGGGAGCGCTTGCAGTTCCCCGCGGCGACGAAGTCGTGCCGCTGATCAATCGGCTGGCTGAACGGTTCGAGCATGTGATCCTAACGCAGGATTGGCATCCCCGCGGCCATCAATCTTTCGCCTCGACGCATCCCGGGCAGAAGCCATACGAAACGATTGATGTTTCCTATGGCAGGCAAATCCTCTGGCCGGACCATTGCGTGCAGGGGACATCGGGAGCGGAATTTCGCAAGGATCTGCAGATCGCGCATGCGGAGCTTGTGCTGCGCAAGGGCTATCACCGCGATATCGATTCCTATTCCGCGTTCTACGAAAACGACCGCAAAACGCACACCGGACTTGCTGGATATCTGCGCGAGCGCAGCTTCACGCGCGTCTTCGTCGCCGGGCTCGCCTTCGATTTCTGCGTGCGCTATTCGGCCGAGGATGCCCGGCGCGAGGGCTTTGAGGTCGCGGTGTTTGAAGACGCTTGCCGCGCCATCGATGTCGACGGCTCGGCGCTTGCAACGCGCCAAGTTTTCGAGGCGCTCGATATCCGTTGCGTTACAGGCGACGCCGCCGGCTGATGCGTCGCCGGCCGGCTTGGAGATAAGTCATGCCTTATCGAACGAATGACGACCTTCCTCCTCCGGTTCGGCGGCACCTGCCGCCGCACGCCCAGGACATCTATCGCGAAGCCTTCAATCATGCCTTCGCGGCACATGCCGGTGATCCGCGCCAAGAGGAGGCCGCGCACCGCATCGCCTGGGCCGCGGTCAAACGCTCGTACATAAAGGCCGGCGACCGTTGGGTTTCCAGAGAAACGTGACGCGCCGGCATACGGGAGGCCGGGCTGATTGACTTAGCTCAATAATGCGGTTGCCCCACTGGAGTAGTGGTTTCCAGGTGAGCAGGGAGCAAAGCCATGAGCACAGTCGGTCTGGAAAACATCGATCACACGGTTCAACTGACCCATAGCTGGATCAACGAGTTGGACGAGCAGCTCGGTTGGAAGGATAAGTCACAGTCCTACAGAGTGCTGAGGAGCGTATTGCAAGCGATACGTGATTGGTTGCAAGTCAATGAAGCTGCTGATTTCGCGGCGCAGCTGCCGAGCTTGTTGCGGGGCGTCTATTATGAGCAATGGCGGCCATCTGCGGTGCCGGTGAAGCAACGCAGCAAGCAAGATTTCATCGCCCGTATCAATCATGGCTTCGCCGGCAATCCGGTCTATTACACGCCGGAGGTTGTCTCGATCGTCTTCCGATTTCTATCGACGAAGATCGGATCTGGTGAAATCGAGGACGTGCGTCGAGCCTTGCCGGCGGATCTGCGGGCGCTTTGGCCCGCAACCCCTAAAGCTGCTTGAGGGCAGCAGTGATCAAGGAATCCCCGACCCTATCCATATCGCTTGAAATGGTGTGTTTCGTTGTCGTGAAGACGCGCAAGTTTGACGCCAAGGACGCTCTGTCGCAAATCGGTCTTTCATGTGAAGAGTTCGAAATGGGCCGCCTATAGCTCACGATCATGACAAAGGCATTCACCATCTGGTCACCACAAGGCGCCTTGCCAATACGAAATAAATACGACGACTTGCGGTTATTCGCCCTGCAGGCAACGGCTGATTTCGGCCGAGCGGTAGCCGATTCACTTGGCTGCAAGCTCGCTGCGCACGAAGAGAGAGCCTTCGAGGACGGAGAGCACAAAGTGCGTCCGATCGATCAGGTCGGCGGCGACAGCGTTTACGTCGTTCAAAGCCTGCACAGCGGCCCGTCGGAATCCGCCAACGACAAGCTCTGCCGGCTCTTGTTTTTCATCGGAGCTCTGAAGGACGCGGGCGCCGCCCGCGTGACGGCGGTCGTGCCGTATCTTTGCTACGCGCGAAAGGATCGGCGCACCAAATCGAGCGATCCGGTTACCACGCGTTACATCGCCGAGATGTTCGAGGCGGTCGGGACCGATAGCATCGTCACGCTCGAGGTGCACAATCCTGTGGCATTTGAAAACGCCTTTCGCTGCCGCACCGTTACGCTAACGGGAACGCCGCTTTTCGTCGATTACGTGCGTGCGTTGAAGGACGATAAATTCAGCGTCGTGTCGCCTGACACCGGCGGTGCCAAACGGGCGGAATTGTTCCGTGAGGCGCTGGAGGCGGTGCTGGGCCGTCCGGTAGCAAAGGCCTTTGCCGACAAGCATCGCAGCGCGGGCGTCGTCTCTGGCGACCTATTTGTCGGCGATGTGGCGGGAGCAACAGCGCTCGTTATCGACGATCTGATCAGTACCGGAGGCACGCTCCTGCGTGCCGCACGCGCGGCCCGGCAAGCGGGAGCGCGCCGGGTGATCGCACTCGTAACCCACGGCCTGTTCATGGCCGGCTCCACCGACGTTCTCGCAGACCCCGCGATCGAGCGGCTTGTCGTTACCGATGCAGTGCCCGCTTTCCGGCTCCCACCCGGACCTCTGCGCGACAAGATCGACATCCTGCCTGCCGCACCGCTTCTCGCCGAAGCGATCCGCCGGCTGCACGAAGGCCGATCGCTTGCCGACCTCCTCGTTTTTTAAGGCGCCTCTCGATCCGTGTGGCATCCGCCGCTGCCAGCCGCAGGTAGGCGCGGGCGAGACGCGGCCATTTTTTCGGCGTTCGCGGATCGGGCTCGAGCAGGTGCGCGATGGCCAGTCGTGCCCGCAAAGTTGCCCGATGACAGCGGTAAAAGAGAAAGAGTTCCTTCGTGAGCCCATCCCGCAGAACGCGCGCGAGACGGCGCTGAACGTATTTGCCTACCCAGGCGGCGCCGAGCCGCTCGCATTCGAGGCTTAAGAACGCAATCTCGTCGAACGGGTCCACCATTCTCAAGCGCGGATTGAATTCCAGGCAGTCGATAATTCTGACCGGATCGCCAAGCCAGATGTGCTCCGGGCGCAAGTCGCCGTGCCCATCAACAATCCTCCGGGTCTGAACGCGCTGGGCCAGAAGCTTGCGCTGTGAAGAAAGAAAGCGCCGCTGGACGCTATCGACTCGCGTGATAAGCCCGGCGGGCAGCCCGAACCGTGGATCAAGAAGAACCCGCCGATTGTACAGTCGGCTTTGTTGCCAATCGCGCAGATGAGCCGCTGGCGACAGCGGTACCCGCGTCGCGCGACGATAAAATTGCGCGAGAGTGTTGATGAGCCGGTCGATCTGCCACGGTTCGACGCGGTCTTCCAAAATAGCATGTTCGAGCGTTTGGCTTTCGTCGAGACGCTGCATGACGACGAGCCAGTCCACGATCATGCCGCCTCCGCCGATCGATAACCCACGGGGCGTCGAGGTGAGGGGTGTTATATCGAGATAAACATTGGGGGCGAGCCGGCGGTTCAAGCTTAGTTCAGCCAAACATGCGGTCTTGCGCCGCTCCAGTGTCGAAAAGTCGAGATAGGAAAAGCGCACAGGCTTCTTCAGCTTGTAGACCTTGTCGCCGGCGAGAAAGACCCAGGACATATGGGTCTCACGGCGGATCACGTCGGCTACGGGTTCAAGATAGGCCGCCGACCGGCTTAGGAATTCCACCTTTTGTTCAAGTGTCGGCGCCTCCGCATCGGTCGTCGAAAATCCGCGAGTATCGGGTGCAAGCCGGACTGACATTTCAGGCTTTGCAAAGGCGGATTTCCGCGCCATACAATTCATCCAGCAGGTCGTTATCAAGCGCTTCAAAAAGCGCCCCGACGCTGCTTACCTCTGCCATGCGGCGTTCTCGCAGCTGCGTCCAAGCGTGAGCGCACGCGAGTCCAAAGCTGTCCGCGTCGGAAATATCGTGAACGTCTTCATATAGCGCGTTCCCATTCTTGCGTATTTGCAGCTTGACCTTCATGGGAACCTCTCCAAAGAGCCGGTCTTCAGGCAATGATTTCCCTTGTCAAATAATTAGTTCGGCGGGCGGATGGCGATATTGACGTGAATCAAGATGGCCAACCCATCCAATGAACAAAATACAGATTAGCCAATTCGGAGGAAGGCCATGCAGACGCCCGTTGAGATCGACTTTCAAGGTGAGGGCGGGAAACCGGATGTGCGTGCCTCGATCGAACAACACATAGCCGAACTGGAGCAAAGGTGTGGCCGTGTGACCGCGTGCCGAGTCGTACTTAAGGCGCCGGGTGGTCACCACCGAACGGGCGGCCTCTACGAGGTTAACATCCGTCTATCCTTGCCCGACGGCCGCGAAGTCAACGTCGGGCGTACGGCGCAGGCCGACGAACGCCACGCCGATCTGACCTTTGCCATCAACGATGCCTTCAAGCGAGCGCGGCGGCAGTTGCAGGATCATGTCCGCCATCTACAGGGGCAGGTTAAGCAGCACGAAGGCCAGCCGACCGGTACAGTGAAGAGCCTCGATTTGTTCGGCGAATTCGGGTTCCTGGAAGCGGCCGACGGCCATGAGATATATTTCCATAGGAATAGCGTGCTCGACGGAGCGTTCGACCGGCTTGCAGTCGGCACGCATGTCATCTTCGCCGAAGAGATGGGCGAAAAAGGACCGCAGGCAAGCACGGTCAAGCTGCTAGGCAAGCATAAGCTACGACTATGAACCATTCTGCCGCACCCAAAGCGGGCTGGGAGCATTTCCCACATGATGCCGACGTCGGCGTGCGGGGGTGGGGCTCGACGGCGGGAGAAGCATTTGAGCAGGCAGCCCGCGCGCTAAAGGAAGTCGTCACGCATGCGGAGGTCAGGACGCAGGCTGCGGTCGAGGTGAAATGCGATGCGCCGGATATTGAGATCCTATTCGTCGAGTGGCTCAACGCCATCATTTATGAAATGGCCGTGAGGAAAATGCTGTTCGGCCGCTTTGCCGTAAGAATCGACGGAACTCGGCTCACAGGAACGCTATGGGGTGAACAAGTCGACGTCGCGCGCCATGCTCCGGCATGCGAACCGAAGGGTGCGACTTACACCGCGCTGAGAGTGGCCAAAGAATCCGATGGAAGATGGTCTGCCGCCTGCATTGTGGATGTATGAGGAAAGATCAGCAATGGACCTCGCTCGTTTCACTTGCGTCGATGCCACGACTTGGCGCATCGAGCCGCGCGACCCGATGCGCGTACCGGTCATCATCTATGCCGACGAGAATTTGATCCGCGACATGGATGACAAGGTTTACGAGCAGGCGGTGAATGTCGCCACGCTGCCCGGGATTGTGAAGGCGTCCTATGCAATGCCGGATGCGCATTGGGGATACGGCTTCCCGATCGGCGGTGTGGCCGCATTCGATCCCGATCATGGAGGAATCGTGTCGGCCGGCGGCGTGGGATTCGATATTTCTTGCGGCGTGCGCACGATGCTGACCGGGCTCAAAGTCGCCGACATCCTCCCCGTGCAGAAGCCGCTTGCCGATTCGCTGTCCCGGCAAATCCCCGCGGGCGTGGGCAGCAGAGGGGGCATTACGCTCGATCCTGTCGAGATGGATGCGATGCTGTCTGGCGGCGCCAGCTGGGCGGTCGCGCGCGGCTGGGGCGAAGCACGCGATCTTGAACGGATCGAAGAGGTGGGGACGATGGCCGGTGCGCGCCCCGAGTGTGTTTCCGACCGCGCCAAGGAGCGCCAGCGGCGGGAAATGGGGACGCTCGGGTCGGGCAACCATTATCTTGAAATCCAGGCGGTTGCCGAAATCTTCGATCCGGCTGTCGCGCAAGTTTTCGGGTTGGTACAAGACGACGTTGTCGTGACGATTCACTGCGGCTCGCGCGGGCTTGGCCATCAAATCGGAACCGAGTTCCTGAAAGAGATGGTCGTTACGGCCAAGGAGGCCGGTATCGTGCTTCCAGACCGCGAACTCGCCTGCGCGCCGATCAATTCCGAGGTTGGCCAGCGCTATCTCGGCGCGATGCGGGCGGCGATCAACTGCGCCTTGGCCAATCGAGAAATTCTCGGCCACTACTCACGTCGCGTTTTTGCACATTTCTTCCCGGGCTGCGATTTGCGCCTGCTGTTCGACGTTTCCCACAACACATGCAAGGTCGAATCGCACGTCGTTGACGGGAAGCGGCGCGAGTTATTCGTCCATCGCAAAGGAGCGACGCGCGCATTCGGTCCCGGTCACGAGAGCCTGCCCGAGGCGCTGCGACCCGTCGGCCAGCCAGTGCTTATCGGCGGCAGCATGGGTACGGGCTCCTACATTCTTGTCGGCGACGCCGCCGGCGAACAGAAGGCTTTCTCGTCCGCATGTCACGGCGCCGGCCGGGCGATGTCGCGCCATGCCGCGCTCAAACAATGGAGTGGACGCAAAATCGTCGATGATCTTGCCCAGCAGGGCATTCTGATCCGCTCACCATCGACGCGCGGCGTGGCCGAGGAAGCTCCCGGCGCCTATAAGGATGTGGGGGCGGTGGTGGCGGCGGCGGAACATGCGGGGCTAGCGCGCAGAGTGGCCCGCCTCCGGCCGCTGATCTGCGTGAAGGGCTGAGCAGTCATGCTTGTCGGCGTTCCGAAAGAAATCAAGGCCGATGAATACCGCGTCGGGATGATTCCTTCGACTGTTGACGAGTTATCGGCCAAAGGCCACGCGGTGCTGGTTGAGACCCGAGCCGGCGAGGGCACCGGTATTGGCGATGATGAATATGTGGCGGCAGGCGCGCGGATCGCGGCAAGCGCCGATGAGATATTCGCGCGAGCCGAATTGATCGTGAAGGTCAAGGAGCCGCTTCAAGCCGAGCGTGCCAGATTGCGCCGCGGGCAGATGATCTTCACTTATCTGCATTTGGCGCCCGATCTCGAACAAGCGAACGATCTCATGGCGTCAGGCGTCACCGCCATTGCCTATGAGACCGTGACTGACGGGGAAGGAAAGCTGCCCTTGCTCGCGCCGATGTCGGAGGTCGCCGGGCGCATGGCGCCGCAGGTGGCGGCTCATTTCCTCGAGCGCCCGCACGGCGGGCGCGGCATCCTGCTCGGCGGCGTTGAAGGGGTGGCGCCCGGCAAGATGGTTGTCCTCGGCGGCGGCACGGTCGCGCGCCACGCTGCGACCGTGGCCATCGGCATGGGTGCTGATGTCACGATCGTCGCCCGAAGCTCCCACACGATAAACCAGCTTACCGGACTGTTCGGGACGCGTGCGCGGATCGTTGCGTCCGGCCAGGAGGCAATCGAAAACCTGTGCAAGGCCGCCGATGTTGTCGTTGGGGCGGCTTTGGTGGCCGGTGCCGCCGCACCCAAGCTCATCTCAGCAAGGACCGTAGCGGCCATGAAGCCGGGCGCGGTTATCGTCGATGTCGCGATCGACCAGGGAGGCTGCGCGGAAACATCCCGTCCCACGACCCACTCGGAGCCGACTTACGTCGTCGACGGCGTCGTTCATTATTGTGTCGCCAACATGCCGGGAGCGGTGCCGCGCACATCCACTTTCGCGCTCAGCCGCGCAACGCGGCCTTTCATTCTGGCCCTCGCCGACAGAGGTTTTCCGCGGGCGCTGCTGGAGGATGAGCACCTGCGCAACGGACTGAATGTGCACGCCGGAAAGATTACCTGCCGCGCAGTGGCCGAAGCGCTTAAGCTACCCTATGCGTCTGCGGAGGAAATGTGAGGCCATGAGTTACGTCAATTACGCGCCAAGTTTTTCCTTCAGATAGCCGGTCGCTCCGTTCAGGGTGACGAGCTTCGGATAGTCGAGTTCGGGGATGTCGACGCCGAGGCGGTGATGGACGGCGATGATGAAATTCAAGAAATCCATGGAATCGATGTCGAGCGCCTCGCGCAGATCGGCTGCGGGATCGATCGTCGCAAGGTTGACTTCGGGTGCGATGTTGTTGAGCTCTTCATGCAACACCGCGCGGATATTGGCTTCATTCATAGCTTTTCCGGCTCCTGCAATAGCTTGCCGATCTCGGCCAGGAACAGCGCCCCGGCATGCCCATCGCTCACCCGGTGATCCGCCGACAGCGTTATGGTGATAACCGAACGCGGGCCAATGGCGCCATCGACCACCCATGGACGCAAAATGGCTTTGCCGAAGCCGACGATCGCCACCTGAGGCGGATAGATGATGCCGTACAGAGCATCGACGCCGCGGTCTCCAAGACTTGAAACGGTAATCGTCGGATCGGAGATTTCCGAGCCGCGGATTCTTCCAGCGCGCGTGCGTTGGACAAGATCGCGCATGCGGGTGATCAACTCATCGAGCGAGAGTTGGTCGGCGTCATGCAGGGCCGGCGCCGCCAGACCGCCGCCGCGTATGGCGATCGCCACCCCAACATGGATGGCTGGTGCCGCCTGAAAGGCTCCATCGCGGTAGAAGCCGTTGAAGGCGGGGAAGCGGCGTGCGGCCAGGGCAACCGATTTGATGGTGAGCGAACTCATCAACAGGCGGGCGTCAGGCGGCCGTGACGCATTCCTGCCGGCCAGCCATTGCTCCGCCGCCGTGACGTCGACCTGATGCTCGAGATAATAATGCGGGATTTCCCGTTTCGACCGGGCCATGGCGGCTGCGATTGCTGTGCGCATGGCATTAAGGTCGAGGCCGATAGCCCGCTTCTTTTCGGGAGGCGCGGCGGCGCCGAGGGCGCGTTCGACATCGGCAATGACGATTTCACCGCTTGGTCCGCTGCCGGCGATCTTCGAGAGATCGACGCCGTGGGCCTGCGCGAGTCGCCGCGCGGCCGGTGAAACGCGCGCACGGGCCACAACAATAGGAATCGCTGCGCGGGGCGGTACTGGAGGTGCTATGGTGGGCGGTGCGGCTGGTGCTGGACTTGGTGGAACCTCCCGCACGCCGGCTGGCGGTGGACTCGGTGCCGCGGGTGCAGGCTCCATCGCGGTTCGAATCCGCGCCAGCGGAGTCCCCACGGGCACCTTGGCATTCACATTGACCAGGATTTGCTCGATCTGCCCGGTTTCGAAAATCTCGATTTCGATGGCGCCCTTCTGCGTATCGACCACAGCCACGACATCGCCGCGCTTGACCTGATCGCCGGGCTTGACCAGCCATTCGACCAGGGTGCCAGCCTCCATGTCGGCGCCCAGGGAAGGCATGCGGAAGTCCACCACGGCGCGTTCCTATGTCCGTCCAAGCGCCGCTTTTGCGGCCGCCACGATTTTCGGCACCTGCGGAATTGCAGCATTTTCGAGGTGGCGAGGGTAGGGGATCGGGACCTCCTCGCTGCACACGCGGCCGATCGGCGCATCGAGGTCCCAGAACGCCTGCTCGACAAGGCGCGCGCAGATTTCAGCCGCCAGGCTGCCGGTCCGCCAGCCTTCGTCGATAATGACTGCGCGGCGGGTCTTGATCACCGAGGAAACGATGGTGGCGTCGTCAAGTGGCCTTAAGCTGCGCAAGTCGATCACCTCGGCATCGATGTTCTCCGCAACCAGTGCCGCAGCCGCCTCAAGCGTCTTCCATAGAGAGCCGCCATACGTGATGAGAGAGATGTCGCGCCCCGGCCGGCGAACGGCGGCTTTATCGATATCGACTGGCCCAGCATCGGCCGCGAGCTTGCCCGTCATGTTGTAAAGCATGACGTTTTCGAAGATCAGCACCGGGTCCGGATCCTCAAGCGCGGTCCAGAGCATACCGCGCGCATCTTCCAGCGTCGCCGGCGCCAGCACTTTGATGCCGGGGATATGCGCGTACCAGCCTTCGAGGCTGTGCGAGTGCTGGGCGGCAAGCTGACGGCCCGCGCCGGTCGCCATGCGGATCACCAGCGGCACGCCAAATTGGTTGCCGGACATGTGCCGGACTGTGGCCGCGGTGTTGAGGATCTGGTCGAGCGCGAGCAGGCTGAAGTTCACCGTCATCAACTCGACGATCGGCCGCATGCCGGCCATGGCCGCACCGATGCCGGCACCGGTGAAGCCGGATTCCGACAGCGGCGTGTCGCGGATGCGCTCGGGGCCAAATTCCGCCAGCAAACCCTTGCTTACCGCGTAGCAGCCGCCGTAGCGGCCGACATCCTCACCCATCAAAAATACATGATCATCGCGCCGCATGGCGTCGCGGATCGCCTCGCGCATCGCGTCGCGATAGGTGAGCTCAATAGTTCCGGACTGGTTGGATTCTTTTTCCATGCATCGCCGATCTGGTCAGACCGCCATTTCCGCATGGGTGAAGCGGGTAAGTTGCTCGACCGGCTCCCATGTTCCGGCTTCGGCAAAAGCGACGGCATCGGCGATTTCGGCGACCGCATCGGCTTCGATGCGGGCCAGATCATCGGGATGGATCATATGGTTGGCTTCGAGCCAGCCTTGGAAGCGCACGATAGGCTCCTTGTGCCGCCAGGCCTCGATTTCCGCCTTGTCGCGATAGAGCTGCGCATCGAACATGGAATGAGCGCGCAGCCGATACGTCCGGCACTCCAAGAAATATGGCTTGCCGGTCTCGCGCACCGCGTGGACGGCCCGGCGCGCCGCTGCCTCAACAGCGACAACGTCCATGCCATCAACCGCTTCTGAAGCAATCCGATAGCACGCGGCCTTGCGCTGGATGTCGGTTTCAGACTCTGAAATCACCAGCGCGGTTCCCATCGCATAGAGATTGTTTTCACATACGAACAATACTGGCAGCCCCCAAAGCGCGGCCAAGTTCATGCTTTCATGAAATTCGCCTTCCGCCACGGCGCCCTCGCCGAAGAAACAGGCCGTCACGATGTCGTCCTTCCGCATGCGATCGGCAAGCGCGATCCCGATCGAGAGCGGCAACCCGCCCCCGACGATGGCGTTACCGCCATAGAAATTCGTCGCTTTGTCGAACAGGTGCATAGAGCCGCCGCGCCCGTGGCTGCAACCTTCTTGCTTGCCGTACATTTCCGCGAGTATTGCCGCCATCGGCACGCCGCGCACGAGCGCATGCCCATGTTCGCGATAGGTGGCCACGATACGATCGCGCTTTTCCAGCACGGGAATGACGCCGACGGCGACCGCCTCCTCGCCATCATAGAGATGCAGAAAACCTCTGATTTTTTCCTGGGTATACAGTTCCGCGCACTTGTCCTCGAAGCGGCGGATGCGGATCATCTGCTTCAGCAGATCGAGCGCATGCGTCCGCGACAGCCTCGGCTTATCCATGGTGGCGGTCATCGCTCCTCGCTTTCCAGCGTCGAGATGTCGCCCTCCGGCAGGCCCAGCTCGCGTGCCTTCAGCAGGCGGCGCATGATCTTGCCGCTGCGCGTCTTCGGTAAATTCTGCCGGAATGCGATGTCCTTGGGTGCGACGGCTGGACCAAGGCGCGCGCGCGCGTGGCCGAGCAACTCCTTGCGCAGCGCTTCGCCCGGCTCGACACCGATCTTCAGCGCCACGAATGCCTTGACCATTTCGCCTGCCGTGGGGTCCGGAATACCGATCACGGCTGCTTCGGCTACCGCCTTATGCTCCATCAGCGCGCTCTCCACCTCGAACGGGCCGATCAGGTGGCCGGCGCTCTTGATGACATCATCGGCCCGGCCGACGAACCAGTAATAACCCTCGGAGTCCCGCATCGCGAGATCGCCGGTGAGATACCAGCCGCCGACGAAACACTTACGGTAGCGCTCCTCCTCATGTAGATAGCCGCGCATCATCGAGGGCCAGCCGGGCCGCAGCGCGAGTTCGCCCATAACCATAGGTTCGGCGATCTCGCGCACGGCTCCGCTGTCGGTCCGCTCGACGATAGCGGCGGTAACGCCCGGGAGCGGGCGCCCCATCGACCCGGGCTTTACGTCCATCGACAGGTAATTGGCGATCATGATGCCGCCGGTTTCGGTTTGCCACCAATTGTCGTGGAAGGGCTTTCCGAAGGCTTCAACTCCCCAGACGACGGCCTCTGGATTAAGCGGCTCACCAACGCTCGAGCTGAAGCGTAAACGCGAAAGGTCGAAGCGCTGAGCAATTTCGGCGCCGACCTTCATCAGCATCCGGATGGCGGTCGGCGCTGTGTACCAGATGGTGACCTTTTGCTCCCGCAGGATGCGGTACCATCGTTCGGCGTCGAACTCCGCTTGGTCCACAATCAGCGTCGCACCGTTGGTAAGCGGCGCGATGATGCCGTAGGAAGTGCCGGTGATCCAACCTGGGTCGGCGGTGCACCAGAAAATGTCGCCCGCCTTGAGATCGAGCGCGATCCGGCCGGTGATGTGATGGGCGACAACCGCTTCGTGCACATGCACCGCACCTTTAGGCTTTCCCGTGGTGCCGCTGGTAAAATGCAGGAGGGCCATATCCTCCGGACCCGTCCACACGGTTTCGAATGTGTCTGACGCAGCCGCCAACGCGGAGGCCAGATTGGTTGTCCCTGGCGGGAGCTGGCTCGAACAATCGGTCAGGAAAACGTGCTGCAAGCTTTTCATCTCTGCGCGCCAGGGCTCGACCTTGCGACGATAGAACGCCTCGGACGTGACAACAACTTTAGCATCGCCGATGGTTGTGCGCGCCTTGATCGGCTCGGGACCGAAAGCGGAGAACAGGGGTGAGAACACGCTGCCATTTTTCAGCGTGCCGAGCGCGGCGATATAGAGTTCCGGCACGCGACCGAGCAGCGAGAAAACGCGATCGCCCTTGGTGACACCGCACTGCGCCAGAACATTGGCAAACCGGTTGGCCGCAGCACGGAGCGTCGAATAGGTGAAATCCTGAATGCGATCGTCACGCCCGATCCAGCGCAGCGCGAGTTTATCCCCCCGGCCGGCCAGCACATGCCGGTCAACGGCTTCATGCGCAATATTCAGCCCGCCGCCCGGCAACCCGTCCAGCAGCGCACGCGCCTCTGCCCATGAGAATGTCTTGACGCTCTCCTCGTAGCTCTGGAGGTTTGCACCGGCATGATCTTCGGGCCTTTTCCGAATCCGCTTCCATTCCATGCCGTTGCGCCATGATCCGAGTGAACAACCAGTCACAGAATTGATCAGTGGGGGGCCGTTGGTATTGACCTGGGTCAATCGGCAAAGCGGCACGCGGGGTATCTTGAAAACTATATATCATTCGTGCGCGATATCTCCTTTGGGCCGTCATGAGATCTCCCCAGCCTTACCTCACGGTCGCGAGCATTCTGTCGGGTTTCGGTATTTCTGTCTTCATGTTCCGAATCCAGCGCGAACTTGGGGTGCGGGATAAACACCCCGACTGGCCAAACTGGCTCGCCTGGGCGGATTATCTGGTTTTTGCCACGATCATACTCTCGCTTTCCCTCGTTGTTCTTCCGCTGATCGCTTCTCCGGAGCCGAGCGATTTTGCCTTCTCTGTCGCAGCGGGCGCCTGTGCGGCGACGTCGCTCCTGATGCTCGCTTACCCGTTCGCCATCCTCGACCATTATCGGATCGAAATTGGTGTTTGGCGAAGCAAAGAGAACAGCGGCGCCAATGTTCGGCATAGAGGCGAGCCAATTGAAAAAGCGATTGTTGTCATAACCGGTCTTGTCGCGGTTGTTGTTTTTGTATGGGTCATGCTTGCCTGGGAATGACGCTGGAACGTCATTTGCTTCAGCAGTAATCGGCCCAGGCTGGCAATTGATTCGGATCAAAGACGGCGGCGCATTCGCCATTACATTGCGATGTTCATCGTTTTTCGAAAGGAGAAAGCCATGAACCGATCATTGCAACTGCTCGCAGTCGCGCTCGTCGGTGCACTCGGTACGGCGGGTCAGGTGGCCGCTCAACAAACGCAGGCCATCGAGGACGAACTCGTGCTCATCACGCCGGTGGCGAAGACTCTCACCGACCCGGCACTGGCGGAGTTCGCCAAGTATGCCAAGGAAAAATGGAATATCACCGTGAGGACCAGCGCCCTCGCGGCTGGAACGCCGGTCGCCTACGGGCGTATCCTTGAATGGAAAGGACGTCCCGAGGCGGACATTTTCTGGGGCGGCGAGAGCGCGCTTTATGACAAGCTTGCCGAACAGAAGCTCCTCGCAGCGCTCGACTTGCCGCAGGCAGTGGTCGATTCAATTCCGGTTAGCATCGGCAAGCCAAAGCCGATCCCTCTGAAAGACCCCAAAGGCTTCTGGATCGGCACTGTGCTCGAGCCTTATGGGCTCGTCTACAATCCGAGGGTATTGCAACGGCTCGGCGTGCCTGAACCCAAAGACTGGAATGATCTGCTGCATCCGAAGCTGAAGGGCTATGTCGCGCAATGCACGCCGACAGCCTCGAGCAGCAGCCATGCGACTTACGAGGTCATTCTCCAGCGCGACGGCGATGCCAAGGGCTGGGAGTGGCTGAAACGCCTCGGCGGAAATACGGGCATCTTCACCGCTCGCAGCCGTGACGTTCCCTCGGTCGTCGCAAAAGGTGAGTTCGCTGCCGGTTTTGCAGTGCCGAGTTACATGGCATTCGAAGATCGCCTCGCCGGCTTTGACATCAAGTTCGTTGCCCCGACGACGGCGTGGATCACGCCCGAGCCAATTTCGATCATAGCAGGGTCCAAGCATCCGAAAGCGGCGCGCGCGTTCATCGAGTTCATGCTCTCTGAGCGCGGACAGCGGGTGGCCATGGAGCGGGGCGTATTCCCGATCACGCCGAAATACCGCGTGCAGGGCGCTCCTGGATCCACGGCGGAGATGGCCGTGGAATTCACCGGCGGTATGCGTTCCTACTTCGACCGCGAGGTGACCAACATATACGACGACGACGTGGCCCAGAAGCGCTATGAGCAGGTGAACTCGCAGTTCCGCAAGGAAATCGAGACGGTCTGGGACGATCTGAAGAAGAAATACTGAACCGTCTCGCTGGCGCCCGGAGCTCGATAATGCGGATCGACATTGAAAACGTCACCAAGCGCTTCGGGAAGATGGCGGCGGTAAGTGAAGTGAGCCTGTCGATCCAGGAGGGCGAGTTGTTCACCCTCCTGGGTCCTTCCGGCTGCGGCAAGACCACGCTGCTTCGACTCATTGCCGGCTTCTATGCGCCGGATGAAGGCGAAATCCGATTTGACGGCCAAAACGTCAATAATGTGCCGCCGCATGAGCGCGGAATCGGCATGGTGTTCCAGAATTTTGCTCTTTGGCCGCACATGACCGTGTTTGACAATGCGGCATACGGCCTGAAACTGCGGCGGGTTCCTGATGCGGAGATCACGGCTCGGGTCGAGGCAGTCTTCGAAAAGGTCAAGCTTCCCGGAGTTATGAGCCGCTATCCTGGCCAGCTCTCGGGAGGTCAGCAACAGCGCGTGGCGCTCGCGCGTGCTCTCGTGTTGAATCCGAAGATCTTGTTACTCGATGAGCCTCTGTCGAACCTAGACGCCAAAGTTCGCGTGCAGGTACGCCAAGAAATACGCAAGCTTCAGCAAGAGCTCGGCATTACCACCTTGTACGTGACGCACGACCAGGAGGAAGCGCTGACGCTCTCCGATAGGATCGCGGTATTTAATCAGGGAAAGGTGCTGGAGCTAGGGCCGCCAAGGACGCTTTACGAACGGCCGGCCAAACGTTTTGTGGCGGATTTTATCGGGATCAACAACCTGATCGCCGGCACCATTGAGGCAATCGATGCGCAAGCCAACCGTTTGCGGGTCAAAACGGCCTTGGGTGAACTCTCGGCGCTGCTTGATAGGCAGTTCGCCGTTGGGGATCAGTGCGCCCTCTGCATCCGGCCGGAGAATGCCAGTATTGGCGCCGAGCCTGGTCCAGATCACAACTTGGTTCCCGGCCGGATCACCTTTGTTGCATATCTCGGGCACACGATGCGCTACGACGTGGAGCTGGCTTCCGGCGTGGTATTTAAAGTCGATGTCCGCGACCTTTGGCACCATACGGCGCTGCCAGCCGGCAGCGCCGTAACTATTACGCTACCTGCCAGCAGTACGGTTGCGATTCAGGGGGAGAAATGACTCTTCCTCGGGCAACTTCCGCAACAATTGGTTTCGGCGTCATCTGGTCGTTTCTGATCATTTTTGTCGTCTTTCCACTCGTTCGCATCTTCTACGATGCCTTTACTGATGAACTTGGCCAACTCACGCTTGTAAACTTTCAGGAGTTCTTCACGGACTCTTACTATTTGCGCTCGTTCTGGAAATCGATGGTGCTCGGATTGGCCGCGGTTTTTACGACATCGGTCATCGGAATCTCAGTCGCCTTTCTCCTCATTCGCTTCGAGTTTCCTGGCCGTAACGTGTTTTCATATCTCACAATGCTGCCGCTTATCCTGCCGCCACTTGTCGGCGTTCTGGGGTTCACTTTCATATTTGGTCGCGCCGGGACGGTGAATGTGATTCTGATGGACTGGTTCGGCATGCAGAATCCCATCAACTTCATGTACGGGATGCATGGAATACTGCTGGTCGAAACCGTGCACCTGTTTCCTATGATGACCCTCAGTGTGCTGGATGCGCTTTCCAAGGTCGACCCGATGCTGGAGGAGGCAGCGGAGGGCATGGGGGCGAGGGGCTGGCGTAAATTCCGGGATATCACGCTGCCGCTCACCACGCCCGGCTACATCTCCGGCGCGCTGCTTGTTTTCATCTGGACCTTCGCCGATTTCATCACGCCGCTTGTTCTTGGCGTGCAGGACCTGCTTGCGCCGCAGGCCTATTTGAACATCATGCAGTTCGTCGATCGGCGGATCTTCCGCATGGGGATTGTCATCTCCGCGCTTCTCGTCGTGCTGGCGATTATGTTCGTTCTGGCCGCGCGGCAATATGTAACGCTGAAAGATTATAGTTCGCTCGCCTACACGAAGGTCGAACGCCGCCGGCTGAGTCCCATGAAGCGCTGGCTGGCCGTCGGATTTCTGTCGCTGCTCCTGTTTATCTCATTCATCCCGCAGGTCGGCGTGCTGCTCGCCTCGGTTGGCAGGGGGTGGGCGCTCACGCCGGTTCCGGTCGTCTATACGCTCGAATTCTTCCGGCAGGTGAGTATTGAGACGCCAAAATTCATCATCAATTCCTTCATCTTCTCGGGGATTGCGGTCATTCTATGCTTGGTGATCGGCGTGCCCATGGCCTGGATCCTGGGACGCACGCGTGCTCCCGGCCGCAACACCATGGACGCGCTCACGACCCTGATCCTTGCGATCCCCGGAACGGCAATCGGCATCGCATATATTCGTGCGTTCAATTTCCCCCTGCCGTGGATCGACATGCCGCTCACCAGCATGTGGATCGTGCTACCCCTGGTTCTGGCAGTGCGGCGCCTTCCTTACACCGTGCGCGGCAGCCATTCATCTCTGCTGCTGGTGCACAAATCGATGGAAGAAGCCGCGGAAAATGTCGGCGCTACTAAGCTTCGCACTTTCCGTGACATCACCATTCCGCTGGTTTGGAAAGGCATCCTGGTGGGTGCTTTGTTTTCCTTTCTCACCTCGATCCAGGAAGCTTCGGCCACTATCTTCCTCACGTTGGGCGGCTGGGAAATGATGCCCTTTGGTATCTTCACCTTCTACATCGCGGGCTCGCAGAGTCAGGCGGCCGCGCTCGGGGTAATCTTGATCGTGATGTGTGCGCTCAGCCTGTACGTGGTCAACCGCATCGCGGGGACGCGCGTCGGCGGCTTGTTTGGCTGACGGGTTGTTTGGACCATCCAGTGCGCCTGTTGATCAAACCAGGCCGGTGAGCTCGGCCCCCGGCGGGTGTGCCAGCAGTTCGGTCATCGTCTCTTCGATCGATGCAGCCTCGTTCACGATGCGGTTTACGGCCGAGGCGATTGGCAAATGCAGGCCGAGACGGCGGCCGAGCTCGGCGATCGACGCGGCTGTCTGTACGCCTTCGGTCACGACTTTCCGCTCGGCGAGAATGTCGGCAGCCGAGCGGCCTTGGCCCAGCGCAATGCCGAAGGTCGTGTTGCGGGATTGAGTTCCCATGCAGGTCAGGGTGACGTCACCAGCGCCGGCGAGGCCCAGGAGATTGATCGGATTGCCGCCCTTGGCGCGGGCAATGCACGCCATCTCGTGCAGCCCCCTGGCTATGAGCAGCCCGCGCACGTTCTCGCCCATGTCACGGGCCATAACGATACCGCAAGCGATGGCGAGCACGTTCTTGAAAGCGCCACCGATGGTCGCGCTGATTGGGTCGTTGCACATGTAGACGCGGAAGCGGGCGCTGCTGAGACTTTTGGCTAGTCGTTCAGCCAGCATCTGATCGACGCTGGCAAGGGTGACGCCGGTCACCAGCCCTCGTGCGACCTCTTTGGCGAAGGAGGGTCCGGCGAGCACCGCAACCGCGGCCTCAGGTAGAGATTCGGCGATAACTTCGGGCATCAGGGCGCAGGTGCCGCGCTCTATGCCCTTGGAGCAAGACACCACTGGCGTTCCGGCCCGCACGGCCGGACGCATCCGCTCTGCGACGCCGCGCAAGAACTGAGAAGGCACGGCAAGGAGAATGTAATCCGCGCTCCGAACTGTTTCGTTTAAATCCGAACTCGCCTTGACGCCGCCTTCCACAGCAATTCCTGGGAGGAAAAAAGGATTGCCACGTCCGGCGCTGATCGATTCCACAACTTCCAGCTCGCGCGCCCAAATCGTCACTTGCAGGTCTGCGCGCCTCGCAACGCAGGCCATTGCCGTTCCGAAAGACCCACCCCCAATGATGGCAATGCTTGTCATAGCTCCCTGCGATGATCGACCAGGTTCTCATTTCCGCCGCCACGCTACTGCAATAGGAAAGCATTCAGCGCTGTACCGTTTTGACTTGGCTCAAGCCCGTGGAAGACACTTGTTGTCATGCAAAAAACGCTGCTTTTGCACCAAAAGCGGCATCAGGCTCAGGGCTTTCCCTTAGGGTCATTATCTGAATTTTCGGGCGGCGGCCGGCGCGCGAGTATTCGCGCATCAAACTTGAAGGAGGCCGCCATGCTGACGCGCAACGCCACCAGAACCTCGCAATTCCAGCAGCCGAAGAGCCTCCCATCTCCGTGGCTATCGCCGGTGGGTGCTCATGTTCTGTTCAGTTCTCCGGAATTGGTCGGCACTCCAATGTCATATGGCCGCAACGAGGAGATCTACGGCGAGGGCGAACCAGCGGATTATCTCTATAAGATCGTGCGCGGTGCCGTTCGCATATACAGGGTTCTCGACGACGGACGGCGGCAGATTAGCGCCTTCTATCTGTCCGGCGACGTATTCGGGATGGAAGGAGGGGAAGAGCACGCCTGCTCGGCCGAGGCCATAGGCGACATTGATGTCATCGTTTTCAAACGCAGCACTCTGGTCGCGCTGGCAAACCGCGATGGTGAGATTGTCCGTCAGATGTGGGGCATGACGGCCTGGGAACTCCATCGCGCGCAAGAGCACATCCTATTGCTGATCAAGAGTGCACAAGAGCGGGTGGTGTCGTTCCTGCTTGAAATGTCCGATCGTGTGGAAAGCAATGAAATCGAGTTGCCGATGTCGCGCCAGGATATCGCGGACCATCTGGGGCTCACAATTGAAACCATATCCCGGACGTTCAGCCAGCTTGAAAGCGGCGCTCTCATCGGGATTCCAACCTCTCGCCGGGTCGTGCTGCGAAACCGCGCAGCCCTTGATCGGTTGGCAGCTTAACAGCCATCAATGGGACTACGCTGATGGACAAGATCAAGGTTGGGTTTGGCGAATGGATTGTCGTCTGCGATGGCCGCAAGGCGCTCATTCTCGAGAATATTGGAGATAGCCTCTTTCCGAGCCTGAAGACGAAAGAGGTTCATGAACACGCCGACGAGTCGACCAGCGCGCAGGGGACCGACGTGCCCGGCCGGGTTTTTGCATCGATGCGGGGCGCACGAAGCGCCGTCGAGCAAACCGACTGGCATGATGAGGCTGAACGCGCCTTTCTTACGGCACTCGCCAACCGGCTGGATACCGCCGTCAAAACGGGTGAAACCGCGAAATTGAACGTTGTCGCTACACCGCGCGCATTGGGCATAATCCGGCAAGTATATTCACCTGCGGTGCGTAAGGCGCTGAATGCGGAAATGGGCAAGGATCTTGTGAAGCTGCCACTGCACCAGATCGAGAGGCAGCTGCTTTCTCAAGGTTCGTGAGCCTTTGAGCTAGGTCAAGACGGGTTTGAGTGCTCCGCTTAACTTCTGATTTATCGGACACGCGCATTCCTCCCGCCCGCGTCCGATTGAAGGCCCCGACGCCCCCGTCGGGGCCTTCCTTTTGCTGCCGCCGATTGATCAATCTCAACCACCAGACAAAGCTGCTCCGGTAAATTCAAATTCAAATTCGGCATTCGGACCGGCCATGGATTTTCAGGAGTTGATTTCGCGTTTCGCGGTAGCGCTCGGCATCGGGCTCTTGATCGGTCTCGAGCGTGGTTGGCGCACGCGTGAGGAGAGGGCCGGAAGCCGCACTGCCGGGATTCGCACCTTTGCCATTTCCGCCTTGCTCGGCGGCGTCATCGGCGGGCTGAGCCAAGCGCCAGGCGGTGCAGCGAGCGTGGGCGGCGGCATCATAATTGGGCTGGGGTTTGCAGCCTATGCCATCGTGATGATGGTCTTCTGCCGTGAAGAAAATCGTGCCGACAAGAGCTTCTCGGCGACGACCGCTGTCGCCGCGACCGTAACCTTCGCGCTCGGGGCTTACGCGCTGGCCGGTGATATGCGCGCCGCAGCGGCCGTGGCCGTCGCGGCCGCTGTCATTCTCGCTTTACGGGAAAGCCTCCATGGCTGGGTCGCCAACATTACCTGGCCGGAACTTAGATCCGGATTCGTCCTGCTCGCGATGACCTTCATTGCATTGCCGATCATGCCCGACGGTCTCGTCGGACCCTACGGTGGCATCAATCCGCGCGAGATCTGGATTATCGCCATCATCCTGGCCGGCGTCTCATTCTTTGGCTATGTCGCCGTCAAGTATTTGGGCGCGAGTCATGGTATATTGCTCGCCGGCGCCGCTGGCGGTCTCGCCTCATCAACGGCCGTGACCATTGCCAATGCCCGTCGTGCCGCAATTGGTGAGGGATCGCCGCGTCTGCTCGCGGCTGGCGTGGCGCTGGCCAGCACGGTGATGTTCGTCCGGGTCTGCGTTATTGTAGCTGCTCTGAACCCAACCCTGCTCATGTTGGTCGCGCCTACATTGATCGCTGCCGCCATTGCGGCGACAGGGTTCGCCTTCGCCGCGGTGTTTTGGCAAGAACCTGGGAGCCAGGAAAGGCAAGAGATCAGGTTCCGCAATCCATTCAGCTTCTGGGCCGTCATTGGATTGGCCTTGCTGCTGGCGCTCTTCATCGTGCTCGGCCGCTTGCTGAGCGAAACCTTCGGCCCCGCGGGTGCGATTCTCGGCGCGGCAGCCGTCGGAGTGGCTGATGTCGATGCGGTCACCGTTTCGATGACGAAACTGACACCGCAGCCGCTAAGCGCTCAAAGCGCGGCCCTTGCGATCCTGGCGGCTGTTTCCACCGACACGATCAGCAAGATTGCCATTGGGGCAACTATGGGCCGCGGCCGCTTTGCAGCCGGGATCGCGGCGATGGCACTCGGATGTCATGTCGCTGCCGGCATCGCGTTATGGGCGACATTCACGTTCGTCCCTTCATGAATGCTTGCTCTGCGCGTAAAAAAGCCGGCAGATCACGGCCATTGGCATCAATAGGTCGCCCGTCCGCCTGAAATGTCGAACACCCCTCCGGTGGTGAATGAGCAATCGGCAGATGCACAGAACGCCGTCATCGCGGCGATCTCTTCGACCAGGACGAAGCGCCCGCGAGGAACCTTGGCCAGCATTGTTTTGACGAACTCGTCCGTGAATTGCTTGAGAAGCTCCGTCTTCGCCGAAGAAGGCGTGATGCAATTGACGGCGATATCGTAGGCCGCAAGTTCCTTGCCCAATGATTTCGTGAAGCCAATCAAGCCGGCCTTGGAAGCGGAATAGGCCGCTGCCCTGGGATTCCCCTCCTTGCCGGCGATCGACGCCATATTGACGATCCGCCCGTAATTGTTGGCAATCATGTGCGGGACAAGAGCGCGGCAGCAATAGAACGGGCCGTCAAGATTGACGGCCATGATCTGCCGCCAGGCGTCGAGCGGATAGTTCCAAGTCGTCTCGATTGGGCCGCCGATCCCTGCATTGTTGATCAGAATGTCAATGCGCCCGAAGGCCTTCAGAGTCTCGTCCCGCCCATGCTGGACATTTCCATAGTCGGCCACGTCAACGGTAAACGCCGCAATGCGGCCACGGCCCTTGAGTTCCCGCGCCGTCTTTTGACTAAGCGGCTCATCGCGATCCCAGATCGCAACTGCGGCGCCCGAGTCCAAGAACCGCTCGGTGATCGATCTCCCGATTCCCTGGGCGCCGCCGGTGACAACCGCGAAACGGCCGCTGAGATCAATTCTGTTGGACATGATGCATTTTGCTCCGCGGCACGGCTATTCTGCTGCTTCGGGCTGCGTGTTCTCTCGCACCATGCCTGCCTCGGCGTCGCTGACCACTTCCATCGTCCGCAAGATGCTGGAGGGGTTGACGCTGATGGAGTCGATCCCCAGTTCCGTGAGGTAACGGGCTATCTCGGGATAATTGGCGGGCGCCTCGCCGCAGATGCCGACGTGCCGTCCATTGCGCTTGGCTCCCACTACCGCGAGCTTCAGCATTTCCAGCATACCGGGGTCGCGCTCGTCGAAATCGAAGGCGACGATCTCGGAATCGCGATCCACACCCAAAGTGAGCTGCGTCAGGTCGTTGGAGCCAATCGAAAAGCCGTCAAACAACGTGGCAAAAGCGTCGATCTGGATCACGTTGTTCGGAATCTCGCACATGACGTAGATTTCAAGCCCGTTCTCTCCCCGTCTGAGACCATGATTTGCCATGGCCTCGAGCACTCGCCGCGCCTCCTCAACCCGCCGGCAGAATGGGACCATGATGCGCAGGTTGGATAGGCCCATACCATCGCGGACGCGGCGCAGGGCGGCACATTCCAATGCGAAGCCGGCCGCGTAGGCCGGATGCGCGTAACGGGCAGCACCGCGAAAGCCGAGCATCGGGTTTTCTTCCTTCGGCTCGAAGTCGGTTCCTCCCAGCAAACGGGCATATTCGTTCGTCTTGAAATCCGAAAGGCGGACTATCACGGGCTTCGGATAGAAGGCAGCGGCGATCATGCCCACGCCTTCCGAAAGCTTTTCAATGAAATAGTCGGCGGGGCTCGCGTATGTACGGACCTTTCGCTTAATGGCCGCCTGCGCCTTTTTCGCGCTTACCTTTGTCAAGTCGACGAGCGCCATGGGATGAATGCCGATATGCTCGCTGATGATGAATTCCATCCGTGCCAGTCCGACGCCGTCGTTCGGCAGCATTGCCGTCCGAAATGCCAGCTCCGGATTGCCTAGGTTCAGCATGATCGCTGTTCGCGGCCGCTTGATCTCACTGGCCTTGATCGCTGTGGTTTCGTAGGGAAGCCGGCCGTCATACACGCGGCCTATGTCGCCTTCGGCGCAGGACACCGTCACAAGCGATCCGGTTTGCATTCGTTGCATTGCGCCAGCCGCGCCGACGACTGCGGGTACGCCTAGTTCGCGCGCAACGATGGCTGCATGGCAAGTCCGGCCGCCCCGTTCGGTCACGATCGCGGCCGCGATCTTCATCACGGGTTCCCAATCCGGGCTCGTCGTCTCCGAGACGAGAACGTCGCCCGGTTCGACTGCCGCCAGTTGGTCGGGGCCGGTGATGACTCGCGCTGGTCCAACTGCGATCTTTTCGCCTACCGCCCGGCCGGTGGCCAGCACAGGGCCGCTGTCTTTCAGCGCGTAGGATTCGAAGACTGTGGGATCTCGGCGTGATGCCACGGTCTCCGGCCGCGCCTGGATCACGTAGATCTGGCCATCCTCGGCATCCTTCGCCCATTCGATATCCATCGGCATCGGATGTCCGGCGTTTGCCGAATAATGGTCTTCGATGCGGATCGCATCATCGGCAAGCTTCAGGACCTCCGAGTCATCGATGCAGAATCGCTCTCGGGCGGACTTGGGAACCGCCACATTTCTTGTGCCGCTGCGTGCATAAATCATGCGCATCTGCTTGCGGCCCAGCGAACGGCTCAAGATAGCGCGATGACCTTGGCGGAATGTCGGCTTATGCACATAGAACTCGTCGGGGTCGACGGTTCCTTGCACAATATTTTCACCCAGCCCATGGACGCCCGTGATGAATACGACATCGCGAAAGCCGGACTCGGTATCGAGGGTGAACACGACTCCGCTTGAAGCGCGATCAGCCCTCACCATCTTCATGATGCCGACCGATAGGGCGACTTTGAAATGATCAAATCCATTATCGACGCGATATGAGATCGCCCGGTCGGTGAAAATCGACGCAAAGCAGCGGCGGCAAGCTTCGAATACGGCGTCCGAGCCTCGCATGTTCAGAAAGCTATCATGCTGGCCGGCGAAGCTCGCTGAGGGCAGGTCTTCCGCGGTGGCGGAGCTGCGGACGGCAACAGCGACATCCGCCCCGTATTCTGCCTCGATCTGCCGATAAGCGCCTGCGATCAGGTCGCGGATTTGACTGGTCCCGGTCGCTTCAAACACGATTTGGCGCGCTTCAGCGGCTCTTTGGCCGAGAGCGCTGACGTCGCGTTTATCGAGAGTATCAAGCAGCTGATGCAAACGATCCCAGGCCGCGGCTGCGGTGAGCGCGTCTCGATAAGCTTGCGCCGTCAACGCGAAGCCGTTCGGCACCCTGACGCCCTGCTTGGAAAGAACCGAATAGAGTTCTCCCAAGGATGCGGTCTTGCCGCCGACGAGCGGAACATCCCCGAGGCGAATATCGCGAAACCAGCGAAGGTAGTTTTCGGTCGGCAATGATTGCCTCTTCCGATTGTCTGAAGAGCAGTATCGGAAGCTTACCCAAGAGGTAATCAGTCAGGTTGATGTACATCAAGAATGAGCGCGGCCATTTGCTTAAGAAATACCGAGCGAATTGCGGGTCCCCGGTCACGCGTGCCTAACCAAGCGGACAACAATCGCCATGGCGCACAAGCAGATTTTGTTCCGCTCCGCCGCGCGCGAGAAAATTCTTCGCGGCGCCACGCAACTGGCTGACGCGGTGCGGGTGACCTTGGGGCCGAGATCCAAGTCTGTATTGATCGAGAAAAGTTGGGGCGCTCCGATCGTATGCAACGACGGCGTGACCATCGCAAAAGAGATCAATCTCAAAGATCCTGAAGAAAACCTCGGCGCCCAGATGCTTCGGCAGGCGGCGGAGAAAACGGGAGATATGGTGGGCGATGGAACAAGCACAGCGACCATTCTCGCTCACGCCATATTTGCCGATGGGCTCAGAAACGTGGTTGCCGGCGCGAGCGCGATCGACATCAAGCGTGGCCTCGATCGTGCTTCAAAGTGCGCTATCGAAGCCCTTCGCGCCTTGTCTCGGCCGGTCGCGACGCGTAAGGAAAAGGCTCAAGTTGCAGCTATTTCGGCGCATAACGATTCGGCAATCGGAGAACTCGTCGCTGACGCCATGGAGAAGGTTGGCGGCGAGGGAGTAATTACCGTTGAGGAATCCAAGACGACGGAAACTGCGCTCGAAGTGGTGGAGGGGATGCAGTTCGATCGTGGCTTTGTGTCACCCTACTTCATCAACAATCCCGAAAAGATGGAAGCTGTGCTTGAGGACGCATTAGTTTTGCTGTCCGATCGAAAAATCGGCATCCTCAAAGACCTGATCTCGTTGCTCGAACAGGTCGCGAAATCCGGGCAGCCATTGCTGGTCGTGGCCGAGGATATCGAGGGCGAGGCACTCGCCACGCTGATCCTCAACCAGATTCGGGGAAGTCTGAAAAACTGCGCGGTTAAGGCGCCCGGGTTTGGTGACCGCCGTAAGGCTATGTTGCAAGACATGGCTGTGTTGACGGGTGGAGAGGTTATTTCTGAAGACGTAGGCACCAAGCTGGAGCACGTCGGACTAGAGCAGCTCGGGCGAGCCAAGCGTGTGGTGGTCGATAAGGACAACGCCACCATTATTGGAGGTGCTGGCGATCGCCAGCAGATCGATGGCCGTATCCAGCAGATCCGGCGAGAGATCGAGAAGACCACCAGTGACTATGATCGTGAGAAGCTGCAGGAGCGGCTGGCAAAGCTTGCAGGTGGCATTGCTGTCATCCGTGTGGGTGCGCCGTCTGAAGCGGAGATGAAATCAAGAAAGGAAGCTCTAGACGACGCGATCAGCGCTACCAAAGCGGCTGTCGCGGAGGGCATTGTCCCCGGCGGCGGCTTAGCCTTGTTGCGTTGCATCGCGGCCGTAGCGCGGGAAGAAGCGAACTGTGAAGGAGACGAGAGAACCGGGGTTCAGATCCTCAAACGGGCGCTTGAGGCGCCGACTCGTCAGATCGCAGAAAATTCGGCCATTGATGGGGGTGTCGTGCTCGATCGCATGCTGAAAGGGCAGGGCAGCTTCGGCTTTGATGCTGCCCGGAAGGAATATGTCGATCTGATCGAGGCTGGAATCATCGATCCGACCAAGGTGCTCCGGATTGCGCTCGAAAACGCGGTCTCGGTCGCCAGCGTGCTGCTCCTCACGGAAGCGACAATGACCGATATCCCCGAAAATACGAAAGAACACCGGCCAGAGGCTGAGATGGCGATGTAAGGCTAATAGGGGAGCACCTTATGAACACCATGAACACTAAATTGTGAAGAGCAGTCGGATCATGCGCAGGCGCCGCTTCCGGATGGTGGGCGCCTGAGTAAAGTCCTAAATTCCGAAAATCAGCAGACGCAACCAAGAGCGAGATATTTCCGCAACAAAAGCTGCGCGCGCTTCGCGCTCTCTAGCCGCGGAACGCGCGTTTTTCCACCCCCTTAGGCGGCGGCTTTGACTTCAACTTTCTTGACCTGCGCCGCCGCAGGCTTCGGAATTGTCACCTTGAGAATACCTTTGTCGATGCTGGCCTTGATGGCGTCAGGATCGATGCCCGATGGCAACTGGAGGGTGCGTGAAAAGGAGCCATAGCTCCGCTCCACCATCCGATAATTCTTGTCATTCTCCTCCTTCTCGGCTTTCTTTTCGCCTTTGATGGTAAGGACATCGTCCGCAATGTTCACTTGAACATCCTTCTCTTGGAGACCAGGAAGTTCAGCGGTGATCTCGATATCCTTCTCGGTCTCGGTGACGTCCATACTCGGCATCAGCTCTGACGTGCTGCCAAATGCCGGCCAGCCCCGGGTGAAGTCTTCAAATAGCTGATCGACTTCACGTTGCAGAGTAGTGAAAGGTTCAGTCAACCCACGGCGAACGACATCGCGGTCGCGGCCGATTGGGATCAGCGATTTTAAATTCATGATGATGTCTCCCTTTTGGAAGCTTTGTCATAACTTCTAAAAATAGACTGCGAACTGGTATTGGACTTTGAGTTGGATCAAATCGGCGCCGATTAGATCGTTCGCGGCATTGGCTCGATCCACACTATCTGATCCTTGATAGACTTCACGCCGGGAATGTTTTCAGCTGCAACCCGGAGAGCTTGCCGCTCCCTATCATCCATCACGATCCCGGATAATGTTACGACCCCATCATTCACGGAAACGTCAATCCCCACCGGCGCCCATGGCTGAGCTTGGAGCTCAGAGATCAAGCGGTCACGGATGGCGGCATCATTTGTCGCGGGAACTTGCTTGGCCAATGTATCGGCAAGAGCACGCACCAGATTGGCGCGGGTGATCAGTCCCACCAGTGCCTTTCCTCGCATGACTGGAAGCCTCTTAATGTGATGAAGCTCCATCTGGCGCACCACCGCTTCTAAGGCTGCATCTTCAGTAATGGTGTATACACTCGGCGTCATGATTTCGTGCGCCCGACGGCTGCTGGTGTGCACATATTCGTCCGCCAGGCTACCGGGTCCGATGAGAAATTCGAGCCAGCGGGGACGGCGGCGCTGAGTTCCTGTTTCGACTCGGCGCAGTAGATCTCCTTCGGTGAGCATTCCGACAAGATTGCCCGCGCTATCGATAACCGGAAGGCCGCTAATATTTTTTCCAAGCATTAGCCGGGCGGCGTCGATAATTGAAGATTCGGGATCCACGATAATGACGTCTCGGGTCATTACATCACTTGCTTGCATGGTAGATCTCCCATTCAAACGGGCGGAAATTAACCTGGTTCGACTTGCCAGGATTGACCCAGGTCAAATCGGGGCCCAATGGTCGCGCAGGAGCGCAAATTCTGTTCCGCCGATCATGTTGATGGAGATCAAAACCAACGTTTTGCCGGTGGCCTATGTCCGCAAGCGATGAACGACATTCGCGGCAAGTCACGGACCTACCGCATCGATGCGCTGCTCCCAGGGGAGATTGCGCGGAAGGCGGAGACTATCGGAGCGAATAAGGCGCTCATGGACTTTGCGAGCCTGATGGTGCTCGCGGTTCTCGCCGGCGCATTCATTGGTCTTGGTGCGATGTTCGCCACCACGGTCATGGCCGGCGCGGAGGATATGCTTCCGTTTGGTGTAAGCCGCCTCATCGCCGGTCTCGTTTTCTGCCTTGGCCTCATCCTTGTAGTGGTTGGAGGCGCCGAGCTTTTCACCGGCAATACGCTGATGGTGATGGCTCTGGCAGCGCGGAAGATTACGCTGTCAGAGATGCTGCGAGCTTGGACCATTGTTTACATGGGTAACTTTGTTGGGGCGTTCGGAACGGCCGTTCTGGTCCTACTGTCGGGGCAGTATCAAACAGGTAGCGGTTCCGTCGCGACCGTCGCGCTGTCCCTCGCGATGGCCAAGGCTACTCTGCCGTTTGATCAAGCCCTGTTTCTCGGAGTGCTCTGCAATGTGCTCGTCTGCCTTGCCGTCTGGCTGTCCCTGGGCGCGCGCAGTACCAGCGATAAGGTGCTCGCCATTCTATTTCCAGTATCCGCTTTCGTAGCCGCTGGATTCGAGCATTCGGTTGCGAACATGTACCTAATTCCGCTCGGACTTCTTATAAAAGCTTGGGCCCCTAGCTCGCTTTGGGCGCAAATCGCCATCCAACCCGGAGATCTCGCCGGGCTTACATGGAGCGGGCTTTTTTGGAACCTGCTTCCGGTCACTCTGGGCAACGTCATCGGGGGCGGAGTTTTGGTAGGGGCCGTCTACTGGTTTGTGTACCTGCGGGGTGGCCGGGAGGAAAGATAGGCATCGCCTTGAATCCTTGGCGCGCAGAAAACCAAATAAACTCGAGTTTTTCCTGCCTATGGTGCGTCCGGTTCTCTGCTGCCGGACGTGAATTCTGCATCGAAATGGCAAGTTTTCGAATTGTCGGCTTCACCGGGGGATTTTTTTGGCACCGGTCTCCGCGCTGGAATTTCAAAAATCCGTTTGAGCCGTCATCACGCGGTCTTCCACGGAATGATGACTCTCTCGAGTTCCTGCAGGATGACCGTGAGCGCGACGCCGATAAGGGCGATGACGAATAGCCCGACATACATCTGCTCGACGGCGAATATTTCCCAGGCATTCCAAATCATGAATCCGAGGCCGCTCTTGGCGCCGATCATCTCGGCCACGGCGATGAGGACCAGCCCCATGCCAATGCCCAACCGGACGCCGGTCATGATGAATGGCAGCGCGCCGGGCAACGCAATGGTGCGAAATGTACTCCAGCGGTTCGCTTCGAAATTCTTTCCCACATCGAGATAGATCTTGTTGATCTCGAGCACACCCGTCGTCGTGTTGATGATGACGGGAAAAAAGACGCCGACCGCAACCATGAATATTTTCGAACCTTCGCCAAGGCCGAAGATGAGAAGAGCCAGCGGGACGATCGAGCTTTTGGGGATGGGATACAAGGCGGCGACGAGCGGCTCCACGATCGCGCGAAACACGCGATTGAGCCCCATCATGATGCCCAAGATGAGCGCAGGCACGCCGCCCAGCAGGACGCCCCAGCCGAGGCGGCCGAGGCTGGTCAGCGTATGACGCATGAGCTCGCCGGAGCTCAGCAAGGCAACGAGCTTTTCGAAGATGCTGGAAGGTGCCGGGAAGAAGCGCACATCCACCGCGCCGGTGCGGGCGGCAAGTTCCCAGACCAGAAGCAAAACGATTGGCGATGCGATGCTGATCAAGCGCTCGTAGCCTCGCGCGGTCAGCCGCCAGCTGCGGGTTGGCGCTGTCGTGGAAACAATGGCGGTCATGTCGCACCTCCATCAGATTGCTGTCGCGCGCGTTGCACTTCCTCTCGCAAGCTCGACCAGATCCGGTGGACCAAGTCGCCATAGGCGGAGGTCTTCTGCAGTTCCATGTAATCGCGCGGGCGGGGAAGCGGCACCGGGATTATCGCCTTCGCCCGGCCGGGTTGCGCGCTCATGATCATGATGCGGTCGGCAAGCAACACAGCCTCTTCCACGCTGTGGGTGATGAAGACGACCGTTTTCTTGTGTTCTTCCCAGATCTTCAACAACTCTTCTTGCAGCAGCACCTTGTTCTGCGCATCGAGCGCGGAGAAGGGCTCGTCCATCAGCAGGATTTGCGGGTCGTTGGCAAAGGCGCGCGCGATAGACACGCGCTGCTTCATGCCACCGGAAAGTTGGTGAGGGTAAGCCTTCGCGAATTTGGTAAGTCCGGTCCGATCCAGGTAATGACCGACCACCTCCGTGATTTTCTTGGCAGACGCGCCGCGCATGCGAAGGCCGTAGGCGATATTGTCCCAGACGGTCATCCAGGGGAATATGGAATCCCCCTGGAACACCATCCGGTTGACCGGCCGGTCCGAGAGCTGCGACGCCACAACCTCGATCTGCCCCCCGCTGGCCGTTTCCAGGCCGGCAAGGATGCGCAACAGCGTGGTTTTGCCGCACCCGGACGGACCGACGATGACAAAGAATTCGCCGTTCATGATGTCGATTGAGAGTGTGTCGACTGCGATAAAATCGCCGAATTGCTTGACCAGCTCGCGAATGCGTATCGCCGGCTTGCCAGGAAGTTCGTGCAGTTTAGCCATTGCGCCTGCTGCGCTTTCCCTCGCCATCGCTTCCGTCCCCAAGCATTTTATTGTTGGCACGCCTTCGCGTCCGGCCCGGCAAATCAATATGCCATCGCGCACGCGGTTCGGCACGTCGATTCTCGGCCGCCCCGATGCCCACCGAACGGTTGCGCGCGCGAAGCCGCGTTAGTCAGCAACATTCGCCGGTAAGGCTGGACGGCATTTTTTGACGGGCCGGACCAAGTGCAAATCATGTAATCAGTCGTTTATTGAATGATGAACCTCATTATAGTATCCTGAATGGCGCTCATCTGCGCAACATGATTTTTGACGGCAGGGCTTCTGTCCAACTAGCGAGAATGGGATCGAGCGCGAATGCGCAAGGCAGCCGGTGGAAATAGACGCGCTCCCGCGATAAAGACCAACAGCAACGGCAAGGCCGACCAGCGGCGGATTCAATCCATCGAGGTTGGCTTTCAACTCATCCGCGTGCTGGAGCAGGCGGGCACCAGCCTGCCCCTCAAGGACCTCGCGGCGCGCGCCAACATGGCGCCGAGCAAGGCGCACCTTTATCTTGTCAGCTTCGTTCGCCTCGGCCTTGTGGCGCAGGATGCGCTGAGCATGCGGTACGGGCTTGGCCCTTACGCCGTGCATCTCGGCCTTGCCGGCATCCGCCAGCTCAACGTCGTCGAGGTCGCGCGCGAGCCGATGGAGGAACTGGAAGAAAAGACCGGTATGGCCGTCTATGTGTCGATTTGGGGAAACCGCGGCCCGACCATCATCATGAAGCTCGACAAGGCGCTTAAAGCGCCGATCGCCATTCGCGTCGGCTATGTGCTGCCGCTGATGGCGACCGCGACGGGCCGCGCCTTTCTCGCCTATATGCCACGGGCGGAGACGGCGCCGTTGATCAAGGAGGAGCGGCTTGTCGGTCCCGACCTGCGTGCGCGGGCGAAGAAATCCATCGAGGCGGTGCGCCGCTATGGCGTTGCGTTTTCCGACGGTCGGCATCATCAGGGACTTTCCGCTTTGTCGGCGCCGATATTCGACCATGCCGGCTCCATGGCGGCCGCCGTTACCTTGCTTGGATTTCAAGGCGACCTGAACATCGATCCAAGTGGCGACATGGCCAAAGCGCTGCGTGCGACCGCCTCTTCCATCAGCGCCTCCCTGGGATACAAAAAGGCCCGCCAGGGCGTCGCGGCGACCGAAGTTCTCGCGCCTGCCGCCAAGCGCCAAGCGCGCACCTCGGCGTCGCAGTTGGAGGGGCTGCGGCGGTGAACAATTTCGACAAGCCTGTTGCGCTCGGCATCGCCGGGCTCGGCATGGCCGGCGCGGTGATGGTGCGCGCCGCGCAAGCACATCCCGGGATCAATATTGTCGCGGCAGCGGATCCCTATCCCGCGCCTCGGGAAGCTTTTCAGCGGGACTTTAACGCGCCCGCGTATGAGGACATTCGCGGCCTTTGCGAGGACCCCGCGGTCGAGGCCATCTATATCGCCACCCCCCATCAGTTCCACAGGGACCATGCACGGCTTGCCGCCCAGGCGGGAAAGCACATCATCCTCGAAAAGCCCATGGCGCTGACCTTGGGGGACTGCGACGCCATTATTGAAGCGGCGGAGCGCGCCAGCGTTGTTCTCATCGTCGGCCATACCCATGCCTTCGACCCGACGATACGGGCCATGCGCGGGATCATCGCCAGCGGCGACATCGGCGCTTTGGGCATGATTGCCGCGTGGAACTATACGAACTTTCTCTATCGGCCGCGCCGCCCCGAAGAGCTGGACACATCGCGGGGAGGGGGCATCATGTTCAATCAAGTCCCCCACCAGATCGATATCGCGCGGCTTCTCGGCGGCGGACTGGTACGTTCAGTGCGTGCCCATGTCACTGCTTTGGACCCCGCACGCCCGACGGAAGGCAGTTGCATCGGATTTTTGGAATTCGAGAATGGCGCCGCCGCGTCACTGGTTTATAGCGGCTATGATTTTTTTGACAGCGACGAGTTGCATTTCTGGATCAGCGAACGCGGCGCTCCAAAGCTGGCGGGGCAGTATGGAGCCGCGCGCCGGGCCTTGGCGGAACGGAAGAACGAGGAAACGCGGCTGCGTGTGGAGCGCTTTGCGTACGGCGCCGATCGCGCGGAAGCGCCGGCTCACCAGCCGCATTTTGGAACGATCATCGTCACCTGCGCCAAGGGCGAATTACGCGCATCGGCCGACGGTGTCCTGCTCTATGACACCAACGGCGCGCGCGAAATCCCCGTTCCGCAAGGAAGAGGTTTCTCGGGCCGCGGTGACGTTCTCGACGACCTCTATCGCGCGCTACGCACAGAGGTCCGGCCGGTCCACGACGGGCGATGGGGCAAGGCCACCGTGGAGGTGGCGCTCGCCTTGCTCAGGTCCGCGCGTGAGAAGCGGGAAATAGTGCTCGAGCACCAAGTAGCGGTGCCGGCCGGCCTGTGATCGGAGCCTGTTGAGCGGGATGGGGCAGAGACCACGTCTCTGCCCCGCAGCGATCAGGGCGCTGCCTTTTTATAAGGCCCAAGCGTCTTAACGGCTTCCTTGGCAAAGCTCATGTCGACGACGTCGTCGACCGTGACCTTGCCGTCGGTCTGCTTGGTATCCACGAAGAATTGCCACGACACCCGCAGACTCTCCAGATGAAGCCCGCCGTCAGGGTCGATCGCGTTGGATACGATCGAGCGATGGATCTCAGGGTCCTTGATGTGGGAAGATTCAACCAGGATAGCGATCACCTCGTCAGCCTTGGGTCCCGCTAGCTTTCCGCCCTGAAGAGCGTCGTTGTAGAAGCGCATTCCGCGGATCAAGGCACGCATCGCCTTTTTCGCGACCTCGGGCTGCTCCTTGATGAACTTCCCGCCGAAGAAGGTCACCGCGGTCTGATAATCCGGGAAGAATTCGTCCACGCTGATAAGGCGCACTGCCGTTCCGGCCTTCAGGATAGTCGATACCGTGGGCTCAGTGGTCAGGCTGGCGTCAATGGCGCCATTTGCATACGCCGCGATATGCTGCGGAAAGCCGAGATAGGTCGGATCGATGTCCGCAAAGGTGAGGCCGTTCTGCTTCAGCGCGGCGTCGATCAGGGCAGATTCGCTGTTGCCGGCGGCAGACAGGGCGACCTTGAGCCCCTTCAGATCCTTGACCGATTTGACCTTGCCGCTGGTGACCAGATCCTTTCGAACCAGAATGGACTGAAAACCATAGCCCTTGGCGTTGCGCGCCTTGTCGGCGACGATCTTGATGTCCACGCCGCGCGCCACGGCATTATACAGCCCCGCTGATGTGGCCCCGCCCGCGATCTCGACCTGGCCAGAGCCCAAAGAGGGAATGGCTTTCGCCGCGGAGTCGAACTGGACAAAGTTCACCGTAATCCCTTCCTCCTTGAAGTACCCCTTCTTGCTGGCGATGAAATACGGCGCGTCGCTCGACGTGCCGATAACGCCGACGTTGAGAGTCGTCTGGGCGCTGCCGGGAAGTGTCGTCGCCGCCAAGGCGAAGGCGGCAAGTGCGAATGCCGGAAATTTGGCGTGGGCCAAGTTGATCATCTGGAATCCTCCCCTCCGGTAATTGCCCCGGCCGTTGTTCGACACGGCAGGTGGACACGGAAGTTTAATATTATATAATCGAGTTCATCGTTGTCTACTGAGCTCAGCCTGATTTCGGCACTCGCGGAGCCGCCATACACGCGGGGCGCAGGTGTCGTTTGAGCCAATCGTGTGGAGCGGCGGAATGAATTATCAACCCGGCACCAAAGAGTTTGTGGTTGAAAATCGGGAAAATCAAACCTTCCTGGTGAACCGCGAGGTCTTTGTTTCTCCGGACGTGCTACGGCAGGAAAATCGGGCAATCTTCGATAGATGCTGGATTTATGTCGGGCACGCCTCGGAAGTGAAAAACCCGGGCGATTTCCGCAGCCGCTCGGTCGCCGGCCGCCCGATCATTTTCGTGCGCGACCGCGAAGGCGCCGTGCGGGCGCTGATCAATTCGTGCCGCCATCGTGGTGCGGTGGTTTGTCGCGAGCGGGAAGGCAATACCCGCGGCTTTTACTGCATGTATCACGGCTGGACGTACAACAACGACGGTACGTTGCGCGGCGTGCCGGGCGAGGAGGCCTACGGTCCGAGTTTCGATAAGAAGCAAATGGGCCTCGTCGAAGTGCCGCGGCTCGAGCAGTACCAGGATTTTTACTTCCTGAACTTCGATGCCAACGCGGTCGGCCTTGAGCAATATCTCGGCAAGGCCAAGGAATATATCGACCTCGTTGTCGATCAATCTCCATCGCGGAAAATGGAGATCATATCCGGCGTTCAGGAATACGAGATCAAAGCCAACTGGAAGATGCTGGTTGAGAACAGCGTGGACGATTATCACCTGATCGCCACGCACACGACCTGGCTCAATTACATGCGAAACTCCGGCGTGGACATCAGGCCGCCGAAAGGCCTGTTGCTGCCTACCAAGGGGCTGGGCAAGGATCTCGGCAACGGACACCTGACCACCGACAACCCCAACTATCGCGGACGCCCGGTGGCCCGGTGGATTTCGGTGTATGGGGAGGAGGCGAAAGAGGACATCGCCGCCATTCGCCAGGAACTGGTGCAACGGCTGGGCGAGGAACGGGCCGCGCGCGTTGCCGACACTAACCGCAATCTCGTGATCTTCCCCAACCTCGTCATCAACGACGGCTCCTCCGTCACCGTGCGCAACTTCTTCCCCGTGTCGCCCGATCTGATGCGGGTGACGGCCTGGGCTCTCGGCCCCGTCGAGGAAACCGAAGCGCAGCGGGCGCGCCGTCTCCATGCCTTTCTTACCTTCTATGGGCCCGGCGGTTTCGCCACGCCGGATGACGTGACGGCGTTGGAGGCTGCGCAGCAGGGATATGCCGCCTGGCGCGAAGTGCCTTGGTCCGATCTGTCGCGCGGCATGGCGCGCAAGGAAGAACAACTCGACACCGATGAGGGGCATATCCGGGTGTTCTGGCGCCGTTGGAACGAGTTGATGGGAGCCCGGGCATGAACAAGGTGCTGGACAAGGCGTCGACGGTTTCCTGCCAGGACGTCGAGCAATTCCTTTACCGGGAAGCGGAGCTGCTGGATTCATGGAAGCTCGACGAGTGGCTTAAGTTGCTTACGGACGATGTTTCCTATCTCGTTCCCCCAAACGAAAAGCCGGATGCCGATCATCGCTTCACGTTGTTCCTTATCGCGGACGACGCAGTGCGGTTGCGCGAGCGCGTCATCCGTCTGAAGGACCCGAACTGCCACGCGGAATATCCGCCCTCGCGCACCCGCCGCATGATCACCAATGTGCGCATCACCGGCGTGGAGGGCGATACGATTTCAGTTGCAGCCAACTTCGTGGTTTATCGCCACCGCAGGAGCGAACCGCCGCGGACCTTCGTCGGCTACTACCGCTACAAGCTCAAAATGCAGGACGGCACGCTGAAGATCGCCGAACGGCGCGCCGTCCTCGATGCGGAAGAGCTGGGTTCGATGGGGTCCGTCAGCTTCATTCTTTGAGGGGGCGCCGTCATCAGCCAGCCGATCCAGCCGCCGCGGGCAGCCTTTGACTTTTAAAATACGTGCGGCCCCGTCCTCGCGATGCCGTCAACGTGATTGCCGATGACATCCGCCGGCCGTGAGGCTGGGGGCGGTTATGGCTTCTGTGCATCCCGCCGCAATGCTAGCATCGAAGAACATCGAGGCAGAAGGACACCCATGGAACAAGATCGCAAATCGAAGCTGGCCGAGGTCAATCACTGGGATGAACTGATCGCGATGCGCGATCGCCAGCGCGAGGAAAAGCGCGACGCCCTCCAAGTCGTCAGGGAGGCGGAGCTGCCGCTCGAGGTCAATCGGCAGGGATTGATGCGCTGGTATCTCCACCCCTCGATCAAGGATACCGCGATCTCCTCCTACATGTTCTTTCAGCAGGAAATTCCACCCGGAAGCCGGTCTGGCCGGCTCAAATTCCAGGGCAACCAGGTCATGGTGATCCTGGAAGGCAAGGGCTACACGATGATCGACGGCGTAAAGTATCCGTGGAAGGCCGGCGACCTTGTCAGCTTGCCGCTGCGAGCGGATGGCATCATCGTGCAACACTTTAATACCGATCCGGCGAAGTCCGCTAAATTCATCGCCACTGAGGCGAACTGGTTCGAATGCGCGACGGTCGATCGCGGCTGCGGCTTCGAACAGTTGGAAGACGCGCCGGAATACCGCCAAGCAAAACAAAACTTGTAATTGGAAGAGCGCCGCCAATGGCTGAAATGGAACGAACGAGAGAACGCGAACGCCCTCCGCTGGAGGACAACACTTATGAGCGCAGCATGCGTGCGCGGGCGGAATGGACCCAACGGGGTTTGACCGGGCCTATCGTCGTCACGCAGGATGATCGTAAGTGGTTCCAGGCGCGTCAGGGCAAGCTGTTTTATTATCTATGCCCGGTCTCGCATAAAGAGTCCCCGCTCAATCATTGGCGGGTCTTCATGCATGACATCAAGACCGTCTCCGGCAAGCATCGCCATCAGGGCGGCCTTTTGATCTATGTGCTGGAAGGCAAGGGCTATTCGATCGTCAACGGCGAGCGCAAGGATTGGCAAAAAGGCGATCTGGTCCTTTTGCCGATGGTGCCGGGCGGCGTCGAGCATCAGCATTTCAATCTTGAGCCGGAGAAGGGCGCCGCGCGGTGGATCGCGTTCATCAACCTGCCGATTCACGAGCATGTCGCGTCGGATCTGCGACAGGTCGAAAACTCTCCGGAATTCACCGAGGGCTAGTCACATTACCCCTTCACCGGGATGGCGAACTTCGACAAGATCATCCCCGGCAGGCGAGGCTAAGCCGGAAGCAATATGTAAAGAGGGAGGGCAATATGTTGCAGCGATGGATTCGATGGGCCTTGGTCGCCTACGGCCTGGCCGTGCTGCCGCCTCTCGCCCAGGCGCAGGACTTCCCATCAAAGACGATCAAGATCATCGTGCCCAATCCTCCCGGGGGCGCCGGCGACACCAGCGCGCGCCTTGTCGGGCAAAAGCTCGGCGAGGCCTTGCATCAATCTGTCGTGGTCGAGAACCAGCCGGGCGCCTCGGGCTCGATCGGAATGACCATGCTCAAGCGCGCGGCGCCCGACGGCCACACCATCGGCGTCGTCATCTCGCTCGCGCAGATCGTCGATCGCATCCAGAACAAGACGGCGTCGTTCGACCTCGTCAAGGATTACACGCCGATCACCTTGATCGCCAATAATCCCGTCGTCTTCGTCGTCAATTCCCAAGTCACCGCGCCGTCCATGGCGGAGTTCATCGAAGCCGTGCGCAAGCGGCCGGGGGAGATCACCTATTCGAGCCCCGGCATTGGAACCGCGCATCATCTTTACGGCGAGGTGCTCAACAAGGTTGCCGGCATCAAGATGGTGAATGTGCCCTACAAAGGGACGGTGCCGGCGCTCAATGATCTTCTGGGCGGCCATGTGCAGGCCGGGATCATCAGCCTCTCGGCTGCGCTGGCGCAGGTCGAAAGCGGCAAGATCCGCGCGCTCGCACTGTTCGACGCGAAGCGCCATGCCAAGCTGCCCAACGTGCCGATCATCACGGAGGTGGTGCCGAGCTTCGAACTGGCGCGTTCCTGGGTCGGCTTCATGGCGCCGCCGGACCTTCCGCCGGCGGTCACGGCGCGGCTGAACGGCGAGATCGTGCGGATTCTCAAGTCGCCCGAGGTCGTGCGAATCCTTGACGAGAACGGGCTGGAAGTGGTCGCCAACACGCCGCCCGAATTCGCGGCGATCATCCGGCGCGACGCCAAGCTTTGGGAAGAGGCGGCGGCGGCCGCGGGGCTCGTGCTGCCGCAATAATCAGGAGTCCATGATGGATAAAGTAGCGTTCCCCTATAGAGCATCGAGCCATCTGGTCTTGCTTCACGTTATTGCTGAGTCCGGCTCTTGGGAAAGACACGGCCTTGAAGTCAACTATGATTATCAAATCTCTTCATCGGAAGCGCATCGCGCCGTCCCTGCCGGCGAGGTCGAGTTTGTCGGCGGCAATCACGTATCGACCTACGCGAGCCGCGCGCGTGGCGACACCTGGGTTTATCTCGGCCAAACGGTGAACTACGTTCACCATGCCCTGGTGACCCGGCACGATACCGGAATCAACACCGTTGCGGACATCAAGGGGCATAAGGTTGGAACGCGGGGCTCGCATCCGGGCCTAAATGATTGGCTGTTTCTCAAGCAGAACGGTCTTGATGTCGATCGCGACGATTTCGAGCTCATCAATACAATCCCGCATAAAAAAGGCTCCATGGATCCCATCGAGCCGGAAGGTGCCAAGCGCATGGCGCTCTGGCACTGGGTGCGCGACAACAAGGTCGATGCCGCCATCATGACGCCGCCGGCCACTCTTTTTGCGAAAGAAGCCGGCCTCAAGGTCATCGAGCTCGAACCTCTCCCGATGATCTGGTTCACGACCATCTCGTCGAGCTTGCCTTTTGTCGAGAAGCATCCTGATCTCGTCGAACGCTTTCTCAAGGGCGTGATCGAAGGCATCCATTTCTTCAAGACTCGACCCGAGGAGTCGATCAAGATCATCCAAGAGCGCTACACGCGCGAGGGACAGATGAACCGCGAGCAGGCAACATTCGTCTATCACACGCTGGCGCCAATGCTGGAGCCGAAACTGTTTCCCACAATGACGGCCATCGCCAATGTCTACGAAGAAGCGATCCGCAAGGACGAGGACGCCAAAAAGATCAACCCGATGGAACTGTGGGATTTCCACCACATCCGTCGTCTCAACGACAGCGGATTCGTTGCGGGCCTCTACACGAACGGCAAGCAGACCCATCGACACGACCACCATGCTGACGGCTCTTCCCATGAGCATAAGCACACGCATTCCAAAAACGTGCCGGAAGGCGCGGTCGATACGGGTTGCGAGGCGTGCGAGACTCACTAAAGGCTAAGGCAGTCGCAGGAAGATCACATGAGATAGTGGGGATGTGACATGAAATCGGCTGTTCTACGCAGTCTTTCAGACCGCAGACGTCAAGGCATTGGTATCTTCGCGGGGTGCTTGGTTGCCGTCCTTGCGGCCGCCCCTTGGAATTGCGCGATTGCCCAGGCGCCTGTTTCCTTTGAAGGCAAGACCGTGACCTTCCTGGTGGGCTTCCCGTCCGGCGGCGGCACGGATGCATCGGCGCGCACGCTTGCGCCGTTTCTGACGAAATATCTGCCGGGCAATCCGGCCGTCATCATCAACAATCTGCCCGGTGCGGACGGCATGATTGCGATGAACGCATTCGTTCAGCGCACGAAGCCGGATGGACTCACTGTTACTATGGGCTCGACCACCTTGGCCGATCCCCTGCAATACCGCCGCCCGCAGGCGCAGTTTGATCCGACGAAATTCAAATTCGTCGGCGGCCTCGGGCGCGGCGGCACGATCCTGGTGATCAGGACGGATGCGGAAAAGCGGCTGCACGACAAGAGCGCGCCTCCTGTTGTCATGGGCTCGATTGGGGGAGTGCCGCGATCCGGAATGCAGTCGACGGCTTGGGGGATTGCATATCTCGGGTGGAACGCGAAATGGGTTGTCGGCTATCGTGGAACGAAGGATCTTTTCGTGGCGCTGGAACGCGGTGAAATCGACATGACCTCCACGGGGAATCTCGGTGAGGTCCAACGATTGATCGATACAGGCATCGTAAAAATTTTGACACAGTCCGGTACCGTCAGAGGCGGAGAGTTGGTGAAGCGTCCCGAGTTCGGAAACGCGCCTGTGCTTGCAAGTTTGGTGGAAAGAAAAATAAAGGACCCGACCGAACAGCAGAGCTTTGCGTACTGGTCCAGCCTGACGTCAATTGACAAGTGGCTGGCTTTGCCGCCCGACACTCCCGATGAGATCGTCACGATCTACCAACGTGCTTACGACCAGATAGGGAGTGATCCCGACTTCATCGCTCGAGGTCAAAAGATCAGTGAAGACATCGTGCCGCAATCGGGTGCCGACATCGCTCGGCTTGTAAACACCTTGGGGACGATATCTCCTCCGGCGATCGAGCAGATCAGCACCATGCTCCGCAAGCAGGGCCTCGACACGCAATAGGGCATAGTCGCGTTCATGCACTGGTTTGTGGCAGGGCGTTGTTCGCAACCGCAGGGTTCGGGCTATTAGCGTCCCCGGGAGCCTACGCGTTGGTTAATCCCGGCGCTGTCGAAAGCGAAACGCGGCGGCAGGAGGAACGCTTCGAACAGAAAACTCAACCGCCAAAGCAGCCGGGACCGGCTGTCGTCTGCAATGAGATCGTCACCAGTCAGCCGGAGAGGGAGTTGTATGGCAGGATCGTTTTCAGACTGCTCCTTTTCCAATAAGGTTAGGTATCCGGCTGCTAGGTCACCGGATCTGAACCGAGGAGAAATCGAGATGCGGTGGAATGGTGTGGGCTATAGCCTTGCGATCTTTTCAACCGTAATGCTCACAGCGGCCGTTGGTGGCTCATCAGCCTTGGCCCAAGCAAAGAAGGACGCGCCGCCCGCAGCATCCACGCCCGCTGGGTCGGCGCCTGCGCTGGCGTCTGCTGTCGAGCTCACGGGATTTCGTTCAGCTAAGTTCGGGATGAACGAATACGACGTGAAAGCCGCGATTACAAAGGACTTTGGCGTCAAGGCTGATGCCATCAAGGCCGATACCAATCGCAACGAGCAGACCCGCATATTGACGGTCAAAGCATCGGACGTGCTGTCTGGCGGGGGTGCCGCCGAGGTATCCTATGTGTTCGGCTTCAAGTCGAAGACGCTCATCCAGGTCGGGGTTTCGTGGTCGAAGACGACCGATGAGAACATGACGCCGGAGCAGTTGTTCTCCAACTCCACCGTGCTGCGGTCCCATTTCCTATCCGCGGGCTACAAGCCCGATACGGTGGCGACCAACATGCCGATCAACAACGGTATCCTCATGTTCCGCGGCAGCGACGCCAAGGATCGTACAACATTGTTAATACTGCAGGGTACTTTGAACCAGGGCGATAATAACCAACGCGTGCTCACTCCAACAGCGTTGCTGTTGTTTTATGTGGCTGACGCCAAAAGCCCCGACGTATACAGGCTGCCGTCCGGTTCCTTCTAATTGTGAGTGGCAAGACAGTGAAGCGACTTTACTGCGCGCTCGGACTGCCCGCCGCGCCGCAGATCGAGGCGGCACAGTTGCCGAAGCCGATCATCCCCCAGGATGAGGACAAGCCGCCGATCAATCTCGACGGGTCGAGCGAGACCCAAGGCGCCGGTCGGTAATAACGCGGAGCCGTTCGGCCTTAAAGCGCTATCCCACGGTCTTGGTTAGTCTTTCGGCATTGCGTCGAGCGCTGGCCCGAAGCCTTGACTGAAACCGGAGTCGCCATGTCACGCCGCGTGGCATCTTTGAACGCGCAATCGGGGATAGGAATTGCGAGATCGAACGACCTGCACTTGAAGCGTATTTTCCATCGGTCAGAAGACGTACGATACTAAAGAGCGACTCAGCTATAGACCTGTTAAGGCGGTAAGCTTTTACAGACGGCTAAACGGAACGCACGCATCGTGACGATCACAATCGCGCCGGCCTTACCGGATCGAGCCAAACGGTGGCGTGCTGTGGCTGCCGCATCGCTCGGCAATGCTCTCGAATGGTTCGACTTCGTTGTATACGGTTTCTTCGCCGCGACGATTGCCAAGCTATTCTTTCCAGCGCAAGACGAAGCTGTATCGCTTCTATTGGCGTTCGCAACATTCGGCGTGACATTCTTCGTTCGCCCGCTCGGCGCGATTGTCCTTGGAGCTTTCGCGGATCGGCACGGCCGCAAGGCGGCGCTCACTTTGGCAATCGTCTTGATGATGGTTGGAACGGCTATTATCGCCGTGGCGCCAACCTATTCCGTGATCGGCCCGCTTGCGCCGATGCTGATAGTCATCGCACGTCTGATCCAGGGTTTCTCTGCCGGCGGCGAATTCGGCAGCGCGACCGCCTTCCTCGCGGAACAGAATTCAGAACGGCGCGGCTTCTTTGCAAGCTGGCAGTTCGCTAGTCAGGGCCTGACAACCGTGCTTGCGACCGCTTTTGGCGCGGCATTGGCAAGCGCCCTGACCCCCGAGCAAATGGACGCATGGGGCTGGCGTGTTCCATTTGCCTTCGGCCTCCTGATAGGCCCTATCGCATATTACATCCGGCGGCATGTCGACGAGACACCTGAGTTTCAATCACTGTCAGAAAGGGGAACCCCGCTTCGTGAGACGCTCCTGGAAGGCAAGAAAAGACTATTGATCTCGCTCGGAATGGTCGTGCTCTGCACGGTCGCGATGTACACCATCCTTTTCATGCCGACCTATGCAACGCGCCAACTCGGTCTGCCGGTGGCTGGCAGCTTTATGGCGATTTTTCTAACTGGCGCGATCCAACTGGTTTTGACGCCCCTCTTTGGCAGTCTGTCTGATAAACGGGGGCGGTTGCCGATATTATTCGGCGCTGCGATCGCGATCTTGCTTTTGATCTATCCGATGTTCGCGTGGCTGGCGGCGAACCCGACGTTACAAACATTGCTGATCGTCCAAGCGATAATTGGCGTGCTTATGGCAGGCTATCTCGGCCCGCTGCCGGCTCTGATGTCGGAAATCTTTCCGGCACGCATGCGGACGACCGGCTTGTCGATCAGCTATTCCTTTGGTGTGGCCATTTTTGGCGGCTTTGCTCCGTTCATCAATGCGTGGCTGATCGAAAGCACGGGCAGTAAATTGGCGCCTAGCTGGTATGTTATGTTTGCCGCTGCGATCAGCCTTACGGCGCTCGTGGGTGCCCGGCGCCTGGGCGCGAAATAAAGCCGCTTGCCGGCCAATCGCGGCGGCAAATTCACTCACGGCGCGGAAGTACCCAGAGATGCCGGCAGCGGCGGTATCTGAATAGCATTTCTCTCGCTGCCCAGAAGAAAGGCGGTAATTAATCATTGATTTACCAATTAGTTACATGTGTTGTTTAAGGAATGTCTCCGACAATCCCGGCAAATTACACCCTCCACTTAATGGCGCTGCCGGAAGCGGGACGTGCGGAATCAAACTTCTAAAGCGGCGTTCGCCAATTGGCTGGATCTTTGGATCCCAGACAAGAAGCTGCACTTTGAGCTTGTCCAAGCGCTCTACAGCACACCAAAATCCATCCTCGGTGCGACAGTCGCGGCGGCGGTCATTGCTGGTATATCCGCGACGTTAAGCGGCGACTACGCTTACCAAATTTTTCTTCTCGGATTTCTGATCATAGGTCTCGCGCGCACGGGAACGATTTTCCTCTACCGGCGCGCACGCCACGACGCCAACAACAGCACCGCAGTCAAGCTTTGGGAACTGATCGCTCTGCTCGGCGCGTGGGCGTTTGCGGGTCTTGTCGGAATTACCGGGGCATACGCCGTCACGATGCAGCCGTCGACCGATGTCGAAATCCTCATCGACTGTTGCGTAATGGGATACATCGCGGGAATCTCTTCGCGCAACGCCAGCCGGCCGCTTATTACCATAGGCCAGGTCACGTTAACCTCCATTCCTTTCTCGCTTGCGTTGCTGGCGCGGGCGGATATTGCACATATCGTGCTCGCGATTTTTGTTGGGGTTCTTTATCTAAGTATCATTGTGATCTGTCGATCCGTTTTCGAAAATATCATCGCTCGCCAGGATGCATTTCGGAAAATCGAAATCATTGCGCATCGTGATGCCCTGACGGGTCTATGGAATCGCGGCGCCTTTATTCAATTATTGCAAACTCGTCTTTCGCGCCTTTCTGATGAAGATGGAAGCGTAGCGCTCATTTCCATCGACCTCGACCGGTTCAAGGACATCAACGACACGCTCGGTCATCAGGCTGGCGATGCAGTCCTAAAGGAAGTGGGGCAGCGTATAAGGTCCATTATTCGGGCCGGCGATGAAGTTGCCAGAATCGGCGGCGACGAATTCGTGGTGATGCTTATAGGAACCGATGAAACGCAAGCCTACCGGGTAGCTCAGCGCATTTTAGAGACATTCGTCAGTCCCTTCGCGGCCAGCCGGTCGAGTAATATATGTGGCGCCAGCATTGGCTATGCCATTGCGCCGAAGGATGGCTCGACGTTCGACGAGCTTTTTCGAAATGCCGACTTGGCTCTCTACGAGGCCAAGAAGAGTGGGCGCGGCCAGATCGTCCGCCACACGGTCGCAATTACGGAATGCTACGATAACCGTGTAGCGCTTGAGCGTGACCTGCAATTCGCGCTCGCCAAAGGCGAATTGGAATTGGCATTTCAGCCGATTATCGATCCGCGCTCAGGCCGGGCGATTTGCTGTGAGGCCCTGCTGCGGTGGAATCATCCGACGCGAGGCCGGATCAGTCCCGCGGAATTCATTCCCATTGCCGAGGCCACGGGGCTGATCGTTCCGATCGGCGCCTGGGTTTTGGTCGCCGCTTGCAGCGAGGCGACTCACTGGGCTCCTGATATCAAGGTGGCGGTCAACTTGTCGCCGGTTCAGTTCCGGCGCGGCCATGAGCTGGTAGATACGGTGATGATGGCTCTTGAACGCACAGGGCTTGCGGCGAGCCGCCTTGATCTCGAGGTCACCGAATCCGTGCTGATCGAAGACGCCGCCACTGCGCTCGCGATTCTTACGGAGTTTCGCAGCAGGGGTATCGGCGTTTCTCTGGACGACTTTGGAACAGGCTTTGCCTCCTTGGCTTACCTCAATGACTTCCCGTTTTCTAAAATCAAAATCGATCGGAAGTTTTCGCAAAACATCGACCTATCCTCGCGTACAGCCGCGATCATTGGCGGCATTGCGAAAACGACGCGCGACCTGCGGATCGAACTTGTGGCCGAAGGCATCGAGACGGAAAGTCAGCTCGAGCACATGCGCAGCTTCGGAATCAACGCCATCCAGGGTTTTCTTTTTTGCCGTCCCCTGCCGGCTTTCAAGCTGCGTCCCGTGATCAGCGCGCCAATACTGCCGGCAGTCCAGCCCGGCGATAGTAACGGCCGGCTTGTTGGGAATAGCAAATTGCGAAAAGCCGCCTCGTGATTTCGAAGCGTATTTCAGCCGGCGTCAGCGTCAACTCTCGATAAGCATCCTGTCGAGAATGGCCATGCGCATGAATTTCGAGAGTTGAACCTGCTCGAAATACATCGCATTCGGCAGATCATCGCACCCCGGATGTATCTCATCGTGGCGCGGCAGTGGATGGTAAATCAACGTCTTGGACCCGGTAAGCTCAATTTTTTCCCGCGTTACGGTATGGGTTTCCGGCGTCGTTTTCGGTGAAATATAGCCGGAAGCCGCGGGTTCGCCGATATCCGACATGTCGTAGGGGGCCATCATCAGCGCATCGCAATCCGCGAGCGCGTATTTGATGTCCCGAACGAGGCGGAAAGGGATGAAATTTTCGGTGATGGTGCGCAGCACGTCCTCGGGAATGTTGTAATGCAGCGGCGGGCAGAACACGATTTCACGCGGCGCTTCGAACTTCAGCAGATTGACCAGTGAGCGGACGGTGCGTCCGCGCGGATCGCCCCCGAAAGCGATGCTCCGACCGCGAATTCTGTCGAGGCCCTGCCGAAGGGCAAATATGTCTACCAGAGCCTGGGTCGGATGTTCATTCCATCCGTCGCCGGCGTTGAGAACGGGCTTCTGCGATTTGGCCGCCATGCGCATGGCCGCGCCGCTTTCGTGATGACGGACGACAATCGCATCGCAGAAACGGGAAACGACAGCCGCGCAATCTTCCAGCGTCTCTCCGGATCGCTCGTTGGAGCGGGATCCCGACATGTCATCGATCCCGATGGTGTGGGCTCCCAGCGCAACCGTGGCGGCTTCAAAGCCCATGCGCGTACGCGTGCTGGGTTGGAAGAAAAGGAGCGCAACGGTTTTTCCTGGGGTGCCTGAACTCGGCGTGCCACCTAGCTCAAAGGCTCGGGCGGCTTCACAATACTCGTCCACCAACTCGCTATCGATGTTGCTTGTGGTCAGAAGGTGCTTGGTGCGGCCGGCACGTTTCGCCGAGACAGATTTCCGCAGAGTCGGCCGCGCGAGCTTGCGTGGGAACTCTAGGGAAACGGACACCATCACTCAACTCCAAGGGAGCAAGCCTCCCTGTTAACGGTATATTAACCAAAGTTAAGGCGTTCGCAAGAAGACCCGAAGGGCCGATTTTCGAGGCGACCGGGGAGATACGGCACGTCGCAGGAATCAACCAAATGCCGCCGGTACGCTGATAGGCGGTGCTGCCGTTTGCCGGGAAAATGGGCCGGTATTGGTGTTGTCGGCAAAGGACCGCGGCGAACCCGAGGGACGGGCCACGGACCGTCTCAAGCCGACCGGAGGCGGCGAAGGGCAGGTTGCCAGCGAGCCGGCCTCAATCCGACCTGTGCATTGCGGGGAAATCCTGTCGGCAGTTCCCGATGCCGGACGCCCATGTTCAATCAGGCCGGGCGGATTGCCGGCCTCGATGGTCTGGACCGGTTGGGACCAGGTTGCGGACTTGCGCGCCGGCTATTTGCAGGCGACGCCGTTGGCTTCTTTCGCCTCGCCCGTGAATTCGACGGCGCAGTTCATGCCCGGCTTCAGGGCTGCGCGATCTACTTTCTCGCCGGCGATGCTCACTTTGGTCCGGCTGCCGCTGACGCCGATCTTGCGCGGTTTTCCTTCGTGGGTGAATTCGATGTCGCGTCCAGCTTCCCCGACCGCGGATAGCACCACCTGAAGCGCGGGCACGTCCATTTTGTCTAAGCCTTTTTCCTTGGCCAGGGCCGCGATCTCCTCGTCGCTTAGCGGCTCGGCGGGCAATCCATGCTTGGTCTTTAGATCGCTCATATACGCCAGGATCTCGGCCTTGGGGTAAGCCGTCCTTTTGATCAAGTCCGCCTGGACCTCGCCGCTGATGGGCGCGAAATCAACGCTGAACAGGTTCTTGCCCTGCCGGATGAATTCCGGATCCTGGACCATCTTGTTCCAGGCTGTCCGGTAGGCGTCCACGATCGGCTTCGGGGTGCCGGGCGGCAGCGCGTACCACTTGTCGATGTCGTTGAGCTTGGACCAGAACTCGAAGGCTTCCCCGGTAACTCCCGAAGTCTTGCCTTTCACCAAATTGGGGAAGGCGGGGATGTTCTCGAAGTTGGAACGCTCCTCCACCTTGCCGTCGTCCTGCATGTCGCCAAGCTGAGCCACGCCGACGAAATTGCCGCTCGCGAACATTTCCTTCAGAAGAGACAGGTTGCCCGTCCCCTCCATGTGCGTCTCGCCGCGCTGGACCGCGAGAAGCATGAAACCGGTGCCGGGGTAGCCGACAACGAACCGGACGTTCCAGTTCAATATCTCCTTGCCCCAGGTGATCATCTGCTCCCAGCTGCGGTTGCCGTCGATGACGCCGACGACGACCGGCGGCTTGCTGCGGTCGCTCAAATCCGCCAGCTTTTCCTTGCGGATGAAAATGATGGAGCCGCCGCGCGAAATGCCGCCGATGTAGTTGAACTGGGTGGGATTGTACTCGACGACGCTTTTACGCAGGGAGCCGGGGTCCGTATGCGAGGCGCTGCCGCCCGCCCAGGCGAGACCGTCCGGCTTGATCTTGGCGAAGTAGTTCAGCGCCTTGGTGCCGTGGCCGCCCGGAATATTGCGGTAGCGCATTTGGGGATTACCCGGCAGGTACTTCTCCAGGAACGAGCCGACGAGGCGCGAGGTGCCGTCGGTTCCGCCGCCGGGGGCCGAGCCGAGGATGACGTCGATCGTTTTTCCCTTGAAAGTGACTTCGGCGGCGAAGGCCTTATTCTCCGTTGCCAACAGCGCCCCTCCGCAGAAGCATGCAAGCGCGACTTTGGCGAGGCTATTCCACAGCAACGACGGCATTTGCATCCTCCCGGATAAGGCTTTTCTATAGGGACTCCGTTGGAAAACTAAACCTATGTCGATTTATGATGCCTCTGGGGCGTGTGGCCGGTCAATACAGGCCGGGTGCGGCTCAACAGCCCTCTCCCAGGGTTCGGGACTCTGCAATCGTCCCCGTCTCGTGTAACCAATGGACATTCTTGCTTAGCGGCCTGCCGGGAGGAGCATCTTGAAACCTCGTATGAGCGGAAAGACCGCCCTCGTGACCGGGGGAGGAGGCGGGATCGGCGCCACCATCGGCGAGTTGTTTTGCGCCGAGGGCGCAAGGGTCGTGCTGGTCGATCGTGACGCGGATATCCTGCGCCGGACCGTCGAGCATCTGCGATCCCGCGATCCGAAGGCTCAGGTCGAAAGCGTTGTCGGCGATGTCTCCGATAGCGACCATGCCGCTCGCGCGGTCGAACATGCGGTGAAGCATTTCGGCGAACTGAATGTCCTGGTGAACAACGCAGCCGTCCGCAGTCATTCGTCGGTCGCGGAGTCCAAGCCGGAAGACTGGCAGCGGCTTTTTTCCGTCAACGTCCTTGGCGCGGTGAATTTCTGCAAAGCCGCGCTCGGCCCGCTCCGGCGCAGTGGCAACGGCAGCATCGTCAATGTCTCCTCCTGCTATGCGGTCACTGGCCGCAAGGGGATGCCGATCTATGACGCGACCAAGGCGGCGCTGCTCTCTTTGACCCGTACGCTGGCTTTTGAAGAAGCGGAGAACGGTGTGCGCGCCAACGCGGTTTGCCCCGGCGGGACACTGACGCCTTTCACCATGGGGCGCGGGGCGGCGAGGGGAGAAAAGCCGGAAGACATGGCCGCCGAGGTCCGCTCGGACTCCTTGCTCCGGCGTTGGGCCAGGCCGGAGGAAATCGCCTATCCGGTTCTCTGGCTCGCGTCCGATGAAAGCTCCTACATGACGGGCGCGACCGTCATGGTCGATGGCGGCTTGTCGATCATATGATTTGATCAGCGCGCGGCCGTGAATTTGGCATGGAGCTGCGCCAGCATCTTCCCGGACTCGCGGGCGCCCTCAAGATAGTTTTCCGGAACGAGATGATAGGGCGGCCGGCATGGACCTGCCTTCATCCATCCCGCGGCGTTCATCCGCGCCTTTTCCAAGCCGATATTATATTTCGAAAACTCGGCAAAGTTGCCGTTGGGAATGAGGCGCGCCGACGCTGCGGCGATGGCGGCGGAAATCTCCTTGGCCGCCGACCAGTCGCCGCTCTTTTTGGCGGCGGCTACTTCGTCGCGCAAACGGGTTTGCACCGAAGGACCGCACAGCGCGCCGCCCGACCAGAACGCGGTGCAGTCCTCCGGCGCGATGCGCGCGGCGGCATAGTAGTTGCCGTCCACGGGCATCAGGCGGATTTGGCCTTTGGTCAGCCGGAGATCCGCTTCGAGGGTCGCGATGCCGACGATTTTGGCGCAGACCACTTGCGGGACCTGCGTGATCTGCGCCCAGAACGGCCGGGGAAAATCAAACTTGAACGCCTCCGGATTGGCATAGACGCAGATCGCCATCTCGGGACATGACTCCGCGACGTCACGATAGAATTGCAGCGCCGTCGCAAGATCGGGGTAGCACCACATCGGTGGCCCGAGCATGGTGCCGTCCACGCCGAGATCATAGGCCTCGCGCGTCTGGCGCACGGTCTCGCGCGTGTTCAAGCTGGTGGTGCCGCCAAAATAAGGGACACGGCCGCGCACGGTCTGGACCACCGTGTCCATGAATGCGCGCTTCTCTTCCCAGGTAAGTGTCGAACACTCACCGAAGGTACCGAGGCTCAACAGTCCATCGACACCGGCATCGATCAGCGCATCGACGACACGCGCGGTTTCATCGAGGTCTACCGTATCCTCGGCTCGCCAATCGGAGGCATTGGCTTTCGCGGGCGTCGGAAGAATAGCCCATGCGCCCTGAATGCCGGCGGCCGTCAAGCGCGCGCCCTTTCGACGCATGAAAAACCCCTCGTGATGAAAACACATCAATGCGGTTGTCGCGTACGTGATCGTAGGGTGCGCACCACGGTCTGACAAGCGTATTGACAGTATGCGGACTATCGCCATACTGACAAGAAAAAGGGCGAGCGCCCGCGTCAATCAGGGAGGAGACCATGACCTCAACACCCGAGGTCTCCGTTCGGTGGCCGGCCGAATATAACGTGCTTCCGAAGGAAGTTTTCCACCGGAAGGACGTTTATCAGGCTGAGCTTGCGAAGATATTCTATGGCCCCGAGTGGCATCCGCTCGCACACATTTCCGAAATTCCCAACAAGGGCGACTTCAAGACGCTGCAAATCGGCGAAGCGCCGGTATTGATCGTCCATGGCGACGACGGGCGTCCTCGCGTCTTCTTCAATTCCTGCCCGCACCGCGGCACGCAGCTTCAGATTTGCGCGCGGGGCAGCACCAAGGAGATCGAGTGCCCCTATCATCGGTGGCTGTTCAATCTGCGCGGCGATTTGATCGGCGCTTCCGGAATGGATCAGTTCGAGCCGAATTTCCGCAAGGAAAATTATGGTCTTAAGGAGCTGAGATCAGGCGAGTTCAGCGGCTTGATCTTCGCTACATGCAGCGACCAGGCGCCCGAGCTGGAGGTTTTTCTCAACGGCACGACCGACTATCTCAAGAAGGCGTTGGGCGGTGACGGGCGGCTGAAGCTCATCGGCTACCAGAAGACGATCTACGGAACGAACTGGAAGGAATACAACGATAACGAGGGCTACCACCCGCCGCTGCTGCATCGTGCGTTCAGGCTGCTGCGCTGGCAGGGTGGCAAAGGCAGCAACGGCATTACCGAGTTCGGCCACAAAGTGATGGAAGCCGAGGTCCAGCAGCCGAAGCCGGGCTTCCTCGATGACCATTCCCTGGTGGAATTCCGCGACACTTCCACGCCGCCCCGGTCCGTCATCGTTTCATTCTGGCCGATGACGACGATCGTGAAGCACATGGACGTCATCAATATTCGTTACGCCTTTCCGCTGTCGCCGGACGACACGGAGGTCCACTACGCCTATTACGCGCACCAGGACGACTCCCCGGAACTTCTGGCGCATCGCGTCCGGCAGGCATCCAATCTGCTCGGTCCCAGCGGGTTCATCTCGCTCGAGGACGGGGCGGTGTTCAGCCGCGTTCACGGCGGCTCGCGTGCATTGGGGACGGTGGCTTTCCAAAAGGGCTACGAGGGCAAGCCGTTCCAAGCGCCGTGCTTCGTCGGCCAGAACGACGAGGCGAGCAACCTGATCCGGTGGGAGCGCTATCGTCAGACCATGGGGTTCGACCGTGACTGATCTCGTTGTGCTTGCGCGCGTCGACGAGTTGCAGATGAAATATCTCGCAGCGCTCGACCGGCACGATATGAAGGCCTGGCTCGCATGTTTCGCGGAGGAGGGGAGCTACACCTGCATCAGCCGGGAAAATCACGATGCCGGTTTGCCCGTAGCCATGATGCTGGATGACACGCACGCGCGGCTGAGGGACCGGGTGAAGTTCATCGACGAGGTCTGGTCGGGAACCTATGAGGACTATGCCACGCGGCATTTCGTCCAGCGCTTCGAATGCATCCCGGGCAACGGCGGCCGCGTTACCGTGCGCTCAAACTTCATCGTGTCGTATACCAACCGCCGGGGCGGATCCGACATTCTCGTGACCGGCGTGTATGAGGACGACATCGACCTCAGCGGAACGGCGGCGCGGTTCAAATCGAAAAAGGCGATCATGGATACGGTCACGACGCCTCGATACCTCGTCTATCCCATTTGACGTTGCAGCCCGTGGCACCCAAGTCCGCAAAGTCGAACGGCAGTTCAGCGAGGTCGCTCTGGACCCTGGACGACGCCTATCGCGGGCCGGGTCACCTGATCCGCCGATTGCAGCAGATCGCGGTGGCGATCTTCATGGACGAGTTCAAGAACCTGGAAATCACGCCGGTCCAGCACATCGCGCTGGTCGCGGTTCGGGACCGGCCGGGCCTGGAGCAGCAGGCCATCGCGGATTTAATCGCCATCGATCGTTCAAGCGCGGGGCGTGTTTTCCAATTTTTGGAGGAGCGGGGGTTGATCGCCCGCATGACGCCGAAGAACAACAGGCGGACCAAGCTGGCCTTCATTACGCCGGCCGGCACCCGCCTGCTCGCCAGTACGGCTCGCCTGATCAGGCGGGCGGAAGAGCGAATCATGAAAGCGCTGAACGAGAAGGAGCAGCGCCTTTTCATGGAGCAGCTCGGCAAGCTCGTCGATATCAACAATACGCTCAGTCGCGCGCCGCTGCGCATGCACGTCGTGAAGCCCGAATCCGGGCGGCTGAGCGCGGCGGAATAAGGGGGAGGCGGCTTTGATACCCGTGAAACGACTGGGGCACGTGACCTTTGAAACGCCTGACGTCGAGCGCCAGATCGACCACTACACCCAGGTCGTCGGACTGAGCGTCGCGGCGAAGGAAAAGGACCGGGCCGTCCTCGCCACTTATCTAGGAGAGGAAGTGGTCGTGCTCGAGCGCGGGCCGCAAGAGAGAACCACGGCGCTGTCGCTTCAAGTCGATGCCGACTTCGATATGTCGCAAGGCCGCCGCGAGCTGAAGGATCGGGGAATTCAAAGCGAGGCAAGAAGCAACGTCACGGAGGGGCTCAAAAGCGTCACGGCTTTCACCGATCCCAACGGGACGCGCGTCGAGCTGTTCTCGGAGAGCAAGCTGCTGGCCGCCACGGAGGGGAAAAACGGCGCGGCGCCGATCAAGCTCGGCCATATCGCTTTCATGGTGCGCGACCCGCAGGAGATGGTGGATTTCTACACCAAGATGCTGGGCTTCCGCGTATCCGATTGGGCCGGCGACTTCTTCGCCTTCCTGCGCTGCGGTCCCGATCATCACACGGTGAATTTTCTAAAGGGCGACCAGCAGCGCATGCACCATTTTGCTTTTGAGCTGAAGGATTGGGCGCATGTCCAGGGCGCTTGCGACCATCTAAGCCAGAAGGACGTGCAGATCATCTGGGGACCGGGGCGGCACGGCATCGGCCACAACATCTTCATGTACCATTTCGATCCCGATCACCGGGTGGTGGAGTTTTATACCGAGCTCGATCAGATGAAGAACGAGGCGCTCGGCTATTTCGAGGCGCGGCCATGGCACAAGGACCGGCCGCAGCGGCCGAAGGTGTGGACGGACTTCAAGGCCGCACGCCTGACCTGGGGACCGCAGCCGACGCCGGAATACTCCGGCACGCACAGCAAGCACACCCCATCGACGACGAACGCAGGTAGTTGAACGTGAGCACCGCAAAAGGAAATACCGCGGCGCGGGCTATTGATTTCTACTACGATTTCATAAGCCCCTTTAGCTATCTGGGGTATCAGCGCCTGCCGGAGCTTGCCGCGCGTTTCGGCTATAGGATCAACCATCACGTCGCCGATCTCGCGAAGCTAAAGCAACTTGCCGGCAATACCGCTCCGCGCATGGTCGATATGCCGCTGAAGCTGCGCTATTCGCGGGTCGACCAGAAGCGATGGGCTGATCGCTATGGCGTGCCGATCACACCGCCGTCCGGATCGCATGATTCGAGCTGGCTCAATCGCGGCACTTTTTACGCTGCCGACCGCAATCAGGCCGGCGACTACGTCACCGCCGTATGGACACGGATGCGGCGCGACGGACGCGACCTCGCCGAGGAAAGCACCTGGCGGGAAGTGGCCGGGGACCTGGGCTGGAAGGCGGATGATTTCGTTGCCTTCGTGCGCTCGGAGGATTCTCGCGCCCGCTACCAGCAAGCCACTCAGCAGGCGTATGAGCGCGGTGTGTTTGGCGTGCCGACCATGATGATCGGCGATGAGATGTGGTGGGGCAATGACAGGCTCGACTTCCTGGAAGAGTTCCTGAAAAGCCGCGTGGCAAGCGACCGGCGTGCCGTTTCGTAGATAACAGGAGAATAATTGATGGCGCATTGGCCGACGCTTCGTAGTTATGTCGAGGGGCTTGAGAAGGCCGGAAAGCTCGTGCGCGTCACAATACCCGTCAACAAGGACACCGAGCTGCATCCTCTCGTGCGCTTGCAGTTCCGCGGCTTGCCTGAGAGTCAGCGCAAGGCGTTTTTGTTTGAGAACGTCACGGACAGCCGGGGCCGCAAATACGACATGCCGGTGCTTATTGGCGCGCTGGCGGGCTCATCTGAGATCTATTCGCTCGGCATGGGTGTTCCGGTCAAGGAAATTTCCAGCACGTGGCGGAAAGCGATGGCGAAGCCGCTGACGCCGGCCGTGGTGAAGCAGGCGGCCTGCCAGGAAGTTGTCATCACCGGAGACGAACTGACCCGTGAGGGCGGGGGTCTGAGCCGATTGCCGATCCCAATCTCGACTCCCGGCTTTGACAACGCGCCCTATACGACCGCATCGCACTGGGTATCGAAACATCCGGACACCGGCCTGCACAATCTCGGTAATTATCGCGGCATGGTGAAGGCGGAGAACCGCATCGGTACACTGCCGGCGATGCTCGGGGTCGGCATGCGCGAACATATCGATCAATGGCGCGCGAAGGGTATCGAGCGTATGCCCGCGGCGCTGGTTGTCGGCGCGCCGCCGCACGTCACCTATACGGCGGTCACGCGCATTCCCAACGACATGTGCGAATACGACGTGGCCGGCGCATTGTCCGGCCGCCCGCTGGACGTCGTGAAATGCCTCACCCAGGACCTCATGGTGCCGGCCGAAGCGGAAATCGTCATCGAGGGGACGGTGCCGACCGATGTGTTGGAAATGGAGGGCGCCTTTGGTGAATTCCCCGGCTACATGGCGGCGCGCGACTACAGTTTCTTCATGGACGTGACAGCGATCACCATGAAGAAAAAGCCGATCTTTCTCGCCATCATCAGCCAGATGCCGCCGAGCGAGAGCAGCAAGATGCGCCACATCAGCCGTGGCGAGGGGGCTTATAAATTCCTGCATAACGCCGGCTTCGATAATGTAAGCCAGGTCGAATATCTGGAATGCGCCGGGGCGAATGCACTGGTCGTCATCAAGATCAAGAAGCGCAATCCCGACGACGCCAAGAATGCGCTACGGCTGCTTGCGGAGAAGTTCATCGGCAAGATTGCGATCGCGGTCGATGACGACATCAACCCGCTCGACGTGGAGAATGTCATGTGGGCGGTGTCCTACCGCTCGCAGCCATTTCGCGACATGGAAATCGTCGAAGCGCCGCTTTTTGCGCTTGATCCGTCTGTCGCCGCTCCCGGAGAATCCCGAGGGCTGACGCATGGCAAAGCGCCGCGCTCTACGGCGTTGATCATCGATGCGACCATGCCGTGGCCTTATCCGCCCCTATCGCTGCCTAAAAAAGAATTCATGGATCGCGCGATGGAGATGTGGCGCGATCTGCAACTGCCGTCGCTCAATCTGAAGGAGCCGTGGTGGGGCTATTCGCTCGGCCATTGGACTGAGGAAGAAGAGAAGGAAGCGGAATTGGCGGTGCAGGGCCGGCACTATGAGACCGGCGAGAAACAGGCGCAGACGCGGCGCAAGTTCAAGGACTGAGATCATGGCCGAAGTGACTGTCCCAGCCGGCAAGTACATGATCGATCCGTATCTGGATTGGAGCCGGAAGGAAGGCGTTCCGATCTACGAGGATTTCGGCCTCGATCTTCTGGCGCTGGAGACCAAGCCTTGGGCGCGCTTCGGCGTGAACGGCGCGATCGTCCATGTCAAAGGCCGCGGCGATGCGATGACGGTCTTTTTGCTGGACATTCCGCCCGCAGGGAAAACTCTTCCGCAGAAGCACATCTTCGAAGCGGCATTCTGCGTGCTGTCGGGGCAGGGCAGCGGGCTCATCGAGCGCTATGGCGGCGAACGCCAGCAGTTCGAATGGGTGCCGCATAGCGTCTTCGCGCCGCCGCTGAACACCCGCTATCAGCTGTTCAATGGGTCGGGCCGGGAGCCGGCGCGGCTGGCGGTATCGTGCAATCTGCCGGCCGTGCTGAATCTTTTTCACAACGAGGGCTTCGTCTTCGACAACCCGGGCGTTTTCCCCGAGCGGGAAGGCTTGCCCAATCACTATACCGGGGAAGGGGAGTTCATTCCCGTCAGGCCGGGTAAGCACATGTGGGAGACGAACTTCCTGCCCGATGCCAGCAATTTCAAGCTGCACGAATGGACGGCGCGCGGACAAGGCGCCATGCACGTCCAGTTGATCCTGGCCGACGGCGTGCTGCACTCGCACATCTCGGAGATGCAGGTCGGAACCTACAAGAAGGCGCATCGGCATCCGCCCGACGTGCACATCTACATCATCGCGGGCGAGGGCTATTCGCTGCTCTGGTACGAGGGCGACAAGGACATGGTCCGGGTGGACTGGAAGCCGGGCTGGGTCTTCGCGCCACCCGACATGATGTTCCACCAGCATTTCAACACCGGAGCGCAGCCGGTCCGCTACATCGCCTTCACGCAGGGCAGCGTCCGCTATCCCATGACCGAGCACATGCGGCGGGTCTACGCCAAGGTCGATGTGGACGCGAAGAAGGGCGGCAACCAGATCGAATACAAGGATCAGGACCCGCGCATCCATCAACTGTACGCCGCCGAAATGGCGAAACGCGGCCTCACCGTGAAGATGGATCAGGCTGCTCCGGCGAAGAGCGCGTAGAAGACGTTATGGCCGGGACGAGCCCGGCCATGACGCAAAAAGCCTTGGAGTTTTAGCTCAGCACCCGCATGGCTCGCCCATCGGATGGCCGCAGGCCTTCACGGCTGCGATCACCTCGGCCTTGCGCTTCTCCTGCTCGCGCTGAAACTCAGGGTCTTTCTGATTGCGGGCGGCGCGCGCTTCCGCCTTTGGATCGCGATTGCCATATAGCGCATCGATAAAGCCGCTGTCGTCGATCCGGCGCACGTGGTGCAAATCCCACAGTTCGAGCGGATTGATCTTCTCCGCGTCCGGATCGTAGCGCTTGGCTGCTTCATAGACGTTCCCGATGGCCGTCATGCTCGGGTAGAGCCTCGGGTCCAGCACCGGGGCGATGTCATTATACATATAGGTGGCCTGCGCCCAGTTGAGCTGACCTTCCTTGGTGTGGTGCTTCTGGATGATCTTGGTGCTCTCTTCGGGGTGCGTCTTGAAGAAATGAATTCCTTCGATCAGCCCCTTGAGGAAGCGCTCCACGATATCCGGATGCTTCTGCACGAAAGGGAGGCTCGACGACACTGTCGTGTACCAGATCATCGGAAGCGGCTCGATTTCGATGATCTTCAGCCCTGCGTCCGCCGCGAACAGGTGCCCCGGCGACATCAGCAATGCGGCATCGACGTGGCCGTCGCTTACCCATTGCCATAACGGGTTGTGTTTCTTTCTCTTTGTCTGTTCGGCGTCGGGCCCTTCGAGCTGCTCAATGTCTTCCGAAGAGCCAAGTCCGCCGATCTCGCGGACGAATTCAAAATCGCCGCGGTCGACATCCAAACCGCGCTGCTTCAGAAACAGCCAGTCGTTGAGACCGGGATGATTGCCGCGGGTGCCGATCTTCTTCCCGCGCAAATCCGCCACGGTGTTGATGCCGGAATCCGGACGGACCGCCAGTTTGCACTGAACCGAATTGAGCGTCTGGCCGACATAGACCCACTGGTCGCCGCGGGCGCGTTTGCCGTAGGTCGAGATGTGGTTGCCGCCGACGAACTCAACCTCGCCGCTCGATACCGCGTGATGCGCGTCGGACTTCGATATCTGCCAGTCGTAATTGACCTCGAGACCGTGCCTGGCCCAAGCGCCGGATTCTCCTACGACGTGGAGAAAGGCCAGGTGCGTCGTCGCCCGATAAGGGAAAGAAATCTTGTCCATATTGCGCATATACCGTCCTGTTCTTGCGGCCCGCCCGCTCACGCGGTGAGGAATAGTGGGGGATATCGCCGTGGTATAAAGGCCACTGGCGCGGTTTACAACGTGCCAGTGGCGTGAGTGCTACTGAACGTCAAGCCCTTGCTTGCGGAGGATGACGGTCATGTAGTCCGTGGCCTCGTTCGGCAGGCTCGCCAGCTTCTTGACCAGCACCTCGACGTCTGTCGCCGTCATGGGCTCGAAGCCTTCGCTCAGCTTCTTGCCCTTGTCCAAGAAGTCGGCGTCGTCCATCAGCTTGGTGTAGGCTGCGCGATGGACGTCGGCGATCGCTTTCGGTGTTTTGGGCGGCAGTGCCATCCACTTGTCGGTCACCGCGATGGCGCTCCAATATTCGAAGGCCTGAGCCGGCAGCGGCTCCTTGATCTTGCCTTGCATCAAGTTGGCAAAGATGGGCGCATCGCCGAAGTCCGCGCGGCCGATCAGTTTGCCGTTCCGGAGCGAACCGCTTTGCACGAGGATCTTGAATTTGCCGGTGTCCACGAGCTTCTTGATAAGGAAGGCATTCCCGGTCGCCGTCATCTCGATCTCGCCCCGCTCAAGCGCGAGCATAAGCTCATTGGTGCCGCGGTAGCCGATCACCCACTTTCCGTTCCAGCCAAGATACTCGATGCCCCAGGCGGCCATTTGCATCCCGGAACGGGGAATGCCGCCGAGCGAGCCGATGATGACCGGGGAAGCTTTCTTGTCGGTGAGGCGCTTTTCCGCTTCCTTGCTGATGAGCAGAACTTCGCCGCCGCGCCCGACGCCGCCAATGGCGACGAAATCGGCCGGATTGAACTGCGATTGCGGCTTCCGATAGCTCAGGGGGTCGGCCATGGTGTTGCCGGCGGTCACGAATGTATAGCCGTCCGGCGCGACCTGCTGGACCATGTAGTTCATCGCCGTGATGCCGCCCGCGCCGGGCAGATTGCGCACGATAACGGTTGGCGTGCCGGGCAGGTAATTCGCGAGGAATAGCGCGACCAGCCGCGCGAAGGCGTCTGTCCCGCCGCCGGGCTCGGAGCTGATGATCATATTGACCGTCTTGCCTTGGAAGGAGGCAGCCTCCTGCGCAGCCGCGGCGGACGTTCCCAATACGAAAGCCAGCAGACAGATTCCCAATCTCTTCATGGTCTTCCTCCCCAATCTCCTCATAGGTTTTCCCGATTGTCCGCTATATTGGCATCTAGGGCAATTCCCGTAGTGCGGGGCGAGTAGATGGCGGCTGAGATGATCGATAGTGCAGTGCAGCAAGCGGCGTGGGGCGACCTCCGCGCCTTTCTCGACATTACCAGGGAGCGGGGAGAACTGGTGGTGGTGCGCGGCGCCGATCCGCACCTCGAGATGGGCGCGCTCTATGAACTCAGCCTGAGGAAAACCTATCCGCCGGTTCTGCTGTTCGAAGACATCAAGGGCTACTCGCCGAACTTTCGCGTCGCCACCAATGTGCGCACGTCGCCCTTGCTGGTCGGGAATCTCGATCTCGAGGCCGTCAAGGAGCTTCGCCGCCAGCGGCAGCGCGGCATCAAGCGCAGCATTCCTCCGCAGGAGGTGAATGACGGGCCGGTGCTGAGCAACATTCAGCGCGACGATCAGGTGAAGGTGCTGAGCTTTCCGGCGCCGAAATGGCACCCGCTCGACGGCGGCGGATATATCGGCACCGAATGCCTGATCATCAACAAGGATCCCGACAGCGATTGGGTCAACGTCGGCACCTATCGTGTGATGGTGCAGGACGACGAGACGCTGAGTGTCTTCATCGAGCCGGGCAAGCATGGCGACATCATTCGCCGCAAATATTGGGAGCGCGGACAGCCTTGCCCGATGGTCGTCTGCGTCGGCCAGGCGCCGGTGCTGGGCAATGTGGCCGGCTCTCCCTCCGGGCAAGGCGTTTCGGAATTCGATCAGGCAGGCGGCCGGCTTGGACAACCGATCCGCGTCGTGCGCGGCGAGGTGACGGGCTTGCCGTTTCCGGCCGATGCGGAGCTCGTCTTCGAAGGGTTCATGACATCGCCCGAGGTCGAGAGCCGCCCCGAAGGACCCTTCGCCGAATGGACAGGATATTACGCCTCGGATACCCGGCCGGAGCCGGTGATGAAAGTGCGCCGCATCTATCACCGCGACGATGCCATCGTCCTGGGCCAGCCGCCGGCGAAGCCGACCTATCCTGGCCGCCAGATCAATCTGATCAGCACGGCGGCGCTGTGGGACGCGCTGGAAGCGGCGGGCGTGCCTGAGATCAAAGGCGTGTGGAAACTGCGCGGCGGCGGCACGCGCTTCATCAACGTGATTTCCATCCGCCAGGTTCATCCCGGCCACGCGAAATTTGCCGGCATGGCGGCGATCGGCAGTGTCGGCGCCTTCATGGGGCGCATCAATATCGTGGTCGACGACGACATCGATATCACCGATACCGCGGAGGTAATGTGGGCCCTGGCGACACGTTGGGATCCAAAAACCCAGACGGATATCGTGGACGATTGCTGGACGGGGAATCTCGATCCGACCTTGCCGCCGGAAAAGCGCGAGAGCGGCGATCTGACCAATAGCCGTATCAACATTTACGCCGTGCGGCCGTTTCACTGGAAAGAGCAGTATCCCAAGGTCAATCAGTTCGACGCCGATGAGCTGGAGAAGGTGCGCGCCAAGTGGGAGAACGCGCTGCCGTTCCTGAAATCGGATACGGATTGACTGACAGCCCGGCATCGCGGAACGGCGATTTTGACGCAGCCGTGGCCCGGTTGCACCCCTGACGGCGGGGCTGTAGCCTGATTGTAACAAGCAACAGCGGCACGAAGGTGCCGCGGCCGTCAAAGAGCGGGACAAGGGGAGGACGACCAATGAAAAGACTGGGATTCTGTCTATTGGCTTTGCTGCTGGGAGCGTCGGCCGCCGCCGCGCAGACGCCGTCTTTCCAAGGCAAGACGGTAACCATGATTATCGGCTTTGCCCCCGGTGGCGGGACGGATGCCTTTGGACGCCTGGTTGCCCAGTACTTGGAGAAGCACTTGCCGGGTTCGCCCACGGTCGTGCCGCGCAACATTCCAGGCGCAGACGGCGTCACCGCGATGAATTTCATAGCCCAACAGGTCGCCCCGGACGGTCTCACCGTCACGACGACCGCGAACACGACCGCCGATCCGCTTAACTTCCGCAAGCCGCAAGCGCAGTATCAGCCGACCGACTTTCCCATCGTCGGCGGCGGCGGACGCGGCGGCGAAGTGCTGCTGATCAAGAAAGACGCTGAGAAGCGCCTCTACGATAAAAGCGCCCAGCCGGTCGTCATGGGTTCGCTCGGCGGCATTCCTCGTTCCGGGATGCAGATGACCGCCTGGGGCGTTGAGTTTCTGGGATGGAATGCAAAATGGGTCATCGGCTACCGGGGCACGAATGAGCTCACAATCGCTCTGGAGCGGGGCGAGATCGACATGACGTCGACGGGCAACCTGTTCCTCATTCAGCGATTGATTGGGACAGGAAATTTCAAAATTCTCATGCAGAGCGGCACGTTGAAAAACGGCGTCCTCTCAGGGCGGCCGGATTTTGGCGATGCGCCGCTTCTTGTGAAGGCGCTGGAAGGCAAGATTAAAGACCCGCTGGCGGCGAAGGCTTTCGAGTACTGGAGCACCGTTTCGTTGACGGACAAGTGGATAGCCTTGCCGCCGAAATCGTCCAAGGAAACCGTGGATATCTATCGCGCCGCTTATACAAAAGTGGTCCAGGACCCGGAATTCCTCGAACGCGTCCGGAAGATCAGCGATGACTTTGTGCCGATATCCGCGCCCGACACCGAGACGCTGATCAAGAAGCTCTCCAGCGTTCCACCTGCAGCAACAGACTTTATGACGGTCGTCCTGAAGAAGCAGGGCTTGGACGTGCAATAACGGATGCTGAATACAATGCCTGCGCTCTGCAACCGGGGCGCAGGCGAAACGTATCAAGGCTCCTTTGCATCGATCAGCACGAAGGCGATACGGCAAGGCTCGCTGCCGCGGTTGACCCAGGCGCCCGGGCGCGAATCGGGCAACTGCCTCGTTTTTAAGCAGCGCTGCCGATGATCAATATCGCGGCACGACTGTAAAGAATATCACTGCTTCAGCGACTTAGAAGAAACGGCCGGTTGGCACGCCCCTTGCGAAGTCCCTGTTGCGCGTGGAGACCGCCGGGGCTTGCGCGCGCGTCATAGCAGAGGGATCCAGATGCTCAACACTATCCGCACGGCCGCCAAGCGGCCACTTACCCGGCGCTGGCTCGCAGCCATCGCAGGTCTGACACTGACCGCCGCGGTTACCCAGCCGGCCGTGGCGCAGGAAACCATCAAGGTCGGCATCCTGCATTCGCTTTCCGGCACCATGGCCATCAGCGAGACGACGCTGAAGGACGTGATGCTGATGCTCATCGACGAGCAGAACAAGAAAGGCGGCCTGCTCGGCAAGAAGCTAGAGCCGGTGGTCGTCGATCCGGCCTCAAACTGGCCGCTGTTCGCCGAAAAGGCCCGCGAGTTGATCACCAAGGACAAGGTCTCGGCCGTGTTCGGCTGCTGGACCTCCGTGTCGCGCAAGTCAGTGCTTCCCGTGTTCAAGGAGTTGAACAGCATCCTCTTCTACCCCGTGCAGTACGAGGGCGAGGAGAGCGAGCGTAACGTGTTCTATACGGGCGCCGCGCCTAACCAGCAGGCTATCCCCGCCGTTGACTATTTGATGAAGGAAGAGAAGGTGCAGCGCTGGGTGCTCGCCGGCACGGACTATGTCTATCCGCGCACCACCAACAAGATCCTCGAAGCCTATCTCAAGGCCAAGGGCGTGAAGCCCGAGGATATCATGATCAACTACACGCCCTTCGGTCACTCCGACTGGCAGACCATCGTCGCCGACATCAAGAAGTTCGGATCGGCGGGCAAGAAGACGGCCGTCGTCTCGACCATCAATGGCGACGCCAACGTGCCGTTCTACAAAGAGCTCGGCAACGCCGGCGTGAAGGCGACCGACATTCCGGTTGTCGCGTTCTCCGTGGGTGAAGAAGAACTCGCCGGCCTCGATACCAAGCCGCTGCTCGGCCATCTCGCCGCGTGGAACTACTTCGAGTCGATCAAAACGCCGGAAAATGCTGCGTTCACCAAGAAGTGGAAGGAGTTCACGAAGAATCCGAAGCGGGTCAGCAACGACCCGATGGAAGCTCACGTGATCGGCTTTGCCATGTGGGTGAAAGCGGTCGAGAAGGCCGGCACCACCGATCCGGATAAGGTGATCGCCGCGCTTCCGGGAACCAAGGCGCCGAACCTGACGGGCGGTATTTCCGAAATGCTGCCGAACCACCACATCACCAAGCCGGTGTTCATCGGCGAGGTAAGGGCGGACGGTCAGTTCGACGTGGTGTGGAAGACGCCCGGCCTAGTGCCTGGCGACGCCTGGTCGAAGGAACTGGAAGGTTCCAAGGACCTGGTGGCCGATTGGGTCAAGCTCAAATGCGGCAACTTCAACACCAAGACCAATAAGTGTGGCGGTCAGGGGTCATAGCTAGGTTTGTCAAATGCCGGAGGCGGCGCGTGCCGCCTCCGGTCCCGCCGGGGATCGAAATGCGCACGCTTTACGATGGCCTCATCGCGTTGTTCTTCGCGCTCTCTCTGTGCTGGCTGGCGCCGAGTGCCCAGGCGGCAACTTTCGAGGAGGCGGTGGGCCAATTCGCCAGCGACTCGTACGCCGACACCGAGGCGGCGATCGAAGCCATTGCGGTAAGCGGCCATGCCATGGCATCCCCTGTCATAGGTGCGCTGCAGGGCGGGCGGCTTGTGTTCAACGCCCAGACAAAAAAAGTTTTCATCAAGGACGCCTCCGGCCTGCTCGACGCCGCGACCGGTTTGCGCGTGAACGAGAGAGCCACCGATCTTTCGCCCGTGCGCCTCAACAACCGGCTTCGCCGGGCCGTGGAAGCCTCACTTGGCGGGCTGACCTTGCTTTCGCCGGATGCCGGAAAGCGGCTTGAAGCGGCGCAAGCTGTATTCAGATCGCGCGATGTCAATGCGCTGCCGGCGCTTGAAACAGCCATAGCAAAGGAGACTGATACTGACATCAAGCGCGCCCTGTCGGCCGCGCGTGCCGCCGTCGTGCTCTACAAGGCCGACGCCGATGAAAATGCCAAGCTCGAAGCCGTCAGTCTTGTTCGCGCGCGCGGTGACCAGGACGCGGTGGCGCTGTTGTCGGGCCTTCCGGCCGATACGTCACTGGCTGTTCTCCGCGCGTCACAGACGGCGGTCACGGCGATCGAAAATAGCCTTGCAGCCTGGAGTGGATTGCAAAATGCCTGGTACGGCCTGTCGCTCGGGTCTGTGTTGCTGCTGGCCGCCATTGGGCTCGCCATCACTTTCGGCGTGATGGGCGTCATCAACATGGCGCATGGCGAGATGGTGATGCTCGGCGCTTACACCACCTTCGTCGTTCAGGATGTCATCCGAAACAACAGCCCTGCGCTGTTCGACTATTCGCTGGTGATCGCCGTGCCGCTCGCGTTCTTGATCGCCGGCGCCGTCGGCATTCTGGTCGAGCGCGGCATCATCCGTTTCCTTTACGGCCGTCCGCTGGAAACATTGCTGGCCACCTGGGGCCTTTCGCTCATCCTGCAACAGGCGGTGCGCACGATCTTCGGCCCGACCAACCGGGAAGTCGGCGCGCCCTCATGGATGAGCGGCGCTTTCGAGGTGGGGCAGATCACCATCACCTACAACCGGCTGTGGATCATCTGCTTCACGCTGGCGGTTTTCGCTGCGCTGCTGGCGATGCTGCGCTTCACCCGCCTTGGGCTGGAGATGCGCGCCGTGACGCAAAACCGGGCGATGGCCGCTTCCATGGGCATCCGTACCGCACGCATCGATGCGCTCACCTTCGGACTCGGTTCCGGCATTGCCGGGATCGCGGGAGTGGCCTTGTCGCAGATCGACAATGTCAGCCCGAACCTGGGGCAGGGTTACATCATCGACAGTTTCATGGTGGTGGTATTCGGCGGCGTCGGGAATCTTTGGGGCACGCTGGTGGGCGCTTTCACGCTTGGCATCGCCAATAAGTTCTTGGAGCCTTACGCAGGCGCGGTCCTCGGCAAGATCGCGATCCTCGTCTTGATCATTCTCTTCATCCAGAAGCGGCCGCGGGGGCTGTTTGCCCTCAAGGGCAGGGCGGTGGAAGCATGATCGCTTCGCTCGCCAGCCGCTCCCTCGACCGCAGCGCCATGGGTTTCGTGATCGCGCTGGTGATCATCGCTGTCCTCGTGCCGCTGTTCAACCTGGCGTTTCCGCCGTCGTCGCCGCTGCATGTGCCGACGTATCTCGTCTCGTTGTTCGGGAAATATATCTGCTACGCGCTGCTGGCGCTCTCCATCGATCTGATCTGGGGCTATTGCGGCATCCTTTCCCTCGGCCACGGCGCATTCTTCGCGCTCGGCGGCTACGCCATGGGCATGTATCTGATGCGCCAGATCGGCACGCGCGGAGTCTACGCAGACCCCGTGCTGCCCGACTTCATGGTGTTCCTGAATTGGCCGGAGCTGCCCCTGTTCTGGTACGGCTTCCAGCATTTCGCCTATGCCGCGCTGATGATCGTGGTGGTGCCGGGGTTGCTCGCCTTCGTGTTCGGATGGTTCGCCTTCCGCAGCCGTGTCACCGGTGTCTATCTCTCGATCATTACGCAGGCGATGACCTTCGCCCTGATGCTTGGCTTCTTCCGCAACAATTTCGGCTTTGGCGGAAACAACGGACTGACGGACTTCAAAGACATTCTCGGCTTCAACATCCAGGCCCAGGGAACGCGCGCCGCGCTGTTCGCGGCCTCGTGCCTGGCATTGGCGGCTGCCTTCATCATCTGCCGTGCCATCATCACGTCGAAATTCGGCAAGGTGTTGATCGCCATCCGCGATGCGGAGTCACGCACGCGTTTCCTCGGCTACCGGGTGGAATCCTACAAGCTGTTCGTGTTCACGCTGTCGGCCTGCATGGCAGGCGTGGCGGGCGCGCTCTATGTGCCGCAGGTGGGCATCATCAACCCGAGCGAATTTGCTCCCGCCAACTCCATCGAGGCGGTGATCTGGGTCGCGGTGGGCGGGCGCGGCACGCTGACGGGTGCGGTCATCGGCGCGATCCTGGTGAATTACGCCAAGACGACCTTCACCAGCGGATTTCTTGCGCCCTATTGGTTGTTCATGCTCGGCGGTCTCTTTATCGGCGTGACGTTGCTGCTGCCGCGCGGGATCGTGGGGACGATCCAGTACAAATGGGAGCAGCTTCAGCAAAAGCCGGCTGAAGGCGACGCACGCGTCACCAACCCGGCACCCGCGGAATGAGCCCGGTCATGATGCCAGCGCGCACCACGTCGGCCATGCTCTACCTCGACGGCGTCACGATCTCGTTCGACGGCTTCAAGGCGCTGAACCAACTTTCCTTTGCGATAGAGCCGGGAGAAATGCGCGCGATCATCGGCCCCAACGGGGCGGGAAAGACCACCATGATGGACGTGGTCACCGGCAAGACGCGTCCTGATGGCGGCGACGTTTACTTCGATGGTGGTTCCTTCGACCTGACGCGGCTCGACGAGGCGAAAATCGCTGAACTCGGCATTGGGCGCAAATTCCAGAAACCGACCGTGTTTGAGATGCACACGGTGGAAGACAACCTGTTGCTCGCGCTGCGCGCCGACCGCCGCGTCCGCTCGACTTTGTGGTGGCGCGACACACCGGAACAGGCAGAACGCATTGACACATTGCTCGACACCATCCGGCTGCGTCATGTGCGCGACTGGCTGGCCGGCAGTCTCTCGCACGGGCAGAAGCAATGGCTGGAGATCGGCATGCTGCTGGCGCAGGAACCAAAACTGCTGTTGGTTGACGAGCCGGTGGCCGGCATGACCGATGCGGAAACGCGCCAGACCGCTGAGCTGCTGAAGGAGATCAACCGTGACCGCACGGTGGTGGTGGTCGAGCACGACATGGCCTTCGTGCGTGATCTCGGGGTGAAAGTGACGGTGTTGCACGAAGGCGCGGTCATCGCTGAAGGCAGCATCGATGAAGTGTCGGCCAACGAGCGCGTGGTGGAAGTCTATTTGGGAAGGTGACAGTGGCCACATCCTTCGAGACGCGGGCTTCGCCCGCTCCTCAGGATGAGGGGGCCAAGGGGAACGAAGCCATGCTCGACGTCAACGGGATCGATCTGCATTACGGCGCGGCGCGGGCCTTGCGCGCGGTCTCGCTTAAGGCCGAGCCGGGCAAGGTAACGTGCGTGCTCGGACGCAACGGCGTCGGTAAGACCAGCCTGCTGCGCGCTCTGGTCGGCCAGCATGCGGTCAGCCGGGGCACCATCACGTTCGATGCGACCGATATTACCGCCATGAAACCGTATGAACGTGCCCGCCGTGGCATCGGCTATGTGCCGCAGGGACGGGAGATCTTCCCGCTGCTGACGGTGGAAGAGAATCTCCAAACCGGCTTTGCGCCGCTTAAGCGGGCCGAGCGCGAGATCCCGGAAGATGTGTTTACGCTTTTCCCCGTGCTGCGGGAGATGCTGGGCCGCCGCGGCGGCGACCTTTCCGGAGGCCAGCAGCAGCAGCTTGCCATCGGGCGTGCATTGGTGATGCGGCCGCGTCTGCTGCTGCTCGATGAGCCGACCGAAGGCATCCAGCCATCCATCATCAAGGACATCGGCCGGGCCATCGCCTATCTGCGCAATCTCGGCCAGATCGCCATTGTGCTGGTCGAACAATATCTGGACTTCGCGCGCGAACTCGGCGACCATTTTGCCGTCATGGAACGCGGCGCGATCGTTTATTCCGCAAGCCGCGCCGAACTCGACGAAGCAGCGCTCAAACGGGCGCTGGCGATCTAACAGGGGCGGACGTGGGCAGCGCAGCAGCATTGACGGAGCGCGAAGTTTTTGCCGCCAACCGCGCTCGTGGCCGTATCGTCCTTTCGGTCGCGGCGTCGGCCGGCGTCACCCGCCGCGTCGGCGTGCGGGAAGAAGGATCCCTGCGCGTGCGTTTCCCAGGCGCACCCGGCCCGGCGCTGGAGGCCGTCATCGTCAACACGGCGGGCGGGGTGGCCGGCGGTGATCGCTTCGATCTCGATCTTACCGTGGGTGTAGGCGCGGACTTGATTGTCGGCACGGTTGCTGCGGAAAAGGTCTACCGGTCTGACGGGCCGGACGCCGAGATGAGCGTCAAGCTCGGCGTGGCAGCGGGCGGGTCGTTGTCCTGGATGCCGCAAGAGCTGATATTTTTCGACCAGGCCCGCCTGCGCCGCAGCATCGATGTGGAACTCGCGGGCAATGCATCCGTCCTTATCGCGGAGGCTGTCGTGTTCGGCCGCTCGGCCATGGGCGAGAGCGTTGAAACCGGACATTTCTTCGACCGCTGGCGGGCTCGCCGCGATGGCCACCTGTTGTTCGCCGACGGTCTGCGGTTTGATGGTGCGGTGGCAGCGCGGCTCGCCGAACCGGCAATTGCTTGCGGCAACATCGCCCTTGCGACCGCGCTGATGGTTCCCGGCGAAGAAGCCCACGTTGCGGCCGTTCGCGCCGTCAGCGATCAATTTAATGGGGAAGTCGGCGTCTCCGCTTGGAATGGCCTGATGCTGATGCGGCTGTGCGCTCCTGACGGCGCGGCGCTGCGGCACGATCTGGTGAGGGCCTTGGCGGCGCTCGGCCGGAGCACGCCGCGGCTCTGGCTCAATTGAATACGGGACATCGATGAACCTTACACCGCGTGAAAAGGACAAATTGCTGATAGCCATGGCGGCCATAGTCGCGCGCCGCCGCTTGGAGCGCGGCGTCAAGCTCAACCACCCGGAGGCAGTGGCCTTGATCACGGACTTCATCCTGGAAGGCGCGCGCGACGGCAAAACCGTTGCTCAATTGATGCAGGCGGGAGCCGGGGTGCTCACGCGGTCGCAGGTGATGGATGGAATTGCCGAGATGATTCCAGATATTCAGGTCGAGGCGACGTTCCCCGACGGGACAAAGCTGGTCACCGTGCATGAGCCGATAAGATGACACGCTCCAACGTCATTCCGGGGCGTGGGCGAAGCCCGCGAACCCGGAATCCAGATGCGCATTCGGAGTTTGCCTCTGGATTCCGGGCCCGGCGCTTCGCGCCGTCCCGGAATGACAGCAATTGAGGAGACACGCATGATCCCCGGCGAAATGTTCATCCAACCCGGCGACATCGAACTCAACGCCGGCCGCAAGACCGTCACGCTCACGGTGGCCAATGCCGGTGACCGGCCGATCCAGGTCGGCTCGCATTATCATTTCTTCGAAACCAACCCGGCGTTGAAATTCGACCGGAAAAAAGCGCGCGGCATGCGGCTCGACATCGCGGCGGGAACGGCCGTGCGTTTCGAGCCGGGACAGACGCGTGAGGTGGCGCTGGTTGCGCTCGCCGGCAAGCGGACGATCTACGGATTTCGTCAGGCCGTGATGGGGAAGCTGTGAAAAACATGAAGGGCGAGCTTGCGCCCGCCCTACACGTTCTTAGCGCTGCTACCCGCAGCCAAGAACCAGGATCAAATCGATCACGGAACGTAACGCCGGTAGCGGCATCGACGCCCCAGACCAATCTGGTCGAGGTGACCCTCATGTCCAGCGTGAGCCGTCCGTGAGAGGTCTGTATTCAGGATACCGCGCATGGGGCGCGAAGCAACTGAAATGAGGATACCCCGGAGCTTGGGGATAATATTGGGGATGAATTGGGACACGCCGTGAGAACACCATGTCATTAAAGATGAAACGCGCCGTCTACGCCGACATGTTCGGGCCGACTACCGGCGACCGCGTGCGGTTAGCCGATACCGATCTCATCATCGAGGTCGAAAAAGATTTCACCACCTATGGCGAGGAGGTGAAATTCGGCGGTGGCAAGGTGATCCGCGACGGCATGGGCCAGAGCCAAGTCACCAACAAGAAGGGCGCGGTGGATACGGTCATTACCAACGCGCTGATCCTCGACCACTGGGGCATCGTGAAGGCCGATGTCGGCCTGAAAGACGGCCACATCGCCGCCATCGGAAAGGCCGGCAATCCGGATATTCAACCCGGCGTCACCATCGTCATCGGCCCCGGCACGGAGATCATCGCGGGCGAGGGAAAAATTCTCACCGCCGGCGGTTTCGATACGCACATCCATTTCATCTCGCCGCAGCAGATAGAGGAGGCGCTGATGTCCGGCGTCACCTCCATGCTCGGCGGCGGCACCGGCCCGGCTGCCGGAACGAATGCCACCACCTGCACCCCCGGCCCGTGGCACATCGGACGGATGATCCAGGCCGCCGATGCGTTCCCGGTCAATCTCGGTTTCGCCGGCAAGGGTAATGCGTCGCTGCCCGCCGCGCTCGAGGAGCAGATCAAGGCCGGAGCGTGTTCGCTCAAGCTGCATGAAGACTGGGGCACGACGCCGGCGGCCATCGACTGCTGCCTGTCGGTGGCGGACGATTACAACGTTCAGGTGATGATCCACACCGACACGCTGAATGAGTCCGGCTTTGTCGAGGACACCATCGCGGCGTTCAAGGGCCGCACCATTCACGCCTTCCACACCGAAGGCGCGGGCGGCGGACATGCGCCCGACATCATCAAGGTGGCCGGTTTGAAAAATGTACTGCCGTCCTCGACCAACCCAACGCGGCCATTCACCCGGAACACCATCGACGAGCATCTCGACATGCTGATGGTGTGTCATCATCTCGACCCATCGATTGCCGAAGATTTGGCGTTTGCCGAGAGCCGCATCCGCAAGGAGACGATTGCGGCCGAGGATATCCTGCACGATCTCGGCGCGCTCTCCATGATGTCGTCCGACAGCCAGGCCATGGGCCGCGTCGGGGAGGTTATCATCCGTACCTGGCAGACCGCCGACAAGATGAAGAAACAGCGCGGGCGCATGAAAGAGGAGAAGGGCGACAACGACAATGCACGCGTCAAACGTTATGTGGCGAAATACACGATCAATCCCGCCATCGCCCATGGCGTGTCGAAGGTGATCGGCTCGGTGGAGAAAGGAAAGCTGGCGGACTTGGTTCTCTGGTCGCCCGCCTTCTTCGGCGTGAAGCCTGATATGATCATCAAGGGCGGAACCATTGTCGCAGCGCAGATGGGCGATCCGAATGCCTCGATTCCCACGCCCCAGCCAGTGCACTATCGCCCGATGTTCGGCGCTTTCGGCAAGGCGCTGACGGCAAGCTCGGTTGTGTTCGTCTCGAAGGCGGCGCTGAAGGGCGGGCTGCGCAACAAGCTCGGCGTGGAGAAGCAATTCGTAGCGGTGGAGCAGACCCGCAGCATCTCCAAGAAGAGCATGATCCACAATAGTGCTACGCCGAAGATCGACGTCGATCCGGAGACCTATGAAGTGCGGGCGGACGGCGAGCTTCTCACCTGCGCCCCGGCGGAGACGCTGCCGATGGCGCAGCGCTATTTCCTGTTCTGACGATGAAACGCGCGACCGCCATTAAGCACGCCGATGCATGGAACCCGACCGAAGCAGTCGATCAGGTCGTGCTTGATGCCGGCCAGCGGCACCGGCGGCGCGCGGTCCTGAAGGGGGAGGGCGGCACGATATTTCTTTTGGATTTGCCCCGGCCGGTCATGCTCAGGGACGGCGACGGGCTGGTGCTGGATGACGCCAGCATTGTGCGCGTGGTCGGCCGGCCGGAGCTATTGGTCGAGATCGCAGCAGCTACACCGCAAGAACTGGCGCGGCTTGCCTGGCACATCGGCAACCGGCATACGGACGTGCAAGTGATCGGCGGCAAGCTGCGCATTCGCCGCGATCATGTGCTGGAAGCGATGCTGCTCGGTCTCGGCGCGCAGCTCACGCCAATTGAAGCGCCATTCGATTCAGAGCCGGGCGCGTACGCGCATGATGATCAGGGCAGTCATGCATTCTGACGATATGCCGCAAGCGCAAGGCGGGGTTCCGGCATCCGCGCTTTACCGCCTCCTATCGTGGCTTTCGCCGTCATTTCCCGTGGGCGCTTTTTCCTATTCCAGCGGCCTCGAATGGGCGGTGGAAGCCGGCGACATCACTGACGCGGACACGCTGCGGCGCTGGCTCGCCGCGGTGATGGCGGACGGCGGCGGCTTCTGCGATGCGGTGCTGTTCGTTCACGCACACCGCGCGGTGGCCGCCAGCGACGATGCGCTCTTGCGAGAAGTCGCGGAACTCGCCGCGGCCTTCACGCCCTCCAAGGAGCGCCAGCTCGAGACGACGGCTCAGGGGCTCGCTTTTGTGCAGACGGCGCGGGCGGCGTGGCATTGCACGGCGCTCGACCGGCTGGTGACGCTGTGGGCCGGGCCGATCGCCTATCCCATCGCGGTGGCGGTCACCGCCGCCGGGCACGGCATCGCGCTTGAACCGGCGCTGCATGCTTATCTTCACGCGGTGGCGGCGAACCTCATTTCCGCGGGCGTTCGCCTGATTCCGCTCGGCCAGACCGACGGCCAGCGCGTGCTGGCTGCGCTGGAGCCGGTGATCCAGGCGGCCGCTGTTCGCGCCCTCACCGGGAGCCTGGATGAACTCGGCAGCGCGACCTTCCGCGCCGACCTCGCCAGCATGCGCCACGAAAATCAATACACACGGCTGTTCAGGAGTTGAGTGCGCCCTATGAAAAACAATAACGGTCCACTTCGCGTCGGCATCGGCGGCCCCGTGGGTTCCGGAAAGACTTCTTTGATGGACGCGCTGTGTAAGCGCTTGCGTGAGCGCTTCGACATCGCCGCCATCACGAACGACATCTATACGAAATGGGATGCCGAATATCTGGTGCGTTCCGGTGCGCTCGCGCCTGAACGGATCGTGGGCGTCGAAACCGGCGGCTGCCCGCACACTGCTATTCGTGAGGACGCCTCGATCAATCTTGCCGCGGTGGCAGACATGCAGGCGAAATTTCCTACTCTTGATCTTGTTCTGATCGAGTCGGGCGGCGATAACTTGGCCGCTACGTTCTCCCCCGAGCTCGCAGACCTGACGATCTATGTGATCGACGTGGCAGGCGGAGAAAAAATCCCGACCAAGGGCGGGCCGGGCATCACGCGCTCCGATCTCCTCGTCATCAACAAGACAGATCTTGCACCGCACGTCGGCGCGTCGCTGGAAAATATGGAACGGGAGACGCGGCGTATGCGCGGCGCCCGGCCTTTTGTCTTCACCAATTTGCATTCAGGCCAGGGGGTTGAGGCGATAGACAGATTTATCGTCGAGCGCGGCGGGCTGGGATAGCGTACAACGATCTAACGATTGGACGCCGCGCAGGAGTCGAACGCCGCCTGCAATGATCCCTGATCCAGATTGCGGCCGATGAAGACAAGCCTGCTATAGCGCGACTCGCCGGGATTCCAAGGCCGTTGCAGGTCGCCCTCCAGCAGCATGTGAACCGCCTGGAAGACGAGACGGCGTTCTTCTCCCTTCACATCGATGATGCCTTTGGCGCGCAGAATGTCCTGGCCTTGCTTGGCGACGAGATCGGCCAGCCAGTCGGCGATTTTCTTCCCATTCATCGGTTTCTGCGACGTCAGCGCCACGCTATGGATGCCGCTGTCGTGCTCGTGATCATGCCCGTGATCGTGGTTCCCGTGGTCATGATCGCAATGCTCGTCATGGACGTGCCCCGTCTCGCCATGGGCGGGAATGAGGAAATCCGGCTCCAGGGAAACGATCCGTTCGATATCGAAGCCGCCCCGCCCCAGAACTTTGTCGAGCGCCACATTGGAGCGCTGCGTACGATGGATCGGCGCCAGGGGATTGAGTTTCCTCAGACGTGCCTCGATCGCGCGCAACTCATCCTCGGAAACAAGCTCCGTCTTGTTGAGCACGATCTGGTCGGCGAAGGCGATCTGCTCCGCCGCCTCGCGGCTGTCGGCGAGCCGTAGCTGGATGTGCTTGGCGTCGACCACCGTGGTAATCGAATCCAGCATCGTCTTGTCGTTCAGGAATCCGTCGACAAAGAACGTCTGCGCCACCGGCCCCGGATCGGCGAGACCGGTCGTCTCCACCACAATGGCGTCGAAGTTGCTCCGCTTCGACAAAAGGCCATGCAGCGTGCGGATGAGATCACCGCGCACCGTGCAGCAGATGCAGCCGTTGTTCATCTCGAACAGTTCTTCGTCGGTGTTCAGGATCAGGTCGTTGTCGATCCCGATCTCGCCGAACTCGTTGACGATCACGGCGTAGCGGCGGCCATGGTCTTCCGAGAGAATACGGTTGAGCAGGGTGGTCTTGCCGGCACCGAGATAGCCGGTGAGCACAGTCACGGGAATGCGTTCGGTCATTGTTTCCATTCGATCAAGGGTTGCGGGAATACATATAGTCTCGGAGGGGTTCTCAGTCACGGATGGCGTGCTGCGTATTGAGAAAAGGGCGTCAGGCGCGGATACTCAATATAGATAAAGCGCGAAGGCGAGGGGCGTTCGATGGAAAGTCTGCTCATGCGGGCGCTGGGCCGGGTCGTCAAGGCGCAGCCCGGCGAGGTCCGGGCGATGCTGTGGGCTTTCGTCTACTTCTTTTGCCTGCTGTCGAGCTATTACATCCTGCGCCCGCTGCGCGACGAAAGCGGCGTGGCGGCCGGCGTCGGCAATCTGCAATGGCTGTTCACCGGCACCTTCTTCGTCATGCTCGCGGCCGCGCCGCTGTTTGGCGCGCTGGTGACGCGGGTGCCGCGGCGGCAATTCATTCCTTGGGTCTACCGATTCTTCATCGTCACTATCCTGGCTTTTTTCGTCCTTCAGCACCTCGGCTGGGCGCGGGCTTATGTCGCCGGGGCATTCTTCATGTGGGTCAGCGTCTTCAATCTATTCGTGGTCACGGTGTTCTGGGGCTTCATGGCCGATCTGTTTAGCAGCGAGCAGGGCAAGCGTTTGTTCGGCTTCATCGCCGCCGGCGGCTCGGCCGGGGCGCTGGTTGGGCCCACGCTGACGGCTTGGTTGGCGGTGCCGTTAGGGCCGGTGAACTTGCTGCTCATCTCGGCCCTGTTGCTGGAATTGGCGGTGCAATGCGTGAACCGCATCTTGCACACGCCACAGGCCGAAGGTCCCGCCTTCGCGCACGAGGGCATTGCGGGATCGCCGAACGATCAGATCATCGGCGGCGGCATCATGGCGGGCCTGACGGAGATCGCCCGCTCGCCGTATCTGATGCTGATCTGCTGTCACGTGCTGCTGCTGTCGCTCACCAGCACCTTTCTCTATTTCCAGCAGGCCTCGATCGTCGCAGCCGCGTTCGATAATCCGGCGGAGCGGACGCGCGTGTTCGCGCTGATCGACCTGTCGGTTGGGCTGATCACGATTGCGATCCAGCTCACCGTCACCGGCCGTGTGCTGGTGAAGCTGGGCGTCGGCGCGGCGCTCTCGTCGCTGGCCATCGTCACGGCGGCTGGATTCCTGGCGCTGGCGATGCTGCCGGTACTGGCCGTCGTGGTCGCGTTTCAGTCGCTCAAGCGGGCGACGGAATTCGGCTTCGCCAACCCGGCCCGCGAGACGCTTTTCACCGTCGTCACCCGCGAGCAGAAATACAAGGCCAAGAGCGTCATCGACACCGCCGTGTTTCGTGGCGGCGATGCCGTGAATGGTTGGATCTATGCCGGCCTGCGCGGGCTTGGGCTCGATCTTTCCGGCATCGCGCTTCTGGCCGTGCCGATTTCCGCCGCATGGGCCGCCTTGCTGCTGACACTTGGCCGCAGGCAGGAGCGGCTGGCGCAGGAGCAGCCCGCGGAATAGGCTTTATTCCAGGAGGAACGATGCCATGAGCGAGTTCGATCACCTTCCAAGCGCCTGGCCGATGACGCGCAAGCGCTTCCTGAAGCTGGCGGCGGCAACCAGCGGCGCGCTCGCGGCTGAAAGTCTTTTCCGTCCGTTTCATGCCTTTGCTCAGGGAGGCCCGACGTATGACGCCGCGGTGTCGGCCAAGCCGGTGCAGACGCGACCGATCCCATCCAGCGGCGAGCAGATCCCCATCATCGGCATGGGCACCGCCGTGGTCTATGAGATTGAAACCAGCGATCCGAAATTCCCCGTCTTGGTGGAGTCGGTGCGCGCCTTTTTGCAAGGCGGCGGCAAGCTGATCGACACGTCGCCGACCTATGGCCGTGCGGAAGCGAACCTCGGTGAAATCTTCAAGCGCACCGGTCTGCGCGACAAGGCGTTCATCGCCACCAAGATCAGCACCTCGGGAGAGAAGGCCGGCATCGATCAGGTGGCGGGCTCGGTCAAAGACCTCGGCACCAACCGCTTCGACCTTCTACAGGTCCACAACATCAGGGACACGGCGACGCATCTGAAGACGATCCGGCGGCTGAAGGATGAGGGTAAGGTGCGTTACGCCGGCATCACCACGTCGTTCGAGCGGAGCTATGACGAGTACGAGCAGATCATGAAGGCTGAGAAGCTCGATTTCATCCAGATCGACTACGCCCTCGACAACCGCAAAGCCGAGGATCGTATCCTGCCGCTGGCAAAGGATCGCGGTATGACGGTGCTCACAGCCTTGCCATTCGGGCGCAATCGGCTGCTGGCGAAAGCGCGGGGCAAAGAGCTGCCGGAGTGGGCCAAGAAGGAGCTCGATTGCGCTAGTTGGGCGAATTACTTTCTGAAATATCTGCTCGGCCACCCTTCGATCGGAGCGGTGATCCCCGGCACCGACAGGCCGGAATACGCTGCCGACAACCTCTATGCCGGGCGCGGGCGCATCCCGAATGCGCAGCAGCGTCAGCGCATGGTGGCGGATTGGGAAAAGCTGGGCTGACCGGCCGGGCAGAAGCCCGGCCGATGCACAAAGCCAATTACATCCAGGGCATCAGTGACGCGTGGATCACGTCGGATACGCCGCCTGGTTGGTTGCCGACGGAGCGGATCGCGAGATCGACATCCTTGAGCGCAAAGCGGTGGGTCGTGACCTTCTCCAGTGGGAAGCGGTGCGAGGCGAGCTGCTGCAAGGCGAGTTCGCAGGCCTCGTAGCTGTGGCCGCGGGCGCTGTGCATGGTGATGAACTTCACCGTGAACTTCTCGAGCGGGAAGTTTGGGAAGTCCTTCAATTCACCTTGCACCACGATGGTGCCGCCCTTGCGCTTGAGCGCCTCGATACCGAGCAGGATGGGGATGGTGCCCGCGCCGGCCGTGCAGTCGAGCGACACATCGACGCCCTTGCCGCCGGTGATCTCCATGATCCGCTCCAGCGGGTCTTCCTTCTGCACGTCGATCACGTAGTCGGCGCCCAATTCCTTGGCGACCTTCATGCGCGCGGCATCCTTGGAGGTGCCGGTCACAATGATGAGTGACGCGCCGGCCTGCTTGCAGATCACGGTCTGCGACAGGCCTTGCTGACCGGGGCCTTGGATGAGCACCGTGGAGTTGTATTTGACGCCGCCGTCGAACAGCGACCATTCGACGCCGTTGGCCATCGGCGTGACGAGGCCGGCGAGCTCGGGCGTGACGTTCTTCGGCACATGATGCACGACCGCGTTCCACGGCAGGTACACATATTGCGCAAAGCCGCCCCACAGATGCGGGGCCTTCTTCGACGAGGTGTAGCCGTAGCGGATGGCGTCCGGATTGGTGCGCCAATTGGTGTTCTCGCAGTGGCGGTATTGGCCTTTGTGGCACCACTCGCACTTGCCGCACATGACGTAGTGCTCGACGAAGACCAGGTCGCCTTCCTTGAAGCCCTTGCGGCGGGTGAATTCGCGGCCGGCCTTGGCGATGACGCCGATGTTCTCATGGCCCATGATCACGGGCTCGTCGCTTGGCGGATGCGCATAGAGCTTGACGTCGGTGCCGCAGATGCCGGCAACCTCCATCTTCAACAAGGCGGCGTCTTCCGGAATGTCCGGCATGGGGAATTCTTGGATTTCGGTCTTGCTCGGACCGACCCTCACCGCCGCCAATACTTTCTCTGCCACTGAAAGAACCTCCGTTAATAGCCTTCGTAATTGGCGCGCACTCTAGGGCGGGCCTAAGAGCGGTCAAGCGTCAATTTTGAAGCAGGATGCCGTCTTCCCCCCGTTTCATATATAACAATGGCTGTAAGTGAAACCATGCTGCCGGCCGCATGACAGACCGGCGGACAGTGATGGCGAGATGGCCGGTTCGCTGAAACTTGGCTCCTTCAAGAAGGCGCCCCAACACCTTCAGGCCCTGGACCGGGTGAAGGAGTGGACGCGCGAGCGCTTCAGCCTGCCGGAAGAGGCCGCCGTCCTGGTTTCGGAAGTGTCATGCTCCATACCCGGATGTCCGCCGCTGGAAACCGTGATCGCCTTCTGGACGGACCACAAGACGCGCCACGATTTCAAGATATTCAAGCGGACCGAAGAAGTGGTCGTGGACGACCTGCCGCCCGCCTGGCTTAAGGATTCGCTGGTCTCCGACGACCAAGCCAACTGCGAATGTTGCTAGAGTTTTGTCGTCCCGGAGAGCCGGGATCCATCGTGGTGGGTTCCGGCTCGGCTCGTTGCACTCGCCTGCGGGATGACAGTTCATTTTAGAAAAACTTATCCCCGCCCTTCAAACCGCACTTATCTTCCTCGCGCTCGGCTCGCTGAGGGGCGCCATCATGAGGCGTCTGGATGGCGGAGCCGGGCGCGGCGCCCGCGGATGTGCCTCGCAAGCGCATCTCCGGGAGGCCTCGGATAGCCGTCCGCTCCAACTACGTGGGGCTGCCTTTAATGGCTGGACGAGGTGCGGAGGAAGGGCGGCGAAAGCTGCCTGGATCAGGGAGGGCGGAAGGCCCACCATCCGCGCCCGGAAGCACGGCCCCGAGGACAGAAATCGCCGCACGTGGAGCGCCGGGAGGCGTGCGCGTCGATCGCAAGACGCGCGCCGCGCTCCCAAGCGCGGAATTATTACAGCGCCTTTCGGCGCTCCGCTCCCCTCATGTCTGGGGAGCAAGGAAGAAGGCGGCGTACCCGGCGCCGATAAAAACACGGGTGGCGGAGCGTTGGCTTCTCCTCGTCATGGCCGGACTTGTTCCGGCCATCCCGATAAGGAAGGCAATGCTCACCTAAGCGAGATGCCCGCGACAAGCGCGGGCATGACGAGAAAAGGAGCGTTGGCTGTTTGACAATTGAATCAGGGAAATGCGTCTCTCGACGCCTGCCAAGTTTCCGGCTTATAACCAGCCGTCCTTTTAGTCCCGCTAACTGTCCCATCCGGAGCGAAGCGTCCCCATGGCCGGCCCCAAGCTGAAAACCGTCACCCGCACCCAAGGCAACAATAAGGCTTTCAAAGACGGCGTCGTGAAGCCGAAGACCTTCGAGCCCGCGTTCGAGGAGGTCAATCCGCTGATCGACGCCTTCCGCCGCATGGTGCGCGGCAGCGAGTTCGATGTCTGCGAGCTGGCCATCACGACCTATATCTGCGCCAAGGCGCACGGGAAAAAGATCACCGCCGTGCCGGTGTTCCTGGTGCGCGCGTTTCATCACGGCGCGATCCTGGTCAACACCAAGGCAGGCATCCGCACGCCGAAGGATCTGGAAGGCAAGAAGGTCGGCGTCAACCGCGGCTATACTGTTACCACCGGCGTGTGGGCGCGCAGCGTGCTGCAGGACGAGCACGGCGTCGATCTCAGCAAGATCACCTGGGTGCTGTCCGGCGACGAGCATGTCGCGGAATACAAGGCGCCGTCCAACGTCGTTCCCATCGAGAAGGGGAAGAAGATGGCGGACATGCTCGTCTCCGGCGAATTGGTAGCCGCCATCGGCGTTGATGTGGATCATCCCGACGTCAAGCCGCTCATTCCAAATGCGGAGGAAGCGGGGCTCGCTGCGCTGCGCAAGCGCGGCCACTATCCGATCAACCACACGGTGGTGATCAAGGATGAGCTGCTGGAGAAATATCCCGAGCTGGCCGCCGACGTTTTCAATGCCTTCGTGGAATCGAAGCGTCTCTATGTGGAGAAGCTGAAGGCTGGAAGAATCGAGAAGATGACCGAAGCCGATGAAACCGCGAAGCGCGTGATGGAAATCACCGGCCGTGACCCGCTGCCCTACGGCCTTGAAGCGAACCGCAAGATTCTCGAGAACCTGATTCAGCATGCGCTCACCCAGCGCATCATCACCGAGCCGGTGACGGTGGAAGAATTGTTCGCTCCGAGCACTCACAAGCTCGTGGGCTAAGCATTCGTTCCGAACTCAAGAGTTGTCGTCCATGATCATCGATATTCACGGCCACTACACCACCGAACCGCAGGCGCTTTTCACCTTCCGCGATAAGCAGCTGGCGGGGTTGGTCGACGCGACGCGCAAGCCGACCACGACCGACCTCGGCATCACGGATGAGATGCTGCTCAAAAGCGTCGAACCGCAGTTGAAGCTGCAAAAAGATCGCGGCAGCGATCTGACCATCTTTTCTCCGCGCGCAGCCGGCATGGCCCATCACATCGGCACCGAGGCGGTGAGCATCGAATGGACGAGGATTTCGAATGACCTCATCCACCGCATCTGCACGCTGCTGCCCGATAATTTTGCGCCCGTTGGACAACTGCCGCAGCATCCGGGGGTATCGCCCAAAAACTGCATTCCGGAGTTGGAGCGCCTCGTCCAGCTTGGCTTCGTCGGAGTCAATCTCAATCCCGATCCGGCCGGCGGCTACTGGACCGATCCGCCGCTGACCGACAAATACTGGTATCCGATTTACGAAAAGCTGGTCGAGCTGGACATGCCGGCCATGATTCACGTAACCGGCTCGTGCAATCCGAATTTCCATCACACCGGCGCGCATTACATCAATGCCGACACCACCGCCTTCATGCAGCTTATCCAGGGAAACCTGTTCAAGGATTTTCCCACGCTGAAGTTCGTCATTCCGCACGGCGGCGGCGCGGTGCCCTATCACTGGGGCCGCTATCGCGGGCTGGCGCAGGAGTTGAAGAAGCCGCTGCTGACCGAACACCTGATGAAGAACGTCTTCTTCGACACCTGCGTCTATCATCTGCCGGGCGTAGAGTTGCTGACGAAAGTCATTCCCGCCGACAACATCCTGTTCGCTTCGGAAATGCTGGGCGCGGTGAAGGGTATTGATCCGGAAACCGGAAATTACTTCGACGACACCAAGCGCTATGTGGACCAGGTGAAGAACCTGAGCGAAGCGGACCGCTATAAGATATTCGAAGGCAATGCCCGCAAGGTTTACCCGCGCCTGGACAAGCTGCTTGCCAAGCGCGGCAAGCCCGGGAAGAAAGTTTGATCGTCACGCTGCAAGGAGAGTGAATTGTCCACGCTGCCCCGCCTCAACGGCATCATCCGCGCGCTCGAATCCGGCCAGTGCGCCTTCTCGCTGTTTGCTCCCTGTAGCATCGAAACAGCGGTCGAGCTGCAAGCATCAAAATACGACGGCATCATTTTTGAAGGCGAGCATCGGCCCTGGGATATCCAGGCGCTGCGCGACAGCCTGCAATATCTCATGAACCGCGGGCAGATCGCCAAGGCGGGTTCGGTGGCGCCTGCTGTGACGCCGACCGCGCGCATTCCGGCCAACGGGGTGGAGAAAAACCAGTTCCTCGCCAAGCAGGCGCTCGATATCGGCTGCTACGGTATCGTTTGGCCGCATGTCAGCACGGTTGAGGAGGCGTACAACGCCGTTTCCGCCTGCCGCTATCCGCGCCTGAAGAACAAGCCGCTCTACGAGCCGCAGGGCATTCGCGGCGACGGGCCGATGCTGGCCGCGCGCTACTGGGGCGTCTCCCAGGAGGAATACTATCAGCGCGCCGACGTGTGGCCGCTCGATCCCAAGGGTGAGATTTTCGTCGTGATCCAGATCGAAGACACGATGGGCATCCAGAATCTGCCGGACATCCTCAAGAACGTTCCGGGCATTGGCGCGATCATGATCGGGGAGGGCGACCTGAGCCAGGAACTTGGCATTCCGCGCCAGACCGAGCACAAGCTCATGATGGAGGCCAAGGCGCAGGTCCTCTCGATCTGCAAGCAGCACAATGTGGTTGCCGCCCATCCGCATCTGGAGGCCTTCAACGCCGAGCAGATCATCGCCGAAGGCTGGCGCTACTTCATGTGCAGCGCGCCGCGCAGCTTTGCCACCCTGGAGAAGGCGAGGACGGTGGCAGGGCGCAGCTAGCGCACCTGCTTCGTCATTCCGGACGCCCGGCGAAGCTGGGCGATCCGGAATCCAGATGCGAGCTCTGCCGTGCCGCTGGATTCCGGGTTCACCGCTTCGCGGTGCCCCGGAATGACGGGTTAACAACCGCATGGCGCTTGCCCCAACGCCGCCGGTTGATTTAGGGTAGCCCGAACTGCGTTCCGCATAGCGGAATGCCAGAACGCCATGCGCCACGGAAGGATTCGATGCTCAAGAAAGAACAGAACGATCTCGTAACGCAGACCGGGCCGGGCACGGCCATGGGCCAGCTTTTCCGTGCCTATTGGCTGCCGGTGCTGATGGCGGACGAACTTCCGGAGAACGAGTGCCCGCCGGTGCGAGTCAAGATTCTGTCGGAGCGCCTGCTTGCCTTCCGCGACACCGACGGCAAGTACGGATTGATCGACGAGTTCTGCGCTCATCGTGGCGTCTCACTCTGGTTCGGGCGTAACGAAGAGCGCGGCCTGCGCTGCCCCTATCACGGCTGGAAATACGACGTGAACGGCCAGTGCATCGACGTTCCTTCGGAAGCACCGGAGAGCGGCTTCTGCCAGAAGATCAAGCTGAAGTCCTATCCGTTGGTGAAGCGCGGCCAGGTGCTGTGGGCGTACATGGGCCCGCCGGAGAAACAGCCGCCACTACCGGAATGGGAATTCGCCATGGTTCCGGCGGACCAGACTTTTGTCTCCAAGCGCGTGCAGGAAAGCAACTGGTTGCAGGCGATGGAAGGCGGCATCGACTCGAGCCACGTCTCCTTCCTGCATCGCGGCGATCTGGGCTCGGATCCGCTGTTCAAGGGCGCCAAGGGCAACGAATATAATCTGAAAGACACGCGGCCGCATTTCGAGGTCGTGGAGCAACCGGGCGGCCTTTATATCGGCGCGCGCCGCAATGCCGAAAACGGCAATTACTATTGGCGTATCACGCCTTGGGTGATGCCGACTTTCACCATGATCCCGCCGCGCGGCGACCATCCGATCCATGGCCACTTCTGGGTTCCGATCGACGACGAGAATTGCTGGGCCTGGAGCTACGACTTCCATCCGACGCGCAAGCTGCTCGAACGCGAGGTCAACGACATGAAGAACGGCGCCGGCGTGCATTGCAAATACACGCCCGGCAGCTTCCGCCCGCTCGCCAACAAGGACAATGATTATCTGATGGACCGCGCCGCGCAGAAGGCGGGCAAGTATTACAGCGGGATAGCCGGCTTCGCGATCCAGGACTCGTCATTGCAGGAAAGCATGGGGCCGATCTGCGACCGCACGAAGGAAAACCTCGTCTCCACCGACAATGGCATCATCATGGCGCGGCATCGCCTGATGCGTGCGGCCAAGGCGTTGGTGGAGAAGGGCGTCACGCCGCCGGGCGTGGACCCCGAGCATCAGAAGGTGCGCTCGGCGTCCGTCGTGCTGCCGCCGGACCAAGCCTTCAAGGATGCCGCAAAAGAGGCGCTCACATCACGCCTCGGCAAGGCGCACGCGACGGTGTAAAAGTGATCCGTCGCCCTTCGAGGCTCGCTTCGCTCGCACCTCAGGGTGACGGAGATACTTTCATGCCCGACTTCGTTCCCACCCATCGGCTGACCGAAGAGGCCAGCCTGAAGATGATCCAGGCCGGCGTTGCGAAAGCCAACGAGTTGGGCTGTAAGGTCGCCATCGCGGTGGTGGACGGCAGTTGCCGCATGATCGGCTTCCTGCTGATGGATGGGGCGAAGCATTTTGCGATCATCACCACGCAGCGCAAGGCGATCACCTCGGCCTCGCAGAAACAGCCGACCGGCTATGCGCCGGAAGAAAACGCGCTGAGCATGGCGGTGCGGATGGGCGACTTCACCAACATTCCCGGCGGTTTTCCGATCAAGGTGGGCGGGCAGGTGATCGGGGCGGTGGCTGCGGGCGGCGCGAAGATCGAAGAGGATGTACTGGTCGCCAAGGCCGCGCTGGCGGCGCTGGATGGCATCGACAAGGAATAACGCGTATCAGCTTGTCCTGCGCCCCTAACTATCCATTACCTTCCGCACGAGCGCGGCCGTGTTCTTGGTGCCGAGCTTCTGCATGATATTCGCCCGGTGAAATTCCACCGTGCGCGGGCTGATGCCGAGAGCCCGTCCGGCCTCCTTGCTGGACGCCCCACGCACGATGTGCGCCAGCGCCACGCGTTCCCGCGGCGTCAGCAGCTTGTGTCCTGGGAACGGCTTTGAGAGAATGTCCAACGCGCCGGTCAGCTTCTGGATTTCCCGCTTGGCTTGCTTCAGTTCCGGCGTTTCCAAAAAATCCCACGCGCCATGGCGCCGCGCGATCGAGCATTGGTGCGCGCGCGCGACGTCCAATATGTCAACCGCGCGGCTGGCGTGCAGCGGGTAGGTGCATAGAACGACCATCTTCTGCCCGGCAAGCGAGCGCTCGAGCTCGTCTTCGTATTCGCGGAACTCTTTCCAATGCTTGGTGGCGATCCAGAAGGCGTTGCCGCTGGCGCGCATGCCTTCGTATCCGCTGGCCAGTGCATTTTCGAGTTTCTCCTGCCACCCCCCGGTGACCCTCTTCATGTCGAATTCGTCGCTCTTGAGGTACCATTCGCGGCCCGGCAGCAGCTCGATCTGCCCCGCCGCAAGACGCTCGTCGAAATCGGAAATGACGCGGCGCAGCGCCGCTTTCGCTTCGTTGTCTGTGATCGGTTCGGAAATGGCCCAGACGCAGAATTCGTTGCTTTCCAAGCCGGCCTTGAAAAAGCTGATGGCCGCATCGATCAGGTCTTCCTTTGTCTCGTAGAAGAGACAGATATGCGTGCCCCAGGGCGCGTCGCCGATGACGCGGATGCCGGTGTCGCGAGGCGCCGATTCGCCAGAGCGCTGCTGCTCATTCAGGGCTTTGGATAGCTGGGCGGGCGGGCTACTACGGCTACGGCCCCGGGCAGAATCGGAGCGGCTCATTGGAACCTCCAACAATAGCGCCTAGCAACCAGCTAATACTAATCCGGGCCGTGGGGTAAGCCTTCAAATATATTAATTCTAAGCTCCTGACCCAAAAGGTATTTCCCCCGTAATCCTACGAGTACCATTGTCGCGCCGCGCATTCCAACTCTCCGGAAAATTTCGGAGTTTCGAACAATGCGTTATTTTTTCCACGTCAAGAACCACGGCAAGGTCTGCCACGATGGGGTTGGACGCCGTTTCATCAACATCAACAACGCGAAATCCCATGCCGCGGTCATTGCCAACGAGTTCGCGATTGAAGCCGAGAACTACGAAGGCTACTCGGTTTGCGCGGTGGACGAAAACGGCAACGAAATCGCGCGGGTGCCTATTATCCGAGGCTTCAAATAAGGTTGCTCCCCGGCGGGTAAACGCAACTAATCCCGCCGCGATACGGCCTGCTTGTATTTCTCGACGATGTCGGGCGGCGTGGAGACCAGGGCCTTCACCATGGCCTGGAGTTTCTCGCCGGTGACCGGGCTGAGCTCGAGCTTGGCCTTTTCGGCATCGGCGATGAATTCCGGGTCCTTCACCACGCCCATCAGGGCCTTGCGCAGCAGCGCCACGCGGTCGGCGGGAACGCCGGGTGGTGCGAACAAGGGGCGGCCGATCGTCTCGGTGGTGACCATCAGCGACACGATCTTCTTCTGCTCGTCGGTCTTGGCGTATTCCAGCAGCGTCGGCACGTCCTTCATTTCCGGATCGCGCTCCTCCGTCATCTGGAAAATGAAATTGATTTTCTTTTCGCGAATCCAATCGGGATTCTGGAAGCGGTAGGCGAGATAGGTGTTGGCGCCGCGGCCCTGCACCTCGCCGCGCTCCATGGCGACATTGATCTCGGTGCTCGCCTTGTAGCCGGTGACGACCTTGAACTTCGCGCCGAACAAATTTTTCGCCATTAGCGGATACATTTCCTGCGTGGTGCCGGCCGTGGTGGCGCCGATCGTCACTTCTTTCTGCCGGGCGTCATCCAGCGTCTTCACGCCGGAGGTGTGCCAGGTGACGAGCACGTTGGCGGGGCTCGATACGGCGCCGATCCAGTTGAACTCGGCCGCGTTGAACTTGGTATTTTGCGGCTCCAGCATCTGGTTCAGCGGCACGGTGTTGAGCGGCGCCCCGAGCGTGGTGCCGTCCTTCGGCGCGATCGAGTAAACGTAATTGGCCATCAGCTGGCTATTGGCGCCCGGCATGTTCTGCACGATGACGTTGGGATTGCCGGGGATGTGCTTGCCGATGTGGCGGGCCACGATGCGCGCATAGAGATCGTAGCTGCCGCCTGGGGCGGAGCCGACGGCGATGCTGATGGTCTTGCCGGCGTAGAAATCCTGCGCCGCTGCGGGCTGGGCGAACAGGGCGAGGATTCCGGCGGCGGCGAGAAGGGGGAAGCGGGTACGCGGCGGCATGGTTGTCTCCTGGTGGTTTCGTTTTGCGGCAAGATAGCGGGGCAGGGGAGCGGGGGGCAAATGGCCTTTTAGTCGCGGGGTTTTGCTTTCCCTCCCCCCCATGGGGGTAGCTGCCATCCGCTCATTCCCGCGAAAGCGGGAATCCAGTTTCCAATACCGGAGGAAGACTGGGTCCCCGCTTTCGCGGGGACGAGCGAAAAGCTTCCAGCCAACGCTCCACCGGCCCTGTTCTTTGCGGCGCGGGCACGCCGTCGTCTTGCCCCGCCTTCGCGGGGCCAAGCTTTGCTCCCCATAAAATGAGGGGAGCGGAGCGCCGAGAGGGCGCTTCAACTTGAGAGAGCCATGGCCTTGCGGCCACGGCGCGCCTTCCTTTTGGAAAGGCGCACGCCCTTCGGCGCTCCACTCGCGGTGCTTTCCGGCCGCCGTCCCGCGCTCGCCGGGGTACGGCCTTAGCGGCCTGCCGGCTGTGAGCTCCTCACGCCCAGGTCCTAGTGCCCGGGGGGTCGGGGTCCGGCGCCGCCCGAGCGCGTGGTTACGAGCCACGCCCGCGGGCACCGCACCTAATCCCACTCTCAAGCGCGTCTCATGAGAACGCCCTCGTGGACAGGACCTAGGAATTTAGTCATAGGAGGGAGGGGAAGTCAAGGGTGCTTCTTTCTTTCCCTCTCCCCGCGTGCGGGGAGAGGTCGACTTCCG
>Ga0080064_1000380_pt1 | contig 122094 bp, 113 predicted proteins | sample Subgrocontami54m_FD_69260 | JGI IMG/M metagenome (GOLD analysis project Ga0080064, IMG submission 69260) | Subsurface groundwater microbial communities from S. Glens Falls, New York, USA - GMW46 contaminated, 5.4 m (SPADES assembly) (version 2) ...
AGATGTTGAATGGGAACTTAACAACAGACCACGAAAACGTCTTAAATTCAAAACACCCCAGGAAGTATTTGATTACTACCTTAAAAAACCCTAGGGGTTGCATTAGTTCCTAGAATACGGGCCTCCTTGACTTGTATAATATGATTGGGCTGCTTTTCCAAGTCCTGCAACTGTTGCCAGTTTACCAGCATCTCTACCTCTAGCCAATTGTTCCAGAGGATTAACGGCGACCAGAACTACTGCTGCCAATATACCGATGATTGCGATTACGACGAGCAGTTCAACGAGAGTAAAACCTTTAGGACATCTATTCATGACAGAATAACAGGAAGGAGCAATTCTACCAAACCCTAAACTCATCCTAATCTTATCGAAACATACTTAGCACCGTTTGTCAATTGTCGAGTTAACGCATTAACGACAAAAAAACTAGATCTCGAAAGATAAATGTTCGTTGATAAGCAAAGGAGATTATTTTAAGCTTATTGTGGATTATTAAAAAAGTATAGTTACACCTGCTATGGGGTATGTGGTAATATTAGCAGTACATAGAAATCCTGCTTTGCCTGCGGCTGAAGACCAAACAATCCATAATATGTCTGTAGCTCCACAGCTAGCTTTGGTTCTATTTGAAGTTGATTCTCCTTGAGCAAATATTACAGCATCAGGGGTGGCATTTGTGTTAAAACAATAACCGCTTAGCACATTGGGACCTACAGCCGGACAAGCTCCTGTCGCAGGTGCTGTTGGTGCTTGCTTAATTTCACCTGAGGTTGTAAGTGCAGTGAGCCATGTTGCATTTGGAGGATAAGCGCTTTGTTGACTTGTATAGTAAGACTGTACAGCTTTTCCAAGTCCCGAAACTGTTGAGAGTTTTGAAGCATCTCGTCCCCGTGCCAACTGTTCGGTCGGGTTAACTGCGACCAAGACGACGGCCGCTAAAATTCCGATGATTGCGATGACGACGAGAAGCTCGATGAGGGTAAATCCTTTTTGAATTTTCTTAATGGACAGTTTCATAAATATTAACTCTTAATATAATAAAGCAGAGTTAAAAACGTTTGTCAATAGGGAGAATTGTAAGAAAATCTTTTGCCTCAAATAGGCGAGGTGTTTTGAATTAATTTATGTTTTTTTACCAAGAGGAGTATATCTTCCATAAAGTGATTTCTCTGAACTCCTGCTAAGTAGAGAATTAAGTTTTGTATCTAGTTGGTCTGGTGTTAACCTTTGTCCTACACCAATGACTCCCGCATTCTTGTTTAATTTTGCAAGCTTTTTGAAATCACGTGTGTTGCGAGTTATAATAATTCTTTTCTGACGCACAGCTATTTCATAAACTTCTTTGTCTTTTATTCCCGCATTGTTAAGATCATGTTTTATATGTTTAACATTATGACGACTGTTTACTCGAGGTAGTGATTTTCGAGGATATAAACCTTCGTCCAAAAGAAGCTTGTGCCTATGAAATCTTGGGGACATTCTTATTTATGAATTGTGCTGCCTCGCTTATAGTCCCAGAGATAGTTGCTGTGCTTACGTGAGGATATTGTTCGTGAATAGCCTCAATAGTAAAACCTTCTTTCAGTAAAAATAAAATTTGATCGACAGGAATTCTCGTACCTGCAATTACTGGTTTCCCACTTAAAATTTGAGGATCTGAAACTATATATTTCTTCATAGAGTCAATGCTATATTAATTCCATTCGTACTGGAAGTCAAGAACTATAAATAAATGATATGTTGTTTACAAGAGATTTTAATTTCTCTGTCTTAAGAATGCGGGCCGCCGGAGGCGAGCCTCGCCAAACTTCGCTAATTTCTTTGGCGGAGGAAGGCGGGTATGTCCCAGTCTTCTTCTGGGGTTTCTTCTTTCTTTCCCTGCCTGCCGGCAGGCAGGTCCTGAGTTTTGGGAGTAGAAGATGGGCTTGGGGGAGTATTTTCGGATGCTGCATTTGTTGTACCAATTTTCACTTCTTGTTCGTCAGGTGTTTGAATCATAAATTGCTGAAGACGTTGTTTGTTATGATCAAATCCTGTTGCAACGACAGTTATGCGGATTTGGTCGTGCATTGACTCATCAATTGTCGCACCGAAAATAATATTTGCATCGGGATCTGCTGCACTTGATATAATCTTTGCCGCCTCATCTACCTCCGTCATTGTCAAATCAGGACCACCAACGATGTTAAACAGCACTCCGCGGGCTCCTTCCATAGATATCTCAAGTAGGGGGCTTGCGATAGCTGAACGGGCTGCTGTATGTGCGCGATTCTCCCCAATACCACTTCCAATTCCCATAAGTGCTGATCCAGCGTCTGACATAATTGTCCGCACATCGGCGAAATCGACATTGATGAGTCCCGGCATAGTAATAATTTCAGAAATTCCCTGAACTCCCTGCGTTAAGACCGAATCGGCAACTTTAAATGCATCAAGAAGCGAAAGTTTTCTATCAACTACATCCAGAATTCTCTGGTTTGGTATTACAATAAGGGTATCGACTTTATCTTTCAGATTATCTATCCCCTCTTCTGCTGTAACCATACGGCGAGTTCCCTCAAAAAGGAATGGTTTGGTTACAACTGCAATTGTCAAGGCTCCCACCTCTTTTGCAACTTTCGCAATAATTGGGGCAGCACCTGTTCCGGTACCTCCGCCCATACCTGCAGTCAGAAATACCATGTCCGATCCTTCAAGCATGTGTTTTACTTTTTCTTCCGATTCTTCTGCAGCTTGTCTCCCGATCTCCGGATCACCACCCGATCCCAGACCTTTGGTAAAATTTTCTCCGATTTGAATTTTGGTATCTGCTTTGTTGAGAAGAAGTGCCTGCGCGTCTGTGTTGATAGAAACGAAATCAACACCTTTAATAGAACCCTGGGATATCATGGAGCCGATTGCGTTACCGCCCCCTCCGCCAATACCGACAACTCGTAGTTTAGCGAAATTGGTTGATTGTGGCCTTATTAACATACAATCGCTTTCATCCTAGCAGATGTATTCGGTATTTGCAACTATATCAATATCTATTATATTTGTGTACTTAAGGAATAAATGTTTTGACTAAATTTATGACTCTCTTGAAGATTTTTGATAAGCCGCCCCCTCCGCCTTTCGGCCACGAAAACCTTAAAGAAGAAGATCTAGCGGATGTATTTATGCCGCCATACTGGATAAGCCCGACCACAGCTGCAAAAGCTGGGTGTTGAACTTCATCAATAATTCCTTTTATATTGGTTGGCATACCGACACGGACAGGCATAGCAAGTGTCCGTCTGGCTGCTTCTCTTATACCGACAGTTAATGCTCCCCCACCTGTAAGGACAACCCCGGCAGGAGTCTGTCCTCCAAATCCGCTTTTTTTAATTTCAAGACCTATCATGGTACAAATTTCACTGAGTCTAGGTCTTATTATTCCATCAACTAATGTTTTTTGGGAAACTTTTCGTATCTCCTCACTTAGGTTTAATGGGCTAAGGTCTATCTCATCAGATGGTCTTTGTTCTTTCACCTTTTCGCTTTCTTCATTTTCTGTGACCGATGTGAATCTTTTAGCGGGGTTTTGTGACAGGAATAACTTGATCTTTTCGGCGCTTTCCAATGATATGCGAAGACCGATTGCCAAATCATTTGTGACATGCCGCGCACCGATTGCCAGAACCGATGAATATGCAACCGATCCCTCAACATAAATTGAAATATCGGTTGTTGCGGCACCGACATCAACCAAAACTACCCCAAGTTCTTTTTCCGTGTCTGACAGGATAGATAAAGAACTGGCATAGCCGCTGAAGACAAAACCATCAACATCGACTCCAACTTCTGAAAAAGCTTTCTCGAGATTTCTGACCGAGACGCTATTTGCCGTAACAATATGTGTATCTACCTCAAGACGTGTTCCTGACATACCGACAGGATCTTTTATTCCCTCTTGTCCGTCGACAATATAATTACGAGGAAGTACATGAAGTATCTCACGGGTTGATGGAAGTGAAATTGCTTTTGCCGCATCAATTACCCGGGTTAGGTCCTGCGCGGAAATTTCCCCTTGAGGGTTAGAAACAGCAACTACTCCCCGTGAGTTTTGGCATTCAATTTGACTTCCTCCAAGTGACACCAAAACATGAGACGCTGAGAAACCAGCCATTCTTTCAGCTGCTTCAAGAGATGCATTGATAGCGGTGACTGCCTCTTCTATATCAACAACTTGTCCTTTGCGGATGCCTAGTGACTTTGCTTCTGAGACTCCTAAAATATTGATAACATTTTCTGTAACTTTGGCAATTACCGTAACTATTTTATATGTGCCGACATCAATCCCAACTAATATTCTTCCTTCACTCATAAAACAAATTTATTGGCGTATTGTAATTACTGGTTTATCAAAACGCAAATCAAGCCGTGAGAACAGCTTACCTTCCATTGTAAGCCGAGAGAGAATGAATTGTAAAGAGGAAATTTGTGTTTTTATTTCTTTTTGAGTTGATAAAATTACCACTTGTTCGTTCTTCATATGGATTAGGTAGCTTGAACCGGACACCTCTACAGAGGAGAAATCGATATGTTTCTCCTGCAACTCTCTCTCAAAAAATGGAAGGTTTTTTTCTTTTATAGAAGCACCAATAGATTTACTTATATTTGGAATTGGACTGATATACAAGGGTTTATGAAGTAGTACGAGAAATACACAAAGACTAGTTACAGAAAAGATTAAAACTCCACCAAGTCCGAACAGGAAAAACATCCGTTTTCTTGCTCTATTACGTTTTCTTAAATTTTTTCTTTTTTTTGACATTTGATAGTACCTCGACTATTTTTTGTGAAGCATTGGGATCAATCAATCTTTTAGCAACGGGTGCATGAATTTTGTATTTTTCTATGTTTTCCATCATAGATTTTAAAAGCGACAAAAATGTGTCAGAATTAAGTTTGTGTTGGTCCACTACCTCTGCCAGACCCATATCTTTTACAAACAAAGCATTAGTTAACTGCTCATTTTGTTGTCCGTACGGTAACGGTATTAAAAGACATGGTTTTCCAAAATAAAGAATCTCCGTTATCGTATTTACTCCCGAACGAGAAACGATAAGATCTGCTTGATTTAAAAAGTCTGCAACTTTGCCTGGGTCAACAAATTTCACCGGCATATATCTCTCTTTTATTTCGTCAGAGAGACCGTTTCGCAATTTTGAAAGTCTTTCAAAGTCGTCATATTTTTTTGCATCCCCTGTTTGATGAACAATGTCATATTTTTGCAAAAGCCTCTCAACGCAGCTTTCTATGAGAACATTAAATGCGTGCGATCCCGAACTTCCACCCGTAATATAAATGAGCGGGCGGGTTTTGTCTCCGGAGCTCTCTTTGTAATCATATTCTATAAATTCTTGCCTTAAGGGATTTCCTGTCAGGATAGTTTTCGATTTTGGGAAAAATTTTTCTGATTCTTTCCAGGAAATACATATCTTCTGAGCATACTTTGCAACGAATTTATTTGCAACGCCCGCACCAAATGTCTGCTCATGAATAACAATCGGTGTGCGAAAGAGGAAAGCCGCGAAAGTTACGGGAACTGAGACATATCCCCCAAAAGATAGGACAACATCAGGCTTATAGCTTCTTACTATTCCCACTGCTTGGAAAAACCCGATTGGGACTTTGAGAAGAGATTTTATAGTATAACGGGTAAATTTCCGCTGAAGTCTCCCGGTAGTTAAATCTTTAAAGGGAATATTGAGTTTCTTTGCTGTCTCATGCTCCAAAGATAATGCTTTATCTCCTTCAAACGTGTATTTTCTCCCAACAAGAAGTACTTCCCAGTCTTTTGGAAATTTTTCAAGGACAGACAGAGCCGGCGCGAAATGTCCCCCGCCTCCTGCAACAACAAGAACCTTCATATTTTGCCTGTCTTACTAGTATATCACCACTCATACAAACTCTGCAGTAAGGAAGTTATTGTTTAAGAGGAGCTTCACCAAGTAGCTCAACAAGCTGTTCATGAACAATTCCATTGCTTGCAATGAGACCATTTATTTTCTCATTGTATAGTTGATCATTTCCATTAAGGTCTGTACATTTACCTCCTGCTTCCTCAACAACTATCTTAACAGCAGCAGCGTCCCAGGGATTGATGTGAGGATATACTGCAGCAATAAGCTCCCCTGCTGCAACCAACATACCGGCGTATGCGAACGAGGCAAAAGTGAGGACCTTTGCTCCTTTTTTTACCAGTTCATTCCTAAATAGATTAATTAAAGGACTTCGTCCTTCTACTTCTACTAGACTGTTTTTAATTTCTGTATTTGATGAGACAGTAATTTTATTATCATTAAGAAATGCTCCTTTCCCTTTTTCAGCTGCAAATAACCTATCCATAAATGGGTCATAAATAACACCAAATATTGATACTCCATTTTGGGTTAATGCCAATGAGAAAGTTGAGATTGGTATACCATGAGAAAATGGAATAGTCCCATCAATTGGATCACACACCCATGTATATTCACTGTTTTCTTTGTAACTTTCTTCTTCACCAAGCACTCCGTGAGTTGGATAGTTTTCTTTAACGGATTTAATAACTAAACTGTTAATAGTTGTATCGGAAATTGTAAGAGGAGTGTTGTCTTTTTTCCATTCTCTCTTCATCCCCAAAGTAAAATTTGCGCGCATTATTTCGCCTGCCTCTTGAGCAAGTTCTACACCGAATGATTTGAAGTCTTTCATGAGCTTATTATAACAGTAAAGTCAAACACTTACTTTACAGATTGTTTGGAGATGTTTAGTAAAATTCCAATTGATGCCATGTCAACAGTGAGGGCTGAACCTCCATAGGAAATAAACGGCAAAGGTACTCCTGTCAGGGGAATAAGAGCAGTCATTGCTCCAAGGTTTATGATAATCTGTATTCCAAGAAACGAGATAATTCCGGAAGCTAGAAGTTTGCCGAAGTTGTCCTTTGCTCGTGCTGCTATAAAAATACCTCTCCATACCAGGACAATATATGCAAAAATAAGCAATGTTGCCCCAACAAAACCAAATTCCTCAGCAATGATTGGGAAAATAGAATCGGTTACGTTTTCGGGGAGATACGCGTACTTTTGCAAAGAGTTGCCAATCCCAAGTCCAAATACGCCTCCTGAGCCTAATGCTATTAAAATCTGTTTCACATGGTATGAGGTACCTGTGAGAGATTTATTAAGATTTAAAAGATTTGTGAGACGGGATGCCCTATATGGTTCAAGTTTTATAAAAAGATATCCGATTATACCAACAAGAGGTGCCCCGACTAAGAAGTGGATGATGCTTCCACCTGATAGAAAATACATAATAACCGCTTCAAATAATATGATAGATGCTGTCCCCATATCGGGCTCGAGCATTACGAGAAGAAGAATTGCTCCAATGAGGAAAGAAAATGCAAGAAATCGTCCTTTTTCTTTATGTGAAAACCATGCAGCGAGATAAATAGCGAGAGCAAGTTTTACAAATTCTGCAGGCTGAAGCGTAAAAAAGTGAAGATCTATCCATCTATTTGCTCCTTTTGCGGCGGATCCAATTCCAGGAATGAATACCAGTATGAGGAGACACAATGCACAAATAAGAAGTGGCAGGGCAAGATTGTATAATCTGCGATAATCAAGAGAATAAAAACTGAAGAGAGCGATAAAACCTAAAACAACCCAAATTAACTGATCTTTAATGTAGTGATATTTATCTCCAAAAGTGCTAAAAGCGACTACCGAAGAGCTGTCATAAACCATAAGTAACCCAAAAAAAATTATGAGGATTGTAATACTGAAGAGAGGCAGGTCGATTTTTTTCACTATCAAATGAACGCAATAAAAATACCAAGGATTGCAAGGAACACGCCAATCAGCCACGCGCGCATGACGATTTTTGGCTCCTCCCATCCTTTTTGTAAGAGGTACAAGTGAAAAGGAGCGGCAGGCATTATTTTTCTTCCCAAAAATTTCTTACTGAGAAGCTGAATAAGGGAGGATCCTGCCTCAATTACAAAAATTCCGCCAATTATAACTAAAGCTAACGCTTTCCCTGTAAGGAGACCTGTAACAGCAAGAATTGCTCCAAGGGATAGCGAACCGACATCTCCCAACCAAATCCTTGCTTTATAAATGTTGAAATAAAGAAAAGCAATAACAGAGCCTATTAGAACCGCGATAAAAATACCTAAAGATTGATCCAAGCCGGTCGTGGTAATGACTAAAAATGCGAGAAGACAGATTAGGAGAAGTCCTGACGCCAGTCCATCTAGCCCGTCTGTTATGTTAAAAGCATTTACAAAAGATACAATAACAAAAGCGGCAAAAGGGATGAAAAAAGCTCCCAAATAGAGCTTACCGAATCCATGAATATTTATAAAATCATAATGAAGCTGTGCATAAAAAACAGATGCGATGATAAGAGCAAGGGCCCACTGAATAACAATTTTGTGTCTAAATCTCAGCCCAAAGAATCCTTGCCGAGTATTTAATAATTTTTTCAGATCATCGTAAAAACCCAAGAGCCCAAAACTGATAAAGCTAAAAAATATTACAAAGATTTCCCACGGTTTTGTCTTCACGTTCAGAATCCCGTAAGCCCAAAGTGTCCAGATAGTTACAACGACTATAATGAGGAGACCACCTCCAAATGGTGTACCGACCTTCCAAGAATTAAACTTATCAAACAAAGGTGTTTTATTATTAAACATGTCACGTGTTTCTTGATGCCGACGGCGCAATTTTATTTTGTAGAGAAAGTCAATAAAGGGCACGAGTAGAATAGCGGTTATGAAAAAAGATGAAATAGTAAGCCCAAGTAATCGTTCCATAAGAATTGATTATACGCCATTTGCTCGACTATATTCAACCCGATTAGATCGGTTTTCAAATCTGACGAGATATTGATTGGTTCGTAATTGAGAGTTTAGATACCGGAATAAATTAAGTGTAGAAGAATTTTTCCAAAAAGAGAATACCCCAATATTAACTATTTTTGATATAAGGTATTATTTCTAGTAAGTTTTTAACCCGCGCATCAGGAATAAAATTATCTATTAATTGCTGTGTTTTTGCATATCTTCCTTGTTTTAACCATATTGTAAAAATTGATGGTTCGATTTGTTTTATGGTCTGCAGAACAATTAATCTATCATCAATTATAAAGACTTTTTCTCCCCTATTATATTTTTTAAAAATATCTCTTACTAAATCATTTTTACTTTTTACAATGTAAATGTGATCTTTTGAGAAATAATTACTAATATTTGTATTTGCTAGTTTGCTATTTTGCAACTCATGCCCGCCTTCAGAAAAAATACCAAGTTCGGCAATATCTTTCAGAGCCGAAAGAGTCGGAATAACCTCATCAAAAAGAGTAAAATTTGTTAGATTTGTTTCCTTAAACTTCGCAGTATTAAAAAGAGTATCATCAATATCAAAGAGTACAATTTTTCTTTTTAGAGAAGCTTTCTTTTCATTTGATAATTGAATTTTCTTCATATACTCCACTTATAGAGTGTAGGGGATAAATAAGGCAATTTTTCCCTATGATTGTTCCAGGGTTTAATACTGAATTTACTCCAATTCTTGTACCGTCTCCAATAATAGATCCAAATTTCAAAAGCCCTGTGTCAATTTTTTTGTTTTTGTACTTTACCGTGACAGTTTTTTTATCCAATCTATAATTTGCTATAATTGTCCCTCCCGAAATATTAACTCCGTTACCAACGATACTATCCCCAACATAACTCAGATGGGATGCACTTACATCATTAAGAAAAATTGCATGCTTTACCTCAACTGCGTGCCCTATTCGACAGTTATCTCCAATAACACATCCGCCTCTTATGAGACTAGCATGATCAACGACACAGTTTCTTCCGATAATTGCCGGGCCAATTATTTCAGCTCCTTTGTGGATTGTCGCTCCCTCCCCAACGAAGATATCTTCTCTACCATTAAAATTTCCTTTAATAATTCCCTTTTCAAAAAGTGAATTAATATATGAGGAAATAAACGATAAACTCTCCCATGCATTTCCAATGTTTTGAAATATGTCTTTATAAGCAAAACGGGGTAAATCGAAAAAGGACTCCGAGGGGAAGTTACTTAACATAATCTTGTTTTCTTCCGTTATGTTCTCTATACAATCTTTCTGCCTCTTCCAGTTCTTCTTTCGTATTTACTCCTCTCCACGGTAAAAAACCCGCCCGCATTGTTTCAATGCTTTCTTTATTCTCTATTGCAATATCAATAAGGCGGGTTAAGTAGAATTCGCCTGTTACCGGACTTTTTTTAATTTTAGGCAGATATTTTTTTAAGAAATCACTTTTGAAAATATAACAAGCTGGGTTAATTTCATTTATTTTACGCTCCGCATCTGTTGCGTCTTTTTCTTCCACCACTGCAAGAACTTTTCCTGATGAATCTCTCATTATCCTTCCAAGTCCAAAAGGATTATTAACATGAATTGTTAAAAATGTCACAGATGCATCGGAAGCAAGGTGTTTTTTGACGAGCTCTGAAATAATAGACTCTCTATAGAAAAATGAATCATCTCCTTGGATTACAAGGACATCCGTAACTCCAGGAGGAATCTTTTCCAATCCGCTCCTTACTGCATGTCCTGTACCGAGACGTTTTCTCTGCTCCGCAAATATAACATGCGGATTTTTTATAATATTTATAACAGACTGCTTTGCGAAACCAACAACTATAACTATATGCTTTAGGTTGGTTTTCTCAAGCAACTCTATCGCATGAAGGATGATCGGTTTATCGGCAAGAAACAAAGTCACTTTATTCATGCCTTTTGCATTCATTCTCTTGCCTCTTCCTGCTGCCAAGACAATTGCTCCTAATGTTCTTTTTTCTTTCATAGGTCTGATACGGTAACTCGTTTTATATTCGCTCCAAGACTCAAGAGTCTCTTTTCAAAACTTTCATATCCCCTATCAAGCTTTTCAATCCCAAAGATTGTAGATGTTCCTTTTGCAGCCAATGCGGCAAGAACAATTGCAGCTCCTGCCCGCAAATCTACCATTGTTGAAACTGCGTTGTGCAACTTCGTCGGTCCCTTAATTTTTACTGCATGGAAATAGTCAGGATGATCATCTGCACGATTGAAATTATACACTTTTTCAGGATCGTCAACCAGTGGATTAAATAGTCTTGTATTTGCACCCATTTTCTTTAAATCAGAAATATAGCCAAATTTATCCTCAAATACTGTCTCATGGATTACAGATATACCATTCGCCTGCGTCATTAAGACCGCCCAGGGTGCTTGCCAATCTGTCATAAAACCAGGATAGAATGAAGTAACCACATCAACAGCTCGAAACGGTTGTTTGTAAAAAAAGCGTACTCCCTGATCTTTCTCTTCAAATCCTCCTCCTGCATCTTGAACTTTTTCCAAGAATTCATTGATATGATTAGATTCTATATCTTTAATAAAGATATCTCCTTTTGTGACAAATGCCGCAATTGCCATTGTGATAATCTCATTTCGGTCTGGACATATTGTATGCGTTGTGCCATGCAGCTTCTCCACACCGTTAATTTCTATTGTGCGAGAACCTGTACGTTTAATTTTTGCCCCCATATTATTTAGTAAATCAATCAGTTCATCAATTTCAGGCTCTGCTGCTGCATTCTCCAATATAGTTTTTCCCTCAGCCAATACCGCTGCAATGATAAGTGTCTCAGTACCTGTATGGGTATTTTTTTTAAATCGATAGGTCGTACCATGAAGACTCTGTGATTTTGCATGAAAATATCCATCCTCGCTTCTATAGACAATATGCGCTCCCATTTTGTTAAGCCCTTCTATGATTCGATCAATTGGTCTTGCTCCAAGCCTGCATCCTCCAGGATTAGGGACAATCGCCTCGCCTGTCCTCACCAAAAGTGGAGCCAAAAACATCGAGGAAGTTCGTATCCTTGCCGCAACATCTAAAGAAATTTCATTTTTTTTAAACTTTTTGATTTGGATGCGTGCAGTATGGTTATCTAAATTAATATTTCCTCCAAGATCTCTTATAATATCAACCATTGTCATAAAATCCGAAATGAAAGGAATATTGTTAATAATTACTTCCTCGTCGGTTAGACATGCCGCGATAAGCGCTTTTAATGCAACATTTTTAGCACCTGACACGTTAGTTTCTCCATGCAATGGTTTCCCTCCTTTAATAACAAATTTATCCATATGTGCAAACTATTCAAAACTTAATTTCGAATGAATGGTATAGATGTCTCCTGCCCCCATTGTGATAAGTACCGTATCTGACCTGAACCGTTTTTCGTCGATGTATTTTACCACATCTGTTATTCCGGGAAGATAAACTACTTCTTTATGATGGTTTTTCATTGCCTCAGTCAATATTTTTGAAGAGACTGTTGGATCGTATTGCTCTCTAAGCGATGCATAAATATCAGTAAGAATTACCGTGTCAACATTCTCAAATACTCTTAGAAAATCGTTAAACAGCATCTTTGTTCTTGAATAGGTATGGGGTTGAAAAATGCAAATTATCTTTTTGTTCGGATATTTCTTTCGCACTGCACCGAGTGTCTTATTAATTTCAGTTGGATGGTGCGCGTAGTCATCATATACTTTTGCCCCCGTTGTAAGATTTCCAATGAATTCCATTCTTCGCTTTGATCCTTGGAATGCAAGAATTCCCTTTTTTATTTTTTCAATCGGTACTCCTATTTCAAGGCTTGCGATTATAGCGGCAAGTGCATTAAGTGCATTATGTTCTCCAACGACTCGAATCACAAATTCACCAAGTGGAGTACCATATGCTTTGACCCAAAAAAAAGTCTGCTCACCTGAGATATGTACCCGTTCAAGGACATAGTTATTATAAGGATTGAATCCGTAAGTAACACTTTTTTTCCTATATTCTTTCAGCATTTTTTTAACTTGATTATCATCTCCACATGCGATAAGTACTCCGTTCTCAGGAAGCTGGTTTGCAAATTGTAGAAAAACATTTCGAATGTCATCGATTGAACTATATATATCGGGATGATCGTATTCAATGTTGGTCACAATCGCGATTGAAGGATGCTGCCAGAGGAAGCGTGGTGTTTTATCATATTGCGGCTCAGACGCGTATTCATCGGCTTCTGCAACAAAATATTTTCCGCGTCCAAAATGTCCCGGCGCTCCAAGAGAGCTCACGTCCCCTGTACCAATAACATATGTTGGGTCGAAATTGCTTTCTTTAAGAATTGTCGCAATCATTGCACTGGTTGTTGTCTTGCCATGAGTGCCGGCTATCGATATTCCTTCAAATTTCTTCCCGAAAAGATCCCCTTTCATAAATTCTCCGACTGCCTCCCCTGCTGTCAAAACTTTGATGTTTTTACTTAGCGCTTCTTTTACTTCGACATTGTCAAAACCTCCATGGGCGCCGGTTGTAATAACAATGTTCGGTTTATCAATATGATCTTTTGAAAAGCCAACTAAAGGAGCAATCCCCGCTTTTTTTAAAACCGCATCTGTTATAAATTCTTGATCAATATCAGAACCTGTGACAGTAAACCCGGCCTCTTTTGCAATAATCGCCAGAGGCGTCATCCCAACTCCCTTTATCCCGACAAAGTGGAAATGTTTTTTCTTCATAGATTAGACATTATTAGTATTAACAACCATCTTTGTATCCATGTATCAATACATCACTACATATTTATATTTTTCCAATTAGTGAGATAAATTCACCGTACATTTCTGCCCCTTCTCCTCGGTATGAGTAAAACGTGTTGAGATTGTCTTTGGTGCAAATATCTAATATCTCAATGTTTGCCTCACTAATCCCTTCGTCAAGAAGATTAAGTAGCGCGATCTTTTTTAAGTCAAGAAAATATGCATCGTTTTTTTTAAAAAAGAAATTTTTATGTGATGGAAAAGTATCTTGAAAAAGCCTAATTCTATCTGCATCTACGTTATAGCAGCAAACACCAATTCCCGGTCCAATTCCCACTAATACATCTTTTGGTTTACTACCAAGCTGTTTAAGTTTTTCGATTGTATGATTGATAATCAACTTACTTAATCCCTTATATCCCCCGTGTACCGCTGCTGCAATTTGCTTCTCAGGATCATAAAAAAGGATTGGTAGGCAATCAGCAGTTACTACTCCTACATATAAGTTCTCCTTATCTGTAACTAAACTGTCTACGCTCTGTATTTTTTTCTCGTCAATATTTTCTACAACAGCTACATCGCCACTGTAAATTTGTTCCATAAGAACGAGTCTATCGGGAGAGATATCCAAAACATGGAGAAATTTTTGAATGTTTGTATCATTCATTCTACCCTTGTTTTTCATTGAACCCAATGTACGTGTTGAAATTCCATGCCTGAGACCAGGGAATTTAGAGAAAATTTGAAAATAGAAAACATTATTCATTCTTAATTCTTAAATTTTTATCAAGTGCCTCTGTTACAGCCTCGTGTTCACTCCACGCCTCCTCGCCCTGACCATAGTTCATTGACTTCTCGTGGCTTTTGCCTGTGAGAATAATAATATCGCCTTTTTGTGCAAGTGAGATTGCAAATTCGATAGCTTCTTTTCTATCGGGAATTTTAAAGAGGTATTTTTTACTTTTTTCGATTTCTGAATCTCTCTTACTATCAATTATAAACTTTGATGTATCCATCCCACTCTCAATTTCATTGTTGATTTTTTCAATCGGTTCATCGCGCGGATCCTCTGCGGTAAGTATGATAATATCTGCATTTTCTGATGAGATTTTTCCCATTTGTGGTCTTTTAATAGGATCGCGTTTTCCTGCAGAACCAAAAACATGGATCAATCTTCCCTTGGTGAGTTTTTTCATCTCAGGCAGAATACTTGCAAAGGAATTTGGCGTGTGTGCAAAGTCAATGACCACTTTAAAGTCTTTATCATATACAACCTCTCCTCGACCTAAAGGTAAGGTAAATGTAGCAATAGCTTTTCTAATTGATTCATTTGGTACTCCCAAAGCTTGTGTAGCAGAGATAGCCGCAAGAGAATCATATAAATTATATTTTCCGATAAGCTTGGTATGAAAAGGAAACCTATGCGGATTTATCTGTGAGTCATTTTTCATGCCGTATGTTATTACATTTTTGTTCCTAAGACGAGGCTTGACGAATTTGTATGATTTATCATCCTTGTTAATAATCGCAACAGATGCATTTTGGAGTAGTTTTGCTTTGGCTTTGACATACCGATTGTATGTTTTATGATAGTCCAGATGTTCGTTGGTGATATTTGTTAAAACGCCTACCTTAAACGGTATACCATATACTCTATGCTGATCTAGTGCATGTGATGTCACTTCCAAAACAAAATATTTCGCTCCCAATTTTTTCGCTTTTTTTAGGTAGGAACGTAAAGCGAAAAAACGCGGTGTCGTAACATGAAATCCTATATCAAATGGCTTTCCGTCGATAACAGCCGATATGCTTGTGACGAGAGCTGCCTTGTATCCCGATTTATTCAGAATATGATAGATCATACTCGCTGTTGTAGTTTTCCCATCAGTTCCAGTCACACCGATGATTATTAGTTTTCGTGATGGGAACCTGTACCAAATATTTGCAGCTATTGCCTGAAAAAGATGGTAAATATTTTTAGTGCTCTGCCACATGAATACGCTCTTGTATTATACATCAACTTTACGTTCGAAGGTTATTTGAGGTAGTGATGCAGGAGATCAAGCACTTTTGAGTAATTAGTGTAGAAAATATAACCAGCCAGAGCGATTAATCCGGGAAAAATGATAAATTTCTCGACAATCCCTCCTGTCTGGACTCTGAATGCTTTGGTTGGCGGGATTCCGATCTTAACAGGAATCGGAAGAAGCCATGGTACACCTTCACGGGTAATTGTATCCATAAGTAAATGCGATACGAACCCTATCATAAATGCCCACCAGATAATCGTCATATTAAGATTAGGGAAGCTCGGTTTTAATATTTGCAGAAGAAAATGCCACCCTACTCCAAAAACCACAACCCCAATTAGTGAATGCGAAATGAATCTGTGGCCACCGATCAAAGGCGTAAAGACTCTTCCGACAACTCCTCCGATCGGAAGGTTGCGCCAGAACGGAGCTGTTGGCTGATCAATATCTGGTGCAATTCCGCCTATTAAATTGGAGACAAGCGCGACAAGTCCTGTTGCTAAAGTAATTTGTGGTAATGGGTGAGTGACGATGACGAAACTTAATGCGGTAAATGCAGCAAGATCATGCGTTCTCCCTGTCATATATCAAGTATAACAAATTTATTGATGAGACAATCGTTGTTTTTCCCTTATAACTATTGTATAATTCTAAAATTATGGTGGAAAGACAAGAAGAACAGCGACCTACCGCGATTGATCATCTTAATGAACTAATTAAACGTAAGAAAGATATGATTGATGGAAAAATACCGGTAGAGGAAATTTCAACTGCTCGCGACGAAATGCGGGAACATGCTGCTTTTATTGCTGCCGCACCTCAACTTGAAAGAGCAACTCTTAAAGAACCACTTAAAGAACTTGGCCGTACAGATACGGAACTATTTAATTATGTGTATACTGAGATTGATCTTGCTAAACTTGCAATACGTAGAAGACGCCTAGCAGCTGGTATAACTCCCTTCAAAAAAACTTAAAATAATTGACTTATTTTTACTCCACAGTTATGCTACAATTCTCCTATGAAACCCATTGTTTCTTTTGAAGAATTCAGCAAAATGGATATCCGGACCGGAAGAGTAATTGAATCTGTCAAAAAAGATGGGAGTGACAAATTGTTGCGGCTTATAGTGGATTTTGGTGAAGAAGGTACACGGAATATTCTCGCCGGAATTTCTCAGTGGTATAAACCAGAGGATCTCATTGGTAAAGATTTCGTATTCATTATAAATCTTGAGCCTCGTAAAATTATGGGTGAAGAATCACAAGGCATGCTCCTTGCGGCTGACCCCGATTCAATCGGGGCTGATGGTAAAAAGCCAAATCCCTTAAAACCCAAATCCAAAGTCCCTCCTGGGAGTAAGATTAGATAAATTATGGATCCAAAAAAAGCATTTAAGTACTGTCTTCTTTGCGGAAGCATTGCAAAACCGAATGATCAATATATTGAATGCACTAATTGCGGTTACCGTTTCTTCATAAATCCTGCACCTTGCAATGCCGCAATCATAGAAAACGAAAATGGTGAAATATTGCTAGTCGAAAGAAAGTTTGATCCTAAAAAGGGCTATTGGGATGTTCCGGGTGGATTTATACAGGCTGACGAGAGCCTTGAAGAATCAACCAAAAGAGAAATCCGGGAAGAGCTGGGCGTCGATATGCAAATAAACAAAATTATTGGAGTTTACGAAGACACGTATTTATTTCAGGATATAATAGTTCCGACACTTGGAGTTATAGTTTCAGCGAAAATTGTGAAAGGTACATTACAGCCTTCGGATGATATTACAAGTTTTAAATTTTTTCCTAAAAAAGATGTTTTGAAGCAGAAACTGGCATTTGAAAGTGTCAGGAAAGGATTAACGGACTACTTAAAGTCAAGTAATAAATAACAAACTCTACTCACTCGGCGGGATTCCATAATATGTCAAAATTTTTTTCGCTACTCTGAAAAAAACCGGTGCCGCTGTCTCTGCCCCGTAGATTGATGTGGACGGCCTGTCAATAACAACAAGCATAAGAAACTTCGGATCATCTGCAGGTGCGAAGCCGATAAATGACGCGATTGTTTTATTCGCATCATAATGTCCTGCTACCGGGATCTGGGCTGTTCCTGTTTTCCCGGCTATTCGGTAACCCTTTGGCTTGGCCCATTTTGCCTCACCATTATCAACAGCATTCACAAGCATTTCAGTCATAACTTTTGCAGTTTTTGAAGAGATAGGGGATCCTAAGACTTTTGGGGAGATTTCTCTTTTTTGACCATCCGGTGTTTGTATCGACTGGACAACATGCGGCTCCATACGGTGTCCGTCATTTGCGATTGCTGAAAAAGCAGTCAAAAGTTCAATAGGTGTAATTGTGATTCCCTGTCCGAAACTCGCAGTCGCAAGATCAATCGGATACCAATCCTCTTTAGGCCTCATATTTGCCACTACCTCTCCTTGCAGGTCAATGCCGGTCATTTCACCAATTCCGAATTTTTGAAAATATGAAATCATCCTATCCAGGCCGAGTAATCGCCCAACGAATACCATACCTGTATTGTCCGAATGCTGTATCACATCGATCATTGTGGAGTTGGGATTATATTTTCCGTTCCATGTTTGGATTTCATACCCACCAATTGATACCGGACCATCACAGCTTGTACACTGTGTATCCGGACGGACCAGGCCAGCGTCCAGTGCCGATGACATTATAATTGGCTTGAATGTTGATCCAGGCTCATACGTGTCGGTGATAAAAGGATTTTTATATAATGTATCTGTATATTCCTGATAGTGTCTGGGATCATAGGTCGGGAAAGATGAAAGTGCGAGGATTCCACCTGTTTTGGGATTCATCACAGCAGCCATTCCCCCTGCCGCACCGTATTCCTCAATCCCCTTTTTCAGCTCCGAGTCAAGCATAAACTGAATAGTTCTATCTACGTGAAGGATAAGATCTCGGCCATCAATCTTACCGAAATCGTCACTCATTTTACTGAGAATTGGCCGTCCCGATGCATCATGTATCACCATTGCAAGACCTGCTTTTCCTCTCAACTGTCTGTCATAATATCCCTCAAGACCAAAATACCCCTTATCTTCTCCGTTTTCATCTTTTCCGACAAAACCCAAAAGCTTTGCTGCAAGCGATGCTTCAGGATAGAAGCGCACGGTCTGGTCTTCAAAACCGATCCCTGGCAATTTCAATGGTTCTATTTTGTCTTTTACTTTATTCTCAACCCCTCTTTTAAGGGGTACCCAGAAACGATCAAGTGTGAAAAGAGCGCTTAGTGAAGCCTCATCCATTTCAAGAAGAGGGGACATCTGTTCGGCTTGTTGCTTCTTGTCTTTTATTTCTTTTGGATTTGTAAAAACAAGATAAGACAACTTATTTGCGGCTATTTCAAAGCCATCAGAAGTTTTTATTTCGCCTCGAGTTGCGGTGAGGGTCATCTGTCTTCCGTATTGATCTTTTCCCAGCACTGCGAGTTCGGATGCCCGAACTACCTGCCAATAGAATAATCGGGTCAAGACAAGAATAAACAGCGATAGAAAAATAAGTAGGGTAAAACGGTAGCGCCAACTCATTGTTTCAAGGCCAACGGTAATGGTATAGATAAATAGAGTTGAGATTTTGATTCAACGTAACCTAATTTTTTTGCTTTAGAAGAAAGATTGGTAAGTGACGACGTCTCAAGATATTGCTCTTTAAGCAAGGCATTTTGTTTTTTATATGTTTTAATTTGCGACTGCAGGTTGACAAGCTCAATTCCGGTTGTTGATATACTATTCTCAAAACCGACTCGAACCACAGCAAGAGCAACTATTATAAGTAAAATGACAATGATGAGAAAAACCGGTCTTTTCATATTAGTTTTTTTCAAAGACTCTTAATTTTGCACTTCTGCTTCTTTTATTTTTTTCTATCTCGCTCGGACTTGGTATAACTGGTTTCTGTGTAATAACACGTCCCATACCCGAGCCTTCCCACTCGCGAAACTGATTTTTGACGATCCTGTCTTCCAATGAATGAAACGAAATAACTGCAATTCTTCCCTTTTTGCCAAGCAATGCAACTGCTTTTGGCAAGGTCTCCTTTAAATTATTTAGCTCATCGTTAACTGCAATCCGTAAAGCCTGAAAAATCCGCGTCGCCGGATTGATGGTTGCCTTACGAGCTGGTACAACTTTATTGATAATCTTAGATAACTCGACAGTTGTTTTAATCGGACTCACTCGACGGGCCCTGATAATACTATTAATAATGGTGTTAGCAAAACGTTCTTCACCCAACTTAGTAAATAACGCATGTAATTCTCCTTTCGTCAATATATTAATAAGATCGGCTGCTTTGACCTTAAGTTCTCTGTCCATCCGCATATCAAGCGGCCCCTCTCTTTGAAAACTAAAACCCCTCCCGGGATCGTCGAATTGATGGCTGGAAACCCCAAGATCAAATAAAATTCCCGCTATATTCTCAAATCCATGTTCTCTGGCAATTCCATCAATATCTCTAAAATTCCCCTTAACAATTACAAACTCATCCTTTTCGTTTTTAAACTCGTCCTTAACAAAATCAATAGCTTCCTGGTCAGCATCAATTCCCAAAACTTTTCCGCCTCGTCGCAAAATTTCAAAACTATGTCCTCCCCCTCCAAGGGTCGCGTCTATATACTTTCTTCCTGTTTGAACGCTGAGTAAGTCTATAGTTTCTTGTAAAAGAACGCTTGTATGAAATGTATTCATTTCCTGTCCTAGGACAGTGTTTCCGTTAATCTATTTTGAACGTTACACAAGAGCTTGTCAACAGGTTAACTTGATATGGTAGTGTTTCTGACTATTGTAGAGTACAAAATGTAGTGGTTGAAAACGTAAGAAAAATGTAAGAGACTATGGGAGCTTGAAAATTAGAGGTCGAATTTCTTCTCTGCCTCATATATTTTGCCGTTTTTCTTAACAATTTTTAGTGTTAGATCTACCGATTTTACACCCGAGTCATACCGGCAGACATTTTTTGAACAACTTCCTAAATCAAGCCAAGGAGATTCATAGGAGCTTTTGCTTGTATCAATTTTTGCCTCACCTGTGATGCCTCGCTGTACTCTATCTTCTCCTCCTTCACCTCTTTCTTGAGCTGTTGAGTCCGCTTCGTATTGAAGTTGGTACTCAATTGATTTAATATCATCAAGTTTTGAGATTGAGAACTTTACTGCTTTTTTATCGGGTTTTGCAGTTAATTCCAAGCCCAATTCCTCAGCGGAAAGCTTTCCTACAACATTTTGAGATTGTGAGTCATCGGCTTTGGGTTTGGAATTTGATTTACCTGCGATGAGATAGTATCCGCCAAAAAGCATTAAGACAACGAAGATTACTCCAACGATAATCTGAGCTTTTCTATTTTTAAACATTTTACTTGAGTCAAGAATACCCCAAATTATAAGCTCCTGTCAAGCCCAAAACAACGTAATTAGTATTAAGTAGTATGTATTTTGTAGTTTGTATAAAGCGGAAGATTATTTTTATTCATACTACTTGCTACATGATACAAAACTACCGGAGCCTTTCTGTGAAATATGAAGCAAGATCTTTGACTGCAATTCTTTCTTGTTTGGTTGTATCCCTGTCTCTAACAGTCACAGTATCATCTTCAAGCGTCTGAAAATCAACAGTCACACACCAAGGAGTTCCTATCTCGTCTTGTGCCAAATATCTTTTGCCGATATTCCCCCGGTCATCAAATTCCACTGCACCATTAATTGTGTTTTTAAGCTCATGATAAAGTTTCTGCGCTTTGTCAACCAATTCCGGTTTATTCGCCAAGAGCGGAAAAACTGCGACCTTCACAGGAGCAATTTTAGGATTAAACTGAAGATATACTCTCACTTGCCCTGAGCTTGTCGAAGGGTCTTCTCTATATGCGTCAAAAAGGACAATCCCGCAAAGCCGAGACAATCCAAACGTCGGCTCAATGACATGCGGGATATATTTTTCTCCGCGCTCCGCATCAAAGTATTCCAGATCTTTCCCTGAATGTTTTGCGTGATTTTTTAGATCAAAATCTGTCCTGTACGCGATACCAAACATCTCTTTAAATCCAAAAGGATATCTATATTCGATATCCATGGTTTTTTTTGAGTAATGAGATCGCTCAAACTCTTCATGCTCACGCCACCTCAAGTTTTCTTTTGATAAACCAATATCCATCGCAAACTGCCACATCTTCTCTTTCCAGTATTCAAATTTTTCTTCCCAAATCGATGGGTGAATAAAGTACTCAAATTCCATAAGATCAAATTCCAGAGTCCTATGGACAAATTGTCCCATGGTGATTTCATTCCGGAACGCCTTTCCTTGCTGTGCAATACCAAACGGAATTTTAACACGGGTTGTATCAAGGACATTTTTGAAATTCAGAAATATCCCTTGAGCGATTTCTCCTCTCAGATATGCTTTGGACTTGCCTTCCTCAACAATTCCGATACTTGTTTCAAAAAGAAGATTAAACTTTCTGACAGTTGTCCAATCAAAGGCTCCGCAAACAGGACATTTTATCTTTTTCTCCTGAATGATTTTTGTGAGCTCTTCAACCGGCAGGCCCTCGACTTTGATATCTGGAAGATTTTCTTCTATCAGGTGATCGGCCCGTGTCCTGTTGTGGCAGTTTTTACAGTCAATGAGAGCATCCGTAAACCCCGCAACATGACCTGATGCTTCCCAGACTTTTGGGTTGAGGAAGATTGAAGCGTCAATCCCGACCATATCATCCCGCTCCAAAACAAATCGTTTCCACCACAAATCTCGCAAATTATTTTTAAGAAGCGACCCATATGGCCCGAAGTCCCAGGTATTTGCCATCCCGCCATAAATCTCAGAAGATGGATATATAAACCCGCGCCTCTTAGCAAGGGACGTAATTTTCTCCAAACTTACCTCTGCCATGGAGTTATTATAGCAGAAAAATTAGGGTTTCTTCTTTATTGCAATGACTTCTATCTCAACCTTACAACCCTCTTTTACCAATTTACTTACTTCAACAAGAGTTGAAACTGGTTCAGATTTTTTGAAGAATTTATTTCTTACTGGAGAAATTTTCGCAAAATCGCTTATATCAGTAACAAATATTGTCGTTTTGACAACATCATCAAGAGTTGCTCCGGCTTGATTTAAAATTTTTCGAAGAGAATCGTAAATAAATTCTGTTTGTTTTGCTACATCGTCTGGAAAAACAACTTTTCCTTCTTTATCAAGAGCTATTTGTCCTGTGGTGAAGATGAGTAAAGCATCACCTATGTTTACCGTATATCCATGAGAATATGCACCCATTCGTTCTGCAAATTCAGTAGAGTTTATTTTTTGTTTTCTTCATATTTCTCTATAGCTCTACAAGTTCAATTGGAATATTATTTGGGTCACTGATAAATGCAATTCTTTTAACAGTAACGCCTTTTTTAATAGGCCATAGTACTTTTGCGCCTTCTTTGATTGCTTTATCAAATACAGCCTCCATATTATCGACAATGAAAGCTATATGCTTTATGCCTATTTTACTGAAATCCATTAAGTCATCAGTTAAAAGGGTAGGCTTTTGATATTCAATAAGCTCAACTACAGTTCCTTGTTCATCTTCAAGCATGATAAATTTAATTCCTACTTCTGGCCTTTCACCTGCAACTTTAAACTTCAGCCCAAACACTTTTTCATAAAATGGGCGAGACTGCTCAATACTTTTAACTGATAAAGATGCATGGAAAAACCTCATAATTGACTAATTATACCAGGTTTCGTTTCTGGTCTAAGTTAAATTTCCTAGATTTATTGAACTGAAGCTAAAATTAGCTGAGAGATGTGGATTTGTAATAATTCACTGCAGTTTGAGGAAGATGTTTTTGCTTTTTAATTTCCGCTCCATGATTTCTTCAATATACGCCTGTGTATCCCATAAACGTTCTACACTTGTATTATTCCAATACCCCAAAAGCGACAAAAGCTCGACTTCAAATTCATGGATAATTGACACAATGTCATCCCGAGTGTTAACGAAGGATCTTTCTTCACCCTGGAGGGCCTTGCCTGCCGGCAGGCAGGGGTTCTTCGCTTCGCTCAGAATGACAGAAGAACCCGAAAGCCTATGCAGTGTATCTTTAAAAAGCTCAAAGACTGCTTTATTTTCCTGATTCTCAGGACAGAGACCATTAATGAGTTCGCATAGATGATACACAAGTCCAATTTTATGAAGGTCTTTTTTAAGAGTTGAGAAACTGTCTATTGTTTTGGCTTCTGTAAGAATAGGAAGGAATTTTCCTTTATAAAGACCGAGACTTGTGTAGTTGAGAAGTTCGACATGAGGGGAGCGGCGGCTGATGATTCTACGGACACCCGTTGCTTTAATATTTATCTTGCCAAGATCAGGTGTTATAATCGTGATGATTCTGTCAGCCTCTCCGATATTTTTTCTTTTGATAATTATACCTTCAGTTTTAAACGCTCTCATAGAAAACTCCTGTCATCGCGAGCGAAGCGTGGCGATCTCATTAAAAGATTGCTTCGTCGTTCTGCAATGCAGAACTCCTCGCAATGACAATTTTATCATATTTTAAGCTTTGATTGTGTATCTGTAAAGAGTGGGAAAGACTTTTCTTTTCTGCCATTTATTATATTGGTATACGTATTACCGTTTGTACCCGGTTGTTTCTGAATAAGAACGGGAAGAGGGGAGCCTGATGTGAGTTTAAACGGCAACTTATATGAGAGAGTATATGTCGCTATACCTTTTGGTCTGACAGTCAGGAAGCTTTCAAAAACAGTTTTTCCAAGCTCTTCATTTGTCGTGACTTTTACCTGTGAGCCTTTGCTGTCTATCAGCTCGCTTCCTTTTGGCACATAGACGCGGATCCAGTCTCTGTATTCGGCATTTAGACAGAGTCCTCCCCGCTCCAAATTACAATCCGATGGGGGATACGGATTTTTATAATGGATTGTAACTGTCTTTACAATGGATCCGTCACCTTTTACCTCATAGGCGTTATCGACCTCTTCCTGCATAAAGATATTGACCTTTGCTCCTGAGAAATTGGTCTGATTAATATGTAGATAATCTCCGTCTGTTTCACGTATCCTTCCTCCTGCGTTAAGAGAATCTAACCCCTGTTGCGCATCTTGATCATAAACGTAGAACAGTACATGCTTTTGGCTCGTTTGTGTAATAAGCGACTGAAAAAGCGGTCCCCAATAGATCTTGGGAGAAGAAGAAAGAGCTTTAACCATGATTGCTTGAAGAAGATCTCCGATAAGACTCTTGCGGTCAGATTTGACATAATTTACCGGGCGGGAAATATTGTCTTCAAGAACATAAATTACCTGTGGACAATCACAGCGTGGGTCGTCTTTTGTGTTAAAAGTAATCCCCCCTGCTGTTACACTGTCGTCGAGTATTTTAATGGTCGTGACAAGAACGTTTGTATCAAGTGCGATGATACCGTCAATGTTACTTTTTTGCGCTGCTGTCTCATACATTGATCGAAATGTCTTCATAGACTCGCCAAAGTCAGGAGATATATTAGAATCTCTTAAGTTAAAGGAATAGACTTTTGGTAAGTATTTAAGAATAGGAGCGGGTGCTTTGGGTTTGTTTGAAATAGAATTATCAATATCATAAATATCTCCCGACTTATCAAGATGAATAACTCCTTTATCAATTCTAAAAATTGCATAACCTGTAATAAAGCCGCCTGTGGGACGAAGCTCTTTGTCGTTTTGGAAAATTACAAGGTATTTCTTCTCCTTTTGTTCACCGAGAAGTGCCGGCAGTGTTTTAACGAGTGGCCTTGCGTCATTAACAAATGTTACACCTTGATCAGTTGTATCCCGTAGAGTCGTGAGATTGCTTTTTATTTTTCGGCCGAAGAGAAAAGTCGGATAATGATTTGGGTCGACTGCGTCAATTTCTTTTTTGACGAGTACCAGTGACTCGGCAATTTCATCAATTTTCGGTGTAATTTTACCCGTTGTCATAACTGCTGTCCTGATGCGGTCTTCCGCAGAACCGGCAGTAAAACTCCCCTTCCCTTTCAAACCGAGAACATCGGCGTAAGGCTTAATGGATTCGACAACAATAGTCGCGCTGTCAAGTCCGTGGGATCCTGCTTTTAACAAATGGTCAGCGTCGTTGTAATAAAAGTTTGCAACAGGGATAAATTTAAGAAAGAAAAGGGTATTAAGATTTTTTTGGGTCTCACGAAGATCTTTTTTCGTTTTTTCGATCTCTGTCGAGGCCAGCTCAATATTTTGATTTTTTACGGCTTTGGCGATCAGTTGTGCATCTCTGTAGGTTTTGAGACCTGATCTATAAGTCGCATACGCCGGAATTCCCATAAGGGCAAGGGACACTATGACAATGCCAAGAATAATCGGAAGTTTCTTGGATACTTTGAATTTCTTTTTTGCCATATTTCGTGGTTTCTCTTCTTTCTTAGCTTGTATACTTTGTCCACGGGTCGATCCGACGATCACGCGGCTGGAACTATGTTGGGCAGGTTTTGCATCAGTAGGTGTTTTGCGTACCGGAACTTCATCGGGTTTGTCTTTATCGGGAGTAAATTCAATCTTATCAAATCCACTCATTATTATAATTATACATCATACTCAACTTGGTCTCTTCATGTCAACTTGACAAATCATAAAGCTCCTCTGCCCGAAATCATAGCCCATGGGGTTTTAAAAATGATCCAAATATCATAGAAAATTGACCGTTTTCTTACATAATCTGCATCCATTTCAATACGTTTATCAAAATTTATTTCTGATCTTCCCGTTACCTGCCAGAAACCGGTGATTCCAGGCTTCACACTGAGCACAATTCCAACCGAACTTCGCGTATGAGGATATTTTTTCTGCTGATCTTCAAGCTCATCAAGATAATACGCTCTTGGCCCCACAATGCTCATTTCGCCTTTAAGAACATTAAGAAACTGCGGGACTTCATCAAGTGAATGTTTTCTGATGAAGCGTCCGACAGCTGTTATTCGAGGATCATCCTTTAATTTATAGCTACCCTTTTTATACACATCATAAAGATTTTTGTAAGTTGGATCGGATCTGAGCATGTGATGGGCATTTTGCACCATTGAGCGGAATTTATATATTTTAAATGTTTTTCCGTCTTTTCCAACCCTCTCAGGGATATCTGCAAAAATAGGACCCTCGGATTCCAGTTTAATTAGCAATGCAACAATCAAAATGATGGGAAGAAAAAGCGTAATGAGCGTAATAGATAAAATGATGTCTACTGCTCTTTTTGTGAAGTCGTAAAATTTACTTTTTTTAAATTCCGTGTAAGACATTGTTACACCAGATTTTCATATGAGGTGCCGCTCAGGTTTTCGACAAACTTTTTAATTTTAGGCACCGAACTTTTCGGGCAAACGAGCAGGACGTCATCTGTATCAATGACGATAACTTCATCAAGATCTATACCGATTGCCAGTTTTTTCGAGTAGTTGAAAAAAAGCGAATCTCTCGTGTTTTCCAACACAACATCTCCTGCTGTGATATTTTCTTCTTTATGTGATGAGAGAGCCTCTTTCAGTGCGTCCCAAGCCCCAACATCACTCCATCCAAGGTCTGCAGAAATGACGCGTAATTTTTGAGGTGCCAATTTGACTAGAATCGCATCATCAAAGCTTATTTTTTCAAGGGTCGGATAAATATGCTCGAGCGTATGCTCAAAGTTTGGTGTTCCATATGTATGCTGGATCTTTTGAAGCTTATCATACATATCAGGATCGTATGTTCTGTAAAGCGTTGTGAGAAATCTTGGGGTAGTCACAAAATATCCCAAATTCCAGACATAGTTTTTATTTTTATAAAATTCTTCGGCTTCCTCAAGCTTTGGTCTGTAACAAAGCCTCTTGAAGTGATAAATATCTGCTCCATTTTTGCTCTCAATTTTCTCCCCGAGCTCGATCCAACCACAATTCTGATTTGCAAAGCGAGCCTCTTGGCTTATGAAGACAAAGTCGGAGTCACCCGAAGTTATTTGTTTTTCCGCAAGCTGCAAAATGTACCGAAATGCTATTTCGTTTTTTACCAAATGGTCACTCCAAATAATTGCCATTGGCTCATCAGCAAACTTTTTTTCAAGGATAAATGAAGAAAGACCGATAGCTGGCCCCACATCACGCATCGTAGGTTCAAAGATAAAGTTTTCCTTTGGGATAAACGGAAGCTGTTCAACAACTGTTTCTTTATAATGCTTGCCGGTTGCGATATAGATATCTTCCGGTTTGAATTGTGGAAGGAGCCTTGAGACTGTCTGTTGAAGCGTTGACTGGTCTCCGAAAATTTTTCCGAATTGTTTAGGCGTGTTTTTCCGCGATAATGGCCACAATCTTGTACCTACTCCGCCTGCGAAAACCACAATCTTCATAAATGACTTATCTATTATAGTATCAAAACAATTTATTAACAAGCAAGTGAAACTCAGATGTAAATTTTTCCATACTGAACTTTTCTGCCTGCTTCTTGCAGTCTTCCGAATCAAATGAGAAATCAGAAAATTTTTGTAGTGCCTTAATAAGTGAATCTTTGGTCTGCTCGGAGAAGAAATAGCCTGTTTTTCCTTCCTTCACTATCTCAAGCGCCCCGCCTCCTCTAAAAGCTATTACAGGTTTTCCAAACTTTTGAGCCTCAACCATTGTCAGACCAAAATCTTCAACACCCGGGAATATGAGCGCTTTAGCGTGTTTATAATAGTCGGTAAGTTCATCATCAGTCGGACTTCCAACAAACTCAATAGTTGACCCTGCCATTACCCGCAATTCACTTTCCCAGTTTCCTTGACCAACGATCTTTAGAGACAAATTCAACTCTGTACATGCTTCTACGGCAAGATCAATACGTTTATAACGTGTAAATTTTGATAATCGTGAAACAACCAAAAAATAATCACTTCCGTTTACTTGTTTTTTAGATGAATATTTTTTTTCGTGTAATTCTGCCGGCGAGCCCGCCCGCCTCGCAAGCGAGAGCGTTGCGGGCGGGTATATTACCTCCGCATCTCTTTTATAGTATGTTTTAATTCTCTTTTTTACTTCATTTGAAATTGCAACAATTGCATCGGGGCGTTGTGCGGCAATTTGATCCCATTTCCTAAGTGACTGAACAGCAGGATAAGAAATAGTTTTAAAAAGGTTGTTTTTAAAGTACTCGTTATATCCGCTCCATAGATATCTTGTCGGTGTCAAACAATAACAAATATGTTTGGTCGAAGGTTTGGTAATAACTCCTTTTGCTGCTTCACTTGTTACGGAAATTACAAGGTCATATCCGTCAAACGAAAAGCTTTCAAATGCCAAAGGCATAAGCATTGGTAACAACTCGTGATTTGAAGAAGCAAGAGGGATTTTTTGAAGAAAAGATGTTTTTATATCAATATCTTTAGCCCAGGGAGCGCGTTTTGGGTCAAATACCGATGTATATAACGGTGCATTGGGGAAAAGTTTGTGAAGTGCCAATAGAATCCGCTCAGCACCTCCCCATGTGTTTACTCTATCATATACTAATGCTACTTTCATAAACTTTTAGCGTCTCTTCGGCCATTTTTTTCCAAGAAAATTCTTTCGAACGAGCAATTCCTTTCTCAATGTATTTTTTTCTTATTTTGGGATCGAGTTTATAGGCAGACTTCATTTTTTCTGTTATGTCTTCTACGGAATATGGATCAAAATAAATTGCAACATCTTTGCAAACTTCTCTGAATGCCGGGATACCTGAAAGTACGATGAGACTTGATGCTGCCATTGCTTCAAGTGGGGTTAATCCAAATCCTTCCATAAGAGATGGTGAAACCAGTGCAATAGATTGTGAGTAGAGACTAAAAAGTTCTTCATCTGTTGCGTTGTGTTCAAATGTGATTCCTGAGATATTTTTTCTTTTTACCAGTTCATGAAGCCTTTTATAGAAGAAGTCTTCACCACCGACAAACACTAGCTGTACGTCTTCTTTCATTTCGCTTTTGAGCGCTGCATACGCATCAATTAATCTCTCCAGGTTTTTATGCGGATATGCATTGCCTACGTAGAGAAAATAATTACTGTTCGAGCGAAGTCGAGGACTACCTGAACTTCTCGACTCACTGTGTTCGCTCGAAGAAGATAATAATGGATCGGCTCCTTCATGGGTTACTGCAATTTTTTTACCTGTTATATGAAACGTATTTACAACGTCTACCTTTACTGCATTAAGGGGGACAATAATTTTTTTAGCATCTTTTACTGCGTGATCAATTACTCTGTTATAGCCAATTCTTTTTACTTTATAGACCGGATAAGGAAGAGTTGATGCTTTTCCGGTCGGGAAATGCTTAACAATGAGGTCATGGATGGTTACAACGAACGGCTTGTTATAGAAAATCGGCACGGAGAAATAAGGAAAATGCATGAGGTCAACTTGTGCTCCATTAAGAATCTGAGGAAGCTTTATCTGCTCATAGAGTGAGTGCCACTGGATATCACACGGCTCAACTTTCCAGTTTTTATAAGCTTTAAATTGTTCGAGATCCTTGGAACGGAGGAATAAAACGTACTCATTCTTTTTATCAATTACTTGGAGCTCCCGGACGAGGTTTCTGATGTATCTTCCGACCCCGGTCTCTCCCCAAAGCCTTCCATCAATCCCAATTTTCATGTGCTTAGTATAGCACAGCCTACTTTTGCTATAATTTATCAATGCTCGCGCTTATTGGAATCTTAGGTGGAATACTATCATTCACTTCTAATATTCCATACATGTATGACACGATAAAGAAAAAAACTAAACCTCATCGAGTTACATGGGGAATATTTTTTCTACTTAATATTATCTTTTTAGGCAACCACATTGCAGCGGGTGCCACAAGTTCAATATGGCTAGTAGTTGCATTTACACTATCTACATTTACTATATTTACTTTATCGTTGAGAAATGGAGTAGGTGGTACAACAAAGTTAGATATTGCAGTGTTAATTGGAGCGATACTAGGAGTAGTTATCTGGCAACTAATACATTCGCCAATTGCTTCAATAATAGTTAACATTACATGTGCAGCAATCGCAAGTATTCCTACATATAAAAAAGCCTGGATACACCCACAAACGGAAACGAAAATATCTTACTCACTCGGCGCTTTCGCTTCTTTACTGTCCGCAGTCTCTGTCGGCAAAATAGACTTAGCACTTCTGCTCTTACCAATTTATTCGTTTATCTATCAAGGAACTATTTATATAATCCTTATTAGACGTAATCTTATAAAAATTATTTAAAATTTTTCTAATAAAACAATAGAATTAATGGATCAAAAGTTACTTGACCTTAGGCAAATTTCTTTTGTATAAATAATCAATTCCTCTAAAAACTAACCAATTCAAAATACTCGGATACTTATCTTTGTAATTCTTTTTATAAAATGTCCTCATTGCGCTGAAGCGCCATCCTTGTACTTTTTTTCTGTGCTCAATATCTGCCGTCGTAATATGACTTGTGTGTTTTTTGATACCGCTTGAGACGCCGCCATAATGAAGGATTCTTACCTCAGGTACATAATATATTTTATATCTCCTCTTTTTTACATCAAAACAAAACTGTAAATCTTCACCATAAAATGAATAATCCTCATCCCACCATCCGATCTCATCCCCTACTTCCCGTCTGATCAGCATAAACGCACCGACAACTGCGTCAACTTCATGAGTCGTTTTCATATCTTTCCACCCCTGAATGTATCCCGAAAACAAGTGACTTTTCGGAAACATTTTCTCAAGGCCTGAGAAGTGGCAGAATGCATTCCAAGGAGTCGGAAAGCCTCTGTGAGACGCTTCATCTATGTTTCCTGTTGGTGTCTCAACTTTGCATGTAGCAATGCCGCAATCAAGATGGTTATCCATAAATACAACCATTGTTTGTAGTGTCATTGGATAAACCACAGTATCCGGATTAAGAAAGAGAATATATCGCCCCCTTGCCTTTGGAATTACTTTATTATTCCCCGAAGAAAATCCGAGATTCCGGAGATTATCAATCACCCGAAATAATTTTATTTTTGATCTTTCCTTATATTCTCTAAATGCCTCAAGAGACCCATCAGGCGAACCATTATCGGCAATAATCACTTCATAAAGCTCTTGTGCTAATTCTTTAGGGTAATTTTTTTCAATTGACTCAAGTGCCTCAAGAGCCAGCTTCTTAGTATTGTAGTTGAGAATGACAATTGAAAGATCAATTTTGCTCATAAACACTTTCTAACACTTTTGCAATTTTTTTCCATGTGTATTTTTTTTCGATGAGTACCCTGGCATTAAGGGCTATTTTTTTGTAGAGTCCGGGATCTATTAAAAGTGTCACTGATTTTCCTGCTAATTCTTCGGCTGATTGTCCAACCATGATTTCTTCATTATCCTGTGCCAAGATACTCTCAGCACTCATTTTTCTTGTGACAACAGGCGTTCCGGACGCCATTGATTCAAGTATTTTATAACTCGTTCCTCCTCCGATACGGATCGGTGCAAGAAGAATTGCTGCTTCTTGAAAAATCTCCAAAGCAGGTCGAGCTGATGATTCTTCATCAAAAATAATGTCAGGATCATTAGCTAGGCTTTTAATAGAACCTGGAATCCTTCTCCCAACTATCCAAAGTTTTACGCCGTTGTCATCCTGAGGCTTGCCCGAAGGATCTTTTGGATTCTTCGCTCCGCTCAGAATGACTTTTTTTATGCGGGGCCAGATTTCTTTAATGATAAAACGTACTGCATCTCGGTTCTGCAACCACTTAAAATCGCCGATAAATAATATCTTTTTCTCGTTGTCTTTTATTGCTTTATCGATATCTTTCAAAGTAAATTGATTTGTATTTACACCGTTCGGAACAATTGACGGACTTAACCCGGCTTCCTCCATAACTATCTTGTCATCTTCAGAAACCGCTATGAGTTTTGTCGCTTTTTTCCAAAAAGCTGTTTCTTCTTTTTTCATTTTTGCAATATCCAATGATAAAAAAGGCCTAAGAAAAAATGGTGCCCTATCTACAAAACGTTTGTAAACGAGATATTCAATATTATGTTCTCCAAGTATTATCGGAAGAGATGTAGCAGAAAGATTCTGAAACACATAAAATGTTTCAACATGAATGACGTCGTATTTATTTCTTTCCAACTCGTCTTGAATTTTTTTTTGCATTAGTTGATGTGTGTGACCGATAACGAGAAATGAATGTGAAGAAGCGATAGATTTAACAATATTTTGAGGTGTCCATTGTTTACGCCTTTCAACTGTTATAACTTTTTTACAAATTTTCTCAACTTCTCGGATGTCATCATTGCTCTGGTGAGGACGTATTTCACAAATGAGAGTTATTTCATGATGCCCTGATAATTCTTTAATGAGATTATAAAGCCGTATTTGCCCGCCCGAAAACAACGGATAAGGTAAATACGATGAAATCATGAGTATTTTCATGGCTTTTGATGCAAGTTGAAAAGAATATAATCCGGAGTTTTGGAAATAACTTTGTACGTCTTGCCAAGCTCGTAATCTTCTTTTTTGGGATTTACCAAGACGAGATACTCTGCTCCCATTTTAATCATCTCAGGAAGTGGTTTTTCAAAACTCGGCCAGCCCTGGCGTTTGGTTTGATATAAAAGCGATGTATCGCCCGTATAGTTTGCGATAACTTTGGCATTTTTTGGGGTGAGTCTGTCTACGGCTATTCCTGCTTTGATAATTGCTGAATTATTGATATTAAAATAATCTTTGACTTGTTCCCAACCAAACCAAAAAAGCCCAGCGAGAGAGATAAAAAGTATTATTTTTCCAAGGGGAAATTTTTTAACTGTCCAGGAATACAAATAGTAGCTGCCTATAGCATAAAATATTGCAATGCTTGGCATAATCAGAATTTGGTAATAATCATGCTGAACATTACCGGTTGCAAAGACAACGACATACAGAAGTGAACTGACCAAAAATGAAACAAAGAACAGCCATTCTTTTAACTTTATTATATTAATAATTCCAAAAATAAAAATAACCACTCCCAAATATCCGCTAATGAGTTTTGTTAATCTTTCATAAAAAATCCAGCGGAAAAATGAAGGACGAAATCGTATCCCATTACCATTTAGAAGCCATTCATTTGAAGCGATACCTTCAGGATACTGAGTCATCCAAAGCCTCCAGAGAACAAGTGGTAAGATGGAGATAACTACAAAAAACCATAATTGCCACTTTTTAAAAAAATTAAGCCCCCATCGATTATATGCAAGAACAATCATAGGCAATACAAAAAATATGGCATACGGCCTAAGCAAAAATGCAGATGAGGTAAAAATTATAGCGAGAATATAATACAAATAATTATTATTTTTGACTTGTTTTTTTGATTTTAACTCTACCCATTTGTCAAAAAAATAAATGCCACCCAAGATCGCCATCACCATCGATGTATCGGGAAGGATCGTCCGCCCATAATAAATATTGTAAGGGATAAAAGCCTGAAAAAATGCCGCGAGGAGTCCGATTGTCTTATTACTATGACGAGAAACAATTAGATAGAGAAAAAATATAGAGATGATGGATGAAAAAATTGTTACCAGCCTCCCCCATTGTTCCAAAGTAAAGAAGTCAAAAACTTTAAATATACCTGCTTGAGCGAGATTATAGAGCGGAAATTCGACAAATCTGTATCCTTCCGGATTATCTCTGCCAGATGGGACGTTTGAGAGATCATCAAAGCGCGGATGAAAAAGATCAAAACCATGCTTTACAAAATTTCTCGATACTGCTGATGTATCTGCTTGCCGCCAACTGTGCCAATCGGCAATGGGGTTATTAAAACGATAAAGCCTTATAATGAAGGCTCCTACGAGAATAAATATAAGCAAAAAAACCCTAAACTTCATTCAATCTGCAATTTTTTTTGTCGCTCGGTTACACTCCCTGATTCATCAAATATTAGAACTTTTTCGTTTCTCGGATTATTTACCGAATCGAGTGCTTCTTTGACAGACTGCCTGTTATGCACGTGGAGTTGAGGATTTTTAAAAATAAACCATAATGCATCATCAAGCCCTACCGGGAATATCCATGCCTCACCGGTTCGGATCGGTACTTTGACAAAGTTAAGCTCCATCGGTTCTGTAGTCCAATAATCGGAGAATGTTTCTTCAACAGACACGAAAAATCTGTTTACTCTTATCCCCGCCTCATGCCAATCACCATGTATTTGCTGTACTTGAATAATATGCAAGAGAAAAAAGATACTAACTATCAGTGAAGTCAAAACTGCGGCAATATCGCGACCATTGCTTAATAAGTAACTGTAAAGTTTTTTAATGAAAAACGCGAGAAGAATGACAAATCCAAATGACGATAAATAGCTATATCTGGGAGCTATATTTCCCAAACCTAAAAAAGGCAAGAGTGAAATGAACATAAATATAACTGAAAATGTAATTATTTTCCTGTCTTCTTTAGAAATATTAAGCTTCATTTTAGAACGTAGAAAGACAATAACTGAAGCAAGTATAAGTATTATTACCGTGCTAAATAGAAGATGTACTTTTGAGAAATTCCTTAAAACCTCATAAAAACGCAAAGAAACTGGACCAAGAAGAGAGAGTAGGAAATACCCGATACTATTACCAACAATATTAAAAGGAAGTTTTGACAAATTATAGCTGTAGTCTCCGCCTGACCAATGACTCTGTGCCAGGAAACGTATAAAAAGATATAAACCGACGAGTAAGAAAAATGACATATAAGAAACTTTTTTCTCCTTCAAGTTTTTGAGAAAAGAATCATCTGTTACAAATTTGTAGAGTAAGATTAAAAAGGGAGCAACAATTCCAAGCTCATAAAATAACAAACTTACAGCAATAGATACAAAAGAAGCAATGAAATAAACAACTCTTTTTTTCTCCTCCCACAAAATAAAGAATAGCAAGCTAAGTAGGGTAAACAGTACGCTGACAAGGTGTCCGGTTGAGGCAATCCAGAAGACACTTTCTGAGTAGCCACTAAGTATAACAAAGAAAAATGCAGAAAGTACTGCAAGTTTAAAATCCTTTAGAATTTTCTTAACAAGTAAAAAGATAACCCCAACAATAATTACATGAAGTGAAAGAGTAACAATATGGTACGCGGTTGGATTAAGCCAAAATAATTTATACATAAGAAGAAAGTATGTTTTTGTTCCCGGTCTGTAAAAGAATCCATCTGAGTGGATGAAGTACTGCGAAATCCTTTCTATAATTGATGGGCATTGGGAATAAAGCCTACTACCGCAATCTGCTGCCCACCGAAGCCATGTAAAATCATCTCCTACGAAATAATTATCAATTATTGGAGAAAATATAGTAAGTATTGTTACTCCCAGTAGTGTAATGATTGCAGGAGTAGAGGCTGCTACTTTTTTAAGTTCTTTATAGAAATCAATATGTGTTTTTTGATACGAATGCAGAACCCCAATAGTTATACCAATGAGAAGCCAGAGGTAAAATGCGACTTTCGATGCCTCAAATACATCAATAAGTGTTGCATTAAGCATAAGTCCCAAAACTCCCGCAGAAACACCAAAAACAAAGCTTCGAACTACTCGAGAATCAACTTCCGGTAATATTTTTCTGATATAAATTATTGCTGTCATAAAAATTGCCAGAAATGATATAAAACCTAATGACCCTACTTCCCCTAACATTCGAAGATAACTATTATCGACAGCAAGACTTACAGACGAGTATCCGCTTCCAAATAAAACATTTCTCTTAAATGCATCAAGAGCACGGGGCCATTCTCCCTGAAACCGTGTTGTGAAGGAAAGGTCGTAAGCTGATGCTCTTTTTACCAAAAATTCACCTGTAAACATATATACATCTGCTGACTTTGTCGCCTCTTTTTGATTTTTTGTTTCATAGAAGAATTCTCCAAATTTATGTTTTACAGGTGAGAGGGAAAGATTTATATAGCCGGTGCCTTGTGGTAGGCTTTCTCCTGTTGAAGCATTGGGGGGAATAAAAAGCACCCCATGTGCCGGAAGATCTTCATATTGAACTATCGCTGAAGTAGTTGCCAGTTGTAACTCCTCATCTCTACTTACTGCCTCAGAGCTTATATCTTCCCTGCTGTGAAAAACTCTTTTTTTAACTACTTTGGTAGTAAAATCAGATGGTGTAACTTCTTTTAAGTTTCCGAGTGCTTCCCCGGTCTTTGTATCAACTAAAACATCTACCTCTTTTACCGTATTCCCAAAGCGATCTAAAAGGCGTGGTGAAAAATACAAAAAAAGAAAAGCAACAATGATACCAATAATGGGAAGAGAGTATACTACCCATCGTTTCTTATGAAGGAAAAGTACCAGAAAAAGAGAGATGAATAGGACAAAAAACGAGACGCGTGAAACTGTCATAAATAGAAGAACAAATCCTGAAGAAATTGTCAATAAAAGAAATAATTTTACAAACCAGTTCCGAAATGCAAAAATCATACTCGCAAGTACAGGGATAATTAATACCAAATAAGCTGCAAGGTCATAATGTCCGCCAAATGTAGACGGAACACGTGATAACGCAGACAGTTGTATTGGTGCTCCTTTTGCAAATTCTTCATTCATGGTCAGATATGCGGGGAAGCCAAGATATTTTTGTCCCATTCCATATGCGACTACACCAAGCAGTGTCAGAGCGAGTACTGCAACAACAATAGGAAGAGACTTCTTATCTTTTAATCCCGAATAGGCAACAAAGAATAAGCTTATGTACTCAATTCTTCGAAGAAAGCTTAAAAACGCCACATTTGGAAAGACGTTTGCAATTCCGGGAAAAATCAACAAGACTCCATGAATAGTTGCTATTGATCCAATAATCCAGAATAAAAGAATTGGCATTGTCAGAGGAGTTTTTAAGGTGATCTTTTTGCGAAGAAGCTGTACTACCCATACAAAAAGTACAAGTAAGACAACAAAATCTTCTGCACGGATATAGACCCAGGTATTCACAACATTCAAAATAGGTTTTTTTGGATATAGTGGAATAAATACCAATAAAAAAAGAGTTATGAGAAAAAGTATATTATCTGAAATCCACCGGAATATTTTCATAGTGTATTTTCTCTTTAAAATCGTATTGCCTGCTTATATGTCTTAACTAAGTATGAGTTACGAGTAATATTACCTATTATGATTGCAGTAACTGCTTTCATATAGAGTAGCGTTTTTATGATAGAGTACTCGAGGTAGTTTTTGTGTTTCTTATAATAGTATAGTAAGCCTTTGTAGATATAAATAATTGCAAATGTTCTACTGGAGCTTCCATGTTCTGCATGGACTACGGTAACAAAAGGATAAAAATATGTTTTGTATCCTTCTAAATTTGCACGATAACACAATTCCATATCTTCCGTATACATAAAAATTTTTTCATCAAAGCCCGAAAGGGCTTTAAATACTTCTGTTCGTATCATAAAAAGGCCTCCCTTTACCCAATCCACCTGAGAAATAGTAGAAGGGTTTTTATCTAAAACACCATATTTTTGCATGCCCAGAAGAAGTAAGAATGTATTATAAAGTGTATAAAACTTGCCAGTTGATGGCTGTTTGGACCCATCAAAATTGCTTAGTTGTCCTCCAAGAATTGCAATATCTCTATGCATATTCATGAAATGTACCATCTCTACAATTCCTTTATCTTTTATCAACGTGTCATTATTTAAGAAGAGAAGATATGTGCCTTTTGTGTATTGTGCTCCAAGGTTGCATCCTTTACCGTAGCCTGTATTCTCGGGGCTTGCTATGACTTTCATATTTTTATAATTCTTTTTTTTAATCTCTTCTTGAAGAGCCGATACTGAATCGTCATTTGATGCATTATCAACCACGATTGCTTCAAAAATATTTATTTTGAACTGATGTGAAAATTGTTCGTATAGTGATTTGATGCAGGAAAGGGTAAGATCTTTCTTTTTGTAATTTAAAATGATAATTGATAGCAACATAAATTTTTAACGAAACCAAGCTGCTCTTCCCAATCTGTAGTCTAAGTTTTTATGTTTTCTTTCTCCGATTACTTTTGCAGGAACACCTCCGACAATCTCAAACGCACTGACGTCTTTAGTCACGACAGTGCCTGCCGCAACAACTGCCCCCGTCCCTATAATTACTCCAGGCAGAATAATCGCACGCGGTCCGATAAACACATAATCTTCTATAATAACAGGCTCACTGACTGCATGAAAATCCGGACTCTCAACATCATGTTCGGCATTGTAGATCATTACTTCTGATGCGATATCGACATGGTTGCCAATATGAAGCTTGTTTCTCCCGTCCAGAACCGCGTCTTCGCCGACAATTGTATCTTCTCCAATTACAATATTACCTGGATTATAAAAATGGGTACCTGTATGAATTGTCGAACCGGAGCCAATTTTTATTCCTGCCAGGCGATAGAAAAAACGCCTTATGAGGTGAGACGGAAAGAGAGAAACGAGATGAAGGATAAATACTTCAAGTTCAAGAAGAATGGTACTTACTCTATTTCCTGCTTTGGAAGCAATTTCATCTGATGATAATTCTTTTCCTGTTTTATCTTTCATAGATATTAATTGTTGAATTGTTATATTGTTTTATTGTTATTTCAACAATTTAGCAATGGAACAATATAGCAATCGATTATGATTTCATAAATCAATTTTAACTTGATTTTTGTGCTACCTGCTTAAGAATATCCAGAGTTTCCCTCGCCGTCTTCTCCCAACTGAATTTCGCTGCTTGTTTTTTTCCTTTTTCTGAAAGCGTATGCCTCAATTTTTCATTGTGTAACAGTTCCTTAATTTTCCCGGCAATATCATCTACATCTTCAGGATCGACATATAAAGCTGCATCTCCTCCTGCTTCGGGTAGACTGCTTATGTTACTTGTAATGACGGGACAACCGTACTTCATTGCCTCAAGTACCGGAAGGCCAAATCCCTCATAAAGACTTGGCAAAACAAAACATACGGCATTTTTATAAAAAATAGGCAGCTCGTCATCTCCAACATCGTCAAGGAACTTTACATGATTTTCAATGCCGAATTGCTTGGGGGCCTTGAGAATATCTTCATACAACCACCCTTTCTTGCCTACAATAACAAGCTGTAATTTCTCTGTCATCCTGGAAGGCTTTAGCCCGATAGGATCTCTTTTACTTCTTGATGGGATTCTATCGCTTCGCTCCAGAATGACTTTACTAAATGCCTCGATCAGTCGTACAATATTTTTTCGCGGCTGAAGAGTACCGACAAACAGTAAATAATTATCACTTAGATTATATTTGGTTTTCAGTTGATTCATACCATAAACATGAGGCTCAAGAGATACAGTCTCTTTTACCCCGGGATGTATTGTAATTACTTTGTTTGCAGGTATTTTATACTCCCTGATTATATCATCTTTACTTGAGTCGCTGATTGTTAAAACTCTTGAAGCTTTCCTTACAGAATAGCCTGTCCACCGGCGAAGTTGAAATAAATCCGTCTTTTTAAACATATCAGGAAAATATAAGTAAGAAATGTCCATTACCGATACAACAGTCGGAATAGATGAAAAACGTGGAGTATAGTGACCCGGACTGAAAAACACATCGGGACGGGGTTTATCAACAAATAAATGAAAAGGCAATGCAAGCTGTGACCATAATTTCTTGGGTCCAAATACATTGTACTGCCAACGTTCTTCTTGAGAAGGCAAGCTTTGAAAAGGCTTGTTTTTGAGGTAAACAGTAAATTTTACTTGAGATTCTTTTTTCTCAGTCGCGAACTTTGCAAAGTAATAAAGCAGCCAATAGGCGTATTCACTAATACCCACTCGCATAGAAACATTCGCTTCATTTCCATCAATGCCTATAATCATATTTCCACTCCTGGATAAATAACTTTGAGTTTTTTCTCCTCAATTCCCAAAAGTTCTATAGCATCTTTTCTCGTCGACTCAGAAATACAAAAAATTATCTCGCACTCTTTTATAACCCATTTCAACCTTCTTTTTTGAGTTTCAACAATCTTTCTATCTGTCTCGTGAGGAAATTTGTATACAATTAAATCATAGAGAATCGTTGCTTTTTTTGCACTCTTTGTAGGCGGTTGCGTCCAGTCGGAAGATATAAACACATCTACATCCCCTATAAGTGTTTCAATGGGCAAAATATGAAGCCTATTCCAAAGCAAATCTAACAATACTGGAGGAAATTTAAATTTTTTTATTTGGATGTTTGGATTTTGGAATTGGTTTGGAAATTTTCTTCTCATTGATGAAAAAAATAATATGTATTCATTTTCGCTATCGATTTGTAGTAAACTCTCAACAAGACTCTTAATAAAATTACCAACGCCTGTGCCTTCAAACGCCATTTGAGAGATATCAATCCCTATTTTCATAAAACAATTTTTATAGTAATGCTTCGGGAATTAACTTCAAGCTCTGGCATATAACCTTAATTTTATCACATCGTAGACTCATTTTCCCTTACAAAAAGAAGATATTTTTACCATAATACCCTGATTACGGCAGGAAATCCCGAAAGAAAACAGCATTTGCGAGAAATTGGGAAAAAAGTAAAAGCAATCTCTATTGAAGAAGTAGCTGCACACAAAAAAAAATCCTCAGCAAATTACCCCCTGTTCAACCGGAAGCTCAGAAAGAAGGCTAGATACTTATTCTTTACTCCTAATACAAGCATTAACTTAATATTTTTCTACAGGTACAGAAATTACCCAGTTGACATAGATGAATCTTATCTACAGTAAATTCCTTTGGAAGATTTTTTGGTTTTGCCAAACTCTCCTCTGATCCTGCACCCAGAGTAATATGTGGCCAGAAATGTTCTTTACTATTTTTTTCTCTAAATCCACTAACATAAGTAAATACAGCTGGAACAATTTCTTCATCAGGTTGTTTATAAAACATCTGCTCTGAAGGGTTTTCTTTGTCAACAAAAGGGAGAATCTCAACAAGTCTTTCATGAAGTTCTTGAAGAGCAGGATTTTTTCCGATGACCAAATGCCAGAAATAGTGTCCGTTAAAATCCTGAGGAGATCTAAAAACATCCTCAACAACAGCTGTAAAAGAACCGACTTCTTCAAAAACCCTTTTCATCTTTTTTACAGTCCGTGGTACATTATCTACATACCCCATAGCCAATGTTATATGCGGAAGATAATTTTTAGAATTTAAAATGACCGGTGATGTTTCTCTTAGTTGTCTGCTCATCGAAATCGAAAGCCTTGTAATCTCAGGCGGAGGAAGGATTACTGCGTCAACGCCGATTGTCATCCGCTCTCTTTGCTCAGGATCGTTTTGCCTTTCTTTTGGTGTCATTTCAGGCATTATAGCAAAGTAAGTAAAAAAATTATATAATCCCTCTATGATAAAGAGAGAGCAAGAAAGCAGGGCATTTACAGACAAAGTTGAACATCAAGCATATAACACTGCTATTGAAGCTGCAATTAAAGCAAGTGAGCATGTGCTTAAATACTGGCCTAATCCATCCAATCCACACTTTGATAGAAATCTGGTTATGGAGATTTTTGACAAAAGCGAGGGTGTGGGAAATTACGCAACGATTGCAGATATTGAATCTGAAAGAATAATTTTGAATTCTCTTCAACAACACCCGATTTTTAGAAACCATCACATCATAGCGGAAGAATCTGATGAAATAGCCGGTAACTCTGAATGGCAATGGGTAATAGATCCAATTGATGGGACTCCACCTTTTAGAAATGGCCTACCTGAATTTGGAGTCATGATTGGCCTTCTACATAAGCGGGTGCCAACAGTCGGCGTTATTGCCATGCCAACAGAAAAAAAGCTTGTTGCTGCAAGAAGAAATCATGGAGTTCAGCTTCTTTCATTTGAAGGAAAAGTGCTTACAAACTTAAATCAATTAAAACCTGACCAATCTGCTGATTTGGCAAAGTCACTAGTTGCTTATGATCTAGGGTACGAGCAGCGAGGAAGGCAGCTTGAGGGAAAAATTGCAAAGCTTGCAGATAAAGTAGGTTATCCTGTGTGTTATGGCTCTGTTGCAGCATCTATTTATCGCTTATCGCTTGGAACAATAAGTGGCTATCTACATGAACGAGCTACAACTTTTGATATAGGAGCAGCTTCAGCTATAGTTCCGGAACTTGGAGGAATTATTTCAGATTTTGAGGGCAAACCAATTGATTGGTCAGCAAAACAGCACCCATTTTTAGTTGCTCGCAACACGCAAATACACAGTCAACTTCTTAAAATATTAAATAGTTAGTTTTTATCACTTGTATACTTCAGAGGAAAGTGTAGGTTTTGCTCATCGAGAAGGCCAGGTGCATGTGAGATATTTATCATTAAATCCGCAAGAAAACCGGTAAAAAAAACTTGAAAACCGGCAAGAACAAGAAGCATTCCGAAAAAGAGTAACGGTCTTGTTCCAATTCTTTCTCCCATAAAGCGAAGGACCGTCAGATAACTCAGAATTAAAATACCTAAAAATGCCAATACTCCACCTACAATTCCAAAAAAATGAAGTGGCCTCTTGCTGTATTTAACTAAAAAAAGCATTGTGAACATATCTGGAAGGTCCTTCCAGAGCTTTGAGAAGCCGTACTTTGACTTACCAAATCTTCTTGGTTCATGACGCACAGGTACTTCATCAACAGTAAATCCGTGTTCGTAGGCGATAAGCGGGATAAACCGATGTAAACCTCCATAAAGCCTGAGGCTTTTTGCTGCGTCTTTTGTAAAGACTTTAAGTCCGCAATTATAATCATGTAATCTTAATTCAAAAAGCCACACTACAAGGAAATTAAATAATTTAGAAATCGCTTTCATTTTTGATGCGTCTTGTCTTTTATTGCGCCACCCACAAACAACTTCGATGCCATCTTTTTGTGCCTTTTCTAAGAGTTTGTGAATTTCAGAAGGCTGGTCTTGAAGATCGGCGTCAAGTGTTACGATATAGTCCCCTTTTGCATGGGCAAATCCATAAGTTAACGCTTCCGATTTGCCAAGATTGCGGCGGAATGAAAAAACCCGAACATTCCGGTGATTATTTGCAAAAGACTTTAGTATCTCAAGAGAATTGTCAGTCGATCCATCATCAATAAATAAAACCTCGTATTTTTCTTTGAGTTCTCCGAGAGCTGTCGCAAGCTCCTCGTAAAACGGATGCAAGCTTTCTTCTTCATCGTAGATAGGGACAATAACACTAATCATAGACACAAAATTATCGAATATTTATTCGATAATTGTATCATTTTTGCCCCAAAGAACCAAACAGATGAGCAAATTATTTTTAAGTTCATTTTTGTACTGTGAAGTCGTTGTGATGTTAAACCCAAACAATTGACAAGTAACTGTAGTTTTGCAATGCTCTATTTACTATGTGGATTCGAAAACTTAAAAAATCAAAATTGTTAATATCGGGATTAATATTATTAATTATTTCGTATGTTGCTATGTATTTATCCCGTAATGGTGGCATTCTAAATAATTTCTCGACTTATCAAGAATTACAATCAAAAACTTTATACCCCTTAATTATTTATACTTCGCTACTTATGGGGGTAATTCTAATCCCCTATCATTTTTCGATTACAACGTTTAATAGGGTTAAAAGATATGAGATAGTGTGGAGTTTTCTTGTATTTGTTGTTACATTTCTTACATTAGGTTTTGCAACGTACATGAGTTTGTTTTTTGCTAGTTTTAGATGGTGTGGTATAGGTTAAGACATTGTACTAAATCTAAATCGAATTTCATTTTACTTGATATTAGTTGTTTTATAAATCGCGATTTGGGCGTTGTCAAATATTTTTACCAATCTATACTTCTCAATTTCTTCCCGAAAAATTTCCGATCCGATATAGCGGGGAATTACTATCAATGAATCACGATATTTGGTAAATTCAACAAAACCGTGTTGCGGTCTTTTTAATTCTTGCCATTGAACGTTTGTCAGTCTTTCTCCAAACTCCGGATTTTCATAAAGTAGCGGGACAACTGCCTTATAAATCGATTCTTCCTTTGGAAGAATAAAGAGGACATTTTTTTTCTGATTTGCAATTTTGTTGAGTGCCTCCATCTCAAACGGCGCGATAATATATCTTTGTCTTGATAAAAAAATTACTCCTGTAAACGCGATGAAAAAAATAAAAGTGCTAAAAAGTGCAATAATTGAGAGCTTTCTTGATCGTGTTACGAAGAATGTCACAAGACTTGATCCAAGTAGGATTATTGCAAAAAATAATATATAAAGAATAACGCTTGTTTTCCCAGAGACAAAAGCTTTTAACGGAAAATATGGTACATGCGCATAGAGCAAAATTATACCTACTAAAACGAGAAAATAGAAAATAGTTACAATTCGTGTGTCAAATAACCTTTTTATATACAAGTAATGAGTGATAAGAAGCAATAGAAATGGTATTGTTTGAAGAACAATAAGGTGAATACTTGGTGAAAGATAAGGAAAAGGAAGATTTAGTAAGAAAAATTCTTTTCTGTCAAAAAGAAATGTTGGATTTTGTATCTGCATAGCATGCAAAAATAGGTAGGCAATAAGAAGTGGAATGATAAGAAGTAATGCGTTGAGATAAAAAAGACGATTCTTTTTCACTTTGAAGAAGATAAACACAAAGTAGAGCAAATAAAGAAAAAGGGTAAGTGAGAAAATGGTGATTGGTAAACCGGTAGGCTGAAAAGCGTATGCGGTATGCATTGAACCGAACAATTGAAGTGATGTTTGAGTGAATTGAGCGATCTTTTTGTTTCCGCTAAATAATATAATCCCATCTTTATTCTCTTTTGCTTGCAGGGGTTCTTTGTTTTTTGTTATAAGAAGCTCTGTATGAGGAAACCGCGCTGAATCAATGATTGCCGGAGTAGTAATCCGGAGATATCCCTGAGAGTTAGGCAGTAACGAAAAATCTTCAGGGCTGCTCTGAGAATAATCACGAAGATCTACAAGATAAACGCTCTCACCTTTTTTCTGAATACTTGCACGGTAATTTTTCGAGTGAAACCAAAAGGACTGATCTTCGGAATCATAAGCTTTTGTTAGAAAATACCGTGTCGGTGGGAAAATCTCGCGGCGTTCCAAATATTTCTCTGCATACTCCCCGGCTGTTGCAACAACAACTTTTCGCTGCCTCTCCCATTTGTGCAGCTCCAATAATTTATCTTTGTACTGCGTTTGATATGCTCCCGGTGGCAAACCACTTTCAAGCCCTACGACTATCTGATCAAACGGCTGTTTCAAATAGACATTTGAAAGATAGTTAAAATATGAAAGGTCATATTTTTTACTTTCATAATCCTGCAAGCTGTACAAGCTATCTTGCTGCGTACCACCATAGGCACGAGTTGGATCTCTTGCCGCCCACTGCATAATGACAACTTGTGTGCTATTTTCCGTCGAACCAGCTGGTATTCCTTCATTTTCGCGTGAAGGAATATACGGAATACTCCATGGAGTCCCCCAGATTGAATAGACATCAAGATCATATTGTTCTGCGGCACGTAAAGCTCCCGTAATGGCGTATTTTCTTTGCATATAATTTAAAGAATCTGATCCTATCCACCACGCACCAACAGACCGAGGGTAATATCCAAATATTTTTTTAAATTTTTGAAAAGCTGTGTCAATAAGTTTTTTTCGCTCGGACTCATCATATGAAACAAGCAGTAATCCATCTGAGAAATACCACGGGCCGCGTCCTCTATAGAGAACATTCGCTTTTTGGGAAAGATTTCGGTCAATTTCAAGAAATATCCCAAACTCCTGATTTTTCATCTGTGATATTGCAAAGTTTGTAAGACTTTTATCTTCAAGAGCCGAATACTGCCAAAGCCATGTTGCACGAGTATTTGTATCCGATGACACTTGCCATTGGCCTTGTAAGCTTTTTAAAAGATCTGCTTTCTCAAGTCCCAGCTCACGACCGCGGATTGGGTTGATTACTGTTACAACAGGACGAGAAATTGTTCGTTTTTTTGAAGAACTGTAAAGGAAGAAAAATAATCCTGCTAAAATTAAAAGGGGTATCCCAACCAGTAATACATACTTTATTATACGTTTCATGCTCTCATTTCTTATTGTGATAAATTATTTCTCTTTAAATAACAAAACTAAAATTGAAAAAAGTATAAAAAATGCACCATACCATACTAACCGCTCTGCTGTAAAAAAGACCCAGAACTGAAAAAGAGGGATTGCAAGTGTCAAACAAATAAGGCCTGCAACGACAAAGTTTCTGGGCTGCCTTTTTAATAATAAAAAAATAAATAACAGTAAAAATAGAATGTCTTGAGGTTTCATATTTATCTTTGCAACGCCAAGATTCCCAAAATACATATCAAAGCGGTCACACTGACTACTAAGCCACGACTAACCCACTTTTGCGGTTCATACCGAATTTCCTCTTGCTTTTTGGAAACCCAATGTTAAAGCCTCTGCCTTCCCCTGGTTTTTGCGGAATGAAAAAATTCGAACGTTCTTATTCTTTTCCTCAAACTTTTTCAAAATACTAAATGAACTGTCGGTAGACCCATCATCAACGAAGACAACTTCAAAACGAACTTTAAGTTTTGATGCTTGAAAAACAAGTTCTTTATAAAAAGCACTTAAGCCTTCTTCTTCATTAAAAACGGCAACAACAGTGCTAAGCATACGCTCAATTTTACCATTTTTATAGGCTTTATATCCAATTTTCCCTGCACCAACGTAACGTTCTCTCTAATCCTTTCTCTAAATCTACCTTCGGAAAGTTTCCAAGTTCATTTTTAATTTTAGACAGATTTGGACACCTGCGCTGAGGTTCTCCCTGAGGGTAACCTTTTGGATATGAAACGTACTCAACCCTTAATTTATTGTCAAACATTTGGTTAAAGATTTTTGCTAAACGACTCATATCTATTTCATTTCGATCATTACCAACATTATACACCTCACCATTTTTGCCACACAGTAAAACGAGAAGAAAACCAGTCACTGCATCTGAAATATAACAAAATGTTCTCGTCTGTGCACCATCTGAATATACTTTTATAGGTTTATCATTAAGCGCATTATAAAGATAGCTTGGTATGACCCTGTAATCATCTGAACGCATCCCTGGCCCATATATATTGAATGGCCGTACCATTTTAACAGGAGTTTTATAGAAATGGTTATACATCATGCATAGCGTCTCTCCTAATCTTTTTGATTCATCGTAGTAGGATCGTGGGCCAATCGGGGATACATTCCCATTATACGTTTCCTTTGTAGGAATTGCGTCTGGAGTTGGATCTCCGTATATCTCGCTTGAACTAAAGAAAAGAAAACCCTCAACCTTCTTTTTTTTTGCAATTTCCAGCATGTTTCTTGTACCAGTTACCGCTACATCGAGAGTTTCAAATGGATATTTACGATAGTAAACTGGTGAAGCAATTCCCGCTGCATGTATGATATAGTTAATCTTACCATCAAGATGTAATGTGCTTGTAATATCTTGTTCGATATATTTGTAGTGCTGTATTTCGTCTATAAATGATAATCCCCCTTTTGGAGAAGTAATACGATTATCAATGACTATTATCTTACAGGGTTTTGAAAAGATATGCTCGTTAAGGTAATTAATTGTTCCCACAATATATCTACCTATAAACCCTAACCCACCTGTTATTACAATGGTTTTCCCGGAGAGCGCATACGAACGTTTTCCAACAGCATTTGCTATCTCCTTGAAATCCTCCTGCATAATATGGTTAACGCTCATAGGTTATGACACTATTTTGGGAATGGGAACAGGAATAATAAATCTACCACCATTCTCCCTAAAACTCTGATATTTTACAATAATAGACTGAGCAAAGTTCCAAGCAAGTATCAGAATATAATCTGGCTTATGCTTATCTAATATTTTAGGTGGAACTACAGGTATATGGGTACCAGGAGTATATAATCCTTGTTTTAACGGACTATCATCGATTATATAATCTAATATCTCACTGCCAATTTTGAAATAATTTAATAAGGTATTTCCCTTTGCCGGAGCTCCGTAACCGATAACTTTTTTGTTGAATAGTTTGACTTCTGTTAACAAGGTCACAAGTTCCATTTTATTTTGTAACACAAGTTTTCCAAAATCAATATAAGTGCTAACTTTATTAAGCCTCATCTTTCTTTCCGATTTTACAAATTCCGAAACGGATTTTTCTATTTTAAAATTCCCCTTATTCTTTTTAACAAATACACGTATTGATCCTCCATGCGAATTTACCTTCTGAATATCAAAAATTGTCATATTAAATCTGTTGAAAAGCTTAACTAAAGGCGATACTGCCCAATAAGAGAGGTGTTCATGATATACAAGATCAAAATATCTTTTCTCTAAGAAATCAATGAGATAAGGAACTTCTATGATAAATATCCCATTTTTCCCCATAAGCTTATCTGCTCCTTTGATAATTTCATCAAGATCATTTATATGAGCGAAAACATTGGTTGCCGTAATTATCTTTGCCGTTCCTTTTGAATCTAAGATTTTATTAGCTAAATTTTCACTAAAAAATTCTTCTACGGTTTCTATTCCTTTTCTTCTGGCTATTTTTGCTATGCTAGATGCAGGCTCTATGCCAATCACTTTCATCCCGATCTCTTTAAAGGGCTTTAACAATATTCCATCGTTGCTGCCTATATCAACAATTAAGGAGTTCTTTTTTAAATTAAATCGTGAAGAAATTCCTCTAGCAAATTCCTTAAAGTGGTTGACAAAAACTGGGGATGTTGAAGAAGCATAGACATAATTCTTAAATAAAACATGAGGGGAAACTACGTGGCTTAACTGCAGCAACCCACATAGATTACAAAGATATAGATTAAGTGGATAAAAGGCTTCTGGAAAATCAAGTTCTTTTTTTGTCAGGAACGCATTTGCAAGGGGAGTTGGCCCAAATGAGAGAACTTTACTCAGCTGTATACTCTTACATACTCTACAGTGCGTCACTTTTTTGATAACATTATTCTCCATAAGTTATAGTAATTTTATACGCATGGTATCCTTTTCGTATGCCCCTTTCATGCGCTTTTCTGTGGTCAGTGCTATAAAGACGGTATCCTCTAAAAACTCCATTGCATGCATAGTCATTGGTGGCGTATAAACCATGTCTCCCTCCTCTACACGGAGAGTCTTTTTTTTGCTACCCTTAATTTTTACATTCTGATATGTATACTCCATTTTGCCTTTTAGCAAATACACGTAATGCGCATCTTTCTTGTGATAGTGATTCGCTCGAATAGAGCCTTTTTTCGACGTTATAAGAAGTGTGCTTTTTATCGAACCTTTATTATTCAGGAGATAACTCATTTCTCCTCTCTCATCGATAAAAAAAGGTTTTATCTTTTTAATGATTTTCATTTTTGTTGCTCTAAAAATTTCATTAGCGTTTCATAAATCTCGACTATGCTAATTCCCAAGGTTTTTTTAACTGATGTAATTACTTCTGATGCATTAATTTCTTTGTCTTCATAATGAATATTTTTTATAATTATTGAGCCATCTCCGGTCAAAACTTCTACTCCATATTTTTTATGGACCACTGCAATTCTTCCTTGAATCCTTCCCTCGTAGACTCTGAGATTTTTAGCTATCTCACTATCCCAAACTATCATTTTTTTTCCCTTCAAAGTAGGTAAATGCGCCAGGGTAAGGTTTTGTTAATACCCTTATCATATTAAAAATTTCTTGAGTACTTTTAGTCCAATCAATGAAAAATCCAGTCAGGCTTTAACCGCTTAATGATTTTGTGGACGCCAATAGGATCGGTTAAATCACAATCAAAAAGTTTAATTCTATCTAGAATATGAGCGATATTGCGAAGTTTTGAAAGGTGCCACCTTCTCAGGCCGTAGACGTAAACATCTCTCTCTAAAACATAATCTGCAAGGCGTGATCCAACGAAACCAGTAATTCCTGTGATGAGTAGCTTTTTCTTCATGGAAAGAATCTCATTCTACCAGATTCTTATAACTCTATACAACAACTGTTTCCCCACTGCGTTGAATTGATTTTTCTGCTGCTTCAATAATTTTTATAGTGAGAACTCCCTCGTTAAGATCGGTTTTTGGTTTTCGGCCACTCTTAATACAATCTATAAACTCAAAAATCTCAAGGGTTAATGGTAAGAAAGATTGATAAGGAGGGTAAGAAATTTTATTTTCCTCACCAAGACATTCAATATGTGTGAGCTTGCGCTTTGCAACATCATCAAATAACAGTGCGCTTTTTTGCCCAACAACAATCATGTTTCTTTTCTTCACTGGCGATAGCCAACCAATATCTATGAACGCCTGTATATTATCCGCAAATTGTAGTCTTAAAGAACACATATCATAGAGCACTCCCTTTGGCCTTAACGCACTAATACCCCAGGCCGACACAGAAATAGGTGTTTTTCCCAAAAGACTCAGGCACATTGCTATGTCGTGTGGCGCCCAATCCCAAAGAGTTGAGACATCTTGACGGATTGGACCGTAATCCATCCCTTGTGAAGCTATATAGTGTATCTTGCCTATGGCTTTTACAAACTTTTCCATTGCTATAAAGGCCGGGTGATAGAGGTAGATATGTCCAACCATAGCAACTATTCTCCCTTTTTCTTTATCGACAATCTCTTTGAGTCTTAAAGCATCTTGGTAGCTTGTGGCCAACGGCTTTTCTATCAGGACATTGAAGCCTCGCTCTAGAAAATCTTTTGCGATTTTGTAGTGAGTTTGTGGTGGAGTGGCAATAATAACACCATCAATATCATGATAGTGGAAAAGGTCTCTGTAGTCGGTACTTTTAATATTCTGCGATGGCAACTCACACTCAGATATTTGTGCTACAGTTCGTATGTAATTTTTACCCCATGATCCCTTCCCAACAAGGGCAAATCTCACTTTTTTTTCAGACATTGTACGCCTCTCTACACCAGCCTATGAAACGTCTAAGTCCAATATCGAGATCGACTTCCGGGACGTAGCCTAGGTGATTGCGGATTTTTGTAAGATCTGGTCTTCGACGCTGTGGTTCATCTTTTGGATAGCCGGGAGGATAAGGAATTTTTTCAATCTTTACATTATTTCCAAGAAGCTTCGCGACTTTCTGAGCAAGTTTGAGCATTGTTATTTCCCCTTCATCGGTGCCCAAGTTAACGCCAATGCAATAATTTGCTTCAAGATAATTAGCAAATTCCTCCTCAAATTTATTCACCTCTTCGCTCTGGATAAATCTAGCGGATTGAATGACTTTGAATATAGCATTTTCTATTTCGGTTTGGATTTCCTTATATTGCAACTTAAGATCAACAAAGGGAATGTTCATTTTTTAAATATCTTAATTAAATTATCTAAAATAAATTTTCTACCCCTGTAATTTTTTAAAAACGCAAATAAAATCGAATCGACAAGCAAAAAAGTAATAGGTGCTTCCAATATATAAAGCCAATTTTTATATTTTACCATCTTATAAAGAGAAATTAAAAATATTGGAAAGAACAAGTTTGCCGATATGATTAACAAAATAATCTTCACAATGTCTTTTGGACTATTTAAACTAAACCATTTAAAATGACTGCTTTTATTAAGATACCTGAGATAGCTTCTTTCAACATTTCTAATTCTTTTGCTTAAAAGGTGCAACAGATTTTCTGCATGGAAATGATAGAATCCAGCGTCAGGAACATATGCAAATTTTGTATATCCTTTTTCTACGAGAGAAACCAGATTTCCCATGTCATACCAAATTTTTTCCTTGTCAATAATCTTTCTCATTACATCCATACGATAAAGACCATGCGATTGAGGCGGTATCTTATCTTCGGTATATTCACAAATATAATATCCGTCTCTTTTTTCTGTGATTACATCTTCGATATTCGTAGAGAACAACTGATAAATTAAATCTCTCTGAAAGGGATCAAGAGACAGATATTTCGTAATGAGGGACTCTTTGGAGTGAGAGTAATATTTTGTTATAGCAGCAGACATATCGGGATTCTCGATAAGCGGTTTCACCATTTTAATAAACCAGTTTTTGCCACGGAACCGCATATCTGGGTCAATGGTTATAAAATACATTCCAGAAGCTTCCTTAAATCCCACCATCATAGAGAGATCGGGATCTCTCTTCCCGCTAAAGAGGATTTTTACCGGAAATTCTCTTGCGATCTCAACTGTGTTATCTGTTGATTTATCATCAACGAGTATTACCTCAAGTTTATCTTTTGGATAATTCTGATTAAAAATAGAGGAAAGACAATCGTTGATATTTCTTTCTTCGTTATATGTTTTAATGCAACATGAAATTTTGGGTAAAGCTTCAGTCATTTTTCCATATGTATTTTCTTGTCGATCAACGATTTAAACGTTTCGTAAAAAGCCCTTTTACAAAAAAAAATCCATAGGTAATATGGGTAAGTATTATGCCTACTGTTGCGATAAATGCCGTCATAAAATCTACTTTGTACCTTAAAACTGATATGAGACCTAATAGGAAAATAATTGAAAACATGCTCAAAAATGGAATTAAAAAAGTGTTTGGCTCTTTTATGGAAACTGCTGTTCCAGAAAAAAAACCTATTGCTAGTATTGATGGTAATAAATAAATGATCTTTCTTGAGGTCTCAGGAAATCGTTTAAAAAAATACCCCCTATGAAAACCAACCCCCGCAATTTGTTTAAGGTGAGCCGTGGGAAAACTTCGTCTATGGTGATAGACCATAACATCTTCTGTGGAGATGATATCTCCATATTGAATAAGCTTCATGCAGAGAAAAGTATCCTCTCCCCCATAAAATGTAGAATCCCATCCTCCTACTTTTTTCAAAACATCCGTTCTGACTAAGAGGTTATAGGCTGGATGATCTTTTACAAAATATCTTCCTCCGGGATAAAAGCGGCTTCGAAGCCCTCCGCTTCCAAAATATGACATAAGAACCAATCCGCTGATTTTTTGCCAATATGAATCTTCGGGGGGGGTCAGGCCTGGTCCTCCAACAGCAACAATGTTTGGATTAGCAAACCACTTTACTGCATTTTTTATCCAGTTTGCATGTGGATACGCATCATCGTCAATAAAAGCGCACATTTCGCCTTTGGCTATTTTTATTGCTAAATCTCTTTTTTCTGCCGGACCTGTATGCGCTTGATGTGTTAAGAGAAGTTTGACCTTCTCTCCTATTTTAGGCAATGAGACGTTCTTGTCACAAACAACTATAATCTCAAAGTCGTTGTATTTTAGTTTTGAAAATTTCTGAAAATCTTTGAAAAATCGTTCAGAAATTACGTATAAAGGAATAATAATCGATACAAAAGGCTGCCGACGCATAGAAAAATTTCAACTATTGTATCATAATCTTAAATATTAAATAATAGCAAATTGAGAACAATCTGTGGTAAAATTGATCCAAACATAAAACAAGAAAAATTCTTAATTTCAGTCCGAAAACTTCATTTCAAAGCGCTGTTTGTGAAATTGTTGGAAAGGTTTACTTACGCAATAAAATTTAGATGATAAAAGCTTTTAGTTTAATCAACGCCGACTGGAATAGATATTTAAAGGCCCACGCCAGTACAAATAAAAAATGGGGTATTCTTGAAAATACTGCAATCTTTTTTCATAATCCGAATATGTTTTTTATTATGATGTATCGGGTAGAAAGCTACCTATTTACCCATGAAGTTTCTATATTACGATATCTTGGTTATCTTTTGTATCCATTTTATTTCTACATAAATTATTTATTTTTAGATCTGCATATTCATCCAACTGTGAAAATTGATAAGGGTTTTTACCTCCATTACAAAGGTATTATTATTACCAAAACAGTTTCGGCTGGTGAGAATTTAACACTTATAGGTCCATTAACAATAGGAACTGACCTTGGAGAGGGACAAGGAGCGAAAATTGGAAAAAATGTTACAATATGTACTGGTGCGCGAATTATTGGAGACTTAACTATAGGTGATAATGTGATAATAGGAGCGGGAAGCGTAGTCGTTAAGGATATCCCATCAAATGTAATTGTTGCCGGTGTTCCTGCTAAAATTATAAAGCAGTATAAAGAATATAAAGAAAAAAATAATACATGAAAAAAGGGCAAATTGTTAAAGACAAAAGAATCCTCATAACCGGAGGGACGGGATCTTTTGGGACTATGTTTATTAAAGAAATCTTGAAGTTTAATCCCAAAGAGATCATTGTTTTTAGTCGCGATGAAGACAAACAGGGAACCATGAAATTATCTTATAAAGATAATCGGTTACGATTTGTTCTTGGGGATGTTAGAGACATGCGAAGCGTCAAGGAAGCGGTAAGGGGTGTAGATATAGTTGTTCACGCTGCTGCGTTAAAGTGGATACCGGAAGTTGAATTAAACGTATGGGAAGGAGTAAAAACAAATGCTGTCGGCGCACAAAATATTATTGAAGCGGCAAGAGATGCGAATGTCGAAAAAGTTCTCGCGTTGTCGACAGATAAGGCTGTTGAACCGGTGAATGCCTACGGCATGACAAAGGCTTTGCAGGAAAGGCTTATGACGACTGCTAATCTCTACGATAATGGCGCTCGAACAATTTTTGTTTCTACACGATATGGAAACGTATTAGGTTCAAGAGGCTCTGTTGTACCACTTTTCCGATCTCTCATCGAGCGAGGAAAACCTCTCACAATTACCGATCTTTCGATGACAAGATTCCTTCTCACTCTTAAGGAAAGTGTTAAGCTTGTTTTGCAAGCATTAGAAGAAGGAGTTGGAGGAGAAATATTTGTCCGTAAAATGCCTGCTCATACGATAGGAGATTTGGCAGATGTAATGTTGCAAACTCTGCCACGAGAAAAAAGAAAGGTTACAACAATCGGAGTACGACCTGGCGAGAAAATCCACGAGCTGCTCGTGAGCACAGCAGAATCTGCTCGAACTGTCGAGCTGGATGATTACTATATAATCTTACCGCAGGTTCAAATTCCGGCAATCGAAAAAAAATACAAACACATGAGACGGCTTGGTGAATTTCGTTATGGTTCGGATACCACGAGGCGTATGAGTAAAAACGAGTTAGCTAGTGTTCTTAAAACAGAAGGTTGGATATAACGAACTTTGAATGAAAAAAGTTTTATTGGTATCCCATTATACAGGAACGCCAGGCGGACCGGTAGATAAGTTTTACGAGTTCTTAAAAAGAAAAAATATAGTATGCTCTATTCGTCATCCTCTCTGGATAAACAGCAACTTACCTAGCATTATCAGCGATGGGCAGAGGGAAACTACCTTTAGAATTTATTCCCTAATCCAATATCCGTTAGAGGGCCTCGTTACTGTGTTCTTTTGGCATCGGTTTTCTGGCAGATCAAAGAAAATAAACCTTGCAATTTGCTTTGATTCGCTTTCTTTCATTCATATATTCATGTTAAAATTTTTATTTCATGTAAACAAAATTGTATTTTATAATATTGACTATTCTCGGAAACGTTTTTCAAATAGAGTGATGAATTTTATTTATCAAAAAATTAACCTCTTCTCTTACAAAAAATGCGACTATTTTTTTTCACTATATGACACATTCATCAAAGAAATCGACCCGAAAGAAATATATGCGTATAAAAATTATTTAGTTAAAACTACTGTTAATATACACTCTATTAATACTCGGTTAAAAAAATATAAAAATTCTCTAATTTATGCCGGTGTTTTAGACTATGGCTCTGTGAATTTTGATCCCCTCCTTGCTGCGCTAAAAAGACTTAAGGAAGATGGCAGTGAATTTCGGTTTGACATTTATGGAAAAGATGGGGCGAAAGGTGAATTGCGAGAAAACATCGCAAAATTTCATTTAGAGGAATTTGTGTTCTTAAAAGGCGTCGTAGAAAATAAGATGCTAATTGAAAAGATTCTTCCGCGATATAAAGTCGGAGTATGTCCATATGTTACTAGGAAAGACAGTTTCGCCCCGGATCATGTATTTCTGGGGTCCGATTTAACAGCCAAACTTGTGGATTATATAGCAGCAGGCTTACCAATTGTTACCACTAGCATTAATGACGCTTTCGATATGATAGAAAAAAACAAGTTCGGTTTTTTAGTCAGCACGACGGAAGATTGGTATATAGCAATTAAAAAATTATTTATAAATCAAACTCTCTATGCGGTGTATAGAAATAACGCTTTAAAATTTGCCAAAAATTATGATGAAAAAAAGGTTTTAGTTCCAATTTTTAAAAAAATCCTAAGAAATTAGGATAGATATTTAATCTTTTTTATGTCTTTGTTTTTTTGGCGACAATCATAATATCTCGAGCGAAAGATGGAATTTTGGAGAATGCCCAATCTATCAAATCGTAAAAAATTTTATATATTTTGGATAGGTTAAATGTTTGGGGAATACCAATTCTTTTTTCTACTGTAAATCCTTGCAATTCTAAAATATCCACGAGGGCAGCTAAGTTAAAAACTCGTATGTGTCCCATGGCTTCTTGATCTACAATAAATCTTTTCAGGAACTTTTGCCCTAATGTTTTCTTTAATAAAGAGGCCTCAAGAAATACTGGATATATACCAATAAAAAATAGTATTCGATTCATCCAAAAGGAGAGATTGGGGGTGATGATTATTAAATGCCCATCCCGTTTTAAGATACGGTGACACTCTTTGAGAAGAAAATCTGTATCATAGACATGTTCAATGAGCTGATCAGAAAATACGAGATCAAAGGTATTGCTGGGCAAAGGAATCCCTTGATTTAAATCTGCTCTCTTTGCAAGAATACCTCTTTTTCTGGCTAATGCAACACCTTCGGCAGAAAGATCAAGTCCGTACACTTGGGAATTTGAGATCTTTTTTACCTCGTACGCTAAGCTGCCTTCTCCACATCCAAGCTCTAAAATTTTACGGAAAGGCTTATCGGCAATATAATCCTTTAAATACCGAACTCTCTCTTTTGCAAAGTTTCCAATCCATGCAAGTTTTTCAGCAGAGTATGTCGCATATTCTTGATGAAGATACCGAAAGTTATTCTTCTTCATAACCAACGTTTTAAATGTTTTCTAAAAAGTATGAAAATAAGTGTAAAAAGTGCAATGAAAGATAGCCTTCTTCCATAATGAAAATATTTCTCTTGAGTGTAAAAAACCTCGACATTATATTTGCCAACTTTATTAAACGCAAAACTATTTAAACCATTTTTTGTTTTACTCGAAGTTACGTATTTCTCGCCGATTCGCGCAGTCCAATATGTACTATAATTTTCGGAGAATACAAGATTGGAGGGTCCAGGCATTGAAATATTGATAAAGTATTGAGTTGGGCTAATCATTTTGTATGAGAGCTTTCCCCGCCCCTCCAACCAAAAATGATCTTCCGGATTGGGCACTTCAAAGACTGCAATTTTACCAAAACCATCAAGTTTTTTTAGCCAAGCAGTTCTCTTTATCTCTCTTATCGTATCTTCATATTGTCCTTCATCATATTTCCTGTTTTTGAGAAAAATTTCACCCAAAGAATCGTATGGAATGATTACATATTTTACAGACAATTTCTCTAACAGTCTCTGAGATTCTGACCCCTGTAATCTAGAAATTATCTGGGCGGAATTTGTTGCTTCAAAGAGTGGCATTGCTTCAATTGCAGGATGAGTATTTGATACAAAGGTAAATCTTTGCTGTCTTGGAATCCAAAGAGTTCGGAAAAACTGATGCTGACTATTTAAAAGATCTTTTAACTCCGCATACTCTTTTGGTACGTCGTGACGCTTAAAAGTTCCACCAAGCTGCCCAAATAATGTAAGCCGTATTAAAAATATTAAGTATAATGTAGTAAGTATTAAGAATAAGTTTTGGGGATTAAAAATTTTATTTTTGGATTTTATTTGAAATTTGAAATTTGACCTGCCTGCCGGCAAGGCAGGAATTTGAAATTTTGGTTGTGATTTTATCAAATTGTAAATAGTTCCAATACTAAACGGAATTAGAATTGAATATGAAATCGCAACCAAGGTGTACCATTTAGTCGAATCTCTAAACATAACCATGCCTGGAATATATTGAAACAACCATTCATTCACTTGCCCAAGTGGTTGATTTGTTCCTTTGGCAAGAAATGCTCCGACTAGCGCTAAAAAAACAAAAAACAATACGTTCTTATTTTTATTAAATAGAAGTGCTGAGAAAGCAATAATCGGCAGTATCAAAAACTCAGGGTTTAGAAAATAAATTTTTCCAAAAATATTTTCCGGCCAGTTTGGATGAAGAAGTGATAATGCGTGAGAGAAATCAGCAAAACTAAAAAACTCAAATCCGGACATGCTAACTAAACTTTCCGATATTGGCAAAGTTCTGGTAATTAACAAAGGGAAAATCCAATAACTGTGAAGCAAAATTGCAATCCCAATGGGAATTACAAAAGCATAAAGAAGAAAGTATAAGGTAGAAAGTATTTTTTTCCTTAGCGTTTTTACACTCAATATGTAATACCTAATACTTAATAGCGCATAGATTGAAATAGCAACCATGCTTAAATAAGCAATTCTTGGATCAAACATGACTTGCGCTGCCAAAATTAAACCGGCCATAATTATTTTCATCATATTGTCATCCTGAGCGAAGCGAAGGATCTTAAGAGATTCTTCGGCCTTTGGCCTCAGAATGACATTACGAAAGTTATCGATAAGTTTAATAAACCTCACTAAAACTACTGGGGCTATGGAATAGGCCAGCGCTACCCCCATTTGTCCTCCTCCGACTACCATTAAAATATATGTATTTGTAGTAAAAATAAGCGCAGCCAGCCCCATCTGCCAAAGTTTGGCTTGGGAAAAAATAGTTTTTAAAAGATAAATACTTGAAGAAATTGATAAGACAATAAAAAGCCCAAACCAAAATAATTTATATCCAATAACCCATGGTATATGCAAAATGCCAGTAGATAGATAAGCGGTAAGATAAAGATATTGGTCTAAATAATAGGTCAGGATTGTCCCACCAAGCCCATTACCGTGTACCAAACTCCAAGCAGGTGGAAATAATGTAAATTCTTTTAAGGTCTCATTAAAAAAAAATGGCCAATCTCCACCAATAATTTCACTTGATAATATCCATTGCCTGAATATAAATATTAGAAAAACTATTCCTATTAGAAATAGTAACAATAGGCTGGGATTTTTTTTCATTTTTTAAAAACTTTTAATATGAAGTATGCTGATATCAAAAAGGCGCTAACTGTAGAGATAACAAGAAATATGTAAAATGATCTTTGAGAATCCATTTCAATAATAAGCTCATAATCTGTTTTACCCCCAACATCAGAAGGCAAAATCTTCCAAGCATTTGCTGCATAACCATTTGCTATAAAGTGCCTATCTTTTGCAATATTATTTAGTCCCCAAGTTTCAAAGGTCTCAGGTTCTAAAAATATGTTTCTATGTACCCCCTCCCTAATTTCACCATTAAAATGAGTTACTACCACATTACTATCTTCTCGTCTGTTCTTATCCTTAACAAAAAACCCAACCATATTCCTCCCAATATTACCGAGAAGCATCATCGCCCTATCTTTTATTGTTACTTCCGGGTTGTCAGCACCTTTAACATAAAGCTTCCAATTTTTATGGTACGCTTCTAGGAAAACCAACGTGTAAGGACTTGTTGTCCCTTCTACTTGTACCCTATATTTGGTTGGGTTTACTTTTGTAAAAAGTATCTTTGGCCTTATTGCATTATTTTTATTTGCCGGCACTATTTTTTTAAAAATAATTGTTAGGTTTGGTATTTCTGTTACCGAGATATTCGAAATTGCAATTTTACTCATATCTTTATCATTATTGCTATGGATTTGCATAAAAGCCGCTACTGACTCATTACCAAAAGTTAAAACCGATTGATGTTTTTTCCAATCTACAGAATTAAGATTTTTCTCAAAATACTTATTTGCTCCTTCCACCTTTTTTTGCCCTATTACAGATTTTTTATCATAAAACTTGAATATAAAATCATCCCCATATGTTAAATAGTCAAATGATATAAGATATTGCCTATTAGGCTTGAATCCTATAACTTCTTTAACCAACCCACCAGAATTATTACTAAGGGAATCGTTTATTGTTATACTTGATGATCCGTTGACCTCTTTTACCATACCCGATCCTTGCCAAGGAGATTTATCTGCTAAGGTTGTAGACGGAAGTTTAAGGGTAAATGTTATATCGCTTCCACCCTTTATGTGTAAGTTACTTAATTTTGCCAATGAACCCTTCTGATTTATTTCTATTGGTTTAAGTGTTTTACCGTCCATTTCTATATTAGCTTTAGATAAATCAGCGTCTATATCATCTTCTTTTTTAAGATATACCTCATATTTACCAGTCTGATTTTTGGGTATGTTCAAACTATACTTAACAGTAAAAGGGTCATAGATATCCAAAGCTAGTTTATTAAAAAGACTGGCAAATGTCCTTTTAGTTAAAGATAAAAGATAGGTTTTTTCATCTTCTTTTATATTGCTATTTTTTATGACCCCCAGAAGTTTTACCTCGTGTTGAAGTAATTGCTCATTGATTTTTATCTTACTTACATTCTGCCAGTCGTTTGGCATAGATGATTTTGGCAACCATTCGATCAATTGCCCCATCCCCTTTTCGTACCGAGTCAAGCTTGCCTCCCAACTGTTATAATTTCTCCACTTATAGAACTCCCAAATTTTTGGTTCTTCCCATTTAGTTTTTAATATAGGTATGCCTTCTTCAAATCTATCTAACTCAAGAATCCGCTTAGACATATAAAGAAAGCTTAAATCCAAATATTGATCACGGTTGTTTTTTATTCTCCACAATTCAAATTTTTCCCGTAACAATGCAAAAGGATAAAAAAAATCGTCTAATTTCCTAGAAATAAATGGTTCATGATGATGCAGATGATAATTATTGATTAGATAATTTAGCGGATTGTTGTTCTCTGCCTTAAGAATTATATTATCACCCTCCTTAGCTTCTTCTATATTTAAAACGGTAGAACGCAGATCTTCTTCTACGTTTAATGTGGAGTAGGGAATTAATGGGTTAGTAGAGTAAACAGTATCAGAAGCAACATATATGTGAGGAAGGTATACATTATCTTTTATGGAATAGATATGATATTTATCTCCGAAATCCCTTATTTTATAAACGGGCAATTGTCCTATAAATTCCTTATAGGATTTTTGGTCTTGAGGTAAAAAATTCTTTACATAATTGTAGGGAAATTTTGGGAAAGTCTGGTCATAAATATATGGATCAGAATTATAAAAAATGTATCTAATATTGAGGTTAGCAAAAAGTCTTTGCAAAAATAAATAGTCTTTTTCGCGAACCCAACGGATAAAAAACTCGCTAAATGAGCTTAAACTATTGTAGCCGGAAAAATCATTTCTACCCGTTAGGTATGAAATTGTGGAAGGACCTTGATATGCTCCGCCATCCTTTCCGGCTAAAATTTGATATCCCGGATCATTAAGCGGAAGTGTCAACACCTTCCCGTCGATGGGAAGAGAACGAATGAAAGAGAGAACCTCCTCATATTGTGGGTCTATTCGTATGGCGATCTTCACATCCTTTGATTCAAAGAGGACTTTGTTTACTAAAGTTCCATTAATAAATGGCCAGGCATTGATTATAAGAAATACTGTAATAGAGATAATTAAAAGGTATACATAGTATTTTTTAATCTTTTTAAAAACAACAAATAATGATTGCCCTAATAGGAGAGTATAAAAAAATAAAAAAATAAATCCCCACTGCCCGTAGAAATTACGAAACATTGAAAATCCGGGGATATTAAATAATGCCTTATAAAAATTAAGTCCGATATCCGTTATGTTCGCTGAGACAAAAAAGAGGACAATAAGAAAGAAAATACCTGTTAGAAGCATTGTTTTTCTTTTATTCCATAGATTGTTCCATAGAAAACCAAGTAGAATGATAACTGGGAAAATAATAAATATAAAAGATGGAAATTTTAGCTCTGTCAGTTGAAGCAGATTCATAAGACTAATGCTTACTTTGATATTGGGGGCAATGGCAGAAAAATAGCTTAATCCTCGGTCGAATTTTGATTCGCTAGAAAAAACAGCCTCATAAGCTCCACTTCCTGGAGAAAATAAAGTTATTAAATGCGGCATTAGATGGAATGTTTGAAGCAAAATAAATAATACTCCTCCAACAAATAATCCTTTTACAGGAATAGCAACTTTTCTAATGTATTTTGTATAAATCAATAAAAAAATAGATGACAACGGATAAAAAGAAAAAAATGCCGGTGCTGCAATATAGGCAAAATTAGGAGCAAAAATAAAAGTTAGTAAAAGTAGTCCCAAGAGATACCTTACATTGTGGGTTAAGAGAAATCTTAAAAGTAGAAAAAATATGAGAGGATTAAGAAATATTTGATTATGAGTCAGAATAGCTTTATCCCATCCGTTAATTAAATAAGGAGCAAATACATAAAAAAGACCTGTCAAAATCGATGAGTATTCTAAGATATTTTTCTCATGCGAAGTTTTTTTCGTATTTATTAATTCTTTTACTATCAAGTAACAGGAAATAAACGCAACACTTAAGCTCATGCCGTTAAATGCAGAAATAAGAATCGTTTGAGAGTTCAAGATTGACTTAAAAATTGCAAGAAGTAAGAAAAAAGGGAGAGCGTAATAGCTTATAGCTTCTCCGCCAACACCCGAAGAAACAATACTATACAGTGTCTGACTGAAAAGATATGAAATCGGGTCGTAAAAGTAAAGCCTGGTATTATCTCCGCCAAGATCCATCTCACCCGGTTTTAGCCAGAAAAAGGGGATAAGAAATAAAATAAGAGAAATTAAAAGGGGCAATATTTTATATCCGTTTATTCTCACTCTTTCCATTGCTGTATAATACCGATTAATAAGAAGAAGAAGAGCCAGACTGCTGCTTTCTCTGTGCTTTCGGAAGTTCCGGTAAAAATAAACTCAACAAACATGACTCCTAAGAGGACGAGACCTAATAGGAAAGTTAATCTGCTCTTAAGTTTATAAAAAGATACAGCCGTTACATAAAGTCCTAAAATTCCAAATATTCTAAGATCTGAATTTCCTTTAATAAAAAGGGTGTCTGCAAGAATTCCTAGAAAAATAACAGACAAAACAACTGGTTTATTAATCTTAAAGAAAAAAACACTCTTCTTGCCATATTTGCTATCTAATATTTTTTTAATCATTGCTTCTTCTGATTATATCAGACCAACTTCCCTTTACAAGAGATATTACGCCCCAAAGCAGACATCCAAGAAAAACAATTAGAGATAAAGCCAAACTTACATAGAATATTCTTTGACCTGTCATCTCTACAATCAGCTCGTAGTTCTCTTTTCCTCCGGTATCCTGTGGAGTAATATTCCACGCATTTGCATAACCATTGACTAAGAAATGAGAGCTTTCTGGCAGGCTTTTTGCTCCAAGTGTTTCAAATGTTTGTTTGTCAAAAAATATATTTTTATGGATACTTTCTTCTACGTCTCCATTGAAATATGTTCTTGTAATTTTATCTTTCTGAGAAATATTTGTTTTTGAAATAAAAACTTTCCAATTCCTATGATAAGCCTCAGAGAAGACGAGAATATACGGTATTTGAGCATTAAATACTTTTACTCTATATTTTGTTGGGTTTATTTTTTGGAATTCTATCTTAGGTATAGTATTTTTCGAAAAAATATTCTTCTCGTCGCAAGTTTTTTTTGAAAAAAGTTTTACGCATACACCTTTTCCAACAAATGCAGTTCGTACCTCATCATTTTTTTTATCAATAAAAAATGAGTATGTCTTACCATTCCAGTCATCAACAGTATCTTCATACGTGCTGATCGTTTTTGCAACGTAAAAATGTGGAAGGTATGCTTTATCTTCAATAGCATAAAGACTATACAGACCGTTCTCAAAAATCCTCATATCTGTAAGTTTTTTCACAAACTCTGCATACTCCTTTTGATCGTTAGGAAGATAATGGCGAACATAGCTAAAAAGCCAATCGGAAAAGGAAGCATTATAAATCTTGGTATCTTGATTTATAAATACATACCGTATGTTTAGAAGTCCCATGAGTCGTTTGAGCGATTCATAATCATTACCCTTTGCGGCGTGTAAAAACACGTTAATAAACGGAGGCATAATTTGATACCCGGCAAAATCTCTTTTCCCGGTTAAATTTGAAATCATTGACGGACCAATATACCAGGCATTATTTTTGCTCCAAAGGGGTTGCATATATGAATCGGTGAATGGTAACGTTAGTACTTTTGTATCCTCTTTCTGTGAACGGAGAAATGAGAGCAAGGCCTCGAATTGCGGATCAATCAGTATGCCGGTTTTGACTTCAGTTTGAAATTGGCGTTTTGTTACAAGATCACCATTAATAAACGGCCATGCATTTAATGTAATAAAGACGCCAAGAATAAGAAGCAACATTTTTACATAACTTTTTTTAAATTGAGAGATAATGAGAAAAAGAGTCTGTCCGAATAGAAGAGCATAAAAAAAGGCATACACAAATCTCCACTGAACAATAAAGTTTCTGAACATGGAGAATCCCGGAATATAGAAAAGCTTTTCGTAAAATTTTACTCCAAGATGTGTAATGTTTGCTGTCAGCAAAAAAAATGTTACTAGAAAAAAGGTTCCGGTTAATAATACAATTTTCTTTTTTCTTTTGTTGAGCAAAAAACCGCTAATAACAACGGCAGGGGTAAGCACGGACGCCCATACAAATTCTTTCATTGGAGTAACCGAAAGCATATTTATACTCGCTTTGGCAAAACCTATAACTCCGTAGTAATAATTGAGCTGGGCAGCTATACTTTCCTTTGAGAAGACTCGTGTATTCGTATTCGTACCGGGCTCAAGCAAATCAATTACTGCAGGGACAAGATGGAAAGCATGCAAACCTAAAAATAACAGAAGGCCAATAAATATCCCTTTCCATGGCAAATGTTTTTTTCGAATAAGAACAACATAAAGAGCTAAAAAGATCATTGCTAAGGGATAAAACGCAAAAAATGGAGGAGCCGCACCCCAAGCAAAGTTTGGAGAAAAAATAAAACTGACAAGAAGTGCTATGAGGAGATATCGATAATTACCCGCAAGAAAAAATTGCAGCAGTAAATAAAACATGAGCGGATTTAAAAAAACCTGATTCTGGGAAAGAATTGGAGAAACCCAACTACCATCTTTTATAAGGAATGGAGAAAGTATGTAGAAAAGGCCGCCAAGTATGGAAGAGAATTCGGCAAGCTTTGAGGAATATTTGTTTTTAGCCTTTTCACCAAGAAGTATTTTAAGGATACCATAAAAAGAAAGAAAGCCAACAACTAATTTTAAGCTGCTGAAGAGCGAAATAAGTACGTATGAAGATCGTAAAATTGATTTTAAAATAAGTAAGAAGGCGACGAATGGAAAATAAAAAAAGTTTGATTCTACCAATCCTGTTCCCTGTGGCCAAATATAGAAAAGGCCATTGTTCCAGAGGTAATTAGCCGGATCGTAAAAATAGAGCCTTGTACTATCTCCGCCAAGATCCATCTCACCCGGTTTTAGCCAGAAAAAGGGGATAAGAAATAAAATAAGAGAAATTAAAAGGGGCAATATTTTATATCCGTTTATTCTCACTCTTTCCATTGCTGTATAATACCGATTAATAAGAAGAAGAAGAGCCAGACTGCTGCTTTCTCTGTGCTTTCGGAAGTTCCGGTAAAAATAAACTCAACAAACATGACTCCTAAGAGGACGAGACCTAATAGGAAAGTTAATCTGCTCTTAAGTTTATAAAAAGATACAGCCGTTACATAAAGTCCTAAAATTCCAAATATTCTAAGATCTGAATTTCCTTTAATAAAAAGGGTGTCTGCAAGAATTCCTAGAAAAATAACAGACAAAACAACTGGTTTATTAATCTTAAAGAAAAAAACACTCTTCTTGCCATATTTGCTATCTAATATTTTTTTAATCATTGCTTCTTCTGATTATATCAGACCAACTTCCCTTTACAAGAGATATTACGCCCCAAAGCAGACATCCAAGAAAAACAATTAGAGATAAAGCCAAACTTACATAGAATATTCTTTGACCTGTCATCTCTACAATCAGCTCGTAGTTCTCTTTTCCTCCGGTATCCTGTGGAGTAATATTCCACGCATTTGCATAACCATTCACCCGAAAATGTCTATCGTTTGCGATCGCTTTCTTTCCCCATGTATAAAACGTGGACTCGTCCAGAAATGAATTGCTATGCACACCTTCCGTCACTTTACCATCAAAATAATTTTTTACGGTCTTTTTTTGCTGAGACTCTGTATCAGCAGAGATAATCTTCCAATTCTTATGAAAGGACTCAGAAAAAACAAGAATATATGGATCTTTTGCCCCATTTATTTTCAGCCTATACCTGGTTGGGTTTATTTTTTCAAAGTAAATCTTTGGCAGGAAATTTTTCCCATAGGAAATCACTTCGTCGCAAGAATTTACTGAAAAAATGTTATTACATGTATTTTTATCTATATATCCTACTCTCTTATTAAGGTCCTTATCTCCCACAAAAAATGGCTCTTTTTTTCCATCCCAATAGTCTGAAGTTTGCTCGTATGGTCTCACGGCTAAAGCTGTATAAAAGTGTGGAAGTAAATCTTTATTATCAAGCTCATAAATCCGATAAGGGCCTTTCTCAAATACCTTTTGTCCGCCCAAATTTTTAACAAACTTGCCATACGTTTTTTGATCAGCCGGTAAGTAATGACGGACGTACTGGTATGGGTAGCCGGGAAATGTTGTATCGTAAATCCGCGGATCAGCATTGTAGAAGATGTATTGAATGTTTAAAAGACCGAGCATTCGTTTAATAGAATCGTAATCTCTTTCTCTTGCTAATTTTAGAAAAATCTCGCTGAATGGGGCAATTTTAATGTATCCGCTAAAGTCCTTTTTACCCGAAAGGAAAGAAATGGTTGATAGACCAACATATGCCCCGTTGTTTGTTCCGTGAATAACTTGATAGCAACAATCGGTAAATGGTAACGTTAGAATTTTTGCATCCTCAGGTAAAGACTTTATATATGAAAGTGTTTTTTCATACTTTGGATCCATAACTATTGCATATTTCACTCCGTTTGACTGGAAATGAACTTTATTAACAAGCGAACCATTGATAAATGGCCATCCGCTAAGTACCAATGATAATCCAGCTATCGCAGATAAAACCACAACATACTTTTTAGACAACTTTGATAAAACAAAAAAGAGAGCTTGCCCAAAAAAAATCACATAGAAGAAATAGAAAACAAATTGCCACTGACCAATAAAGTTTCGGAACATAGAAAAACCTGGAACATATAGAAACATCCACGCATAAAAATTTACTCCTAGATTCGTAATCTTAGCGCTTAGTAAAAAAAGAACTATCAAGAAAAATATACCAGTTAAAAGGAGCGTCTTTTTGCCCCGTCCGAGGACAGGCAAATTTTTCGTATTAAATAAGAGACCGGAAATTATTAGAAGGGGGACTAAAACCGACAAAAGACCAAATTGTTTCAGATCTGAGTAGAAAAAAATATTTTTACTAATGCTTGCAATAGGTAAAACTCCATAAAAATAATCTAACTGATGAGTAATATCCTCTCTGTTAAATACCCTTGTGTTTGTGTTGCTACCCGGATCAAATAAACTTATAATCGCTGGTATAAGGTGAAATGAATGAAGCCCAACAAATATTAAAAGGCCAGCGAAAATTGCCTTCCATGGAAGTTTTTTGCGCCGAATAAAAGTTGTGTATAAAAGAAGAAACAATAAGCTCAAAGGATAAAATGCAAAAAGAGGTGGAACAGAAAGCCAGGAAAAGTTATGTGCAAAAATAAACGTTATTATAAGGGTAAACCAAAGATATTTACCCTTACTAGTTAGGAGATACTTCAAAAGTAAGTAGAAAATAAGCGGATTTAAGAATACTTGATCATGAATAAGTAATGCTCTATCGAAATTTCCAATAAACATTGGAGAAAAAATATAAAATAACCCACCAATAATTGCTGCGAGCTCACGAATTTCTTCATAATGTCGGTCTTTTATCTCAAGCAGTTCTTTTATAATTGCATAAATGGTGATAAAACCAACCGTCAATTTAAGAATATTGAAAAGACTTATTATTATATAAGGAGAATGCAAAATAATTTTTAGAATGGAGGTAAGTATTAAAAAAGGGAGAATGTAAATAATTGACTCTACATTTCCAATCCCCTCAGGGTCAATGCTATAAAGGCTGTTGCTTTTTAATAATGCCTGAGGGTCATAAAAATACAGTCTCCCAGAATCTCCCCCCAAATCCATCTCGCCCGGTTTTAACCAAAAAAATGGAATAACAAATAACGCAACGCAGATAAAGATTACCGGTAATTTAAATTTAGATATTTTCATTTTTTACTGTGTTGATTATTTCTAATCTCTAAAATCAACTTGTAATTTGTTTTTGAAAAATTATTTGTTATTTCAAACGTTTTTTTATCCCTATTATTTACTTTGTTAATAATCGAATTGAAAACTTCTTGATGTTTTATTGCGGCCAGATTAATTTTCATATCCAACTCCTGCGGTATTTTCTTTCCAGAAAATACCGTTTTACTATAATCACTGACTAAAATACTGAAATAATTCTCTCCCTTTAGAGCAGTGTCCTTTGCGAGAGAAATTTTTCTTTTATCTACTAATAATTTACTGGCGTAAATTGTTTTGTCCGCCATTAGCAGGTCGAATTCAATTTTTTTTACTGGACTGACTAACATCATTGAAATAATTTTATTTCTTAAAACTTTTAATTTGTATATTTTGTTATCTGGAAGTATTCCAGGCCAGGAAAGCATATAGTCGGTTTTTGCAAAAATATATCCAGCATTTAAAAAAAATGCTAAAAATGTAAGAATTATAAAAGTTTTTTTTATCATATAAAATTATTCATCAATAAATATTTCTTTCGCTATAATTTTTCCAATTTTTTCAAAAAATAATTTTATTTGAATAATTTTTTTATTTAATGCTGAATAAATTTTAACTACCCTGTTTAACCTTTTTGAAAGCAGTCTATTAATTTTCTTTTTATCTTTTAGTAAACTCTTTCTTTTAGGGAGTGTTTTAATTAAATCTCTACAGAAAGATATAAAAAATGGAATAAATTTAATAATTAAAAACGCTATAAGTGTGAGAAATATAAATAGTAGAATTCCCGCAGCAATAAAAAAAATATTCGGGTGATAAATTAGGGCGTTGTCGTAGAGAGAAATTAATAATTTCATTTAATCAATATGGAAATTAGTTTACCATTTTTCAGCTCGGAAGACAATTTGCTTGAGAGCCATTTTATTTTAAAATAAAATGGCTCATGATATACTACTCTCATGCTAAGAGTTCCCTACGGTCTTTCTGTTTACAATGATAAAGAAATTCAAGCTGTGGTCGCAGTTCTTAAAGAACACAGAACCAACATGGGGCTTGAAACTAAAAATTTCGAAAAAAAAGTTGCTAAATTATTTGGAAAGCAATACGGTGTTATGGTTAATTCGGGATCATCGGCAAATTTTCTTGCCATTGAGCTCTTAAATCTTCCTCCGGGCTCAGAGGTAATTACTCCCCTTTTAACTTTTTCAACAACTATTGCTCCATTAATACAACATGGACTCATCCCCGTTTTTGTAGATGTGTTACCCGGAAAATACATAATAAATGTTGATCAAATAGAAAAACTTATATGCAACAAGACCAAGGCTATCATGATTCCTCTTCTTTTGGGAAATGTACCTGATGTAGAAAGGCTAAAACGGATTGCAAAAAAGCATAAATTATTTTTCATTGAAGATTCTTGCGATACACTTGGGGCTACATTTAACGGCAACCCGACTGGAGTATATTCCGACATTTCAACAACAAGCTTCTTTGGATCACATATTATAACAGCCGGAGGAAATGGCGGAATGATTATGGTCAATAAATTGGACTGGAGAGATAAACTAAAAATGCTCAGGGGATGGGGTAGGTCTTCGGCTCTTTTTGCAGAGTCAGAAAATATTGAGGAACGCTTCAAAACAAAATTGGGAACCATTCCCTATGATGCAAAATTTTTCTTTGAAGAAGTAGGATATAACTTTCTTCCAAATGAAATGGGTTCTGCGTTTGGAAATGCTCAACTGGAAAAGCTTCCAAAATTTAGAAAGATTAGAGAAAGAAATTTTAATGATTTATATAATTTTTTTAGAAAATATGAAAACTTCTTTGTTCTTCCAACGCAGGATAAAAAAGTTACCACACAATGGCTTGCCTTTCCCCTTACCATCAAAAAATCCGCTCCGTTCTCAAGACTTGAATTAGTAAAATATCTTGAAAGAGAAAATATCCAAACCCGTCCGGTTTTTACAGGAAATATATTAAAACACCCGGGTTTTAAGCGTATTTCTCACGGGACAATCAGTGGCGGATATCCAGTCACAGATGAGGTTACGGAGAGGGGCTTTGTTATTGGCTGCCACCAGGGTCTTGAAAAAAAACACATCGAAAGAATCAAACAAGTATTTGCTTCTTTCCTTAAGAGATATCTTTAAAATTACTTTATCCCTCTTAATGACTTTAGTATTGTCTCTGATATTTGCTGGGTAGAAAGTCCATTATATTCTAGTAAATATTGTACGGATCCAGTGACACTCGTAAATTTGTCGGGCGCACCAAAACGGTAAAACTTTACCTGCATTCCAGATTCGGCAATAATTTCGGCTACTGCACTTCCTAATCCTCCAATAATATTATGCTCTTCCAAAGTAAAAATATATCCTGTTTTCCTTGCTGCTTCTAAAATTATTTTTTTATTAATTGGTTTTATGACCGGAAGAGAAATTAATGTCCCATCCACATTTTTTTTTGACAAAACTTCTATAATGTCTAGAGCCATTGGCAATAAGCTACCACTTACAAAAAGAGTGAATCTGCCACCATTTTTTATTATTATTCCAGCTTCGGGATGAGACAATTGTTGAGTTTTATGAATCACAGGACTCCCTGCTTTAGTTATTCGTATATATACTGGACCATTAATCTCGTATGCAGCTTTTGTTGCCCATGCTGATTCAAGGGGATCACCTGGTGTAAAGATAGTCATGTCAGGAAGTAACCTCATCAGTCCGACATCTTCTAGGGCAAAATGGCTGACTCCTAATTGATTTGAGCTAAATCCTGAGGCAGTTCCAATAATCTTTACATTAACGTGATTATAGGCAACATCAAGTCGAATCTGTTCAAAACATCTCATTGTTGCAAAGGGAGCCTGGGCGTAAAAGAAAACTTTATAACCGCAAAGTGCAAGACCAGTTGCAATGCTAATAGTACTTTGTTCTGTTACCCCAGTATTCAGAAAACGCTCTGGAAATTCTTTCTCTACATCTTCAAAAACTGAAAATCCCATATCAGCGGTTAGAGAAAGAATATCTTCATTAACCCTCATCAAATCAACAAGAGTGTTTAAAAAGGCAGTTCTCATAATCCTAACTCGCTTTTGGCAATCTTAATTTCTTTTTCTGTTGGAGTTTTATAATGCCATTCATTTCTATCCTCTAATACTGAAACCCCTTTGCCTTTAATAGTATGGGCAATAACAATACTTGGTTTACCTTTTTCGAATGGAAGCTTTGAAAAAATTTGCGAAATTTCCTCAAAACTATGACCATCAATTTCTTTTGCAGACCATTTAAATGCTTCCCATTTTTTAACAAAAGGCTCTAAATCCAAAACATCTGCAACCCGACCAAAGCTCTGCCATTTGTTGTAGTCGACAATAACAATTAAGTTGTCGAGTTTATAGTGACCTGCTTGTAAAATTGCTTCCCATGTTGAACCCTCATCACATTCTCCATCACTTATTAAAACAAATACACGATAATCCCTCTTTTGCATTTTTGCAGCCATTGCCATACCAACACCAATAGCTAAACCATGCCCCATAGAACCAGTCGTTGCTTCTATACCGGGTATTCCATTTCTCGTTGCAATGCCAATCATCTTACTGCCATCTTGACAATATGTGTTAAGCAGTTTTTTTTCAAAAAACCCTTTCTTTGCTAAGATTGTATATAACGTTGATATCCCCCATCCTTTACTTAATATAAAACGGTCTCTATTTGGATCTAGTGGTTTTCGAGGATTAATTCGTAAGGTTTTTTCATATAAATATACCAGCAGTTCAACAATTGAATATGATGAAGCGATGTGTGATGCATGAGCAGAAATAATCATTTTGAGAATAGTTTTTCTAACTTCTCGTGCTTCTCTTTTTAGTTTTTTTAATACATGCTCAATCATATAAATTCCCTTGTGCCTTAAACCATTCGACCGTTTTAAAAAGGCCATTTTTGAGACCGTATTCTGGCTTCCAATTTAAAATAATCTTTGCCTTGGAAATATTTGCTTCCCATCTAATCGGTTCTATCTGTCTTGTCTGCTTCTTGACCTTACCCCATACAATTTTTGAATTGCTATTTGTTATTTTTAGAACTAGGTTGACCACTTCTGATATTTTGTGCTGTTTACCAGTACCGATATTGAATATTTCACCCGGATTATTTTTACTTTTCGTAGCCTTTATATACGCATCTACCACATCCTCAATAAAGATAAAATCCCTTACATTATTTGGGAAAGATAATTCTATTGATTTGTTTTCAAAAGCACTAATTATAACCGAAGGAATTAATCTACTTTTATCCTCAAAATATCCATATGGTGAAAATAAACGAAAAGTAATTATTGGAAGATTATTGCGGATTGCCTCCTTCTGACAAAATAGCGTGGCTGCTCCCTTTGTCACTCCATAATCATTGACAGGGGCAATGATATCTGACTCTTTCATTTTTCTACTTTTGATTCCGTACTCAGACGAACTTCCCGTATTAATAAAAAGCTTAAATCCGTGTTTTTTGGTTGCATTTATAAGATTAATCGTTCCCCTGATATTTACATCGACCATTTGAGATATAATATTTTCTGAAGGAAGAGAACCATAGGAAGCAAGATGAAAAATATAAGCAGGCTTAATTTTAGCAATTACAATGTTTAATGATTTGCTAAGAAGATCGCATTCATAGATATCTAATTTTGAAGCGATATCGTGTAGTCTCCAATTCAATCTTTTGTCACGAACAATAACGCTAACGTGTTTTTTTTGACGAACTAGTTCTCTCGTCAAACAAGCACCAATAAAACCAGTAGCTCCGGTTATTAAATAAATGTTCTGCATACTAATTATTCCTCTCTGTTGAGATATTTTTATACCATGCAAAAACTGTTTCAAGGCTATTTTCTAAATTATAGTTAGGCTTCCAGCCAAGCTTTTTGATTTTAGCATCATCTAAATGCTGGTAAGGAATTTCGTTTTTTGCAGTATTTAATATTTTATATGGAATTTTTACCTTTAATATCTCTTCTGCTTTTTTAACAACATCAAGAACAGAAAAAGTATCGCTTGATGAGAAATTGAATGCTTCCCCCTTTACTTTATCAAAGTTATCCAACAAGAACATATATCCATCGACAACATCTTTAACATATACATAATCCCTAACATAAGTTCCATCACTTCTTACCTTAAGTGTTTTACCTTTTATTACAGCTTCACAAATTCCAGGAATAATTCTATCGAAGTGTAAATCTCCTTCTCCATAAACATTTCCAAACCTTGTTACAACAACGGGGATTTTATAAGTTTTGCAGTATGCTTGTGAAATAAGGTCAGCAGATGCTTTTGAAACATCGTAGGGATGATCTGCCTTAAGAGGAGACTTTTCAGTATAGGCCTTGTCTGTTTCTCCATATGCCTTGTCTGAAGACGCAACAATTATACCTTTTATATTGCTAGTCCTTCTCGAGGCTTCCAGTATATTTACAGTTCCCATAATATTTGTTTCAAAAACTTTGTAAGGATCAGCATAGGCCTCCTGAACGATTGGCTCTGCGGCAAGATGAAAAATGTAGTCAAGTTTGAATCTATTAAAAAAGCCGAACACTTTTTTCTTGTCTCTAATATCAATAAGCTCTAACAACACCTTATTTTTGAGATTATTAAGAGAAAAAATAGATTTAGAATGAACTTTTATTTCTATAACTATAACATTCGCCTTATTCTTAATCAGCTCTCCTACTAAGTGCCCGCCTATAAAACCTGCTCCGCCCGTAACAAGCACTGTAGAATTTTTTATTTCCACACCTTCCATTTTGGATCCTCTCCCCAAAATTTATTAAGGTTTTCAACATCAGGATATGTATCCATTGTGTGCCAAAAACCATCATGGATATATAAAGCAAGTTGGTGTTCTCCAACTAATCTTTTAATGCCTTCGTGTTCCATTTCTCCATGCCTTAAATAGTTAAAAAACTTTCTCTTAAATACCATAAATCCTCCGTTTACGCGATCTTTCAGGACTGGTTTCTCAACAAATTTTTCTACAATGTTAGTTTTCGTATCCCATGATAATAAACCATATTTGCTTCTTGGGTGAACACCAGTAACTGTTCCAATTTTTTTATGTTTTTTGTGAAATTTTACTAACTCATTTATATTTATATCAGATAATCCATCCCCATAAGTTATCATAAAATCTTCGTCTTTTTCAGGAATAAATTTTTTAATACGTAATATTCTTTCTCCAGGAAGAGTCTCTGCGCCAGTATCGACAAAGGTAATTTTAAAATCATCTATTGAATTTGCAGAAGTTTTTTTATGTAATTTTGTCAAACCAGTTTTTGTATGAATAGTAAAATTATGTGCTAAGTGTTTTTGATTGATAAAATAATCTTTAATATAATCTCCCTTATAACCCAAGGCGATAATAAATTCATTAAAACCATAATAAGAATATATTTTCATTATGTGCCATAGAATTGGTTTTTCGCCTATGTGAACCATCGGCTTTGGCCTAAATTCCGTTTCCTCTTTTAATCTGTATCCGATCCCTCCACAAAGAATAATTGTTTTCATACCAAGATTATACCTTTCTTTTTACGAATAGGAAAGCCTGAACCATCAAGAATGTTTCATAGTAAACCAAAAAAATATCGATGAATGGTAAAAGAAGAATTCGAGGATTTAATAGGGTAGATAGGGTTGTATACATTTTTTTTGAATTAACAAAGACATAGACAATTAATAATACAACCCCAAATAAATGCAGGTTTGGTATGAATGGCAAAACTGCCAATGCTGGCTTTATCATAAAGTTTAAAATTCCTAGCGGAATCAATAAGCCTTTCCCGTAAGTTTTAAGCGGGAGAGATTTTCCCTGAAACCTAATAAGTCTTCCATACGTTCTGGCGAGTAGCTTTCTATTTCTTAGCCAATCAAATAACGTATATTTACTTCCTAGATAATGTAGATGAATTACTTTTGCCTTACTCAAAACTATTTTTCCTTTATTTTCCAAGTGTATATATAAATCTGCGTCCTCTCCCCCAATACTTACATCTCCACCAAAAGTTATTTCATTAAATCCTCCTACTTGTAGAAATATCTCTTTTTGTACACAGTCAAATTTACCATTAAAACCCGGACTTTCTTTACCAACTGCTCTTGAAAAAAGACACTTCTGCCAAAAGTTATAGGTATTCCATACATTTTCCGGCAATATTACTTTTGGATACGACGCTACGACTCGAAAATCTTTTCTGAAAGATTCCGTTAACTTTTCAACTTCATGATCAGAAGGAAGCGAACTATCCGAATGCATAAATATTACATATGACGAGGTAGCGTTCCTTACGCCGAGATTATAACTTGCACCCACGCCTTTATTTTCCTTTCGTTTAATGATATTTATTGGTATTCTTGACTTTTTTTTATACTCCTCAACGATCTCTATTGAATTGTCCGAAGAAACATTATCTACAACAATTATCTCTTTTATTGGAAATCTTTGATCTGAAATGCTTTTAAGAGTATGTAAAATTGTTGTTGAAGAATTTCTCATCGGAACGATGACGCTCACCGGAAAAAGAACAGTTTTGTTTAATCTATGTGACTCCATAATTAAAAATCCTCTAAAAAGGAGAAATTGCGAGCGTAGTAGTCTTCATAGTAAAAATAATCGTTAAACCTTTTTAGCCCTCCCAAATAGATATCATAGTCCTTTTTTATTTTTTCGATGGCAATACGAAGCGATCCAACATCCCGTTTAATAACTTCACCTGCATTAAATTTCTTGACATAGGGAACTATGCTTGATGTATTTGATATAATAATTGGTAATCCCAGTTCTGCGTATTCTTTTATCTTGCCCGGATCAATGTAATAAGTCCCATGCATACTGCCCGTAAGATAAGGGGCCACTCCGACGAAACATTTTTTTGAAATTGCCTCAAGTTCTCTACTTGGAATAAATTTATTAGGAAAGTCAACTTGGTTTGTAATTCTATATAAAGCCAGAAGTTTTTTATATTTCTTATAGAGCCTGTCATTGCAAACTCCAATAATATTAAGCTTATACGCTTTATTCTCTTTTAAAAAGGGGAAAATAAGATCTAGTCCTTGAGATTCTTTTATAACGCCTACAAAAAGCATTGTGGGTGGGCCTTGAGGAATACCAACTCGCAGAATTCTTGGCTTTACTCCCCATAGAATAGTTCTTCTTTTTTTTGTATTAACAACTTTTCCGTTCATTAATTTATTGACTCTGTCTCCAAAATAGCCTGCAAAATTAACCCTCTTGTGATAAAAATTCTTAAGATCATCAAATAACCGCAGAGTTAGATTGGCTCTTGGGAAATATTCAATCCAAAAAACGAATCTAACATTTCTTAACAATCTTTGAATTCCCATGCCAAAAAAGGAAATCGGATGAGAGGTAATAACAACTGCTTTATCTCCTCTAGTAAAATATTTAAAAATAAACTTAATATAACTCACGTACCATAAAAAATAATATAGTAAAATATTTTCAGATAACTCAATTTCTTTCTGTTCTATTATTGATCCCTCTTTATAAACACGCAGTAAATTGCCCCTATTTTTTATCCTTGGTTGGACAATAAATACAACAAGCTTCTGTGTATTTTTAGCAAAATACTCCTCTATATTACCGCAAAACTGCAAGCTTGCGTATAGGAACACATTTTTATAACGAAACTTAGAACTTTTCATTTCTGAAAAATTACAGAAATATTATTAGCTCCGTATTTTTTATTTTGTTTCCTTTTGTCCCATTCCTCAAAATATTTATCAAACCTATTTGTTTTTAAAAACAGAGAGAATAAAACGCCAAGAACTTTCATAAGATGTCCTGTATAGAAATATCTAACGACTTTTAGTCTGAATCTACTCCTTAGAGTCTCTAAATCATATCTTCGTAAATGTCCTAATCTTTTATCATGGACATAATTAATTGGCCACAAAAAGGGCCATATAAATTTAAACTTAAGGGGTACTGTAATAAACATCCTTCCTCCGGGTTTTAAGATTCTTTTCCATTCTCTAATTGCTTCATCTTCATCAGGAATATGTTCAAGAATAGCATTAGCCAGGATATAATCAACAGTTTTATCTTTAAGTGGCAGTTTTTCGGCTTTACATAGCATTGGCTCCAAGTTTTTTAATTTAAATCGTCTTTTATAATGCTTTAGGTTTTTTATCGCTTGTGGACTTAGATCACAGGCAATCACATGCATACCAAGATTAGCCATCTCAGTTGCCACATAACCTGAACCGGTACCTATATCAATTAATGTTTTTTTCTTAAAATCTCTTTCAATTACGTATTTTTTTATTTTTTCAATATAGCTTTTTTGCCAAGCAGCCAATTTGTATTGGGAAATACCAGAAAACTCTTTTTCAAAATAGGCAAGCTGCTTTCTGTAATGAGCTTTCTTATTCATTGAGGAGTTTTATAACCTGGTTTCTCCGTTTTTATCTATGACGTACGGATAGGGCATTATAAAGAGAAGTTTTCCGCCTTTTCTAACATATTTCTTTTCTCTTTCTAGAATTTCCGCTTTAAAATTCCATGGGATGACAAACATACAATCCGGCGCAAGCCTTCTTGCCTTTTCCTCTGAAATTAAAAGCATATCTGTACCTAAAGTTCGCAGTCCGACTTTGAAAGAATTTCTTTCGCTAATATAAGGAAGCATTTTCTTGCCTATTCCGCAAAGTTGAAGCATAACATTACCCTTGGTTGATGCTCCCAAACCGATAACCAATCCTTTTTGATTTTCAATGTACTTTTTAATTCTTTTAGTGTTTATCTCTATTAATTTAGAAAAGGTGTCGTATGTTTGAGGGCTCTCAAGTTGAAGCACTTTTTCTTTAAGAAGCAAGTATTCTAAATTTGCCGATTTTGGTCTTTTTGCTTGCCTATGCGCCACCATCATTCTTAAACTTCCTCCATTTACAAAATTAGTCGATGCGTCAAAAACTTCCATTCCATTTCTTTCCATTAGGTAACTTAGCGTTTTTAGAGAATAGTACTCTAGATGTTCGTGACAAATATCATAGAAGTTCATATCTCGAATTGTATCGTACAAGTAGCTTACTTGAATACATAAAACCCCCTCTTTTGCCAAAATTCTTTTTATTTGAGAAACTGCCGTATTTGGATTATCAAGATCGTAAAACATAGCCGTCGTTGTAATAACTTTAAATTTATACTTTCTAAGTTTTTGGCTTGGAAAATAATCGTTGATTATTGTTATGGATTTATCCAGATTACTCCAATCTATATTTTTAGCAGGGTCTATCCCTACCCTTTTAAGTTCTTTTGGGAACATTTTCAGCATTAAGCCATCATTGCATCCAATATCTAAGACGTAGTCTCCTTTTTTAGAATCGGCTTGACTTAAAACATCGTCAACAACATTTTGAAGATCGCGATTCATGGTATGACTTACATTAGATCTATAAAAATAATTTTCGTATAAAAGATCCGGATTGACCGTCTCGAGCAATTGAACTAGGCCACACTTCTTACAAAGAGCTAATGTCATGGGAATTTTAATCTTTGCTTTAGGATTATTCTTATTCGTCTTGACAAATGTAGACGCAATAAATTGTGGTTTTATTCTAACAATTGGCATCAGGTTAGCCGAGTAGCAAATTCTACATTTTTGGATGGTTTTATAGTATTTCATTGTGCATACAATAACTAAAACTTCTCTAATTGTCAATCTTCAGATTGCTTCATAAACAGGTCTTAGGGCTTTGGTGAAAACTTTATCCCAATCGTATTTCTTTACAAATTTTAATGCATTGATTCTGTAATTTTTCATTATATTTTCATTTGAGAAAAAATTGACTAGTTTATCCGCTAATTCTTCCTTATTGTATTTTACAATAAATCCGCATTGAGCATCTTCTATTTGTTTTACTCCGTAAGGAACATCAGTCATAGCAATAGGAACGCCGGCTCCAAGATAATTTTTTATTTTTCCAGGAGTACCATAATAAGAAAAGTCGTCATATTTTTTATCATATAAAGCAACTGCTAGCGCTGCTTGCGCAATACGATTTTCCATGACAGCATGATTTGATATATATCCCAAAAATTCTACATATTTTTCCACTTTAAGTTTCTTTATGAGTTTTTTTAACGCCGTCTCGTATGGTCCTTTACCAATAACTACAAACTTTATTTCAGGGAATTTTTTTATTACTTTCGGGAGAGATTCTATGACAAGCTGAACCCCTTGTCTTTCAAATAAGGTTCCCATATAAATTATCTCTCTTTTATGGATTCTCTCAAAGGGAAGCCGCTTTATTCTATTGAAATGAACACCATGGGGAACTATGAGTTGATTTTTAAATGTTATTCCCCATCTCTTATTTCTCGCTGCAATTACGCGTGGTGAGAAATTCCATGTCCAATTTGAATATTGAGCGCAAAACTTTTCTATATGATGATAAATCAAATTCAGGACTGTATTATGAAACCTCTCTGGAACGTAGTCTATTGGGTAGTAAACGATTGTATCTATGTGTCTAAAAAATTTAAGGAAAAAGCTTGTGAAGGCATTTAGATTTCCAAGCCCAAAAAAAACATCACTTTTTTTAATTAGAGTCATTGACCAAAAAAAAGTATATAAAAAGTCTTTTATATATAAAAGGTACTCTGGTAAAATCCAGTGAAATGCAGCTTTATTCTTCACTAATTTCCCTTTTTTATATAATTCATATCTGGATGAATTTTTAAAATTTTCTGGTAAGTATAAAAGTGGATGAGATATAAAAAGCAGCCCTTTCACTTTCCGCTGTAATAAATAGTCTCGAAGATCGTGGCCTGGTCCAGTAGTTGCTTCGTGCAGAACTATAATCACCCTACGATTTAACCAAAAAGTTTCTCCTACTGCTTTCAGATTTTTTTTCATTGCTCATTTTTATACCAAGTGATTGTTTTTGATAAACCTTCGTCAAGCGAGACTTTAGCCTTAAAACCTATTTTTTCTTTAGCTTTCGTGTTGTCGCTATTGCGTCTTGAGCTTCCATCCGGTTTTGTTGTATCGAAAGCAATCTTCATCTTTTTTTTACTAAGTTTGACGATCTTTCGTACCAGCTCAGCAATTGAAACTTCCTCATTCGTTCCAATGTTTACTGCATCTGCAACTGGATATTTTTCTATCGTACGCATAAGACCCTCAATAAAATCATCTACGTAAAGGAATGCTCTCGTTTGTCGACCGCTTCCCCACACATTAAGAGGATTTTCACCATCAAAAACACGCTTAATAAGTGCTGGGATAACATGCGAATGCTCTGGATCAAAATGATCACGAGGACCATAGCAATTATAAGGCCTTGCTATCCCTACCTTCATTCCAAACTCCTCCATATAATATTTTCCCAACAGCTCACTCATTCTCTTTCCCCATCCGTATCCTCCATTTGTCGGCTCAGGCTCATCCAGAAAACCCTCTGTCTCAGGAGTAGGAATAGAACAGTTACGAGGATAAACACATGCAGAAGAGACTACTAAAAATCTTTCAACGCCACTTCTACGCGCTGCTTCAATCATAGTCGTTCCTATCAGAAGAACATCGCGAAGCATGGTTGCCTGATGAGTTTTGTTGTATTCAATTCCACCAACTCTTGATGCCAAATTCATTACAATATCTTGATTCTTACATGCCTTTAAAGCCGTATTAATATTCGTACAATCTCCTCTAATAAATTTAACTTTATTTTTTACAGAATCTAAATTTTCTTTTCTACCATTTTGGAGATTATCTAAAACAGTTACGATAGTATTTCTCCCAACAAGCTTTTCTACCAAATGACTTCCAATAAATCCTGCTCCTCCTGTTACCAAAACCTTCTTATTTTCCCAAAAATTTTTCATAGTTATTTAAGCTGTGAATATTTTTATTATTTCCTTAATTTCTTTTCCTGTAAGTTCAGGATTATTCCCAAAATATAAACCTTGCTCGTGTATTATTTTAGCATTTATATTCTCGCCAGTAAAACCACTAACATATTTTTTAAAAAATGGTTGAAGAACCATATCTCCACCAACAATTGGTCTAATTTCTATTTTATCCTTACATTTTTCTACTATTTCATCGCGAATTTTTTTTGATTTACAAATTATAGGAACAGCAAAATTTGAGATAAATTCAATATGGTTATATTTAATTGGATAATAATTTAAATTCTTATATAAAATTGATGCTAATTTAAGAAAATTTTTGTTTCTTTTTTTAATAATCTCCGGCAAATATTTTATTTGCAGATTTCCTAATAATCCATTAATTTCGGTAGGTCTTAAATTGTATCCTAAATCATAAAAAGTGTACCTTGAATAAAAAGTAGAGTTCACTTTATGCCTGTTTCTTATCTGAACTTGACTCTCCAATGAAAGATTTCTATCCCAACCGTGCGCTCTGACAAGTTTTAACATGTCGGAAAGTTTTTTATCATTTGTACAAATTGCACCACCCTCTACCGTTGACATATGATGCCCCACATAAAAAGAATAAGTGCTTGCAAGCCCGAAATTACCAAGCTTTTTACCTCTATATACAGTTCCTAATGCTTCACAATTATCTTCTATTAAAATTATGTTTTTCTCTTTACAGATTTTAGCAATTCTATCTATGTCGTCACAAAAACCTAGCAAATTTGTAAGAAATAGTGCCTTAAGCTCGTGTTTTTTTATTGTATCTATAAGTTTTTTACTTGAAACATTTAATGTATCAAGCTCAACATCTATGGGAATTGGATTGACTCCTAGCTCTATTAATGGCATCGCATTTGTGGACCAAGTCAATGAAGAAAATGCCATATTAGCGCTTTTTTTAATTCTACTTAAATTTAAAAGAGACTGTATTAAAGCTAAATTTGCCGAACTTCCACTATTAACAAATATACAATACTTTCTTTTTTGCCACTTTGCAAAATCTTCCTCAAATTTTTCGCACTGCACACCAAAACTTAGATGTTCAGCCTTATCAATAAATTTAATGAGCTCTTTCTTTGTATCTTTTTCTTTGTAAAATGTTGATTTTATGAGTTTAATCATATTGCTCAATGGGGACTTATTTTTTCCTTATTCAATCTTTATATTTACCCACACGTCCAAAAAAAAACTGGTTATAATAGCAGAGTCTAACATCTTTGATCAATTTTGGCAAAAAATCGTCATCAAAAACCCAACAGGATAATATTTTGAATAATGCCATACTTCCACAATGAATCTCTCATATGAAAAACTCTTATCGATTTTTGTAGTAATCAATCATCTTTTTAAGCCCTTGCTCAAGTGAGGTTTTCGGCTCCCATGAAAAAAGTTCTTTTGCCTTTGTGTTATCGAGGAGCCATTCATCTGCTTCAAACAATCTATCTGGAAAAGCGCCAAGCAATACTTTAGATTTACTTTCTGTTAAGCGAAGTACTACATCTACTAAGTATTTCAAGCTATATTGTTTTCCTCCTCCTGCATTAATAATGATAACTTGTTCTTCCATATTCATTCCTAGGAGTAGTGTCATCGCGTCAATAGCATCACCTATGTATATATAATCCCGCTTTTTTGTACCTGAGTTAAGAAGAATATCTTCGCCTTTAAGAGCTTTGATGATAATTTGAGGAATTAACCGCGAGTCTGGTTGTTCTGGTCCATATGCAGTTCCTATTCTAAAAATAAAAATAGAAAATCCAAGTTCTTGACCATATAATTTTGCAAATTGTTCTGCAGCAATTTTTGAGATAGCATAAGGAGATGGAGGATCGGGTATTTGATTTTCAGAATATGGAAGCGGCCCATTTCCATAGACTTCTTCACTACTTGTATAAATAAAACGTATTGGTTTGTACTCTCTTAATGCTTCCAAAATATATAAAGTACCTTTAATATTTATCTCTAAACATTTTTTAGCAATATCAAATGAACGAGATAAGTTCACAATACCGCCTAGATGATAAATTGTTGTCGGTAAAAATTTGTGGATTTGTCTCTTCACTTCATGTTCGTTAGTTAAGTCACCCATGAGCTCATAAACTTCATAGCCCCTCTTTTCTAGCTTTTTCGTCAAATGCTTACCAAAAAAACCAGATGCCCCAGTTATCAGTATTTTCTTTTTTGAGAGATCTACTATCATAAATCAGTCTTTATAATACTCTAGCCCCTTGAATAAGTAAAGATAATAGGACAGGCGAGGACTTTTGCTGACCTTCGATAAAAACATTAAGTCTTTTACTTTTCTTATTTTTTTTTGTACTATATTTCTTTTCTCTAAAGTCTTGGGTAAATTTATTAAGCTCCAACATATCGCCTTTTGGACAGCGAGAAATAACTGTATTCTTCCTGTGAACAAGTAGATAACAGCAGTTGTTTCGTAGATGAACAGATGCAGGGGCAAAATCCTAATCAAGGTTTTTACTTCAAAATTTTTTATGTAGCTGGATATTCTATTTTTAAAAGAGTGGAAAAAAATATTCTTAGTGCCAAACTTTCTTGCGGAAACTCCTCCTTTATGGTAAATCAATGATCCTGGTGTATAAATGACTTTGTATCCTGCAAGGTGGACACGTAAACAAAAATCTGTTTCTTCAAAATAAAGGAAAAAGTCTGAGTCAAAAAGTCCAATTTTATCTATCAGTTTTCTCCTGATAAGCATACACGCACCATAAGCTGAAAAGATTTCATTTTTTTTGTTGTACATAGAAAGATTAGATCTTTTCCCATAACCTGGATAGTAAAGAAATCCTGTGGGAGTAAGAAATGCGCCAATTGAGTTAATTGTACTATCAATATAGGACGGATTTCCTTTGTAAAGAATTTTTGGCTGGACGATACCAATGTTTCTATCTTTCTCTAGGATTGTAACCAAAGGTTTAAGAAAATTTTTCGTAACGATGGTATCATTGTTGAGAAGAAGTACATATTCTCCTTTTGCTTTTAAACACGCAACATTACTACCTTGTGCAAATCCTAAATTTTTATTGCTCTCTATAGACTCTACTTTCTTGAAATTCTTGATTATCTCCTTTGACTTATCGGTAGAGTTATTATCTAAAACAATTACTTGAATATTTCTATAATTTTGAGTAAATAAGAAAGATAGGCATTCTTGCAAGATAGCTTCTCCATTCCAATTTACTATAACAACCGAAACAAGTGGCATATCCATTATTTTCAAATATGTTGAGTAAAATACTTGGCGTACCAAGTTAAAGTTCTTTTTAAACCCTCATTAAGCGCAACTTTTGACTTCCATTTTAATATTTTTTTTGCCTTGTCAGATGAAACATATTGCGATGGTATCTCTAAGCCTCTTTCGTCATCAATTTTTTTGATCTTTAAATTTTTACCTGACAAGTCGATTATCTTCTCAATTAGGTCTTTAACAGAAATTCTACTTCCACTGCTAAAATTAAACACCCTATTATTCCCCAAAGATGAAGGATCAGCTTTGCAGAGCTTTATATAACTATCAACGGCATCATCTATAAACAAGTACTCCCTTAGTGCTTCCCCTCCCCACATTTGGGGAGAAATACCCGATAGAACAGCTTTCATAGTTTTTGGTATAAGACGAGTGAAATTTAAGTCGCCAGGGCCATAGATATTTACAAATCGCGGTATTAAAACAGGAAGATTAAAATTTTCCGCATAAGATTGGGCAATAAGATCTACGCAAGTCTTGGATGTCTCGTATGGTCTTGATGGTTTTGGAGAGTACTTTTCAAGATAAGGCAGTTTATTGTCTCCATAAACATGAGAAGTAGAAGCAATTATTACTTTTTCTAATTTATTTTTGCGTGCACTCTCCAAGATACTTAATGCACCCTCTATATTTATCTTAAATGTATTATATGGATCTTCTTGACCGGTTTCCACAAGAGACTCCGCAGCTAAATGGAAACAAATCTCTATCTTTTTTTCTTTAATAAAAGTATCAATCGTTGAGTAATCGAGGATATTTGCTTTGATGATCCTCCCTTTATCTGTAGAACGTGAAATACCCCAGACAACTGCACCTTTTTTTTCCAGTGCACTAGCAAGATGAGAACCTACAAACCCATTAATTCCTGTTATTAAAACTGGTTTATTGCGCCAAAAAGATTTATTTCCCAAAGACACGTCTTACCTCCTCCTTTACTGTAGGAACCCCATAAATAATAAGCATAGAAAAACACATGAAGGGGTGTATAAACCAAGCAATATCACGAATTTTTGCATAGCCTCTTATACTATCATAGAGAGGTTTTACAAAGGTTACAGATAGTAATATGTATCTTATGAGCTTTGCTCTATCTTTCTTTGGCTCATAAATGCTATAACGTCTTCTCATTAAGTCTTCAAAATGATATTTTTCAATAAAATACTTCCGTCTCAACAAAAAAGGAATAACTTTATTATTTGTAAGATGAATTATGGAGTCTTTGAAAATCCCATAGGTATTAAAACCTTTTTTAATAAGATCCACATGAACATCTATATGGAAAAAATTATCGGAGTCTACCTTTGCCTCTTTAAGGAGGAGTTTTCGCCTCATAGCTGCACCATTTCCGCCTAGTGCGGGAATACTATCTGCACTAAATTTGACAAGGTAATAGCTTCCCATATCCTTGCTTTTGCCAAGTAAGTTATAACTATCATAAGCCCAAGAAAGATGGGAGTGTTTGCCAAGATAATATGCTACCGGATCCACTCCTCCTAATAATGCAAAATATCGATCCAATAGTGTCATCTTGGGATCATAATGAAAACGTAGCGGTTCAACCCCGACCACTTCTTTATGTTTAATGAAAGGGATAATCATCTTCTTGAACCATTTATTATGAGGCAAAATATTATCATGATCCATTAAAAAAAGAATGTCTCTAGAGGCGGCATTTACGCCAACACCCTTATTGTATTCTGCATTTTGCAATTCTTCTGGAACTTTAATAAGTTGTACATTATATCGCTTCACACTTTCTAATGTATTATCTGTAGATCCACCATCAACAATAATAATTTCAATTTTCTCTTGAGGATAATCTTGCGCTCTTACGCTCCCGAGAGATTTATTTATCGTCCGTCCGGAATTAAATGTCGCCATTACAACCGAGAGTGATGGGAAATTTTCTTTTGAGTTTTGTATCTCGCCCCTATTTTTTTTCTTCATACACTTGGCAAATTACATTCCAGCTTTTTTTGACACTTACATTCCAATCAAAGTTTTTAGACCATTGTTGAGCATTTTTGCTTAGCGTATTATACAACTTTTTATCGCCGATCAGGTGAGTGATAGCATTTGCCAAAAGTTTTGGATTCTTGGGCTGAACCAGAATACCTGTTTTTCCGTTTTGTACCGAATCACGCAGGCCCTCTACATTATATCCAACTGTAGGAACTCCTTGACTTGCAGCCTCAATAACAGTTAAGCCCCACCCTTCTTTTACTGAAGGGTGAATTAAGAGGAGTGCTTGCTTTAATAGCTGAAATTTCTTTTCTTCGTCAACAAACCCCTGATAATAAACACTTTCTCTTATAGCTTTATATTTACTTTCCAATAAAGTGTTCAGAGTGGCTTCCTTTTCTTCTTTCCCTACAACCCATAATACTGCACTAGGAATTTCTTTCTTAATGTACCGTAATGCTTCCAGGGCATCATTTATTCCTTTATCTTTTTCTACTCTCCCCAGAAATAGTATTGTTGGCTTACGTGCTTTTTTTATTGATGAAGAAGTCTTATAGATATGTACTCCATGATTCACAACAAAAATCTTGTCTTGAGCGATACCAATCTTAAGCAACGCTTCTTTTGCCGAATCTGATCCTGTTATAAATTTATTTTTTCTATATAGCTTAATAAATAATGGTTCACATACATACCCGATTAAAGCAAGTGGAGCAAGGATATTTGAAAACCATAGCTTCCCAGCGATTTCATTAATCAATCCAACTATTTTTTCTTTTTTTTTCATGTACAAAATAGAAAAAAAAGGGATAAAATGAAAACTGTCAACAACAATATCGGGGTTGCCAAGCCTTTTGGTAATATAAGAGAAAAATGCCCAAATATGGACAGTATAGGCTGAACCTTTTCGAATAACTTTTATTCCGGCTATAGTTTCTTCTTTTTTTAGATTTTTATCAAAAGCTGAAAACCAGATTATTTGAGCACCCTTTTTCCTCCAGTATTTTACGTGTTCAAAAAGAGAAATTTCCGCTCCACCAGCTTTTAGATTTTTCGGATCACGCCAATTAAGAATAAGAATATTCATGGAAAAAGATAGGAATATTATATATTTTTTTTACGAGAAAAACATTAGCTCGATAGACGCATGTGGAGTCCCATATTTTTTTGTACTATCCTTTTTCTTATTTTATAATACCTCCTTATCTTTAATCGATAAAATACAGCCAGTGTGTCTAATGTCATCAGAAATATTATTTTCCATAAACTCTTTGAAATAATAGTACTATTACCACTTTGAAATTTTATTTTGATAGGCGCCTCAAAAATTCTTTTGTAACCCAATGCATATGCAACTGCTAATATCTCTATGTCAAATGCATATGCTTTAACAAGAAGTCTTGGCAAAACTTTTTTTATTACTCTTCTCTTAAAAAATTTAAGGCCAACTTGTGTATCCCGAACTTTGAATCCAAATAAAGTTGCGGTAAGCAATCTGTAGCCCCACGATAAAATAGTCCTGTATAATGGATAATTCACTTTTGACACGGGATGGAGTTTTGAGCCTACGATGATATCGGCATTATACCATTCCATGTGGTTAAGCAGCATTCTGAACCCTTCCGGATGTATATCCATTCCTGCGTCCATAAATCCTATGATATCTCCCTTGGCAGCAAGCATTCCATAACGAACAGCATGTCCTTTTCCTTGATTTTTTCTATATCCGGTTACTTTTATTTTTTTTGATTTGATTGTCAGCGCTCTTTTGTAGGTATTATCGACAATTCCATCAATAACAATAATAATTTCATAATTATAGTGAAGCTCGGTAAGTGCTTTTTGTATATTTTTGATGTCTCTAACAATTGTTTTTTGTTGCATATAAGCAGGTACAATAATGGAAAGGAGATTAAGCTTGAACTTGGTTCTTCGTGGCATATGGGTAGTATAGCAAAAGCCCGGTAACAAGTAAAAATGTAATTGCCAAAGAAATACTAATTATTTGTAAAAATGTGTGATGATAAAAATATATCAAAGTTACTTGTAATATTGCACCAAGAATAATTGGAAGAAAAACTTTCGTCTTCTTAATAGAAAGGTAAAAATTACTTATAATCGATAACAAGCTGTACAAAGAAATATAAATTGCAAAAGGAACAAGTAAAGAATTAATTGCTAAATATTCTTGATTTTTTAGGAAGAATAAAATAGAAAATTTAGGGAAAAAAGAATAGAAAATCGTAAGCAACAATGAAGGAACAAATACCAATAAAAGAGATATTTTAAATGTATTGGTAAAATTTTCACTTTTACTGTGCTTCTGTACAATAAGAGGAAACATTACGGTTCCAATGGGCGCTGAGAGATAAAAAATAGCTCTTGAGATGAGCGATAACCCCGCGTAAAGTCCAGCTTGATGAGGATCAAAAAAATGCTTTACCAACATTATATCAACCGAAATAAATGATGTTAATCCAAAAAGCGTCAGTGATGAGGGAATGCCATATGAAATTAACTCCTTTATTTTTATCGTTGGTAAAATTATTTTTCTGTCAAATATAAATTTTAACGGAATAAAGCTGAAGAAATAACTGCTTACACCAGCGATAACCATTGCGAACACGGCTCCTGATATAGAATACCCTAAATTAACAAGTAGTATTCCCACTGAAAACTTCAATAGTGCGTTCACCAAACCTACTAATACTTGGAAGGTGAATGCTAGTTTCGCTTGAAGAAAAGCCATATTAATAACACCAATAATAGTAAAAAATATTATGAGATCGGCCAAAATTAAAATAATTTTATTCTCAATATGAAAGAACCCACTGATGCTTGGGATAAAATAGAGAAAGCAAACAAAAAATACTATTGCAATATAAAACAAGAGTTTTTTTATTTTTACATATAATCCACGTAACAGAGGGAAGTTATTTAACGCGAAATAATCGCCGGCAAATCTAACTACTACGGGAATAATCGCAGATATGAATAAAGCAGGAAATCCAATCAAAGACATAACGCTTGCTAAAATACCATAGTCTGAGATGGACAAACTTCTACTCATATAAAGGTTAAAAAGAAAATTAAAAAAGTTAGCTATTAAGCCTCCTAAAACGACGATAGTACTACCGTAAATGAGCGGATGCTTTATTATGTTTTTTGCTTGTTGCCTCATATCACGTTGACAATACTTTTTTATAAACCCCGATCGTTTTATCTGCTGTTTTCTTCCAATTAAATTTTTTCGCTTGCTGCAATCCCTTCAGAGAAAGCTCATCTTGCATTTTTTTTGTGAAGAAAACTTCACTTATTCCTCTTGCAATGCTCTGAGTATCGTACTCATCGACATAAAAGACCGCATCGCCTCCCACTTCCGTTATTGACCCTCCTTTTGTTGTGACAACCGGACATCCGCATTGCATCGCTTCAATTATAGGTAGCCCAAATCCTTCATAGAGAGACGGCATCACAAATAGAACAGCACTATTATAGAGGCTGACGAGATCGTCCGTCGAAACGAAACCAAGTTTTATTATTCGTCTATCTCCATCAGCTAATTTATTTACTTCCAAAAGATCTTTATTCCATGGATTTTTTGCATTAAAAAGTTTTTCAGTTAATGTTTTTCCGACCATCACCAAAGAAAGGTTAATTTCCTTAACTGCATGAATAAGCCGAGGCAGATTTTTATTCCATGTTACATCCCCTACATATAAGACAAATTCTTCAGGAAGGCTGTATTTTTGGATAATTTTATCCTTCCAGTCTCCTCTGTCAAGCTTACGAAATTCGTCTGCAGCAGCTAAATATACTACGTCTACTTTTTCTTTTTCTACACCTGCTATCCCGACAATATCGTTTTGTGACGAATAAGAATCTGTGATAATTCCACTTGCTTGACGAAGCTTTAATTTTTGTATATGCCAATTGAAACTGCCTCTTATTCCCGCCGGAAAATATTTCGGAAAAACAAGAGGTGTTAAATCGTGAACAGTAATAACAGTTTTACTGAAATTTGATCGAGGCAGTGTATTAAAAAATGGCTCAAAATATGGATAGTGAATGAGATTGACTGATTTATCAACGCTCTCACCTCGAGTAAAAAAAATATATTCGTTGTCAGGATGATATTTTAGAAGCGATCTTTTTAAGTATTCCAGATAAAAACCCGTTCCTCTTACCCTATGACTGCCTACTCTTTTATCGGTGAATGGGGTGATATCTATTGCTATCTTCATCGTGCATTTTTTTTATGCCATTCCCAAGCACTTTTTACGATTGTTTCTAAATCCGAATACTTTGGAGAGAAATTAAGTTCTGAAGTAATTTTATTTACGTCTGCGACTAGGATATCCGCATCTCCGAGCCTTCTTTCAACATTATTAATCTGAAAATCAACTCCTGAAACTTTTTTTATCATTTCCAAAACTTCCTTATTTGAGTACCCCTTCCCGGTACCAACATTATAATAAAGTGCTCCATTTTCATGCTCCAATTTTTTAAGTGCCAGAACATGAGATTCTACAAGATCTAATACATGAATATAGTCTCTAATGCACGTTCCATCGGACGTATTATAATCACTGCCGTACAAATTAAATGGTTTATTATTCAAAGTAGCAGAAATTGCACTAGGGATAATATGAGTTTCAGGTGTATGATTTTCCCCCATACTTCCGTCCAATGAGGCTCCGCTTGCATTGAAGTAACGAAGAGCAGCGAATTGCACTCCATGTATTTTTTGATACCACTTTAATATATTTTCGACCATAAACTTACTTTCACCATAGGGGTTTTCAGGTTTTTTTGTATGGTCTTCGGGGATTGGGATTTTAATTGGATTCCCATATACTCCTGCAGATGAGGAAAAAATAAACTTGGTAACAGCATGATTTCTGGCATGCTCGAGTAATTTCAGCGCCATAAAAGAGTTATTTTCAAAATAGAGATATGGTTTCTCCATTGACTCTCCCATAGATATATATCCTGCAAAATGAATTATGGCATCAAATTTGTGAGATGAAAAAAGGTCTCTAAGGAACTGAGAATCTGCGAGGTTACCTTTTATAAAATCTGCCCTATTATCAATTGCTTTTTCAGATCCTCTCTCAAGACTATCCGCAACTGTTACTTCATACTCGTCTTCAAGTAGTCTTTTAGCCATGAAACCTCCGATATATCCGGCTCCACCTGTAACTAAAATCCTCATATTAAAATATTCGCATCTAATATTTTATCAAAATACGTAAGCTTAATATACTGACTCAATGGTTTTCTCCAATTTTCTTACTTTTTCTCAAATATTTAAAATATGCTGTAGGGAAACGAAGGGACGAAAAAAATGAAAAAATAAGTCCCTGCCAGGAGTCCATGAATCCTTTATGTCTTACATATGTCAGAAGAAACCAATGAGTTGGCAAAACAAGCATGTGCTTGATAAATTGATAGGAATTTTTTTTAAGTCTTTTTTCCTGGTACTCATCTGCTATAAGACTTGTATAACGGTCGAATCGCAACAGATAACGATTAAATGACGGATCTGCAATATGAATTAGTGGCTCATGTAGATATCCGACCTCCCCTTCAACTACGGCCTGTTCATGAACGTCTTCTTGTGGCAAGCGACCTTTACCTTTTCTGTATAATCGCAGCGTGAAATCTGGATATTGTCCACCTTTCATTAGAAATCTCCCAAGAAAAAAATTCTTTCGAGGCACCCAATATCCATTAACGTCATTTTTTTCATGAATATGAGTTTGTATTTCTTTTGCTGACTCAGAGGTAACACGTTCATCTGCATCAAGTTGCAAAATCCAATCTTTTGTTGCCATACCAATTGCCTTTTGTTTATTAATGTGGAAGATAGGAGGATTGTTGGTGATCCGAATTTTTGCATTGTATCTTTTGGCTATCTCTACCGTATCATCCGTCGATGAACCGTCAACGATAACAATTTCATCGGCGAGATTTTTTACCGATTCAAGGCAATCTGCTAAATTCTTTTCCTCATTAAAAGTTGCTAAAGCAACAGTTAAGCTTCCCATATTCTTTTCCTCAGTATAACTAAAAGAACGAGAGCAAACAAACTAATTCCGCTTATGATATCGGCGAGCAAACGCAATTTTGTCTCTTCGAAAATGACAGAAACTGTATGCTTCCCTTTTTCAACGTAAAATGTCATTAGGCCACGGTTATTCGGATCTTGAAACTCAATAGGAACTGATAAACCATCAACCAATACTTTCCATCCAGGAAAATAAAGTGTGTTTTCTCTTAGTCTTGTGTTATTGCTTGAAATTACCTCATAATTATGAACAATAACCTTTCTCTCTTTCTCTCTAATAGTAGCTTGTCCAGAAAGTGTTTCAATATGTGCTTTTGGTCTTTTTTCCATAAACCTTACAGACCAGATAGACGCACTTTCTCCTGTATCTGTGGTACTGTTATAAATACTTGTATAAAAACCTTGCGGTTTTTGTAAATATCCTTTTGGATGAAAATAATCTTTATTAAAAAGGAGAACCAACACCACAAGTAGGGCAATGAAAACTTTTTGAAACCTTTTGAGGGTAGTGGAAAGCACAGCTGCCCCCAATACTGCCGATGAAAAAACACTAATAGAAAGAAATCTCCAGGGAAACTGAAATTTTTGTAAAATAGTTATTTTCTCCCAAATAAACTTTGACGCCGGTGTCATTAAGAAAATTGTTATTATGAAATAGAAAAGTAAACCGGTTAAAAAAATCCATTTTTTATTTCTTTTCATGTAGAGATACACTATCAAAGGGACTGAAAGCGCAGTAAAAAACCACTGTAAAATGCCAATCTGGGGACTAAACTCTCCGCTTCCACCATAGCTCCATGGACTAAAAAGTAGTTGCTGAAATGAGACAAAATTATTCGCATATACTCCCTTTGTAACTATGTCCCGAAGTGTATATTTTCCCTCTATAAACGCAGGAAACCAAAATAACATTGAAATCCCAAAACCAAACAATAACAAGAAAAAAATATCTCGATAAAGGCGCTTTTTTGATTTTGTTTGGAATAGTAGAAAAATAGCATAAAAGAGAATAATTGGAAGAAACATCAAACTTATCGCATTGTGAGAGAGGACAAGTCCGGCAAGAGAAAGAGACCCACCAAACACATACCAAAAGGATTGTTTTTTTGATAACTTAAGAAGAAAATAAAGAATAAGAGGGGGGAAAATAAAAGCAACATGTTCCCCTATCGCTCCTCGCACATATAGATCAACAAATCTATAAGGGGCAAAGGTATAAAGTAGTCCCCCGCCAATTGCTGCTTCTTTTGTCATGAACTCTGAAAGCCACAGATACATACAGAGGGCACTTAAAATGAACGACACTCCAAAAACAATCTTTACACTGTCAACAAATGAGAAGCCTGAGAAGTGAATTATGGAAGCCATGTACGAGGGAAGGGGATACAAAAACATGAGAATCGGATGACCGTATCCCCAATTAAGGTTTCCGGCCCAGCGGGGGACAATGTTACCCTCTTGCAGATTTGTATAAAAATTTGCAATACGTGCAACATGGTCCTGGCCATCATGGGTTAAAGGTAGACCGGGATGGATCAAGTCAATAAGGGGAACAAGTGACAGAACAAATAATAATACAAGGGGAAATATTTTTGATTTCATCCTTCTATAATGACAATCGCTGGTTCACCGTTAAGGTAGTTAATAACTTTAAGAAATTTTTTATCTTCGTTCGGAAAATCGTTTGGCCTTCCCACGTATAGAATTTTAGAGTTTTTATCTTCCTTATTCCAATTAATTGGCCGGAATTCATATTTTCCGAAGGCATGATTCTCCCGAAATCCTGCCGTATTATGTACATCCTCATGTTGATACATAGATGGAGGATATTTCAAATAAAATAAGAAGAATATATAAGATTGGTCTAGCGGCGGTTGGTTAGAAACAATAATTTTTTGATATTTATTCTCCAGGAACTTTGCCTCGGCAACTGCTTGCTGATATCCATATTGCCACTCTTCAGAACTAAAATAGTTTTGTTGCACGAAATACTGATCAAGATAGTAGCTGAAATTAAATCCAACAATTAAAAATATTAGTGCGAAAGGAAGGATTTTTAATGAAAGAAATTTTCTAAAAATTTTATTTTCGCTCATATATAAAAATGCGGATAGCACACCAATCGCTGTGAAGATTTGAAATGTGGGAAGAAAGTTTAGTGTGCGAACCGCGTGAGGAACTCCGCTGGTAAATGAAGCAGGAATTGGAGCGATAAGAAACCAGCTAAAGAGAAATAATTTTGTTTTTCTTGTAAAATCCGAAAATAAAAATTTATATATTCCATAAAGTAAAAAAGGTAATTCCCAAAGATAAAGTAACCCCATGTGAGGAGCATGATGTCTTGCAATATCACCTCTCATAAATAACCAGTTAAAATTGAAATGTGAAAAAAACCCTGCAAGTACTTCTATTATATAGACAATTCGTCTATTATGTAGCAATTGCCCTAAAAGGTTTTGAGAATTCTTGTCTTGAAGGTATTTAAGTTGGCTACTATGAACTATTTCATTCTGCTCATTAAAAATACTAACACCTTTTGCACGAAGCAGAGAGTTTTTGTCGGTAAGGATAACCTGTACAACAGGAGCAAGAAGGATAATTCCAACAAGAATGGATGTAATTATATACCTCTTCGGAAGCCTAAAGAATTCTTTTCTGTAGATTACTACGAGAGCTGAGGCAAGAAGGGGAACAAATATTTTTTCACTTTGATAGACATTAAGACTTAAAACCATGCTAACTACTGAGAATGGAATAAACCACGGTTTTTTTAATCCTTTCAAAAAAAATAAAACAGCGAAAATATTAAAGGCTAAACCTGCATTTGTTTCAAACGCTACACGGGAGAATTGAATATGCCAAGGTGATATTGCAAGAAGAAATGATGTAATGAGAGCGAGGATAGAGAAAGCATTTTCCCAATTTTTGGGCTTCCATTTATCAAATAGTTCCTCAACCAGAAAATATACTGCCAGAACAGTAAGTATTCCTAAAATGGCAGATGGAAGCCGGACGGAAAAAGTTGTGAACCCAAATAATGAAATAGGCAGCATGGTAAGATAGGCATATAAAGCCGGTTTATAATCATCAAATGACTGCAGTATAATGGGAAATTGCTTTCCATACTCATCCCGCCCCGTCTGCATAATAGAATATGCGTTATAACCTAAAGCAGCTTCATCCCAGTCAGGTGAGGGAGGAATAGTTCCTAGTCCCCATAATCGAAGAATTGCTGCTATTAGAATAATTAATAACAATAGTAACTTAACTTTTCCCATACTAATCTAGCATATAAGCAATAACTGCAACATGGCCATTTGGAAGATAGAAAGTTTTTTGTATCTTTGAGTCTTTTCGTACATCGGCAGGGGTGACTATATAGAGAACGTGTTTTTCATCTTTAACTAGATCGGGGTCAAAATAATATTTACCAAAACTTTTCACTTTTACAAATCCAAACTCATTTCTTGTAATCTCTGCTTGTTTTCTAAATAATTTCGGATCATATCTTTTATAAAACAGCGTATAAATATACGGCCTTCCTAACTCTTTCGTTAAGTATATTTTATTGTATTGTTTTTCATTAGCTGCAGCGTACATAATTGCATCTTTGTATCCATACTGCCATTCTCCGGCAAATTCTTTTGGGTAATGAATAAAGTAATCCTCAAGAAAATAGACTACATTGAACAGTCCTGCAATTACTATTAAACTAAGCAATAGTTTCTTTACCGGGATACTGAAAATTAATCCTTTTAACCCTGCAATCGAATTTATCAGACCATAAGCAACAATTATTTGAAATGTTGGTAATGTTGCTTCAATTCGGAGAGCATGTGGAGTTTCACGTGCTGTTGCCGCTGGAATTATGCCAAGAAGAAGCCAGAGTGGAATAATCCACCAATTTCCTTCTCGCTTTTTAAACAAGAATAAAATTCCTGCTATTAAAAAGGGCAGTTCGTACAAATACATTTCTCCAACCGATCGGGTAGAAAATTTTGGATTATTATCTCCTTTGATAAACAAGAACTCAGAAGATAAATTATCAAAATAATGTATGAGAAATTCGCCTCCGTATGCTAAACGACGATTGTGCACTATCTTCGCAAAGAGCGTATTGTTATCATTTTTGATTTCTTGATTGGTCTGTTTTATTACACTTATGTCGCTGAATATATTTACTTCTTTAAAACGGAGACGTGCTTGATCTGAAAATAAAAATTTGACCGCAGGGAGTAAAATTACCAAACCAACAACACCTGCAAAAAAGGCTTGTTTTCTAAATGCAAACAGCCTTCTCCAATATCCAGTTGCCAACAGAACAACCAGCAGAGGAGCAACAATTCTAGCAGTATTAAAAGTGTACATTGATGCAACAAACGAAATTGCTGAAAGACTAAGAATCCAGGAATTCTTCTGAACTCCTGCAAGAAAGAGATAGACTCCCACTATTAAGAAAAACGTAGCCACATTTGCTTCAAATGCTGCGCGTGATAACATAATATGCCATGGAGATATCGCTAGGGTTAAAGCTGTTAATAGCGCATAAGCATTTGCCCAATGAAACTTATAAAATATTCTTTTTACCAAAAAATAAGAGACAAGTACGGTCAAAGTCCCCAATAAAGCTGAAGGAAATCTTGTAGAGAATTCATTTAAACCAAGTAATTTGACAGGAAGAATATCCAGATACGCGTAGACAGGAGGTTTATAATCCCCAAACGATTCCAAATAATTAAAAGGCAAAAACCTCCCAAATTCATCTCTTCCGTCAATCCCAAGAGAATAGGCATTATACCCCCATGCGACTTCATCCCAGGTCAATGAAGGGGGATTACTTTCAAGCTGGTAGAAGCGTAATAAACCAGCAGTAAAAATAACTAAAAATAGCAGTAAGAGACTATTTCTTCCACCCTGTTTAAAAAATTTCATCATTGGTTTGGCTAATCTATGAATCTATACTTTATCAAAGTCCATAAAGCTCTAAATCCATCTCTAAAAGTTTGTAATTTTTTCCCTTCCTTATATCCTCTTGGATCTGTCGTAATTGGAATTTCAATAATTTTATATTTATTTTTCAGTAACTTTGCAGTAATTTCCGGCTCGAAATCAAATCCTCTCGCCCGAAGCGTTATCTTTTCAAGTGCTTTTCTTGGAAATAATTTATGACCCGATTCCATATCTGTTATCCAGGTTAGAAAGAGTGCGCTAGTTATTAAACTTAACATTTTGTTTCCAATATAATGTAATAAAAAACGTAAGGTTCTTTCGTCTCTATATAAATTTGGCATACGCCTCAGCCTTGTACCATAAATAACTTGAGACTTATTTGCTCTAATTGGTTTAATAAGTTCTTGTATATTTTTTGGGTCATACTCCAAATCAGCATCCTGAATGATAATATAGTCTCCATTTGCAAATTTCAAACCTGTTCTTATCGCTGTGCCTTTTCCTAGGTTTTTTTTATGTTTCAGTTTTTTCATGTGTATGTTTCGGCCAGAGAATTTTTGCATCATACTTGATATTTCTTTCTCAGTGGCATCAGTTGATCCATCATCCACAATAATAACTTCTTTCTCTATATTAGGCATACTGATTTTCGCAACTTTTTCAAGAAGCTGTGCAACTGTCTTTTCCTCATTATATACAGGGATAATAATAGATAATTTCATTCACGATGTTCTTTAATAACTTCGGAATCTGTTCTGATAAAATATCTTTTAGCAAGCGCCCGTGACTCTCTAATTTTTGGTAACTTTAGTAGTGCAAGATAAAAACCAGTAAAAAACACCCAATCTCTTGAGGCTGTCGCTTTTAAGAAATGGTATGGCAACCAAAAGATATGCGAAAAAAGCAAGTTGGTTTGGGTAATATTTTTCCAAACAAATATAAATTGATTTCTGTATGCTGTTCTTTTAACAACACTAGATTTAAATTTAGTATGAACTATACCTTTTTCATGCTCATGAATTACAACACTTTCTTTCTCAAAGAAAATTTTATAACCTGACTTGAGCCCTCTATAGGAAAGATCTATGTCTTCCCAATAGAAAGGGTCATAAAGAGAGTCGAATCCTCGAAGCTTATCCCAAATAGATTTTCGAAATGCACCGCTTCCACCATTCACCCATAAGGTGTCATTCTTATCAATATCTCCCCTGCTGTGAACCAGAAGACCTCTCTGCCAGCTCCCTACTCCTCGACCACGAAGCACTATTATGTCTCCTTCAACACTTTCATCCATACACGAAACAGCAAAAACTTTCTCATCTTCAAAATGCTTAAGCAACGGTTCAAGAAATCCTCTTCGGGGGACTACATCTGTGTTGAGAAAAATTAAAATATCACCTGTTGCGAGTGTTACGCCTCGGTTAACATTTTTTGAAAACCCCGCTTCTTTTTTATTTCTGTTTTCAATTGTTTTCCCAATGATATTTTCATCCTTAATGCTTTCGATAAACTGTTGAATTACTTCCCTAGATTTATCGGTGGACGGGTCATCGGGAATAATTATTTCAACGGTCCCCATTTTATAATCCTTTACTGCTTCAAGAACTTTCGGGAGGTTTTTTTGCAATAACTTCTCTCCATTGTAATTTGGGATAATGATGCTCAAATTCATAAAATTTCTGTTTATTATAGCAAGGTTTCGTAAAAGACAACATTATGCTCCCCCGCCGGGACTATAACACCACGGAAATTATAGTCAGTTCTATAGATCTTTGTTTGATCGCAGTTCAGGTTGTCAAGAGAGCAAATTTTTGCATGCCAAGTTGGGTAAAACGTATCCGTAAGAACTAAGAACGATTGTTCTTTATTCTTCGTGTTAACACTTACCTGATTTTCTATATATTCCTTAACCGTTACGGACCCATTGCTAAAAGCAGTATTCTGATCTCCTCTATCCCAGTCTTCAACGATTGCTACTTTTTTTAAATCTAACTTTTGATCAAACAATGCAGTTATAGCGGTTTTCTTATCGGCAACAAGTTTTACTTCTTTCACAAAAAATACCCTCGGGAAAGATTCTTTATTTTTATAAATTTTGGTTTGTCCCTCAGTAAATACTTTTTCAAGTTTTGGATTTTTTATCTCGGATAAACTGAGGATATATTTAACGCCCAGTAAATCAACAAGTCTGGAGTTAATATTGTGAGGAGTAATAATCCTATTGAAGCCGAATGGCGCATGGATATCCGGCTTGTCCCTTTCAATTGCCGCAATAAATTCTCCATATCTACTAAGATAGAGAGGGTCATACCCTTCAATGCTTTGCAAACGATATATAATTGAAAAATTTGGCGGAAGAATTTGATTCTCAGTTGTCATAATACGAAATTGTCCTTCTTGTCTCATTAGAAATGTCAAGGCTTGTGTCTTAGGAAATAGATACTTTTTATCTGTGAATGGTGTAAATTTCTGAGAAAATCTTAGAAGATCAACAACAGTTACAAGCAACAAAATACAGTATAGGATATATTTAATTTTCGTTTTTTTGATAAAGGTAGTAATTGTGAATAATATCGTTATCATTGCGAACAATATTGTGGGAAAATAAAGATTACGCTTTGCCACCAATATGTCCTCTTCACTTATTGTTGACACTAATTTATGACCTGAAAAAACAAAAATCCACAATAAAAGCAAAACTATTCCGATAAATGACAAAGAGGGAATTATTTTCCTTTTTTTTTCAGACCGAATGTAGAAGTCTAAACCAAATGCAGAAAGAGCGACAAGTGAAAAATCCGTTAAAAAAAGTAGACGTGTGGGTTGAGAGGTTGAAATGAATGAAACTTGATAAAGATAAGGAAGTTTGGCAAAAATTGTTGGTAAGGAGAAAATAAGTGAGATAAAAAAGATAGATCCGAAAAAGAAAGTTTTTTTATCGCGCCTGTTAAACAAGGCGAAAATTGCCATAATAAGAGGAAGTATTCCTATGTAGCCAATGAACTCCCCATAGTTCCATACTCCCCAGTAATTCAGCGTTGTAGGATTCCCAAAAAAATCCGGTGCTATAAACTGAATTAGATTCTGCCAAGGAATAAACCATCCTTCTTTTTGCCAGTTAATTTGATCCAGGCTTCTTGCACTCGATAGAACTAATTGCAGCGTAGGTATCCATTGAATTGCTGTAATAAGCAAAAAGCAAAAAATGAGAAGCAAGAAGACGATAGGAATATTTTTTTGTCTTCCAAATTGAGCCCACCTAGCCAATATATACAATAATGAAAACAGAAAAAGGTAGAAAAATGTCTGTAAATGACCTGCAAAAAATGAAAATGTCAGAGAAAATACAAAAGTTAATGACCAAATAAAATAAGTTTTAAATTTAAAGTTATTACTTAGGGGGATAATATCACGCACGATTTTATCGATACTCAGAAGCACTAATGGCAGCCACAAAGCAACATGTAGTATCGTCCCCCACTCTAACCATGCGATAAAGAATCCACAAAGTGCAAATGTTAGGCTACCGAAAAGACTGGCAACTCGATTTAGTTTTAAACTATCTAAATATATAAAAAGAAAAATGCCCGCAAGAATCATCTCAAGAAAAATGAGAATACTCCAAGCAAGTGAAAACGGCATGAGGAAAAAAAGAATATTTAAAGGGTAGAGAGATGCAGGTTGCATAGATGCAAGAAGCGGTGCACCCGCCATAGTATACGGATTCCAGAGAGGAAAGTATCCTCTTTTTTCAATTTCTACGGAAATCCATCTCCAGGGATACTGTTGACGAACCGGATCTGTAATTAAGAAATTTTTAAAAGGAATACCGCGGGGATTTTCTTTCGAGTATAGGTCTCTAAATGGATGGTATAAGCCGACAATTGTGTCTGAGGGAATCGGCAATTTGCTTTGTAGAATAAATGGCCTGAAGAAAATTATCACAGTAAATAAAAGAGGAATTAGTAGTACTAGTTTTTTCATTGTATGATTTTTTCTATTCCCTGACAAAATCTCTCTTTATTAAATTGTCCCACAGATGCTTTTGCTTTTAAACTAAGCTTTTCCAGCAAATCCTTTTCCTTTATTAATTTTAATGTTTGAGCCTTCAGCTCCGAGAGATTATCCCACAAAAACCCATTCTCCCCGTCCTTAACTATCTCTCTCTGTCCTCCTGCATTGATAACAACAGGAACTACTCCTGCCCCCATTGCTTCAACTGTTGAAATACCAAAGTGTTCAGCATACTCAGGACGCTCGTCTAAATCTTCTCCAAAGCCTGATGCATGCCAATATATTTTTGCTTTTCCATATATCTCCCAGAGCTCTTCATTCCTTTTGTTAATTAAAAATTCAATTGGAAAATTTTTTGAGCTGCTTAACAATTTTTTAAATTCAGAATCTTCTTCATTATGTATGCTTGTTGCAACGACAAACTTCCAGTCTTTCAAACCATCCTTTACCATTTGCTTAAATGTGTCTACCATAATTTGTTGTTTTTTATAATCTTCGTTTTTTACATTTACCACTCTGAACCTTCCTACGTGAAGAATGATATTTTCCTTTTTTTCTTTTTTTACTTTTATATCAACAGGAGGATATAAAACTTCGCTATTAATTCCATATTCTTTATCAATAAAAGATTTCGTAAAGTAAGAGTTGCAGAATATCTTCGTGATTCTTGAAAATTTAAACCTGTCTTTGATGAAATTTAACTTCACGTTTTGTAAGGGCTGTTGAATATGAATGTATAATTTCTTTGAGAGGCTGAATGGGATGCTTCCGTCGCTTAAAATGATAAGCGCATCAAGATTTCTCGTCTGAATTACTCTTTCAAAAAAGTTGACGTTTCGTGAGAATATATTTTTATTGAGCGTTATGTTTGAAAGATTGAGAGAAAATCGCTTCTGTAGTTTATTTATATCATCTCTGCTATCCCAAAAGACCGTTACATCATGTTTACTCGAAAGACACTCCGCAAGCGTCATCATGTATTTCTCCCCACCACCCAAATCGTCCAAATAAGGATCATAAATGCCAATTTTCATATCTTTTCAGAACTTAACATAATCCTGAGCAAGTCGAAGGATCATAGTACGATTTTACCAAGTTTTTAACCTCTTGCATACTGCAAAGGTGCATGCTACCATAGCAATAATATGAATGTCTACCCGAGGTTTTCGCCCATACAGTCAGTTTTAATTTATTTACTTTCTATTTGGTCTTTAATTTGGCAGGGGATAGCTCTTTGGAGAGCCGCGAAATATCACCAGAGGAATTGGTTTATTGTTCTTCTGGTTTTACATACTTTCGGAATCCTGGATCTTATTTATCTGTTTCGTTTTGCAAAAAAGAGGATGACGATTGAAGAGATACGGCATTGGTTTAAAAAGGTTTTCTCGCAAAGGATTAGGTCATAAAATCCCCTGATAGTAGAACACTGCTGTTGAATTTCCTTCCGGTACAACTATTGCTCGAAAAGAGTAGTCGGCACGAAATATTTTTTTCTCTTTCTGATTAACTTTAACTTTCCAATTTGGGTAATAACTGTCAGATAAAAACAGCAGCGCAGGCTTTTTTGTCGATATTGCTACTACTATTTTATCAGAAGTATATTGCACAATTGATGCTTTTCCAGAACTTTCTCCGGAAGGACTGAGTCCAGGATCTTCCTCAAGGATAATTGAGTTACGAAAATCAAATGTATTACTGTAAAACCTTTTTATTATCTTTTCACTATCTTTTATAACCTCATATTTATTAAATAATTTTACTCTAGAAAAGGCCGCATTATTTTTGAATAATTGAAATTTTTCATCCTTGTAGATCACCGAATATTTTTTCGGATTTTCCCACACAGGAAATGCCCAGTTTTGATAAGTATAGGATATAGGATGGAATATAATATTTACACCGAGAAGGTCTAAAACCCGATCAGTATATTTTCCATGTTTCTCAAGAACTACTTCTGATCGTTTTGCATCAGTGAATTCTCCCGTTTTTGCGCTTTGTATAAACTCACCATACCGCTTACTGTATAAAGGATCATACCCCTCAATTGACGGAATGTGGTAGTAAGTATCTATATACGCCTTATAGTCACCATACGCTCTTCCATCTCCTACCTCTCTTTTCATTGCCGAGAGAACAGGGACCTCCGGAAAAACAACGTCTTTTGGGTCAAACGGTACCCATTTGGCGGCAAATCGCAAGCTATCAACTGCAGTTAATATAAAAAGAGTCCAAACAAGGAAAATCGAAAATTGCTTTCTCTTTATAAACATAGCAGAGATAGCAAGAATAGTAGCAATAGAAAAGATGAAAAACGGTAAAACAAGATTTCTTGTTGCTTGAGAGAGCTTATCACTCGGAAGGACTCTAAATACAAAAAGTAGAACCCAAATAATAAAAAATAAGCCAATACTAAAAAGAGGAAACAAAACTTTTCTATATGCCTTTTTATCTAGTTGTTCTGATAAGAGGTCAAGCCCAAAACCAGCTAAGATAGCAAAGGAAAAGCTGAACAAGACAATTATCCGAGACGGAATACTTGTTGAAAAAATCGGAACTCTTAAAACAGAAATAATGTTCTGAATGGATGTATTAAGTGCTAAAAGGAGCGAAGTTATTCCGGCAAAAAAGAAAAACCAAATTATTTTTTTCTTTTTATTTAAAAAAAGAGCACTAAATGCCAGCATGAATGGGATAATTCCAATAAAACTTGCCCATTCGGCATAATACCCAAACCAATCGTTCCTTGTTACAGGATTACCAAAGAAATCAGGTGCAAAAAGAGTGATTAGGTACTGAAAAGGTATACTGCCAGTATTTGAAAATATCTGACTTCTTACAGAATAGCTATATAGCTCAAGTGAAGGAAGGATTTGAATAAGTGAAATCGCAACGCCTAACAGATAAAAAATAACTGTAAGTAATAAAGCTTTTATATTTTTTGTGGTGACGTATTTAAATACTATATGTGAAAATGAATACAAAGCAAGATATAAACTAGTCTGAAAATGCCCTGAGAAGAAAGAAATAATAAGACTTAACGGTATTAAAAATAATGAAAAAAAGCTTATCTTTCTAAAAGCTCTTTCGATAGCGAAAAGACATAAAGGAAGAAACGCAACTGCCATTGAGAGTGTTCCATACACCATCCATACGACCATAAATCCACAAAACATAAATGCAACGCTTCCGATGAGAGAACCAATAATGGACACTTTTAGTTCCCTAAGCAACAGATAGGTAAAAATCCCCGCAAGTAATGGCTGAAGAAGTACTAATAAGCTCCACGCATCAATGAAGGGCATAAAGAAAAACAGGATATTGAATGGAGAAAACACAGCAGATTGATAATTTGCTAGATGTGGTGTCCCTGAGAAACTATAGGGATTCCAGACGGGGATGTTTCCGCTTTTCCATGCTTCAATTGTGAAATGCTTCCATGGATAAAGTTGGTTAATCACATCTGAAACTGCATTATTTTTTATGGGTCCTTGGTATTTCTCATACTTATTCCATGGAAGAAAAGAACTTACTTGATATAGTGATGGATATGGAACTTTGTGGTTTATAAAGTATGGACTTGAAAAAACGAACCAAACAAAAACGATAAGTCCAATTGGCCAAAATGCGTTCTTTTTAAGTCTTTGCACTCTGCTCCTTATCTGCTTTAGATTTATTTACGTTATTTTGCAGCTCCCAAAGTCTCGCATAGGTGATAAAAATACTGTAGGATTGATAAATACTTTCAACAAGTCCGGCAGTCCCCAATCTCCAACCTTCTTGTTTTATATATGAATCATAGAATCCTGTAATCATAACCCTGAAGAATCGCCACCAGGACATTTTTGGATGATGTGAGTTAAATCTCAACTCCGCTTCAATTTTTGACCATTCGATTGTTTTTTCAACCATTGATGTGAGATCACGATGACTGTAATGCAAAAGATTGCCTTCTAATTCTCCTATGTCACCTTTCACAACGGGCGTTTCATGAAGTGCTCCTTGCCAAGTCTGAAGCGAGCTTTTTTTAAATAATCTTTCAAGTTTCTCAACATACGGCCATTCATAATTACCAAAATAGAAATTTTTTCGCTGAAGTTTATACGTAGCGTATTCGGCTTTATCTTTTTCAACTACTCTAAGGATATTATTTTTCAATTCTGTAGAAACCCGTTCGTCTGTATCAATATACAAAATCCATTTACCTTTGGCTTTTTTTAAACCGTAATTTCTTTTCTCAGAAAAGCTCTCTTTCCGAAAGTAGAAAGCCTTAGCTCCAAGGTGTTTTGCTATCTCATAAGTTCTGTCTTTTGACCCGTCGTCAATAACGATAATCTCATCGCAGAATGATACTGAATCAATACAATCAGCTAAAAGAGCCTCTGCGTTTTTTGCAATAATAATTGCTGAAATTTTTATCATGCTGTTTTGTCAAAATAACTTCCCTTACCAAATTTTCCAGTATAAAAATCTCTTATTGCTCTTTTTTGATACGGCCTACCGCTAAAAAGTAACCGCAAACTTTGTTTAATTAGTGCAAGTTTGCTGCGGACTGGCGCATATTTCATACCAAACAACATTTGATTACGCGTAAGAAAATAATCATGTAATTTGCCTCCCGGTCCACCGGTTGAAGAAGCGTTAAAATGCGCTAAAGTTGCCTCTGGCACATAGTAAATTACATACCCCGCATTCTTAATTCGCTCAATCAAGTCAGCATCCTCATAATAGAGAAAATACCGTTCATCAAAAAGGCCTGTTTTTTCTAAAACTTCTCTTTTGATCATCATACAACAACCAGATGCAAACTCGACTTGTTCTGTCTTGTTATATTGTCCATGATCGACTTCATCAACTCCCCGATGAACACTTTTTACATGATACCAATCCGTGTATCCCCCAGCGTACCAAAGTATTTTTCCCAAATCTTCTATTTTGTATTTTTCCTCGTGATACTCATGACCCTTGGCGAAATAAATTTTCGGCGTTGTTACACCAATCTTCTCGTTTCCTTCTAACACTTCCAGAAGGTTTTTTATAAGATCTCTATTAACAATAGTATCGTTATTAATTATTAAAACATACGCGGCGCCCTCTTTTAAGGCTTCTTTAATACCGGTATTATAGCCTCCCGAAAACCCCATATTGCGGTCTAATCTAATTACTTTGCTATGTTTGTCCTCAAAAGTCTCAAGAGTCTCTTTTGACCCATTGTCAACGACAATAATTTCAAGTGATATATTAGGAATTTCAACTTTCTCTAAAGATTTAAGAAGTGCCCTAGTGTAATTTTGCGAATTATAATTAACTGTCACGACTACAATTTTTTTCATGCCTCAAAAATGCAACTTTTTTGCTACCTTCCGCCCAACCTTCTTAAATATATTTTTTTCATTAACTATTTTTTTTGTTAGTAACCAGTGACGTAGTTCCTTTTTTGATTTATCAAATTCTTCCTCAAGTCCGCTGGTTACTTTTTCCTTGCTCAACTCAACAAAATCTTTTTTCTCCCAAAGATATGCAAAAACAGCAAGATGGTAAAATGCCATCAATATTGAGAGCATGAACCCGTGAAACCCATCTCTGTAGCCCTCTCTTACAAAATAGCGGCTTAGAAATTCTTTTAGAGGAAATCTAATTGCATCTCTATAATCAAACTCATACCCTCCCCGAAGCTTTTCTTCGGCTTCATTTGGTGCGTATACCTCAAGGCTTCTTTGTAAAAATTGTCTGATACTTTCATAGTTATAATGGACAATATGACCTTTTAACTTATCTGTTTCCCCGTCTACTATTAGCGGCTCGTGCACATGCTTTTTTTCATATTTCCCTTTCCCCTTTTTAAACAGCCGGAGTTGGTAATCAGGATACCAACCACTGTGCTCCATCCACTTACCAAAGATTATATTTTTTCGGGGAATCCAGAAACCGTTAAACTCAGCATTGTTATTTAGAATTACTGATTTTATTTCGTTTCTTAACTCGTTTGTTATTTCTTCATCAGCATCAAGAATTAATATCCAATCTCCTGTTGCCCTATCTATACCGAAATTTTTTTGCAGATCTATGTTTGCGGGATCATTTTTTTGAGTGAATACATTGGATGTATATTTTTTTGCTATCTCTTTCGTTTTATCAGTTGAGGAGTTATCTACAAAAATAATTTCATCTGCCCATTTTATCGATTCAAGGCATTTTGAAATTTTTTTCTCTTCGTTAAAAGCTGAAATAACTACAGATAATTTGTTTTGCGAATTCATACTTTTTTAAAAGCAAGATGTATTCCTTCAGTGAATTCTCTTTTTGCAAAAAGATAGAAACTGCCTGCATATACTATTCCTCCAATTCCAATAACAATTATTAAAGTAAGTAAATCTTTGACAAAAAATCTCGTTAAGACAAATACAACAATACCCATAAAGGTTGTGCAGAGAAGAGGTTTATAAATACTATGAATCAATTCAAAATCGACTATTTTTTTGACTAAATAGACTGTATAGACGATTGTCGTTGTAACGAGAAAGGATGCTAATGCAACCCCATTGTAACCAAGTATATAGATAAAAAAAGGTGTTAACGTCCACGTCAGTATGGTCCATACTATCATAAGAGTCAGTGTTGTTTTTACTCTTCCTGTCGCGTCAAGGATATTGACAAGTATTCCGGAGAGGGACGAAACCGCAGCATTGAGGCAGAAAAAGATAAGGCTGATCACGGCTGGTTCCCATTTGTTATGCCATTTTGGAAAAAAATGAATGATATAAGGAGCGGTAAGAATAATTCCTAGAAGAACCGGAAACATGATGCTACTTACAAAAAAGACTGATTTTTCAATTGCTTTTTTCAAAATCTCTGTGTTTTCCTGAATTCTTGCATAGGCTGAAAAAGCAACTTTTGTTACATTATCTACAACATAACGATAGACCAGAAACGCAAGCCTTTGGGCAAATCCGATATACCCGATCTCTGTAAAAGACAGAAACCTTACAAGTATGACCGTCAATAAGTCATCTTTTATGACGGCCAATATATTTTTTGCTTGAAATTGAGCGCCGAATTTTAAATGCCGCAGAGATTGCCGGTCAATACTTAATCTAATCTTCCATGGAGAGACATAATAGTAAAGAGGCAAACCAACTAAGCTTGAGGCAAGAAATGCATAGGTATAACTGTCTACTCGAAATCCTCTTAAAACAAGAATAACCAATGTTACATTAAAAACAACCGATTCGGCAGTTTGTGGAAGCACTAATTTCTGAAATTGTATCTTTCTCTCAAGGAGGATAGAAGGGATTGTTTTGAACGAGGAAATAAAAACAGTAAACACTAGCGCCAAGAAGAGACGCTCACCTTCTGGGTTTAATCTAAGAAACCCTGCAACTTCATCTCTAAAGAAAAAAGCGCCAAGGAAAATAAGGAGAGTTGCTCCTGCCTGAATTGTAAAACATGTCTGTAAATCTCCCTGTGTGAGTTCTTGTTTTTTTTGAACGAGAGCTGCACCGAATCCAAAGTCTGTAAAGAAATCAACGATTTTTCGCATAGCCGTAACTGCAGTAAAAATTCCAATTTCGGCAGGTGAAAGAATAGTCAAGATAATTAGAAGCGCTCCTGTTGAGATAACTTGCAGAAAAAATGTCTGCGAAATGAGTGCAATAACGCCTTGGACCGACTGCTTCCCAAGTGTCAGTAAATCAAGTTCTTCCATAATGTAAATCGAACCAAAGAATAAAGCTTTCAAGAACCGCCCGTACAATGACGGGAAAATTTGCACCGCTTTGATGGCCACGTTCTCTTTGATAATGTGTGACTCCAATTTCTTCAATTTTCAAATTTTTCTTTTTCGCTTTTGCAAGTATTTCAGTTGTAATCATCGCCCCTTCTGATCGTAAAGGCATTAATTTTTCAGCAGCTTCTTTTTTAAACATTTTGAATCCGCAATCAATATCTTTAAAAGAAAAACGAAACAAAGCAAAATCCCATACTTTCAGCAAATTCATAAGTAACAATCTTTTAAATAGATTTCTATCTCTTCTTTTTTTTCTAAAACCAATTACAATATCGGCGTTGTCTATTTTTTCGATAAACCTGGTTACTTCCGAGAAGTCAAATTGTCCATCTCCGTCGATAAAAACGATCAAATTGTACCGAGCGTGAGTAAGCCCGGCTTTCAACGCGGCCCCGTATCCTCTGTTTGGTTGATGGGAAAAGACGCGAATCCGCGGATCTTCGAGTGCAAGTTTTTCTGCAATTTTCAGTGTATTATCAGAAGATCCATCGTCAATAATGATGATTTCCCATTTTTTGGCGATATTCTCTGCAATTGGAATTGCATTTTTAACTATTATATCGACATTTTCTTCTTCATTCCAAAATGGGAAAAAAACTGAAAGCTCCGATACCTTTTTAGGCATTAAATAATTCCTCTCTGTGAGTAATTATACCAATAATGAGGATGGCAACTCCAGCAAGAGCTAAGAGATCACCTGTTTTTTCTATCGGTGTCTGAGAATATGTTACATTGAGCGTATGACTACCTCGCGGAACTTGCACAAGGAGGCTACTTGAATCGTATTTCAGTGGAGCTTCCCGATTATCAACTGTGGCGTGCCAAGCGGGAAAATGAGCAATGTTAACCCTCATAATAGTTCCTTCACTTGCATCAACTTTTGCTTGAATATTTTGTGTTTTTTCGGAAAGGGAAAGGATTTTTATCTTTGAATCGCCCGCTATTTTTTTATTTGGAATTTCATTTGCGTTTTTGGGCTTATGAAATCCTTTTGGCATATATTCATCAGAGATTCGAGAAACCACCCAAGTAAGAGCATATTTACTTGTATAGTCAGCTGCGTTTTTTTTAAGTACGGTCTGTGGAGTAAATACACCAGAATTAAAATAGATGATAAAAAATAAGCTAATGATGATCATCCCGGAATACGAGACACTAAGAAATTTGTGCGTAAGTTTCTTTTGTAAGATCCAAAATAATCCTCCCGCTAGAAATGAAGTGAAAAAGGAGGAAAGGATGAGAAATCTCCAAGGGAACTGAAAAAAACTCATCAAAGGGATTGAACTCCAAATAAATCCTGATACGTTAAGCATGAGAGCTACTGACACAAACAGAGAAACTACAAAAAACATTACAAAAGTAAACTTATCTTTATTTAATTTGCGAAGAAAAGGAAGTGAAATGAGTGAAAACAAAGCGAATAAAATATGTAATTTTCCGATTTTAAGAGAGAAGCCATCGATACAGCCTGGCGCAGATCCCCCAAATCCCCAAGGACTATTCCATAACTGATTTAAGCAAACAAAATGATCTCTATAATCCGATCCGCCGCCAATTTGTGATATAACATTTGTATATCTCATCTCAAGAAGCGTCGGAAGCCAATAAAATGATGCAAGAAGAATACCGATTAGTAGGATAAGAGGAATAAAATATGGTTTATGAGGTTTCTTATACGTTCGAGATTTTATATAAAAAATCATTGTAAGAATAAAAAGAAAAGGAGTTACCATCATTGCGGTCAGGTTATGAGATAGAATAATTGCTCCGTAAGCTATGCTTCCGATAACCACATACTTCCATTCTCGTTTCTTGTACACCTTCCATAATGCATAAAAAACAAGCGGGATACATGCATACGCATAAAACTCCGCGACGTCTCCTCTTACATAAATATCAACTGCATGGTAAGGAGCATAAAGATATAGCAATCCGGCAACAAATCCTCCAACTTCCCCCCAAAATTCCTTTGCTAGCAAATACATAAATATGCCGGCAACAAGGATTCCTATTACCATCATTATTTTCGTTGCAACGAGGGCATCAAATCCGATGAGATTAAAAAAGCCGCCGACATAGTATGCAAGTGGAGCATAAAAATTAAAAATTGGATATCCGTAATTATAGCCAAGGTCAGGAACCCATCGCACCGGAAACATTCCATCCAAAAGTGCTTTTTTCATCTCAAAAACCCTTGCCACCTGCGCGTCATCATGTATTGGAAAAAATCCTGGGATGAAAAAAGGTTTTATCGCCCAATACGAAAGAAATAAGACGAAAACAAGTAGTAAATATTTCTTAATAACAAACATAGTTTTAAACTTATAATTTTTTTCCTTTCGTGTAAAGTCTTGTCTTTGTGGTTAATCCAAACAATATAATCAGACTAATTATCGATAAAAAATCGCTAAATAAGCGTAATGGTGTTTCTCTAAAACCGATTTGCACTTGATGGGTCCCTTGTGGCGCGTCGAACTCTATCACGCCTTTGGGGTTAATATATGAAAGAGAGATCGGCTTACCATCAATCGTTGCGTGCCAGCCCGGCCAATAGACAGTATTTACTCGAACTGTTGTAGTTGTTTGTGAGTTGACTCCAAATTGCACTTTCTTATTATTATAAAAAATATCTTGTACCTCTCCTTTTCCTTTTATTACCTCCACTTTTCTCTCAGGCCTTTGAAATGGTTTTTCTTTCATCCAAGTCGGCAGGTATTCATCATGAACCGTCGTTGTCGCCATGTTTGTCGCATAATATCCTTCTTCCTTATCAAAATGTGCGGATGGCTTTAAAAATGGTATTGCTGAAAAAAGTAAGACAGCTACTAAGATTATTGTTGCACCAAGCTTTTTATAGCCGTTCAAGATAGATAGGTTGGCTGCCACCAGAAACGCAACACAGATAAGTGTTACCGACAACAAACGGAAAGGAAACTGAATAAAATTAGCAGGCAAAATAATCCACAGCTGATAGCTTAATGATGTTGCAAAAAATAATGAAACAATAAAAAGAATAGATAATAATACTGTTAAACGATGTTTACCTATTAGAATTTTTTTAGAGAGGACATTAATTATTGTGAGAAGTAACACTGCGAGTGTCGAATACCCGACAAGAGAGAAATTAGCAAAATACTCTCTCCAATTAGACACAGTTGTTTTCCCAAAAACAGTATATTGTAATTCTGCTAGAGCCGGGATCCAGAAGAAGGCAGCTATGCCACCACCTAACAATAGTATTAATATATATAGGAAAATGTATTGCTTCTTTTTTAATATATATATATCAAGAAACATATAGCACAGAATGAAAACTAGAAATAAACCCGCAAGCGTATTGTGAGATACAATTAATATCCCTATCCCAATTGCTGACCAAAAAATACTTTTTCTCTCAATTTGCCATAGGATAAAAGGGATTGTGGCAAGTGCGACCAATTCTCCAACTGATCCTCTTTTATAAAGATCATATAAATGATATGGGGTGTAAATATAAAAGAGTGCACCGATACATGATGAAATTTTATCAAAAAATTTCCTCAGCCATAAATATGTAAATACTCCCGATAAAATAAAAGAGAACCCAAGAATTATTTTGATACTATTTACAAAATTAAATCCAATGATATGAAATGGTTCTGCTAGATACATAAATCCCGGATAGAGGAAATTGGCCACAGGATATCCATATTCTTGATTTAATCTGCCTAAAAATCTCACCGGAAATTCACCGTCCTTGAGTGCTTGATGGAAGGCAGAAAAACGGATAATCATCCACTCCCCATCATCAGTTACGAAAAAGCCTTTGTGAAAAAGTTGAAAAATTGCAGGAAGAGAAAGAATAATCAATACAACTGCAGTAAGGATATTTTGTCTACTAATAAATTTCATACGTTTTCATCTTTTATCTTGATTAGAAAAATACCTAATATGACAGCGGAAAAGATGGATAGAATTAATCCAATTTTAAAAAAATCTGCATTATAGTAAAATCTTACCGTATGCTTTCCTTTGGGGACGGGTACTGCCCGGAATGTATAGTCAGCCAAATATATTTTAGTCTCATTTCCATCAAGAAATGCACGCCAAGAAAAATAGTAGTTGTCTGAGAGGAAAAGGAGAGCGTTACTATCAGCATTTGTTTCAAGAGTGACGCTATTTGGTTGATAATCAAGAAATTTAACAATAGAGGTTTTAAGAGGGGTGGGATCTAACTTCGGATCTTCATTGAGGATAATTGTGCTTGACTCATTAAAATTTTTGTCAAAAAACTTTTGAAAAAACTTGTTCTTATCCTCTATAACAATATAGTTATTTGTCAAAAAAGCACGTGGGACAACGTGTAGATTTTCGTACACCTGCCAAGGTGATTTTTGCCAGATCAGTTTATATTTTTTATCATTAAAAGTAGACGTAATTGGTCTATATTCTTTTCCAAGCGATTCGTCTTTATTTAGAATATATTTTACACCAACTACATTTAGTACTTTTTGTCGGTAGTAATTTGAATCGAGATCTTTTTCGCCGTAACCAGGAGCAATATTTGCATCTGGTCGTGAAAGGACATCAGGTACCTTCCCATTACCCGATGTTTCAAGAAGTTCGGTATATGGTTTTATATGTAACGGGTCATCTCCCTCCGGAGAAAAAGTCTTATCATAGGTTTGAAAATTACTTGTGATATAAGCCGCCCCATAACCCCAAAAGCGATAAATCCCAGCATGTTGTTTCAGGTATTCAACAACATCAGTTTTGGGATATATAAATTCTTTCGGGCTAAAAGGTGTTATTTTATGGAAGAAATAGAAAAGATCAAGTATGGTAATCAAAAAAAGAGTAAATATCGCTAGATAACGTATTGTGTTTATTCCTCTTGTAAAAAATTTCTTCTCATAAAACTGCAGAAGAAATAGAATGAGAAATATAAAGGTAAACCCGGTTGGAAGGATTAGATTTCGCTTTGTCACTTCTCTGTGTGTAGTCCATTTGTTATCGGCAAAAAATTGTGGTGGAGAAAATATCAATATCCATGAAACAAAAATAAGGCTTAGTACTGTAACTAATGCGATAATGATGTTTTTCTTATTCCTTTTTTGTAAAAAGACCTCCAGTCCAAACGCGGCAAGAATGCTTCCGCAAAATTGAAACAAACCTAATATTCGGGTCGGTACCGTTGTCGAAATAGTTGGGATAGGAATTGTAAATATATACTTTGTAACAAACAGATCAAGTGTCAAGAAAAAAGTACCTATAAAAACTATCCCAAAAATTGCTATCTCTTTTCTTTTCCTGAACGAAAAAAGTGCACTTAATGCAAAGATAAAAGGAATAAGGCCTATATAAGAAACTCGCTCAATATACGTCCCTGTAAACCAATGGTTTCTTGCTGCAGGGTTCCCAAAAAAGTCCGGAATGACAACAGTAATCGCATACCACCAAGGGTTGAGCAGCTGTTGAATTTGTGAAAGAGTATAATTTCCCCGAGTTGAATACTTGAATATTCTCGCAGTTGAAAGAATTTGGAAAAGGGTAAGTAAAACCGGAAAAAGCAAAGCAAGAAAAAGCAGCACAAATCTCTTTTTTCGCACTCTCCTTTCAGGCCATAGTTTTGCAGAAAAATATAGAACGACAAAGAGAGCCATATAGAAAAATCCTTGTATGTATCCTGCCAATATTGCCAAAAAGAGGGTAAGAATAAGAAGGAAAAAGCTTCTTCGTGTAAATCGTTTCGTTAACTTTTCTGTAAATAATAATGCCAAAGGCAGCCAGAGATATGTGTGTGTTATATTTCCGTACTCCATCCAAACAACCATATAGGAAGAAAAGGCGTAGACAATTCCTCCAAAAATACTTGAAGGAGTGCTTAATCGGAGTTCACGCAAAAAAAGATAAGTGAAGAATGCTGCAAGAAGTGGTGCTATGAAGATAAAAATACTCCATGCAATTGGAAATGAAAACATGAAAAAAATTACGTTAAATGGATAAAAAACAGCGCTTTGCAAATTCGCCATGAGCGAATTTCCGGAAAAATTATAAGGATTCCAAAAAGGTATTTGCCCTTTTTTAAGAGTGTCTATGACAAACGATTTCCATGGGAATGATTCACGGATGACATCGGGGCCCTGTGCCTTATGCGGTACACCGCCCGGTGCGTATCCTAAGTATGAGTATGAATTATAAGGGGCATAATTGCCAACCAGCAAATCGCCCGGGAAAGGTATATTGCCTTTGAAAATTGGATAAAAGAAAAAGGAGGTGATGGCGATAAATAGAAACACGATGAGAAAAATATGCTTTTTCATTTGGAGCCAATTTGATAAAGCGTATAAAACGTATCCTTTTTTTCTTTTTGTATCTGAAATATTGTCTTCACTGGCCATAAAGGCGGAGCTTTCCCTGTCACTTTACATACCGAACAAGGCTCATAGAATACAAAATACGTCGGCATTTTTTTACTTACTTCAATTACTTCTTTCGGAGGATAATCGGAAATTTCCCAAAAAAAGCTTGCAATCTTGATATTTTTATTATCATGAAGATAAATCTCAAGTGAATATGGCATCAATCCGAAAGTCCCTTCTGTACCAACGTATATTTTCCCCTCTTTTGCTTTTTTCTCAAGAAAGCTAACAGTTTCTTTTACTCCTACTCCTGACGGCCAATCGGTTAAAAATTGCTCTTTATCTGTTTGCGGAATTGGGGCTTTTGAGAAATTTGTGAGAATGAAATAATCTGTCTTGAAAAAAAGTATAGTAAAAACCAGAAAAACGAGCACTTGCAAAACTTTGTATCTTGCTGCTTGTAGTAGCTGATAAAGCGCAAATGTAGCCAAAACTAAAAGCGGTATAGTCATGAATAAAATGAAGCGTGGATAAATCAGCTTGCCAAAAACCGCAAGCGCGAAAAAAGGCACGATGAACCAAAGCAATAATAATATTTTTTCTCTCAAGAACTTCTGCTTGAATAAAAATGCTGTAAGGACAAGGAGGAGGAATGGAATTGTCATATAGCCGAGCAACCAACTTGTCAAACCACTAAGGTTACTGAATAAATAGGTAAACGGATGCTGTATCCATTCTTTGAAAGGGTAAATGAAGACAGCGTTTTTTTGATTGATGATATAGTAAAGTGGTGAAAGCCTTAGAAGAAAATAAAGCAGATTAGCAAGAACAACGGCAACACCTGCAAATACAACCCATTTCCGAAATTTCTTATTTTGCATTTTATCTTTAAAAGGAAAAAGCAACAATGAAGCTGGAAGAAGTACGAGAAAGAAATCGGCACTAGTTTTGGTCAGCATTCCTAACCCTATTACCACTCCTAAAACAACCGCCAATATAAACTTAAGTCTTTTTACCAATAAAATTTCTATATATAGCGACCAAACAGCAAATGTCGCAACCAGCGAATCATAAAGCGCTATCCTATCATAAACAAGAGCAAACGGATAAAAAATATAGAACAAACTGGCAAGAAGTGCCATTTTTTTGTTGTTGAACAGTTCAGTTGTCAAAAAATACAGACCAACTACTGTAGACAAACCAGCAAAAACCGATACAAGCCGTCCCGCCAATAAAGGATCTTTGGTAAAAGGCATAAAAAGAATCGCCATCCAGATAAAAAGAGGCTGTTTGCCGTCTGTCAGAGAGATAAAAAGCCAAGCGGCATCATTTTTGGCAATTTGCGCCCAACGCGTATATATTGCTTCATCAGTGAAGATAGGAAGAGCGAGAATATTTGTTAGCCGGGTTATAAAATAGAGGACAATCAGGAAAAGCGGCGCAATGACTTGGGCATACTTTTTAAGAAAACCCATATAGCACGATTATATACTCCTTCGCTTTCAAAATACAATGTATAATACCTCGAAGCTTTGCATGAATACCTACATGAGCACTCAATAAATTAATCTGCTTTTAAAAGCTTCGGAAGTATATACAGTTTTGAAATGCAAAGCGAAGTGGTATACATAAAGGGCAAAACGAGAAGCAAATAGTTTTTCACCTATTCTAGGCTTTTTTCTTACCAAGCCTCTGCTTTAATAAGGGAAAAATAAGTATTATAAAGATGGATAAAAGATAGCTTGTGTTGTTAAGTGTGTTTAATATTTCAGGTACAGGCTTGTCCCAGTTACCCAAATAGAGATACGGAACATAATTCAAAAGGGCAAAAAATGGGACAATGATGCTAGGTATTAAGATAATATAACTTTCCGAAAGAAAAACAGCAAACGGAAGCACCAATATGAGATACCATGGCTGGAAGTTTGTACGGACAGATGCAACAGCAATTGCCAAAGTCATTAATACGACACAAGACCCAAATATCAAATTCCAAGGGATTGTTTTTTTTCTTCTCACCAAAACAAATAACCAGACAAAAACAGGAAGCAGCAGCGCTGTTGCAAACTTTATACCTGTAGATAGTGTAAGTAATACGAAGGAAAGAAGGAATTTTTTTCTTAGCAACAGGTACAGCGCAAATATGCTGAAAAAAATCATAACGATATCAATATGGGCCGACACGAGAGACTCAATGAGTATAAGAGGATGTAATCCAAAAAAAGTGAGTCCAAAAACTTCTTTTTCGGGTTTAACTTTTTGAAATATTTTTCCAATATAGTAGAGACTTCCTAAAAAACTCGAGGCTATTAATAATTTAAATAGTAAAAATGTCGGAATGAAATATTGAAAACCGAGAAATGATAACGGGACTGTTAGGACAAGCCACACAGGTCCGTATGGGTACGTCCTATGTGTCCACCGCATAAAAGAAAGCATAGGATCTCCCTGATAATCCAGCGCTTTATGCTGATAGGGACTCTGATAATAATGCGTGACAATTTTTGCATCAAACATATAGTTGAATAAATCGTAAGAAAAAGCATTGTAGGAAAAGATGAGTATTGCTGTTGCTAAGACTACAAGCGTCCAGACAAAAGTTTTTCTAACGTTCTTTTGGTGAGCAAGTTTGAGGAAATAAATATAAAAACCATATAACAAAACGAGTAAGATAACAAAAATTCCAGCGGATAAAGGTCTATTGAAGTAACCGACGTATTGGAAAGATTTTACGAGATTTCGTAGAAATGTAATCCGGGAAAATGTAAGACTTAAATCAATTTGAGTATATGAGTAAAGAAATAATCCAAGAAGAACAACACTATACAATATTAATAGCAGTTTTTCATGAGGAGAAAATTTAGATACTAAACGTTTTAATCGGGTCATAGATTGCGATACCTTCCTGTTAGAGCATTTTTTTTAATCCTTAGGAGATCAAAAAATGCTTCAATTGAATCATGAATCGGGTTTACTCGCCTTGTTTCAACATAGAGCCAACGTACAGGAACCTCTTTGATTTTATAACCCAATTGCCTTGCCAGATAGAGAAGCTCAACATCAAACCCTGCAGAAACGCTTGATCCTCCAACTTTGTGAAAGCCGTTATGCAGCATATCAATCGCTGCAAAGAGTTTCTCCGCCGGTTTACTCCGAAACATCTTAAAACCGCATTGTGTATCTTTAATATTTCCCAAACCCACAATGATCGAACGAAGAAAAATCATGCCTGATCCCATAAGCGCTCTCGTCCAAGGCGCACCTTTCCTAACGCTTCCTCGCGAGCCGATAACAATGTCATAACCATCTTCAAAAAACGGCAACATTTTATCTACCTCTTCAATTGGTGTTGCTTGATCCATATCCGTAAACAGCACATATTCACCCTTTGCCTGAAGCACTCCTTTTGTCACTGCTCCTGCTTTTCCAAAGTGTGAAATCTGAATTAGACGAAACTGCGGATTTTCCAAAACAAAATCTTTTATAAATTTGGCACTACCATCTTTTGAGCCGTCATCTACAATAATTACTTCATAGGAGAAATCCTTTTTACTTAGGAAATTTTTGACTTTCTCAAGTACTCCTTTTTGAAGATTTCCCATCTCGTCGAAACATGGGATGACAACCGAGAGGAAAGGCTGTTTCATACTTCGATATAACTCAGTATGATCCCGAGCAAGTCGAAGGATCACTTAAATATTATACTAAAAAGCAATAAGCCGAACAATTAGAAGCTTGATTGCCTTTGAAGCTGGAATACGATAAAATTAACTTCATTGGCCCCATCGGGCTAGTGGTGCCGACTCCGATTTATCGGAGTCGAGCATTCTCGATTCACGATGAATTCGTGAATCGGAACCTAGGACATTTGAATAAGCAGAATGTATTATGTCTATATATTAAAATCGGAGACGACAAATGCTTTCTATATTGGAAGTACGAATGATGTTGACAGAAGAATAAAGGAACATAATACTGAATTAAGTGTATATACAAAGAAAAAAAGTCCGTGGGTACTACAATATAAGAAGTCTTTAGTACATTAATGGATGCTAGAGCTAGAGAAAGAAAAATTAAGTCATGGAAGAAACGATCAGCTCTTGAAAAACTAATTAGAAATGGCCCCATCGTCTAGTGGCCTAGGACGTCAGGTTCTCATCCTGAAAACCGGGATTCGACTTCCCGTGGGGTCACACGAGGCTAAATCTATGAAGCAACTCTAATTTACTTCCCATTTTGAAGCACAAATAATTCGAATACATTTATAGGGTATTTCTAAAACAAACGTCTTTGCTATACTAACTATATGGCTGAAGATTCAGAGCATAACCACTCCCACGAGGAACACGAGCATACTCATGGTATAATTGACCCTTCCCTCACCTCCGGGACAGGCCTTTGGGCAGTTAAATGGTCTTCTGTAGTCCTATTCTCGGGCGCATTTCTCCAATTACTTGCCGTAATACTTTCTGGAAGCGTTTCGCTTCTTTCTGATACCATTCATAACTTTGGTGACGCCGCAACAGCAATACCATTGGGTGCTGCTTTTGTTATTGGCAGAAGAAAAGCAACAGATAAATTTACTTATGGGTATGGAAGGGTTGAGGATATTGCGGGAATAATTATTGTAGTATTAATGACAGTAAGTATAATGTATACCCTTTATGCTTCTTTTGAACGCATTATTCATCCGCAAACAGTCAACCATTTATGGGTAGTTGCTATTGCTTCTCTAATTGGGTTTTCTGTAAATGAAGGAGCAGCTGTTTTCCGTATCCGTGTAGGTAAAAAGATTCATAGTCAAGCTCTTATTGCTGATGGAAAACACGCAAGAACTGATGGCTGGTCAAGTCTGGCAGTTTTTTTAGGTGCGATTGGTGTGTCTTTAGGATTTCCTCTCGCTGACCCTCTCGTTGGTATTCTTATTTCCCTAGTTATCCTTAAAACTACCTGGGAGTTAGGAAAGGAAGTATTTAGCCGTGCCTTAGATGGAATAGACCCAGAGGTAATAAACGAGATAAAACATATTGCATCACAAGCAAAAGGAGTAGAAGCGGTAACTGAAACAAGAGGTAGATGGATTGGGCATACAATTCATGCAGAATTGAATGTAGCTGTTGATCCAAAACTTTCAGTTGGACAGGGACACGAAATCGCTGATACTGTTTGCCATAATTTATTACATGAATTACCTTATCTTTCAAATGCAAGTATTCACGTGGACCCGCTCCATACATCAGGGGAAAAACATCACGCTTTTAGTGAATAGATATAAACCTCTAATTCAATTACGTTAATGGAATACTAATAAGCCTGTAAATTCATCCGTGATATATCTTCAGCAAACAAACGGTAATATTTTATGATCTCAGGCAAGATATAATTCCGAACCGTGACGCTTTGGGTCACAGCTATTGAGTAGGCTGAGAAACATCGGTAACACTTTTCCAATAGAATAAATATATTGGAAGGAGGTGAAACCGATGGGAAAGAAACGATACAACCACGGATACAAGTATCTCAACTTTATTGTTCC